>Ga0214919_10008128_pt1 | contig 13942 bp, 11 predicted proteins | sample LL1503_MetaG_FD_177994 | JGI IMG/M metagenome (GOLD analysis project Ga0214919, IMG submission 177994) | Freshwater microbial communities from Lake Lanier, Atlanta, Georgia, United States - LL-1503 | ecosystem: Environmental > Aquatic > Freshwater > Lake | place: USA: Georgia | collected...
CTGCGCAGAGGCGTGGACGGGCGAATGGGCCGCGTGTTGGAAATCGGTACCGGCTGTGGCTACCAGGCGGCAGTACTTAGCCAATTGGCGACCGAGGTCTATAGCATCGAGCGCTTGCGGGGCCTGCACGACAAGGCGCGGGAAAACCTGCGGCCCCTGCGCTTAGCGACGGTGCATTTGCTGTTTGGCGACGGTATGCTGGGTTATCCGGCGGGTGCGCCTTATGCGGCCATCATTGCCGCCGCTGGTGGTGAGGCGATTCCCCAGGCCTGGATCGACCAGTTGGCAGTCGGCGGGCGATTGATCGCCCCGGTTTTGGGTAAAGCGGGGGCGGTGGGCGCAAAAGGCGGAGCCGCCAATGGTCAGTCCCTGGTGGTGGTGGATAAAACGCTTCAGGGCGTGCGCCAAACGGTGCTGGAGGCGGTCCATTTCGTGCCCTTAAAATCCGGCGTGGCGTAAAGCTAGAAAACAGGGAAAATTTATGTATTTCAAAGGCTTGCAAGGAAAAATGAAAGTTTTTTCTTGGTGTTTGTTGTGCGTGACTGCAGCACTTTTGCCGGCCTGTGGCAGCAAGCAGTTGCATCCCGCGCCGGTGGAAGACCGCAATGCGCCTGCCGCCCAAAAAAACGCCACTGCTGGCAAGGAGGAAACTCCCGCTGCCAAGGTGGCGCATTCAGCCGCAGGAGCCACTGAGCAATCCGCCGCAGCCCAGGGCCCCGCAGCAGCGCCTGGCGCAGAAAACGCAGGCAAACCTGGGTATTACACGGTCAAACAGGGAGATACCTTGGCGCGTATCGGCTTGGAGGTGGGACAGCCCTACCGCGATATCGCGCGCTGGAACAACCTGGAAAACCCCAACCGTATCGAGACTGGTCAGGTGCTGCGGATTATCCCGCCAGGAGCGCCTGAAGAAGGCGCCGTCGCGCGCCCGGTGGCGGCTTCCAAAGCTTCGGCGACACCACTTCCGCCAGCAGCTAAGCCTGCTCAGGCCGCTAGCGCCCCTGCTGCTGCGACTTCCCCTGCGGCTCCGGCCAGCGCGCCCGCGGTCGTGGCCACGCCTGCCACGGTCGTCGAGGATGATGTTTCTTTTATCTGGCCGGTACGCGGTGATATCGTGGCGACCTTCGACGAAGCTAAAAACCGTAAGGGCCTGGATATCGGCGGCGTAGCCGGGGCTCCCATACTGGCAGCCGCTGAGGGCAAAGTGGTTTACGCCGGGTCAGGCCTGCGCGGCTACGGCAACCTGATCATTGTGAAACACAGCGCTACGTACCTCACGGCCTACGCGCACAACCAGACTTTGCTGGTGAAAGAAGAACAAATGGTCAAGCAGGGCCAAAAAATTGCCGAAATGGGCAATAGCGATGCGGACCAAGTGAAGCTGCATTTTGAAGTACGCAAAATGGGTAAACCGGTGGACCCGGCCAAGTACCTGCCGATTCGCTAACACCCTGGTGGTCTAGGCCACCTCCAACCCTGGTTGAAATGGATGTCTGACACCAAGGCGCTTGCGCCTGCTACCCAAGCCGCCAAGCTTGAAAACTCGCCCGCTGGCGGCCGGCCCGCTTTTGTGCCAGACCCCGCGCAGGTCGCCGCAGCGCTTGGCTTGCAGGAACATTTGAGCGTGCTCAGCCTGGACCTCGAAGGCCAGGGCGTGGCGCACCGTGCCGACGGCAAGGTGGTGTTTATTGACGGCGCTTTGCCCTATGAGGTGGTAAGCGCCCGCATCCATCGCAGCAAGTCTAGTTTTGACAAGGGCACGCTCACCCAGGTGCACCGCGAATCCTCGCAGCGGGTGGTACCGCACTGCCCGCATTTCGGCTTGCATGAAGGCGCCTGTGGCGGCTGCAAGATGCAGCATTTGCATCCAGCGGCGCAAGTGGCCGTCAAGCAAAGGGCCCTGGAAGACCAATTGCGCCACATTGGTAAATTGCGCCCCGACCGCATCTTGCGCGCGATTGAAGGCCCCGCCTGGGCCTACCGTTACCGCGCCCGTTTGTCGGTGCGTTTTGTGCGCAAAAAAGGTGCGGTGCTGATTGGTTTTCACGAACGCAAAAGCCATTTCGTGGCGGATATGAAGTGTTGCCCGGTGTTGCCGCAGCATGTCAGTGACATGCTTTTGCCATTGCGTGATTTGATTGCGTCCATGGACGCGGTGCAGCATATTCCCCAAATCGAATTGGCCATTGGCGATCGGGGCGGGCAGGGTACTTTGGACGTGCAAGGCGATGTGACAGCGCTGGTCTTGCGTCATCTGCTGCCTCTTAGCGATGCAGACCGTGCGCGCTTGCGCGTTTTTGCGTTGGCGCGACCGGGGCTGCAATGGTGGCTGCAGGCCAAGGGCCCAGACACTATCGTTTTGCTCGACCCAGCGGACGAAGCCCGCACCGGCGCGCTGGCCTACAGCCTGCCGGATTTCGGCATCACCATGCCGTTTCGCCCGACCGATTTCACGCAGGTCAATCCGCATATCAACCGGGTGCTGGTGGCGCGTGCGCTATCGCTATTGGCAGTGCAAAAAAACGAACGCGTGATCGATTGGTTTTGCGGCCTTGGAAACTTCACGCTGCCCTTGGCCACGCAAGCGCGAGAGGTATTAGGTGTAGAGGGCGCCGAGTCCCTGGTGGCGCGCTCTCGCGATAATTACACAATCAATCAAGCCGCGCGCGAAGCTGAGCAAGCCCTGGCACCCACACGTTTTGCAGCGCGCAATTTGTTTGAAATAGATAGCGCGGGTTTGCTGGCGGACGGCCATGCCGACAAATGGCTGGTAGATCCGCCACGCGAAGGTGCTTTTGCCTTGGTGCAGTCCTTGGTCGCGCTCATGCAGCAAGAGTCAGACACAGACGGGTGGAAACCCCCGCGTCGCATTGTCTACGTCAGCTGCAATCCCGCAACCCTGGCGCGCGATGCGGCGGTGTTGGTCCACGAGGGAGGCTACTGCTGCACGGCCGCAGGGGTGGTCAATATGTTTGCCCATACTGCCCACGTCGAGAGCATTGCAGTATTTGATTTAGAGAGCATTTAGGTATTTCCTAGCGCCGCTGCAGCACCCACACGCCGATGCTGCTATCGGACGGATGCATCACCAGGGCTTTGGCAGCCCATAGTTCTGTGTCAATCTGAGCGGGTAGGGACCGATTGGGGCCAGGCGGAATAAGTAGCCACGGGCAGTCATTGCTCAAGGTGGGGGCGCTGATGGGCAAATTGCCTATCCAGCGCAGCGCAGCGATTTCCCCAATATTCAATTGTTCGCTGCGCACACAAGCCGGTCCTTTGATTTGTTGCGCCACCAAGGCGGCCCAGCGGTCGTAGCTTTGGGTGTAATCAAACAGCGAAATCCCCATGCTCATCATCAGCGTCCAGCACCACGCTATGCCGCCTGCGGGCAGCACCAGACTGCGCCAGAGTTCACGCCGGTGGCGTCCCACCCGCCAATAAACCACCATGCCCCAGGCCACTGTGGAAATACATGCCACCCACAACGCTAGCCAAGAAAACTGGGCCTCGAAGCCGGGCGCCAGCCGGGCAATATTGATCGCCGGATTGGGCGGAATGCCGGTAAACATGGCGATGAAGTGAACCCACAATACCAGGCCCCAGCCGGTAAAAAACAAAAGCGTGAACCAGTCAATGAGCGAGGCCACCTGGCGCTTGAGGGTGGGCAATGCAAACGCCGCCAAACTCGATATAGCTGGCAGCGCAAGCAACAAAGTGTGTTCGGAAGAATGCATCATCCAAGTTGCTATTAGTACGGCTATCAATACCAGTAGCGGGAGGGCTAGATGTCGGCTGGTATGGATGCTCCAGAGTTGCCGACGCCAGACCCACAAGGTCCACAAGGCCAATGGCCAGGCCGGCCAGGTGAACCACAACAACAATTCGCTATAGCCTTGCCACGGGGACGCCATGTGCCAGGGGCTATCGAGCTTCCAACGCCACAAGTCCAGCGCACTTGCAATGCCTGCGCTGGCCAGTGCGCTAAGAAGCAAAACAAGCATGCCCGCCTTACCCCGGTAAAGGCTTGGCGCGTGGTCTGTGGCAAAAAACAATTGGTAAAGCTCGAAAGCCAGCGCGCCCAGTCCAAAAATGACCGCCAGCGTGGGTGCGCCGCTGATACTTAGCCCGACGAGGCTGATGGCAAGCGCGATACAAGCCCTTTGCGGTCGCCAGGGTAGCGCGCTCACGCCGCTCAGAAAAAGGGCCACAAAGGCCAGTTGCACTAACTCCGGCGACGTTTCGTGCGCCGTGGGTGCCAGGCCCAGGCAGGCGATAAACGCAAGCAAGCCTCCATCGGCAATGGAGCGGGCGTAGTCGGTGGTGCGAGCCTCGCCGCCAAATGCAAAGGCTACGGGTTGGGCGCGGGGGCTGCGAGCAAGGTAGTAAGTGCCATACCAGTGCGCCGCCATGGCCGCCACCAGCGCCAGAATAAACGGGACACGCGCCAGCCACTGTGCCTCCAGGCCACTGCCGCCCGCTTGCAACATCCAGGCACCCAGCCAATAAGGTAACAGCGCACCTTGTTCCGAGGGTATGCCCGCCAGGGTCGGATGCCACCAATCCGCTTGGCCCCACGCCAGTTCGGCCATATAGCCCAGGGCGCCCATATCCGCAAACTTCCAACCGCTGCGCCCTACAAAACCGGCAAGCACATACACCAGGCACAGAGACAAGAGAGCCAATCGCGGCAGACGCGCAGCCCCAGCTTGGGTGACGATGGCAGGAGTAGTGTTCAAAGTTTTAATGCAGCAAACAAAAAAGGCAGCGCGGAATGCCGGGCTGCCTTAGATTGTGCTTCAGGCCTGCGCCTGCGTGTTTTATTTGGCTGCGGTCTTGCCGAAACGATCGCGGAATTTCTCCACGCGTCCGCCCATGTTGTCCACGGATTTTTGGGTTCCGGTGTAGAAGGGGTGCGATTCGCTGGAAGTATCAAGTTTGTACAGCGGCAGTTCGCGGCCGTCCTCCATCTTGATCATCTCTTTGGTGTTTGCGCAAGAGCGCGTGACGAATTTGAAGTTATTGGACAAGTCCATAAAACAAACGTCGCGGTAGTTGGGGTGAATGCCAGCTTTCATAGTCGATCCATCAAGTGCGGTAGCCGCCCATGGGCCCTCAGGCAAACGGCTGCCTGATCCAAAGCCCGCAGTACTTGCCGCGGTAAACCTCGCATTCTAGCCCAGACGGGTAACACGCCCTCTCGCGCTGCGCTGCGGGGTCAAAGTGGCGCAAGGCGGCGAACTGCCCTCCAAGCTTTGACGCTCCGTTTTTGAAATTTTCCACCCGATGGCCTAGGCGCCGACCAAGGCCGCCGCTTTGACCTGCGCCCAGGCGGGCATACCCGCTTGCAGACCCAGTGCATGGGCTGCACGCGCCGTAATGCGCGCCCACAGGACACTGGTTTCCCCCGTATCGCCGCAAGAAAGCCGCACCAGGCACTGCGAAGGATGCGTATCTGCAATCATTTCCAGCACGGTCACTGGCAGCAGATTTTGGATACTGCTTAACGGTGGCGGCCCGACCGCTAGGCTGATATCCCGTGCCAGCACGCGAATGCGCACTGGCGCACCCAGGGCCAGCGCCTTGTCTTTAACCCACAGGCTGCCACCGGGAAAGCCGACGCGCATCAGATGCCAGGTGGGGTCAAATTCCTGTACGGCGGCATGCAGCAGCACGCCCCTGTCTTCGCCGCTGGCCGCTCCAGCAGCGCTGCGGCCCAGCACCTGGGCCACCGGGCCGCTGTCGGCCAATTTGCCGTGTTCCAGCACCAGCAGGTGGTCAGCCAGACGCACCACTTCGTCCAGCGCGTGCGTCACGTAGAGCATAGGGATGTGCACTTCGTCGCGCAAGCGCTCAAGCCAGGGAAGTATGTCCTGACGCCGGTTTGCATCGAGCGCTGCCAGCGGTTCATCCAGCAGTAGGACGCGCGGTTGCAAGGCCAAGGCGCTGGCAATCGCCACCCGCTGGCGTTCGCCGCCCGACAGCGCCTGCACCTGCCGCTCCAGCAAATGCCCAATGCCGAGCAGTTCAATCGCCTGGTGCAGTTGCGCCTGTGCGGCCTGTTGCTGCCCGATGCGGCGCAGACCGAAGTGCAGATTGCCGCGTACTGTCAGGTGTTCGAGCAAACTGGCTTCTTGAAACACATAGCCCAGAGGCCTGCGCCAGGTCGGGAGAAAAACTTTCTCATCCTGCCAAACCTCGCCGCCCATACGCACGAAACCGCGGGCCGGGCGTTCTAGGCCGGCGACGCAACGCAGCAAACTGGTCTTACCCGAGCCCGATACGCCGAACACCGCCGTTATGCCTTGCGACTGCAGACGGATATCTATCTCCAGGCTGAATTCCTGGCGCTTTAGTTGCAGGGTGATTTGGTTATCGGCGGGCACTGTTAGCTTCCCATACGCAAGCCGCGCTTTTGCAGCAGGTTCAAGCCCAATAGCACGGCGAATGAAAATACCAACATGCCGCCAGCGAGGGTGTGCGCCTGGCTATAGGCCATGGCCTCCACATGGCCGTAGATTTGGGTGGACAGTACCTGCGTCTGGCCGGGTATGTTGCCGCCCATCATCAGCACCATGCCAAACTCACCGATGGTGTGGGCAAAGCTGAGTACGGCAGCGCTTACAAAGCCTGGCCAGGCCAAGGGCAGCGCCACGCTAAAAAACGCGTCCAAAGGCGAGGCGCGCAGGGTGGCTGCCAACTCCATTGGCCGGTTGCCCATGGCTTGAAAGGCGTGCAGCAGAGGTTGCACCGCAAACGGTAGCGAATAAACCACCGAGCCCACCACCAAGCCAGCGAATGTAAAGGGCAGAGTGCCCAGCCCGAGAAGCAGCGTCAAGTGCCCTAGCGGTCCCTCCGGCCCTAGCGTAACTAGCAGGTAAAAGCCCAAAACTGTGGGCGGCAACACCAGCGGCAGCGAGGTCAGCGCGGCCACCGGCGCGCGCCAGGCCGAGCGGCTGCGCGCCAGCCACCAGGCGAGCGGGCTGGCAAATAGCAGCAAGACCAAGGTGCTAATCGCTGCCAGACGCAGCGTCAGGCCGATGGCAGTCCAGTCTTGCGGCGACAACATGGCTTTGGCGCTTAATCGGTGTAACCGTGGTCGCGCACCAGGGCGCGCGCGCGCGGCGATTGCAGGAACTGCAGGAATGCCAATGCTGCGGGATTGGCCTGGCCAGGCTTCAATAAAACCGCATCCTGGCGCAAAGGGCTGTGCAAGGATTCAGGCACCAACCAGGTGGAACCGGCCACGAGATTGCCATCCACGATCAGCTGAGAGCGAGCAATCAAGCCTAATTCGGCGTTGCCGCTGGCCACGAATTGGTAGGCCTGGGCCACGCTATCGCCCTGCACCAAACGGTCTTTGGCTTGCGCAAATAGGCCCATGCGCTCCAGGACTTGCACGGCCGCTGCGCCATAAGGTGCAAGCCGGGGGTCGGCAATGGCCAGACGTTTGAATCGGGCCGAACGCAGAACATCGCCTTGCGCGTCCACAAGGTCTGTCTGCTTGCTCCATAAAACCAGTCGGCCCACTGCGTAGGTGAAGCGGCTGCCGGGCACCGCAAAACCTTCTTGCTCCAAAAGCAGCGGGGTTTGCGCATCGGCGGCCAGCAGCACCTGGAAGGGGGCACCATTTTTGATTTGGGCGTAAAACTTGCCGGTCGCGCCGGTAATGATGCGTGCCTGGTGCCCGCTTTGCTGCTCAAACACTTGGGATAGGACCTTCATAGTGCTGGAAAAATTGGCGGCGACAGCCACCTGGACCTCTTCAGCGCGCACGCCATGTGCCGCCAGGCTCAGCCAAATGAGGCTCCAACACCCTATCCAATCGCGCCAAACCATGCCCATACATTCCTGTTTTGCCTGCTTAGAGCCAGTATAGGTCGCAGGCGCAGACCCAAAAAGCAAAGGCCCTTGCGGGCCTTTGCTGGTGAAAGGTCGGGCAGCATTGTCTTGCCCAACTCCAAGAAACTACGCTTAGTCGCGCTCACCGCCGAAAATGCCCAGCAGCGCCAGCAGGCTTTGGAAGACGTTGATGATGTCCAGGTAGAGCGCCAAGGTGGCGGTTATGTAGTTGGTTTCGCCGCCATCGATGATTTGCTTGATGTCATACAGCATGTAGGCGCTGAAGATGGCAATCGAAATCATGGACAAAACCATCATGCCCACGGTAGAGCCGACAAAGATATTGATGATGCCGCCCACCAAAAGCACGATGACGCCGACAAACAGCCATTGGTTCATGCCTGAAAGGTCGCGCTTGATGACGGTGGCCAGCGAGGCCATTACCAGGAAAACGCCTGCCGTGCCACCAAAGGCGGTCATGATCAGGTCCGGGCCGTTCTTGAAGCCCAGCACGGATTCGATCAAGCGGGACAACATCAGCCCCATGAAGAAGGTAAAGGCCAGCAACATGGGCACGCCGGCAGCTGAGTTTTTCGTCTTTTCAATGCCGTAAATGAAACCAAAGGCCATGGCCAAGAAAAGTACCATGCCCAATGCGCCGCTAAATAGCTGCCCCAGACCAAGCGCTACACCGGCCCAAGCGCCGAGCACCGTGGGTACCAGGCTGATGGCTAATAGCCAATAGGTGTTACGCAAAACTTTGTTGCGCTGCTCCAGGCCTACGCCGTAGTCCAGACCTTGTTCCAAAAAGGAAGCTTGTTCATTCATAGTCCATCTCCTAAAGATACCTGTTGAAGGTGGGGTTATTTTAGGCACTTACAAGGGTGTGTGCGGCCTTGGTGATCGGTATTAGCCCGATATTTGGCAGGGTTGCCCTTCGCGCGAACGGTCAAATCAGGGGGGCGCGAGCGGTTATGCTGGCGTTTTTCTTTGCCTTGACCCTATAACTTGGATGTTTGTATGAAAACCAAAGCCACCTTAGAACTCTCTGATCTGAAAACCATTGCTGCAGCGGCTGAGGCCGAAGCGCTCAAGCATGGATGGGCCGTTTGTATCGCCATTGTGGATGACGGCGGCAATTTAATGTGGTTCCAGCGCCTGGACGGCGTAGCCCCCATTTCCGCCCAAATTGCCCCCGCCAAAGCCCGGACCTCCGCACTCGGCATGCGGGAAAGCAAGGTTTACGAGGAAATGATTAACGGCGGCCGTATGTCCTTTCTTAGTGCGCCAGACTTGCAGGGCATGCTCGAAGGTGGCGTACCCATCATGAAGGACGGTCAGTGCCTTGGCGCGGTGGGTGTCAGCGGTGTGAAGTCCAGCGAAGACGCGCAAGTGGCTCGAGCCGGGATTGCGGCTATCGGCCTTTAAACGCAGCGCACTAGGCCCTCACATTGAGGGTGTTGCGAATGGCAATCGTGGTATTTGCTGGTCGCAAGTCGGCTCTAAACCCATCTGGCTTGCCAGCAGGCATACTAGTAGGTAAGCCGGTCAGGCTGCAATTCTTGCAAGATGGTGGTTGCGATCTCCTCGATCGACTTGGTCGTCGTGGACAGCCAGCGTATCCCGGCGCGGCGCATCATGCTTTCTGCTTCATGCACTTCCATGCGGCAGTTCTCTATCGACGCGTATTTGGAATCGGGGCGGCGCTCGTTGCGGATTTCGCTCAAGCGTTCCGGCTGGATGCTCAGGCCAAAAATTTTGCGCTTGTGCGGTACCAAGGCGACCGGCAGCTGGCGGCGCTCGAAGTCCTCGGGTATGAGGGGGTAGTTGGAGGCCTTCATGCCGTATTGCATGGCCAAATAGAGCGAAGTAGGCGTTTTGCCGCTGCGACTCACGCCTACCAAAATCACGTCCGACTGCTCCAAGTCCCGGTTGCTTTGGCCGTCATCGTGGGCCAATGAGAAATTGATAGCCTCGATCCGTGCCTGGTATTCCTGGCTCTTGCTGGCATCGCTAAAGCGCCCGATACGGTGGTTGGACGTGAGCTGTAGTTCCTGCTCCAGTGGGTGCACAAAAGTGCCAAACATATCGAGCAACATGCCCTGGCAATTTTCCTGTATCACTTTGAGCACTTCCATATTCACTAGCGTGCTAAAGACGATGGGGGTTTGGCCATCTTGTGTACCCGCGTGGTTTATTTGGCGCACCGCCTGATGCGCCTTGTCCACCGTGTCAATAAAGGGCAGGCGTACCGACCGGGTGCGCACCTCAAACTGGGCCAATATGGCTTTGCCGAAAGTCTCGGCGGTGATCCCGGTGCCGTCAGATACAAAAAACACACTGCGTTGGGGCATAAGACTTTGCTTTGAAATGTCCGGGCGCGCACCACGCAGCACCCTCAAGCGCTCTATTGTCCAGTACGCGCCCCTAGCACATCTGCCTAGTGGCGTGCGGGCCAACTCTACAATCAGGGCCAGCCGGACGCACGAGGCCGTGCTCAGACTCTAGAACAAGTAGAACAAAGAGTCGGCGCCCGCCTGCTCGCTTCGCCAAACCCGCCGCGTAAACGCCCTTGCCGGTTTGCCCTGTTTTTAACTTTGGAGTTCCTATGTCAGCACTATTTAACGACACCGCCTGGGTCGTTCCCTTTGAGCATTTGCGTATGAGTGATGTGGAAGCCGTGGGGGGCAAAAACGCCAGCCTGGGGGAAATGATTTCCCAATTGCCCGGCGGCGTGCAAGTTCCCGGTGGTTTTGCCACGACCGCATTTGCTTTTCGTGAGTTTTTGAAGCACCAAGACTTGGGGGGGCGAATCAGCGAGCGGCTCAAGACTTTGGATGTGGAGGACGTCCGCGCGCTGGCACAGACCGGCGCCGAGATACGCGCGATGGTGGAGGGCCAGCCGTTTCCGGCCGAACTGGAAAAGCATATTCGCGGTAGTTTCGCGCAATTGCAGGCGGGAACGCCCAAAGCCTCGTTTGCGGTACGTTCTTCCGCTACGGCCGAGGATTTGCCCGACGCCTCTTTTGCCGGCCAACAGGAGACTTTTCTCAATGTGGTGGGCATTGAGGATGTGCTGCACAAAATCCGCGAAGTTTTCGCCTCCTTGTACAACGACCGCGCTATCAGCTACCGCGTACACAAAGGCTTTGCCCACGACAACGTGGCATTGAGCGCGGGCGTGCAGCGCATGGTCCGCTCAGACCTGGGCGCCGCAGGCGTGATGTTTACCTTGGATACCGAGTCGGGTTTTACAGACGTGGTGTTCATCACGTCTAGTTACGGCTTGGGTGAAACCGTGGTGCAAGGCGCCGTCAACCCCGATGAGTTTTATGTGCACAAACCGATGTTGCGCGCAGGTAAGCGGGCCGTCATCCGCCGCAGTTTGGGCTCAAAGCTGCTGCAAATGGAATTTACCAGCGCTGCCGAGCAAGCCGCGGGTGCCAAACTGGTCAAGACGACCGATGTGCCCACCGAGTTACGCAACCGCTATTCGCTGACCGACGCTGACGTGGAACAACTGGCACGCTATGCCTTAATCATCGAAGACCACTATGGCCGGCCCATGGATATTGAATGGGGCAAAGACGGCGTGGACGGCCAACTCTACATACTGCAAGCGCGTCCAGAAACGGTGAAAAGCCAGGCGGGTAATTCGGTGGAATACCGCTACCAGCTCAAGGGCAAAGGTACCGTGCTGGCCGAAGGGCGAGCCATCGGGCAAAAAATCGGTACCGGTCCGGTGCGTATCGTGCACCACATCAGCGACATGGATACGGTGCAGGCCGGCGATGTGCTGGTGACCGATATGACCGATCCCAATTGGGAGCCGGTGATGAAACGGGCTTCAGCCATCGTAACCAATCGGGGCGGACGTACCTGCCATGCGGCCATCATTGCCCGCGAACTCGGAATCCCAGCGGTCGTCGGTTGCGGCGATGCCACCGAGCGCTTAAAAGAGGGCGCGCTGGTAACCGTGGTCTGCTCCGAAGGCGATACTGGCTTCATTTACGACGGTTTGCTCGAAACGGAAGTTTCCGAAGTGCAGCGGGGTGTGATGCCCGAAATTCCGGTGAAGATCATGATGAACGTGGGCAACCCGCAGCTCGCCTTTGACTTCTGCCAGCTGCCCAATGAAGGCGTGGGCCTGGCGCGGTTGGAGTTCATCATCAACAACAATATTGGCGTGCACCCCAAGGCCATACTGGACTATCCCAATGTCGATCCCGATCTAAAAAAAGCGGTGGAATCGGTGGCGCGTGGCCATGCCTCGCCTAGGGCTTTTTATGTGGACCGCGTGGCCGATGGCGTCGCCACCATCGCAGCAGCCTTCTGGCCCAAGCCTGTGATTGTTCGTTTGTCCGATTTCAAATCCAATGAATACCGCAAGCTGATAGGCGGAAGCCGCTATGAGCCGGAAGAAGAAAACCCGATGCTGGGCTTTCGCGGCGCTGCGCGCTACGTCAGCGCCGACTTTGGCGAGGCTTTTGCCATGGAGTGCGAGGCGCTTAAGCGGGTGCGCCAAGACATGGGCCTAAGCAATGTGCAAATCATGGTGCCTTTTGTGCGTACGCTGGAGCAAGCGCGCAAAGTCACCGAGCTGCTGGCGCGTCAGGGCTTGGAGCGCGGCAAGGACGGTTTGCAACTGGTCATGATGTGCGAGATTCCAAGCAACGCGATTTTGGCTACCGAATTTTTGCAGTATTTCGATGGCTTTTCCATCGGCTCGAACGACTTGACGCAGCTCACGCTGGGTTTGGACCGGGACTCGGGCATGGAACTGTTGGCAGCTGATTTTGACGAGCGCGACCCTGCGGTGCAAGCCATGATCCGCATGTCTATCAAGGCCTGCCTGGCCCAAGGCAAATATGTGGGTATTTGCGGGCAGGGCCCCAGCGACCACCCGGACTTTGCCCGCTGGCTGGTGGACGAGGGAATCTCTTCCATTTCGCTCAATCCGGACTCGGTGATTGCCACCTGGCAGGAACTCGCGAAAGAATGAGTAGTGCGCAGGCCGCAATGCGCTGGCCGCTGCATGCGGTCTTGCTTAGCCTGTGGTTTGCTGCCTCGTTTGGCGTAGTCTTTTTCGCCCGTGACTTTGATGGGGTGGTGGCCGGTTGGCCCGTGGGCTTTTGGTTTGCTGCGCAGGGCTCGGTGCTGGTGTTTATCGGCATCGTCGTGGTGTTTGCCTGGCGCCAAAACCGGCGTGAAAGCCTGTCACCGTCCGGCGCGTCCATGCCGCGTCACGCAAGCGGCTTGCATCGCCGCTTTGCCATCTATTTGTTCGGCATATTGGCCTGCCTCATCGGCTTGGGCTTAGCCCAATACGCGGGCTTGCCCAAGCCCTGGATTGCCGGTATTTTTCTGTCCCTGACCTTGGTCTTATATGCCGCTATCGGCGTCTATGGACGTACCACCAATGTGGACCAGTATTACGTCGCCGGTAGGCGTATCCCGCCTGTTTACAACGGCATGGCCACGGCCGCCGATTGGATGAGCGCCGCCTCTTTCATCAGTTTGTCAGGCGGCCTGTATTTGCAAGGTTTTTCCGGTATGGGTGACCAACCCGGTGGCCTGGCCTATGTCTTGGGCTGGACCGGCGGTTTTTGCTTATTGGCTTTGCTGGTGGCGCCGTATTTGCGTCAATGCAATATTTACACCTTACCGGACTTTTTTGCCCTGCGTTTTGGCGGCAAATGGCCGCGCCGGATTGCCGCTCTGGCGGCTATCTTATGTTCGTTTACCTATGTAGTGGCGCAGATTTACGGTGTCGGCCTCATCACCTCGCGTTTGACTGGCTTACATTTTGAGATTGGCATTTTGCTGGGCCTGGGCGGCGTGTTGGTTTGTTCTTTTTTGGGTGGCATGCGCGCGGTGACCTGGACGCAAGCGACGCAATACGTCTTAGTGATACTGGCTTTTTTACTGCCCGTCAGTTGGCTGTCTTATCAGCAAACTGGCAACCCGGTTGCCGCCGTCGCTTACGGCCAGCAGTTGGCCAAGATCACGGCCTTGGAGGCGCAAATACAGGCTTCACCGTCCGAGGCCGAAGTCATTGCCCTGTACGTAGATCGTGCCCAGAATTTGCGGTTGAAGTTGCAGG
>Ga0214919_10008129_pt1 | contig 13941 bp, 13 predicted proteins | sample LL1503_MetaG_FD_177994 | JGI IMG/M metagenome (GOLD analysis project Ga0214919, IMG submission 177994) | Freshwater microbial communities from Lake Lanier, Atlanta, Georgia, United States - LL-1503 | ecosystem: Environmental > Aquatic > Freshwater > Lake | place: USA: Georgia | collected...
TTCTTATGAAAAAGACATTGATTGCGACAGTTTTAGCCCTTGGCGCGGCCTTCAGCGTTCAAGCCAAAGACATCGTTGATACGGCAGTGGGCGCTGGTAGCTTTAAGACCCTGGCAACGGCACTCACCGTCGCAGGGTTGGTTGACACTCTCAAAGGCGCGGGCCCGTTCACCGTGTTTGCACCCACAGACGCCGCCTTTGAAAAAATTCCTAAAGCCGACCTGGAGGCCCTGCTCAAAGACAAGGCCAAGCTCACCGCGGTACTCACCTACCATGTGGTCGCCGGTAAAGTGATGGCCGCAGACGTGAAAGCCGGCATGGTCAAAACCGTGCAAGGCTCGGAGCTCACCATCTCCACCACGGGCGGCGTCATGGTCGACGCAGCAAAAGTCATCGCGACGGACATCGTGGCCGACAACGGTGTTATCCATGTGATTGACAGCGTGATCATGCCCAAATAAGGCGACTGACAATCCGCTGGCTGGTTTGTTTTAAAGTGCTTTGATGGCCCCGATTGCTGCATTGACCATCAAAGAACCCAAACGAACTTGCCAGCTTATTTTTTACCCAAACCCAAGCGCGCTGCGCCTTCAACGTACAGGGCGATACGTTCTTTCATGAAAGCGTCCATCTGCTCGACGCCGATGTTGACCAACTCAAAGCCATTGGCGGCGGCTTTTTCTTTCATTTCGGGGTCGTTGTTCAGGTTAGCCCACAAGTCAGACAGGCGTTTTCTCACCTCGGGCGGAGTCGCCTTGGGAACGCCAATGCCGCGGTAGGCTCCGTCGATCCAGTTCACGCCGAGTTCTTTGAAAGTGGGCACCTCTGGCATCAAAAGGTGACGGGCGTCCATGGCGATGGCCAAGGGGCGCACACGGGTTTTGTTGCCCAGGGCGAAAGATGCGTAACTCATCGCGCCGTCAATTTGTGCGCCGAGCACGGCCGTGGCCATGTCGCCGGTTCCCTTGAACGGCACATAAATGGTCGTTACGCCAAATGCCGCATTCAAGCGTTCATGCGCTGCATGGTTAGCCGAATTCAATCCAGAGCCACCCAGTGAGAGTTTGCCGGGATCTTTTTTGGCAGCGGCCAAAAAATCAGCAAAGTTCTTGATCGGGCTCGACGCGGGCACCACCAGCAGATCAGGCGTGTAATGAAACCAAAAAACTGGTGAAATATCAGCGGTTTTGTATTGCACCTGTCCCTCGATGGGCTGGAACACAATATGCGGCAAATTGATTCCCACAATATTGTTGCCATCAGCCGGCAGCCCATTGATTTGGCTCCACATCAAGGCACCGCCTGCGCCGGCCTTGTACTGCACCACGGTATCAATGGCGCCGCACTTTTTCTTCAATACGCCCTGCTGATGTCGAGCTGACAAATCAGACTCACCCCCTGGCGGAAAGGCCTGCCAGTACTGCAGGTTTTTCTCCGGGCAGATTTGCGCCAAGCAAAGCGCCGGGAACAGCGCCAGCAGGCAGATTTTCATCACGGTGTTGCGCATGTTTGTCTCCTTGTAGTTTTGACAATTCAATGTCGTCTGCAAAAGCAGACGCCAGGCCGGCTTGGCGCTGTGCGGGCAAAGCCGGGTACAACTTCATTCTCTCCGAAGTGCGAGTTTCGCCATCGAGTGGCGATTTTTCGGTGTGCTACAGTGCATTTTCGGGAGAGAAAAACAGTGCTTTTCAACAGGCTTTGGAAGGCGCTAGGCCGGCGGTGGCATCACCGGTACCTGGCTGTCCTGGGCCTTGGTTGATGCCAGGCCAAACACCAAAAGTACAGGGCAACAGACAGCTCCAACACCATGCCTGAGATTGTTTTCGAGTGGGAAGGCCTGGACCAACAAGGTCGGCTGGTGCGCGGCGAGGCCCGGGCCGCGGGCGACCTGCAGGTGCGCGCAAGCCTGAGACGTCAAGGCATCACTGTCAACCGAGTCAAAAAACAAGCCATCCGCGCCGGTCGGCCAATCCGCGGAAAAGACATCGCGATTTTCACCCGGCAGTTCGCCACCCTGATGGCCGCTGGGGTGCCTCTGCTCCAGGCCTTTGACATTTTGAGCCGTAGCAGCCCCAAGCCCGCCCTGAGCCGCTTGCTCAGCGCCATTCGAAACGACCTCGCAACCGGCACAACATTGCAGGCTGCGTTCAGGAAACAGCCGCTTTATTTTGACAAGTTGTATTGCAATTTGGTCGCGGCTGGCGAATCTGCCGGCATCCTGGATCAGCTGCTCGGCCGCTTGGCCTCGTACCTGGAAAAAACCGAGGCCATGAAGTCAAAAATCAAGTCAGCCCTGATGTATCCGAGCACGGTGCTGCTGGTGGCCTTTTTGGTGTCTGCTGCCCTGATGGTGTTTGTGGTTCCATCTTTCAAGCAGGTGTTTGCCAGTTTTGATGCCGAATTGCCCGGGCCGACGCTGCTGGTGATGGCCATCAGTGACCTGCTGGTGCGCTACGGTTGGCTGATTTTGGGGGCGCTGGTGGGTAGCGCCTGGCTGCTGCTGCGCGCCCTGCAGCGCAGCGAGCCTATGCAAGTGCGGCTGGACCAAATGTTGCTCGCATTGCCTATTTTTGGCATGTTGGTACAAAAATCCTGTGTCGCCCGCTGGGCGCGCACGCTGTCGGCCATGTTTGCCGCGGGCGTGCCGCTGGTTGAGGCGCTCGATTCAGTCGGTGGCGCCTGTGGCAATGCGGTTTACGCCTCGGCAACCCAAAAAATCAGGCGCGAAATTTCTACCGGCCAGGGCCTCAGCGCCGCCATGGCCAATGCCAAAGTGTTTCCGGCCATGTTGCTCCAAATGTGCGCCATCGGCGAGGAGTCTGGCGCCATCGACAGCATGCTGGGCAAAGCGGCTGAGGTTTACGAGGCCGAGGTGGACGATATGCTGTCCGGCCTTGCGAGTTTGATCGAGCCCGTCATCATTGTCCTGCTGGGTCTGGTGATTGGCAGCATCGTGGTGGCCATGTACCTGCCGATTTTTAAATTAGGCCAGGTGGTGTGATGCTGGTGTCAAGTGGTTTTGATGCGGCGCTGATGGCGGTGTTGGGCCTGTGCGTGGGCAGTTTTCTGAATGTTGTTATCTATCGCCTGCCGCTGATGCTGCAAGCGCAGTGGCAGACCGACTGCGATGCGCTGTCTGGCAAATCGGCTGCTCCGGGCGAGCCCTTCAACCTGAGCGTGCCGCGCTCGCGCTGCCCCAAGTGTGGCCACCTGATCGCATGGCATGAAAACATTCCCCTGCTGAGTTATATTTTTCTGCGCGGCAAGTGCTCGGCCTGTGCCACCCCCATACCGCTGCGCTATGCGGTCGTGGAAGTGGCCACCGCACTGATGTTTCTTTACTGTGCTGTGCAGTGGGGCATCAGCCCAACCGCGCTGGCCTGGAGCAGTTTTTGCGCCTGCCTGTTGGCGCTGGCATTGATCGATTGGGACAGCACCCTGCTGCCCGACGACCTCACCCTGCCCCTGCTGTGGGCCGGTCTGCTGGCCGCCGTACTGCATTGGACGCCGGTGGCACTTGCCGATGCGGTTTGGGGCGCCGCGGCGGGCTACACCTCTTTGTGGCTGGTGTACTGGGTCTTCAAACTGTTCACCGGCAAGGAGGGTATGGGCTATGGCGACTTCAAACTTTTTGCCGCACTTGGTGCCTGGTTTGGCTGGCAGGCCCTGATCCCCATGATCTTGATGGCATCGGCGCTGGGGGCGGTGGTGGGTATTGGGCTCAAGCTCAAGCAGGGTGAGGGGCCTGGTGGGCAGATCCCATTTGGTCCTTTTTTGGCCAGTGCCGGCCTGACAGCCCTGCTGGTCGGGCCGTCGGCCATGCTGCGTGCTGTGGGGCTGTAGGCGATGGCACAGTTGCTGCATCTTGGACTGACCGGTGGCATTGGCTGCGGTAAATCCACCGTCGCCGGTATGCTGATCGAGCTGGGCGCAACGCTGATCGATGCCGACGCCATCTCCAAGCAACTCACGGCGCCGGGCGGTCTGGCACTGCCCGCCATCACACGGCAATTCGGGCCCGAGTTCATCACTTCCGAGGGGGCTTTAGACCGCCAGCGTATGCGGGCACTGGCTTACCAGGACAGCTTGGCGCGTAAGAGGCTCGAGGCCATCATCCATCCCATGGTTGGCCAACACATAGAGTCACAGGTGCAACAGGCCCAGCGCGCTGGGGCCACTTGCATCGTGTTTGACATACCGCTGCTGGTGGAGTCGGCTCGCTGGCGTAAAACCTTGCACCGGGTGCTGGTGGTTGACTGTTTGGCCGAGCAGCAATGCGAGCGGGTCATGGCACGCAGTGCCCTGTCGCGGACCGAGGTGGAGAACATCATCAAGGCCCAGGCCAGTCGGTCCCAGCGCCTGGCAGCAGCAGACCTGGTGATCTTCAACGGCCAGATCAGCCTGGCGCAACTTAGGCTGGAGGTGAGGCAAGTCGCCAGCGGCTTGGGGCTATCATGCGGGTAGTTTTTTGGCTGAAGACCTTTTGCGCGTGATCCTGTACGAATACCCCCTCAACGAGCGTATCCGCACCTACCTGCGGCTAGAGCATCTGTTTGGCCACCTGCTGAGTCTGGTGGCGCGCGAGTCAGCCATGGACCACCACTTTGCACTGGTCACTTTGTTTGAGATTTTGGATGTTGGCACTCGGGCCGATCTAAAGTCCGAGATCATGAAAGACCTGGACCGGCAAAAAACCCACTTTGAGGCTTATCGCGGTAACCCGGCCATTGCCGAAGGTGCGCTAGACCAGTTGATTGGCGACCTGAGCGGCCGCTTCGATGAACTCAACCAACTGACAGGTAAAGCCGGCCACGCCCTGACTGAAAACGACTGGCTGATGAGTATTCGCAGCCGAATTAGCATCCCCGGGGGCACCTGCGAGTTTGATCTGCCGGCCTACTACGCGTGGCAGTTCCAGCCGCCCGCCCAGCGCCAGCATGATCTGTCAAAGTGGATTGCCGGTCTGATGCCGGTCTCGCACGCGATTACCTTGTTGCTCAAACTGCTGCGTGATTCCGGCGCACCACAAAAAGTGATGGCCAATGCGGGTCAGTTTCAGCAAAGCCTGCCGCAAGGCCGCGCCTTTCAATTGCTGCGGCTCGCGCTCGACCCCGCGCTAGCCCTGATTCCGGAGATCAGCGCCAACCGCCTGCTGGTTTCAGTCCGCCTGATGCAGCAGGGGCCAGAAGACAAGCCGCACCTCAGCAGCGCCGATGCCAGCTTTGAGCTTGCCCTGTGCGCATGAGCGATCAGCCACAGCCACCTCAGCTCAGGCCGATGCGGGTCGTCTGCCCGGGCTGCGGCGGCACCAGTTTGTATGCCAGCAGCAACCCGTTTCGCCCGTTTTGCAACGAGCGCTGCAAAAACCTGGATCTCGGCGCCTGGGCCAGCGAACACTTTCGCATGCCCCAGGCAAGCGCGCCCGAAGATCAGCACCCAGACCAACCTCAAAATTGAGGCTAGCCGCAGCGCAAACCTAAGGGCGACCGCCAACACCGGCTTATTCTTGGCGCAGGGTATGCGTGGCTGCAGCAAAACCCCGCTCCTGAGCCAGCCACTGCAACACGGGTAACGCGCCCGGCAACAGTGGCTGCACCTGCACCGGCAGTCGCTGCCAGCAAAATTGCTGGGCTTCGCGCATGTTCAGTTCGCCGCGCCAGCGCGAAACCTTGCAAAAATGAAGCCGTACCAGGGCGTGCGGGTAATCCACCAATTCGCTGTGCCAGGGCATCGCGGCAAGGGTAGTGATGCCAATCTCTTCTTGCAACTCCCGCTGCAAGGCCTGCAGCACCGACTCCCCGGCCTCAAGCTTGCCGCCAGGGAACTCCCAGTAGCCAGCGTAAACTTTTGCAGCCGGGCGTGAGGTGAGCAAAAAATCGCCGTCGGCTCGAATCAATATGCCCACTGCGACCTCCACCACCGGCCGCTGTGGCCCGCCCTCTCGCGCTACTTCAGCATCAGCTACCAGCGGTGAGCCGTTCATTCGATCTCGGTGTGGCTGCCAGCGTAATCGCGGGCAAACTGATAGGCCACCCGACCACTGCGCGAGGCGCGCTCCAGCGCCCACACCAAAGCCTCAGGGCGGGCAGCCTCGATCGCCGCCGGCGCAACACCAAACCAGGCCAGCCACTGCGCCACGATGGTCAGGTACTCGGCCTGCGTGAACGGGTAGAAACTGACCCACAGGCCAAAGCGCTCGGAGAGCGATATTTTTTCTTCCACGCCCTCACCGGGGTGCACCTCACCGTCCTCGGTGTGGGTGTAGCTGAGGTTTTCCTTCATGTATTCAGGCAGAAGATGGCGCCGATTGCTGGTAGCGTAGACCAGCACATTGGCCGAGGTAGCCGCCACCGAACCATCCAGAATCGATTTCAAGGCTTTATAGCCGGGCTCGCCATCGTCAAAGCTCAGGTCGTCGCAAAACACCATGAATTTCTCTGGACGATCAGACACCACATCCACAATGTCGGGCAAATCAGTCAGGTCGGCTTTGTCGACCTCGATCAGGCGCAGGCCCTGGTTGGCATACTCATTCAGGCAGGCCCGGATCAGCGAGGATTTGCCGGTGCCACGCGCGCCGGTCAGCAGCACATTGTTGGCCGGCCGGCCGTCGACAAACTGCCGCGTATTGCGTTGTATTTTGTCCTTTTGGGGGTCGATTTCTTTCAGGTCAGCCAGGCGCATGGCGTCCAAATGGCGCACCGGCTCAAGCACGCCATGGCCGCTGCTGCGCTTGCGGTAGCGCCAGGCTACAGCGGCCGTCCAATCGGGCGCTGCCAAGGCCCGCGGCAACACCGCTTCAATCCGGTCTATCAGCTGCTCGGCGCGCAGCAGCAACTGCTCAAACTGCTGGCTCATGAACGGTAATCCGCGTTGATGGTGACATAGTCGTGGCTCAGGTCACAGGTCCAAACCCGATCGGCGGCGGCGCCGCGGCCCAGCAGCACCCGCACGGTGATCTCCGACTGCTGCATTACCCTTTGCCCGTGCTCTTCGCGGTACATCGGATGGCGCCCACCCTGAGTGGCCACATGAACATCGTCCAGGTAGAGGTCAATGCCCGATTGTTCGAGGTCCTCAATGCCGGCATAGCCCACTGCGGCCAGAATGCGACCCAAATTGGGGTCGCTGGCAAAGAAAGCCGTTTTGACCAGCGGCGAGTGGGCGATGGCGTAGGCCACCAGGCGGCACTCGGCACGGGTACGCCCGCCCTCAACCGCCACCGTGATGAACTTGGTGGCGCCCTCCCCGTCTCGCACAATCGCCTGCGCGAGTTTTTGCGCCACCCCCAGCATGGCGGCCAGCAGGGCCTGACCTTCTGCGCTGTCAAGCGAATCAATCTGGGCATGACCCGCCCGGTTGCTGGCGATCACCAGCAAAGAATCGTTGGTCGAGGTGTCTCCATCGACCGTGACCCGGTTGAAGGAACCCTCGGCCAGCGCCAACGCCAAAGCCTGCATGATGGCCGGGCTGACGCAAGCGTCTGTGGCGATAAAGCCCAGCATCGTGGCCATGTTGGGCCGGATCATGCCCGCACCTTTGCTCACACCAGTGACGCTGACTTGGCAGCCGCCAATCTCAAGTTGCACGCCAAAGGCCTTGGCCACGGTGTCGGTGGTCATGATGGCCTCGCTCAGGCGCAACCAGTTGTCCTCTCGGGCATCAGCCAGTGCCGCGTCCAGGCCAGCTTCGATGCGGTCGTTGGGCAGCGGCTCCATGATGACGCCGGTGGAAAACGGCAGAATTTGCTGCACCTTCAGTCCCAGTTTGTGCGCCAGCGCAGCACAGGTGCTCAGGGCACGCGCCCGGCCGTCCGCCCCGGTACCGGCATTGGCATTGCCGGTATTGATCAACAGCGCCCGTACCCCGTCTGCGCCGGCCAAATGCTCTCGGCAAATTTGCACCGGCGCCGCACAAAACCGGTTTTGCGTGAAAACGCCCGCCACCGAGGTACCGGGATCGAGCAGCACAAGGCTCAGGTCTTTGCGCTTGGCTTTGCGAATACCAGCCTCAGTAACGCCCAGGCGCACCCCGGCAATAGGGTAAAGCTGAGCGGGCACAGGTGCTGAAAGTTGAACCGGCATGGGGCGACCCTCAATGGTGAAAATGCAATCCTCAGGCCAGCTTGCCGTGGCATTGCTTGTATTTCTTTCCGCTGCCACAGGGACAGGGCTCGTTGCGGCCAACCCGGGGTACGACGCCCGCCAGGCCAGGGTCGGGTGCGACAGTGACTGGGGCAAACAGGGGTTGCGCTTCGCCAGTCTCGCTGGGCGCGGTGTAGGTGACGTTGGAGATGCTTTCGGCGCGTTGCTCCATGTCTGCGGCCGCCTGCTCAAGCTGCTCACCGGACTGCACCTTGACCGTCATCAGCACCTTGGTGACCTCGTTCTTCACTGAATCGAGCAACTGGCCAAACAGCTCGAAGGCCTCGCGCTTGTACTCTTGTTTGGGTTGTTTTTGCGCATAACCGCGCAGGTGGATCCCCTGTCGCAAGTAGTCCAGCGCGCTCAGGTGATCACGCCAGTGGGTGTCTATGCTTTGCAACAACACCATGCGCTCAAACTGGATGAAGTTAGCGCCACCCACCTGGTTTACCTTGGACTCAAAAACCGAGTTGGCGGCCGCTGTCACCGTGCTCAGCAGATCGTCATCGGTGATGGCGCTTGCGGCACTGACCTGCTGCTGCAGCGCCAGGGCTAGTTGCCATTCCTCAGCGAGAACTTTTTCCAGCCCAGCGATGTCCCACTGTTCTTCGACCGACTCGGTCGGCACGTATTGACGAACCAGGTCGGCAAAACAGCCCTCTCGCAAAGAGGCGATTTGCGCCGACAGGTCGGTCGCATCAAGAATCTCGTTGCGTTGCTGGTAGATCACCTTGCGCTGGTCGTTTGAGACATCGTCGTATTCAAGCAGTTGTTTGCGCATGTCGAAGTTGCGCGCCTCTACCTTGCGCTGTGCGCTCTCGATGCTGCGGGTGACGATGCCCGCCTCAATGGCCTCGCCATCGGGCATCTTGAGTCGGTCCATGATGGACTTGACTCGCTCGCCGGCAAAAATTCGCATCAGCGCGTCGTCAAGGCTGAGGTAAAAACGTGACGAGCCAGGATCTCCCTGCCGGCCCGAGCGGCCACGCAACTGGTTGTCGATACGGCGCGACTCATGGCGCTCGGTGGCAATGATGCGCAGCCCGCCGGCCGCTTTAACCTGTTCATGGTCGGTGTTCCACTGGCTGCGGATCTCCTCGGCCTGTTGCTGCCGCTGGGCGGCATCCAGACTGGCATCAGCCTCCAGGGCTTCGAGCACGCCTGTGACATTGCCGCCCAGCACGATGTCGGTACCACGGCCGGCCATGTTGGTGGCGATGGTGATCATTTTCAGGCGGCCCGCCTGGGCCACGATGTCGGCCTCGCGCGCGTGCTGCTTGGCATTGAGCACCTGATGCGGCAGTTTTTCCTGTTCCAGCAGTTGCGAGATGATCTCGGAGTTTTCGATGGAGGTGGTGCCCACCAGCACCGGTTGGCCGCGCTCATGGCAGTCGCGGATATCTTGAATAGCAGCCTGGTATTTTTCAAGGGTGGTTTTGTACACCCGGTCGAGCTGGTCACCCCGTCTGCTTGGCCGATTGGGCGGCATCACCACGGTCTCCAGGCCATAAATTTCCTGGAACTCGTAGGCCTCGGTGTCGGCCGTACCCGTCATGCCGGCAAGCTTGCCGTAAAGCCGAAAGTAATTCTGGAAGGTGATCGAGGCCATGGTCTGGTTTTCAGGCTGAATTGCCACCCCTTCTTTGGCCTCTACCGCCTGGTGCAGGCCCTCGCTCCAGCGCCGCCCTCCCATCAGGCGGCCGGTGAACTCGTCGACGATCACAATTTCACCCTCCTGCACCACATAGTGCTGGTCGCGGTGGTAGAGGTGCTTGGCACGCAAGGCTGCATAAAGGTGGTGCATCAAGGTGATGTTGGCCGGGTCATAGAGCGTGGCGCCAGGCGGAATCAGGTTGAGCTCAGCGAGCAAACGCTCGGCGTTTTCGTGCCCCTGCTCGGTCAAGAACACCTGGCGGCTTTTTTCATCCAGGGTGAAGTCGCCCGGCTTGGTAACGCCTTCGCCAGTACGCGGATCGGCCTCACCCTCCTGCCGCACAAGCTGGGGCGTCACCGCATTGATGGCGATGTACAGGCTCGTGTGGTCCTCGGCCTGTCCACTGATGATCAGCGGCGTGCGGGCCTCGTCGATCAGGATTGAGTCAACCTCATCAACAATGGCGTAATTGAGCCCGCGTTGCACCCGGTCACCGGCCTCGTAGACCATGTTGTCACGCAGGTAATCAAAGCCGTATTCATTGTTGGTACCGTAGGTGATGTCGGCCCGGTAGGCAGCCTGCTTGTCGGCGCGCGGCATGTTGGGCAGGTTGATGCCCACCGAGAGGCCTAAAAAATTGTAGAGTTTGCCCATCCAAAGGGCATCGCGGTTGGCCAGGTAATCATTGACCGTCACCACATGAACGCCTTTGCCAGTCAGCGCATTGAGGTAAACCGGCAGCGTCGCAGTCAAGGTTTTGCCCTCTCCGGTGCCCATCTCTGAAATCTTGCCGTTATGCAGTGACATGCCACCCAGCAGCTGCACATCAAAGTGGCGCATTTTCATGACCCGCTTGGAGCCCTCCCGAACCACCGCAAAGGCCTCTGGCAGCAGCGCATCGAGCGATTCACCGCCGCCAACACGCACCTTGAACAGCTCGGTCTTGCCACGCAGTTCGTCATCGGACAGCCCTTCGAGTGCCGCCTCCATCGCATTGATGCGCAGCACGTTGCTGCGGTATTTTTTGAGCAGGCGGTCATTGCGACTGCCGAAAATTTTGGTGAGGAAGTTAATGGCCATGCATGCAAGACTGCCCAGCCGGTCTTTGTAAGGCCCCGGGGCAGCGCAGTCCTTTTTCTAGTCAGGATGAAATGGGTTTGCCGCAGCGCCCTGCCAACCTCTATGGGGTTTGCAGGGTGCCAAAGGCAACAAGGGCGAGATTTTACCTTTGCCCGCTCGGGGTTTGCGCCGGACCAGCGGGCGCCACAGGCCCTGGCGCCGTCTTTGCCGAACCTCGGCCGGCAGCAAGCTTGGCAGCATTGTTTCTACCCGCCGCCAAAAATTTCAAAGGGTCCTGCGGAATGCCCTGAACCAGCACCTCAAAGTGCAGGTGCGGCCCAGTCGAGCGGCCGGTGTTGCCCACTTGGGCAATGATCTGGCCATTACGGACCAAATCGCCCTGCTTGATGAACACCTTGGCGGCATGGGCATAGCGGGTGACCAGATTGTTGCCGTGATCGATTTCTATCATGTTGCCGTAGGGGGCGTTGAATTCCTGCGCCACCACCACGCCACCGGCTGCGGCATGGATAGGGGTGCCGACTTCGGCTGGGTAATCCAGGCCAGCGTGCAGCGCAGAGGTGCCGGTAAATGGGTCAATCCGCCAGCCGAAGACCGAGCCCAGATTACCCCCCGTGACAGGCTCCTGGGTGGGGTGCAACATGCCCCGCAGTTTTTGGTCGAGCAGGCGCGACTCCATCACCGTCATCCAGTCGGTACGCTGCCCAGTTTGCTGCAGCAGGGCGGCCATGGCGGACTCGATATCTTGGGCTGAAAGTGGTTTGCCCGGCACCAGCGCACCGCCCTGGCCCGCCTTGAGCCGGCTTTCGGCAGGGTTCATGCCGGCCAAGCCCGAGATGCGCTCACCCAAGGACTCCAATTGGGTCAGCTTGGCCTGCAGTTCGCCGAGTTTGCGGGCCAGCACATCGAGGTTTTCGCGCATGAAACGGTCGCGCTGGTCAAACTCGTCCTTCACCACCAGACGCACCAAACTGCCCACCACCGGCCATCCGTCCCGAGCACCTTTGAGAAACACCCAGTGGTACAACAGGGCGGCCACCAGCATCAGCGCGAATGAGGCAAGCATCAAGGCCAGCAGCAGCCTGGCGCCGGTGAGATGAATAGCCCGGCTTTTGGCCATCCAGGCGTCCGTGATAATGATTTGCATCAAAGCCCCCTTTGCATCCCTGCCACATGAGCCGCCGCCAAACCGCGTTCAGCCTGCTACAAGCCAGCGAAGAATCACCGGTCTTGGCCCGTCTTGGCGAGCTGACCCGGGAATCGGTCGCGCGACTCAGGGCCGTGGAACACCTGATTCCCGCCCAACTGCTGCCCTTTGTTAAAGCCGGCCCAATTGACGGGCCGGTGTGGTGCCTGTTGCTAGACAACAATGCCGCAGCGGCCAAAATCCGCCAGCTGCTGCCCACCCTGGCCGCACAACTGCAGTCGCAGGGGCGGGAGGTTAACTCAATTCGGCTGAAGGTTCAAATCAAACGATCTTGACACTGAGGTTGGGCAAGCCGTCAACATGCATTTCAATCAGGTCGCCACGAACCACCGGCCCGACGTTTTCTGGGGTGCCCGAGTAAATGATGTCCCCGGGGAACAACTCAAACGCCTCAGAGAGCTTGGAAATCTGCTCAGCCACTGACCAAATCATTTGATTCAGGTTGGCACTTTGCTTGATTTGCCCGTTGACCTTCAGCCAGATGCTGCCCTTTGTGAAATGCCCAGTCGACGCCACTTTGTGCAAGGGCCCAATCGGGGCGGAGTGATCAAAGCTTTTTCCGATCTCCCAAGGTTTTCTCTCGGCTTTCATCACATCCTGCAAGTCGCGGCGCGTCATATCCAAGCCCAGCGAGTAGGCGTAGACATGTTCGAGCGCTTTGTCTATTGAAATGTTACGCCCTCCCTTGTCCAGAGCAGCGACCAACTCCGCTTCATAGCTGTAATTTTTGGTGAGCGTCGGGTAGGCGTGGTCGGCCACTGTCCCTATGGGTACATTCTGGATCGCATCTGCCGGCTTCTGAAAAAAGAACGGGGGTTCACGTGTAGGGTCAGAGCCCATCTCACGAGCATGAGCGGCATAGTTGCGGCCAATGCAATAGATGCGCCGCACCGGAAACATCTCATCAGAACCGACCACGGGAATATAGGTGCCTGGCACTGCAAAGGGCGTTTTAGGCCCGGATTGAGCCCGCACCGTGCTCGCAAGACCCAGCACAGCCCCAGCCGTCAGCAGGCCACCGGTTTGCAACAAACTGCGTTTTGAGAGATCAGACATGGCGCTACTCGATCTGTGGTGTTGATGAGGCGAGCATCTTACCAAGCGGGGACTCAAGCACACCGAACTCAAGGCTCCCGCTCTCAACTGGCTTGAAATACCCTTGACTCATCTGGCACCAAATAGCGAATGGTTACCGCACAATAGGCGCAGGCTACCGATGTGCAACCAGATGAAATCAGGAGAGCAGATCATTGCAAGCTCTTGGGGCCTGACGAGGCTAGTCAAACTTCTGAGAGAGTCCGCCGAGCATCAAGTGCGGCCTTCTCTCCACATCGGGGAACGCCTAGTCACGAAATCGGCGGAATGCCCACTGACTGGTAGAAGTGAGTCATGTAAGATGTTTTATAACTCTTAGAGGCAGCCAGCGCGTGCCTTTGGAGCTCGGTAGCAGGGTAGTTGACCTCCCCCGCCTCGATGACCACACCATAAACATCCGCTGCGTAGTCAATCGTGATGAGTTCATTGCGAACATCGTCAAGTACTTTCTCGGCCGACCGCTCCATCGGGTCACCAAATCCACCGGCACCCGCTTGGATGTTAAGGAATTCATCACCTTTAACCAGTGGCGTGCTCTTCATGGGGCAAACTGGCAACAAGGTTTGACCCGGTCCAGGGTTAATCACGTTCCAGGAAGGCGTACCTGGAGCCTCCTGCTAGCCGCTTGTATGATTAAATGTCTAAACGTAGGGACAAGGCAGTTTTGTGACACAACCTTTCAACAGGGAAAGAAAAAGTCCGCAGAATGGGCGGCGTTCGCAGAAAGGACACTCGCAGCTCAAGGGCAAAAGATTGTCAAA
>Ga0214919_10008131_pt1 | contig 13940 bp, 14 predicted proteins | sample LL1503_MetaG_FD_177994 | JGI IMG/M metagenome (GOLD analysis project Ga0214919, IMG submission 177994) | Freshwater microbial communities from Lake Lanier, Atlanta, Georgia, United States - LL-1503 | ecosystem: Environmental > Aquatic > Freshwater > Lake | place: USA: Georgia | collected...
ATCCAACAGGTCTTCGTAGCTCAGTGGATAGAGCAACCGCCTCCTAAGCGGTAGGTCGCCGGTCCGACTCCGGCCGAGGACACTTCTATTGATTAATAATTCTTTGAAGCCGCTACTTAGTAAGTGCACCCAGACGAAAAGATTCCAACTTGGCAGCAGGTTTACCTTGATTTCCGTGTTGTGAATTAAATGCTGACGTTGCATCAGTTCCACACAAAGAGACAATTGCACCAGCACCGCCGGGGTGCGAATTAATCCACGTTGTTAAGTTGTAAACATTTCCATCAATCACAGCCCAACAGCTCTTTGCAGTGTTATTGCTCCTTACTTGCGTCATGGTGTAGCCAGTGGTTGAAGCCGATGGAGTTGCGGTTGGTGTTGGAGTTGGAGATACCGTTGGAGTTGAAGTAGGAGTTGGTTTTGGACCGCGAAGGATCTCGCCTGCAACTTCTCTATCACCAACTGTAACCGTGATCTCAGCCTTACCCTTTGAAGTAATAGTGAAGCTATAAACACCTGCTTTCGCGACGGCGCTATAGCGCGAAAGATATAAGTAGTTCACTTTGCTAAAAGGTTCGTAAAACTTCACTCGCTCATTTAGTTTTATGGAAACAGATGTGCCAGAAGGTGAAGTGATAACTAATCCTGGAAGAGCACTTGTGCGTAATGCGTTCTCCGGTTGCTTATCAACAACTAAGTATTGAACTGAAAGAGAATCGCCGGCGTTGAACTGAGCTCTAAAAGCTTTCTTTTGTCCAGATTTTGTAAACGATGCCCTGATGGCATAAGAGACAGTGCCATCGGTTAGTAAAGGTCCCTTGGCGGCAGTTGTATCCGAATCCAACAACACAACCGGTTGATGAGCTTGGGCAACTCCGCTACCAATTAACATGAATATCAGAACCACTGCGCAGAGTTTTCTCATAGAAAAACGCTACCCCAGCTCAGTGCTTGCTGCAATTTAAAACTAAGTAAACCTGCTGATCTCGACTAGTGCTTGAGAGTGAAACGTTGCATCCAGTGTGGAGCCCACCAGTTGCGTTCGCCAAATAAGCGCATCAGCGCTGGTACTAATAATGCACGAACTAATGTGGCATCTAAGAGAACTGCAAGCGCAACACCAAAACCGAGCATTTTAATTGATGTAACTCCACTTGTTACAAAGGTCGCAAAAACCACCGCAAGCAAAAGCGCTGCCGCAGTAATTATTCGAGCAGATCTTTGCAGGCCAACTGCAACGGATTCAACATTGCTTTTGCCAGTTAGATGTTCTTCACGGATGCGTGAAAGCAGGAATAGTTCGTAGTCCATGGATAGTCCGAATACGACAACAGCAACCAAAATTACCGAGCCAGTATCGAGGGATCCAGTAACGGTGAAATCTCCGACTAACCATTTGAGGTGACCATCAATAAAAATCCAAGTTATTGCACCAAGAGTTGCGCCTAAGGAAAGCCCATTGAGGATTACTGCCTTTATCGGCAAGATTATCGAGCCAGTAAAAATAAAAATTAAAATCATTACTGTCAAAGCAATCCAGCCAAGTGCCAACGGAAGTTTCTTGGCAATACCATCTTGAGAGTCAGCGAAATCAGCGGCTCCGCCACCTACAAGTGTTCCAAAAGGTGAATGTAGGGATCTGATTGAGCGGATAACTTCTCCAGATTCTTTTGTACGCGGGGCCAGTGTAGAGATAACCTGAACACGAATGTCATTTCCAAAAGTTTCAATTGGACCCACAGCGACAATTCCATTAATTGACTTAACTCGATCGATGTAAGAATTAATTTGAGTTTCTTTTCCGACTCCATTTGGAATGACAATTTCTATGGGGCTCCCAGTCATTCCATTAAATCGAGAATCAATTATGTGTGATGCAACTGCTGCTGGGTCTGATGCGGGTAATACTCGAGAATCAACTTGAGCAAATTCAATGTTCATAACCGGTGCTGCCAAAACTCCAAGAACTGCAAGACATGCAATGACAATTGGGACTGGACGTTTCATTACTGCTCGAGCAGTTTTTGCCCAGCGCCCCTCCTCTTTTGGTGTGATTGCACTCTTTCGGATGACACCTTTATCAATTTTGTCTCCGAGTATTGCTAGAAGTGCGGGTAGAGCTATAACAGCGCCTAGAACTGCAAAAGTAATAACAGCAATTCCTGCGTAACCAAAAGATTTTAAGAAATTAAGTGGGAAGAAAAGTAGTGATGCCATGGTGACAAGCACTGTTAACCCAGAATAAAAAACCGTTTTACCAGCAGTAGCCACAGTTGTTACAACAGATTCTTCGACTGAACGACCATGATGTAACTCCTCTCTAAAGCGATTGACCATCAGGAGTGCATAATCGATACCAAGGCCCAGGCCAAGACCGGTGATGAGGTTGAGTGCAAAAACACTCACATTTGTAAAAAGAGTTAATAGGTAAATAATCAGGAATGAACTAAAAATTGCACTTATTCCAATAAAAAGTGGCATTGCAGAGGCGACGAGTGCGCCAAACACGAGCAGCAATAAGAGAAAGGTAAGTGGAATCGCGATTGTTTCAGCAAGGACTAGATCTTTTTCGATACGGTGGTTAATTGCATGCGTAATAACTGCTCCACCAGCTGCATAAACCTTTAAACCTTGGTAAGTGCCATCAAAGCGATCCTGAATAGTTTCACCTAAATTACCAAGTGCATTCCAGTCAAAAGCATCAGAACTGGAAAAAATGAAAATAAAGCCAGCTTTTCCATCAACTGATTTGAGTGAGGCTGGATATCCAACGCTCCAGTACGACAGGGTTCTGGATACCCCTGGAACCATGTTTATCTCTTTTTCGAGAGCGCTTACTTTGGCTGCAACACCTAAGTCATTGATATCTGTTGTCCCAGAATCAACAACCAATATTGCCGCAGGTTCTTGGACTTTAAATTTTTCAGTTACATATGTAAAAGCCTTAACTGACTCACTATTTTCATCTGAATAGCCGCCAGTATCCAAATTGCCAAAAACTTGAGAACCGATTCCACCGGCCATGAGCGTTGCGAGCAAAAAAAGCACCAATACTGACTTGCGTCGCTTAACGATAAAAATACCTAGCTTCTCAAACACCTTTAACTCCCATTTCTACATCTAGACTACTGACCATGAGCGATCTCTTTCCTAAGGTGACAACAGACGAGATCGATCCTGAAGCCGCCGCAGAAGCGGCACAACGTGATGAAGAAATACAATCAGATAAACCACCGCATCACGAAGATTAATCCGCCTTTGGGGTTGGGGCAGCAGGTGCAGGTGCTGCAGGCGTTGAACTCTCTTTCGAAACTGGCTTTTTAGCAGAGTCTGTTTTATAGAAACCAGAGCCTTTAAAGACAACTCCAACTGCTGAGTAAATCTTTCGAATTTCCCCTTTGCACTCGGGGCACACAGTTAAAGACTCATCGGAAAATGATTGGACGGCCTCGAACTCGTGAGAGCAGGCGGTACATGCGTATTGGTAAGTGGGCATATCTCCTCCAGTCTCGGCTAACCCTTGCAGCGGGGTAGATACTAAGTCTAAAGAAGTGGCACGATAGGGTCGAATCGAGACCGAATAACGAGGGGGTTACGTTGCGAATCAAGGGTCTAACCGCAATTCTGATGTCACTGATTTATATGGGGACAGTTGGCGCATCGGCTAATTCGCTCATTACAACTTCTCCGATTAGCGGATCAACCCTGACCACCCCGCCAACTTCAGTGACGCTAACGGCTCAAGTCGCACTCATTCCAGATGCTAACGAGTTAGTTGTCACTGATCCATCTGGCATTCGCGTAGACGATGGAACAATCACAGTTGATGATGTCAATGCATCAGTTGGCTTAATGCCTCTCACGGAATCTGGAATCTATCGAGTCTCTTACACACTTTATTCTGAAGGTGATGTTCCCCTTCAAGGATCTTTTACATTCAATTATTCAGCACCAAGCGTGATCACTCCAACTGAACCAACTCCAACCCCCACACAATCCCAAGAGCCTGCAAGCAGTAGTTGGGGAACAAATGTATTTATTTTTGTACTCCTAATAATTGCATTCTTCGTTCTCATTGGTCTTTCTCTGTATGCACGAAAACTATTTAGGGATCGATGATTGCTTTTAATGTAATTTTTAAATATCTATCACTTATCGGCAGTTTCAGTGTTATCGGAACTTTACTTGCCATGGGATTTTTGCTCACCGACACAGAAGGAAAACTTTCTTCACAATCGGAAAAACTCCGCCGATTATTGTGGGGCTCAGGTTTAGTGTGGACAGTTGGAAGTCTTGGAACAATTATCTTTACATTAGCCTCTATTTTGGATCAGCCAGTATCAGTCGCGTTAGATGCAACAATGCTGCGTTCTTTTGTTACTCAGATAACTCTTGGACAATACTTATTCTTCCAAAGCGTCGTAGCGCTTCTGATTACATCGTTGGCTTTCAGAGTTAAGAAGATAGTGTCTATGGTTTTTCTGCTCGTTGTGGCTTTATTGGGTCTGGTTGCCCCGGTATTTCAAAGTCACTCTGCATCAAGTGGCTCACATGCGCTAGCAATTGGCTCCTTAGTAATACATGTGGTGGCACTTTCACTTTGGGTTGGAGGCGTCATTGCAATCGCTCTACTTGAGCCAGATGATCGCCCCGTTGCGGTGCATCGATTTAGTGAGCTGGCTTTATGGTCGGTTATCGCAGTTATAGCCAGCGGTAGCGTCAACGCTTGGGCACGTTTGGATTTTCAAGGTGCATGGAACTCTGCATATGCCTATGTAGTAACCGGAAAGATTGCACTCACATTAGTTTTGGTAGCAATCGGATATTTGCACCGTGAAAATTTGGCAAAACGCGATCGAATCGATTGGACCGCATTTGGGAGATTAATTTTTATTGAAGCACTCATCATGATAATTACGGTTGCTATGGGTGCATGGCTTTCATCGAATCAACCACCAGAGCGACCAAATCCACCAAAGTTTGATCCAGCAGTCGCGGTATCAGGTATTTCAACTCCACCAGCGCCTACATGGGGGAGAATCTTTTTTAGTTACGAGCCAGATGCATTAATGATTGGCATTTTGATTACGGCAGTCGCACTGTATGTAAAGGGTGTATTGGTTTTGACTCGCCGCGGTGATAAATGGCCAGTAGGTAGGACTATTGCTTTTGCTTCTGGAATTGCGCTTATAGATTTTGCAACAAGCGGCGGAATTGGTTTGTACGCACATTTTGCCTTTTCATATCACATGGTCGCTCACATGATTTTAGGCATGATTGCACCAATTGGATTGGTGTTAGGTGCACCAATTACTTTGGCCTTACGGACATTGCCACAGGGCCGCAATAAAGATGAACAGGGAGTTCGTGGAACATTGCTCGCTGCGCTTCACTCAAAATTAGCAACTTTCTATACCAATCCAATCGTCGCGTTAGCATTCTTCGATGGGTCTTTATTTGCTCTCTACTTCACAGGCCTTTTTGGTTCATTGATGCAAAGCCATGCCGGCCATCTATTTATGAACATCCATTTTCTTCTTGCCGGACTTTTGTTCTTTCACGTAATTATCGGAATTGATCCAAACCCACGCCGGATACCGCACTTAGTACGCATCGTCGTTGTCTTCGCTGCCATGAGTATCCATGCTTTCTTTTCAGTCGCTTTGATGTCAACCACAACTCTCATTGACAGAGGTTATTTCGCATCATTAAAAACTCCATGGCTAGCGGATTTATTGGCAGACCAGAAGCTAGGTGGTTCGATTGGCTGGGCAATGGGTGAAATTCCAATTCTGTTGGCACTTGTAGCAACTTTTATTAGTTGGGTTAAAGATGATTCCCGTGAGGCAAAACGTATTGATCGAAATACTGCAAGAAATGCAGCAATGGGTAGACCTGATGATTTGGCGGAGTACAACCAGTATTTACAAGAGTTAGCCCAACGCGATAGGAATGAGCCCTAATGGAAAATATATTTGACTTACCAAGTGAGTACAAAGAGTTGCGAGCTAGCGTTCGCTCACTTTCGGAAAAAGAGATTGCACCGTTTGCACACTCTGTTGATGAAGATCATCGTTTTCCGCAAGAGGCTGCTGATGCCTTACAAAAAGCCGGTTTAAGTGCGGCACATGTGCCAACAAATTTTGGTGGTGATGGTGCAGATGCTCTAGCTGTAGTCATCATAATTGAAGAAGTTGCACGAGTTTGTGGCGCATCATCCTTAATTCCGGCGGTCAATAAACTTGGTTCACTCCCGTTAATTTTAGGAGGCAATGATGAACAGAAAAAGCGTTGGCTTCCTCAGTTAGTTGCCGGAAAAGGATTTTCGTACTGCTTATCAGAATCAGATGCGGGTTCTGATGCATCGGCACTTCGAACAAAAGTTGAGCGCGATGGTGATGGTTGGATTCTCAATGGAAGCAAAAAGTGGATCTCAAATGCCGGAGTCTCTGAGTTCTACACCGTTATAGCCCAAGGCGATCCATCACTTGGCTCAAAAGGAATTACTGCTTTCATTGTTGAAAAATCAGATCCTGGAATTTCTTTTGGAGCACCTGAAAAGAAGATGGGATTTAGAGGATCGCCAACGCGTGAAGTTTATTTCGACAACATCAAACTCAGCGATGACCGGCGAATAAGTGAAGTTGGCGCAGGCTATTCATTGGCCATGAATACGTTGGATCACACCCGGATCACAATTGCCGCGCAAGCCTTAGGGCTGGCACAAGGTGCCTTAGATGTTGCGACAAAGTATTCGCATGAGCGCAAACAATTTGGTAAAGAAATCTTCGATTTTCAAGCTGTGCAATTTATGTTAGCTGAGATGGCAATGAATATTGAGGCTGCTCGCCAGTTGACCTATGCCGCCGCGGTGAAAAGCGAAAACAATGAAAAAGATTTACGATTCTTTTCAGCTGCAAGTAAGTGTTTTACAAGTGATGTAGCCATGAAGGCTACGCAGGATGCAATTCAAGTTTTGGGTGGATATGGATATGTCTCTGATTACCCAGTTGAACGAATGATGCGTGATGCAAAGTTAACGCAGATTTACGAAGGCACAAATCAGATTCAACGAATTGTTATGGCGCGAAATCTTCCGCACTATTAAATATTAAAACGTACAACAATCGAAGGAGTTGCAGCGGCATCAACGGGGATGTCATGAACCTCTCGTGGCAAACTAAGGCTCGATAACTCACCAGCATGAACTAATCCGATTTTCCAGCCGGGCAGATGTGCAAGGGCGCGGTCGTAATAGCCACCACCTTGACCTAAGCGATAGCCCTTTTGATCTATATGAAGTGCTGGAACCACCACAACATCTATTGAATCTAAATCTGTAGCAGGTTTACCGATTGGCTCGGAAAGTTTCTTTGTGACTTTAAGTTGTTTTTCGTCACCATCCCATTCAATCCACTCTAGAACTTCGCCATGGACTCGTGGCAATAGCAATCTCTTGCCTGCTTTCAGAAATGCCTTATTAATCTCAACTGTGCTGGGCTCGACATCGTATGAAATATAAGATGCGATTGTTGAGGCAGTCATAATTTCTGGAGACTTCAAAATAATATTGAAATTAGATGCGATGAATTTTTGTCGTCGCTCACGACGTAAACGCTCACGAAGCTCTTTCTTTACTGTGTTCTGATTCATCTCTTATCTCCGGAGTAATTTGGGGCTAAATCCCATATAAAGTGCGGCCTAACAAGTATGGTGTGATTATGGCAGAGCACGCGAGAGTCGACGACTTTCTTACTAGTCTTATAGCGATCTGCAAGCCACTCGAATCCTTTGATATGCCGCTTTTAGATGCCCATGGCGCGACGCTCGCCGAGGATGTGTATGCCGGCGAGCGGCTTGTTATGCGAGCTGGAAGTCGAATTCGGTCGACCCAGATAGGTCTTGCGGCATCTATCGGCCGTGATCATCTGCCAACTCGCCCGCATCCCCGTGTTGTCGTTCTTTCGGCGGGACCAGATCTTGTTGAGCCAGGTAAACCACTTGCCCACGACGAAGAGTACGAAACTAATTCTTGGTTATTAACAACCGCCGTACGCGAAACCGGTGCAGTTGCATATCGGGTTCACTCTATCCCTGATGATGAAGATGAACTTCAAAGCGTCATTGAAGACCAGTTAGTTCGCGCTGACCTAATAATTATTAGTGGTGAGCGACAAGATGATTCATTTGATTTAATCACTCGCACTCTTTCGCGTCTAGGTGATATCACGACTGTAGATATGGATATTGAAATGAGCGGGCGCCATAACTTTGGTCAGATTGGGCCGGACAAGACCCCGGTAGTAACCCTTCCCGGTGATCCCATTGCCGCATATATTTCATTTGAATTATTTGTACGCCCGATGATTAGAACAATGCTGGGAGCTTCTACAATTCATAGACCATCTGTGAAAGCAAAGCTAGAAAGAGCTATTACATCAGAGCCTGGAATGCGAACTTATATTCGTGCAACGTTGGCCGAAGATGCAAAATCTGTAATGCCATTAAGTACTCAAGAGGAGATCTCTACTCTCTCCGATGCAAACGCATTTATTGCGGTTAGCGAAAAAGTAACGAAATTGTCGGCTGGTGATCAAGTAACGGTTGTAATCCTCGAGCGCAGATATATCTAGGCACGCTATGACCCAGCCTTGGCCGGTATTAATTTCCGCGAAAGATATTTTTTTGCGGCCACTGAGATTTCGAGATCGAAGTCAATGGAACTCGGCTCGCGCCGAAAATAGAGAATGGCTGGCCCCATGGGAGGCCACGATTCCGACCCTAAACGTAGAAGGGGAAGTTCAGAATCTCCCCTCTTATTTTGGAATGGTAAGAACTCTCAACAGCGAGGCCCGTGAGGGTCGATCATTTTCATTTGCCATCTGGCATGGCCACAATCTCATAGGTCAGATTTCTTTGGGAGGAGTGATTTTGGGAGCGCTTCGCGGAGGGCACATTGGCTATTGGATAGACCGTAACTATGCAAATAAAGGCTATACAACAGTGGCCGTAGGGCTTGTGACTGAGTTCGCTTTTTCTAATCTTTTACTCCATAGACTCGAGATAAATCTGCGGCCAGAGAATGCAGCATCGCGCCGGGTAGCTGAAAAATCTGGGTATGTATTCGAAGGAGACCGAGCTCGCTACCTCCATATTGATGGCGATTGGCGAGACCATATTTGTTTTGTCAAAGAAAATCCTTCAATTAAGTAGCGCCTAAATCCCATAAAAGTATTCAATTCTCCTTTATCTTTGGGCATCATGGCTTCCGGACTAATTTATCTTGCAATCATTGGAATGTGGGTTGCCTATTTCGCACCCCGCTGGATCCATGACCGCAATGAATTTTCAGGTAAGTCAGTCGAAAGATTTAAAGTGGCGCTGACTGTGGTTGCCAACTCTTCGTTACATTCTCAGAGCGAACACTTACACATTGATTTAGATCGTGAAGCAAAAATCGCACAAGTTCTGATGCGTCGTCGTATTATTTTTGCGCTTTTAACTTTTTCACTTATTTCAACTTTGGTGGGAGGCTTCATGAACGCGATGCCATTTTTATATGCCCTTATCCCTGCAACTGGGGTTTTGATCTATATTGCAAATGTACGTCGTCAAAGTGTTGCGAGCAGTATTCAGCACCGTCGCATCCAGCAGTTACAGAGACGAACTGCGGGTGTATCTGCAACCAATCTTGTCGAAGTTGTTACGCCAAAGCCTTCTCAAGAACAATGGATTCCACTCTCTGAACGTGAACTAAAAGGCGTTGTCATTTTGCCGCAAGGAAGTGCATCGGTTCGCAACGCTTGGCAGCCTGCAGAAACTCCTGTACCAACATATGTAAGTGCACCGAAGGCGATTATTCCAAAGCGCGTTATAGATTTAACGATTCCAGGAGCATGGAGCGATGAGCAAGAGCGACTTGAGCGTGAAGCACTTGCCGCTGCCTCGCCATCTCGGGATCAGATATTTGATCAGCAACTAGCAGACGAGGCAGTAGCTCGATTGAATCAAGCTAAGGCTGTTAACGAATAACTAGATCCAAGAAGGTAGCCACATCAGCTTTATCCACGCTGAGTAATTGATGACTTCACCCGTAAACAACGGTAAGAAGTAGATGAAGTTGAGAAATACCAGCACAATGAAAGTAGAGACTATGCCAATTGAAACTTCAGGAGTTTTCGCTCTATCTAGAAGTATTTTTATGCAGTAAATAATGGCTAAAAGCATGAATGGTTCAAAAATAATCGCATAAAAAGTGAACACTGTGCGCTGTTGGAGTAAGAACCATGGAAGGTAGCCAGCACATATTCCAAGGACGACGATATTGATAGTTTTATCGAGCTTTCTTGTTGCAATTGAGCGAAACCAAAACCCAAAAACAACAGCAACTGCAATCGTGCCAATCCACCACAGAATTGGAGTACCTATTGCAAGAACTTCCTGTGCACAATTCTTTGAGCTGCACGATTGTGGAGAGTCATAAAAAAACGAAGTGGGTCGCCCCATGACCATCCAACTCCATGGGTTAGCTTGATATGAATGCTTTGTAGTCAGACTCGTATGAAAATTTAACATTTCGGCGTGATAGTGCCACCAGGATTTCAAAACATTTGAAGACCAATGTCGGTCCCATCCACGATTACTTGCAAACCATCCACTCCATGTAGCGACATATACCGCGATAGGAATTACGCCATACTGCAAGATTTTTATCAGTGTGGGTTTTAACAGAGTGCGACCAGAGTGAGACGTAAATACTCGATATATAGATATCAACCCAATCACTACTAAGAAATATAACGCACTCCACTTTGTACCAATAGCTAAACCAATAGCGATTCCGGCATACCAATGGCGTTGGCGATACCAAAGATACACAGCCAACAAAACAAAGAAAGTCAGAAACAAATCCAGGAGCGCTGTCCTTGAATGAACTAACAACATCCCATCGAGCGCCATTAAAAGGGCGGCCATTGCCGTGAGTAATGGTGAGAAAAACAAAACATGAACGAATCGCGCAAATAAAAGAATAAGTAGGACGCCAACTATCGCGGTAGCAAATCGCCAACCAAACTCATTATCACCAAAGATTTTGATTCCGATTGCGATCATCCATTTTCCGACTGGGGGATGAACAATGAACTCAGGTTGATTGCCGTTGACTTCCACTCCATACTTCAAGAAATCTCGCGCACCATCAACGTAATAAACTTCGTCAAAAACAAAACCTTTAGGCGTAGACAGGTGGATTAATCGCAGCGCCAAGGATGCAACGGCAATCAAGATTGGTGTCAGCGCGGCGATCATGTACGCAATCGTATGCGCTCAATCGAGGAAATTACTGAGATGATGCTCCAATGGCTCTGATATTGGCGGCAACCCCGCTTGGAAACCCTGGCGATGCAAGCACCCGCCTGAAGTTAGCCATCGAAAGCGCAACAATTATTGCGGCCGAAGACTCACGGAGATTTCATCGACTCTGTGCAGATATTGAAGTGACATTTACCGCAAGAGTTTTATCGTTTTTTGAAGGAAATGAAGAAGAGCGCTCCCGAGAACTTTTGAATGAACTATCAGCAGGTGCAACAGTGTTAGTTGTATCAGATGCTGGAATGCCAACTATCAGTGATCCAGGTTTTCGTTTAATGCGTGATGCAATTCAACAAGGAATCGAAGTTAGTGTTATTCCGGGACCAAGCGCGGTGACCATGGCAGTTGCTTTATCTGGTCTTCCAACCGATCGATTCACTTTTGAAGGTTTTTTACCTCGAGCATCAGGTGCACGAATAGCTGCATATGAAAAACTCCGACATGAAGAGCGCACGATGGTTTTCTTTGAGGCACCTCATCGCCTTGGTGATTCTTTAGGTGATGCAGTAACAGTTTTTGGCAGTACCCGCCGAGGTGCAATCTGTCGCGAGATGACCAAGCGCTATGAAGAAACCATTCGTGGCGCTTTAGGTGAACTGTCTTCATGGGCGGATTCAAATGAAGTTTTGGGCGAAATTACTCTGGTAGTCGAGGGGGCGGTAGCTGACTCGGCAGCAATGACGGCTGATGAGATGGTTGTGCGTGTGCGTGAATTTGAGGCCGCTGGAATGGATCGCAAGGCGGCTATTGCATCGGTGGCCCAAGAGTTCGGTATTGCAAAACGCATTGTTTATGCCGCAGTGGTTGATGCTAATAAGATGAGCACGTGACTAAATCCTTTTACCTAACGACGCCGATTTATTACGTCAATGACGCTCCACATATTGGTCATGCGTATACAACTGTCGCGGGCGATGTATTAACCCGCTGGCATCGTCAAAAAGGTGAGTCGGTGTGGTTTCTTACTGGCACCGATGAGCATGGCCAGAAAGTAATGCGCACCGCTGAAGAAAATAAGACTGCGCCACAAGCTTGGGTTGATCGGTTAGTTCAAGATGCCTGGAAACCTAATTGGGCAAGCTTAAATATCGCTAACGATGATTTCATCCGTACCACCGAAGAACGGCACACAGTCCGTGTACAAACATTTTTGCAATCACTCAAAGACTCTGGACATATATACGCCGGTAAATACGAAGGACCTTACTGTGTTGGTTGCGAAGAGTTTAAGTTGCCGGGAGACCTCGTTGAAATCAATGGACAAAAATGCTGTCCTATCCATAGCAAACCAATTGAACTTGTTAACGAGAACAACTGGTTTTTCAAACTTTCTGCCTTTACCGATCAACTGCTTGAGCATTACCGTAAAAATCCGGATGCTTGCCAACCAGAGAGTGCTCGCAATGAAGTAGTTTCATTTTTGGAAGGTGGAGTTTCGGATCTTTCAATTTCTCGATCAACATTTGATTGGGGAATACCTGTTCCGTGGGATACCGATCAAGTTGTATACGTCTGGTTCGATGCACTTTTGAATTATGCAACTGCAGTTGGGCTTACAGATGCACCAGATTCCGAAGGTGGCAAAAAATTTGCGAGCACGTGGCCGGCAGATGTCCATTTAGTAGGTAAAGATATTCTGCGTTTTCACGCGGTTATCTGGCCAGCAATGTTGATGGCTGCAGGATTAGCGGTACCAAAAAAAGTATTTGCTCATGGTTGGTTACTTGTTGGTGGCGAAAAGATGAGCAAGAGCAAGCTCACCGGAATTGCCCCTAAAGACATTACAGATCACTTCGGTGTTGATGCATTCAGGTATTACTTCATGCGCGCGATTCCATTTGGCACAGACGGGTCATTCTCCTGGGAAGACATGTCGGCGAGATATACATCAGAGCTAGCTAATGACTTTGGTAATTTGGCATCACGTTCTGCTGCGATGGTTGAAAAATATTGTGCAGGTGTCTTGCCAGAAGTAAGTCATGACTCAGATTTAGAGGCAGCGCTAAAAACAGCCGTAACTAAGGCTGATGAGGCTATTTGTGCTTTAGATTTCCAAGGAGGAATCCTGGCGATTATGGATTTTTGTAAGAAAGTAAATGGTTACGTCACCGAAAAAGAGCCATGGATTCTGGCAAAAGATCCATCAAATCAAGCCGTGCTCGAAGGCGTTTTATATAACACTGCTGAATCTCTCCGCGCACTAGCTGTATTACTTCACCCAATAATGCCAGCTACATGTGAAATTTTATGGCAGAGCTTGGGTGCACAAAACTCTTTGGGAGATTTGTCAGCACAGAAAATCAGTGACGTGGCATCGTGGGGTCAACTTCCTGCTGGATCTGTCGTTACTAAAACCCCTGTTTTGTTTCCGCGTTTAGAAACGAGCGCATAGAACATATGGCTGATCGCCACAATCGCGATATTGATCGCCCGCGCGCACCTTTGCCCGAGCCGTTACCAGTTGCGACTGTTGATGCGCATGCGCATATGGAAATCATCACTGATACCGCTCCTGACTCACAGGAAGTCGCAGATGTAATCGAAGAAGCTCGATCAGTAAATGTAGATCG
>Ga0214919_10008132_pt1 | contig 13940 bp, 7 predicted proteins | sample LL1503_MetaG_FD_177994 | JGI IMG/M metagenome (GOLD analysis project Ga0214919, IMG submission 177994) | Freshwater microbial communities from Lake Lanier, Atlanta, Georgia, United States - LL-1503 | ecosystem: Environmental > Aquatic > Freshwater > Lake | place: USA: Georgia | collected 2015-03-15
CTGGAAAACACGCGATGCTTGACAGAACATCGACTTATCTTCCGATGAACACGTATTCACTGCAACCGCACCAACACCTGCGCCAAGACCAAGACCGGGTGAACTAGACTTTCTTGCCATTTCTACAATAGTATCTTTTTTTTCGAATGCCCCCCCTCAGAAATCGGCATCCATACTGAAACTCATCTGCTCCTGCGTCTTGCCTACCGCGGCCTTCGCGTAACTCGTCACTCTCTTCTCAAAGAAGTTGTCCTTGCCCTCTAAAGAAATCCGCTCCATAAAGTCGAACGGATTCACAACACTGTAGACCTTAGGATATCCCAGTTGAACCAAGAGTCTGTCTGCCACAAACTCGATGTACTGCGACATGAGATCCGCGTTCATCCCAATAAGCTCACAGGGGAGTGCCTTGATAATGAAGTTCTTCTCAATCTTCACGGCCTCCTTGATAATCTTGTTCACCTGAGACTTCTTGAGGCGATTCTTGATTTTCCCGTAGAGCAGGCACGCAAACTCCGTGTGCATCCCCTCATCCCGCGCAATGAACTCATTGCTTGTTGTTAGCCCCGGCATAAGACCACGCTTCTTGAGCCAGAAGATCGAGCAGAACGCACCGCTGAAGAAGATGCCCTCAACCACTGCGAACGCAATGAGACGAGTGGCAAAGTTCGCCTTACTGGCATCCAACCACTGAAGTGCCCACTCGGCCTTCTTCTGAATCGCAGGAATCGTTGTGGACGCCTCGAGCAACTTTTGTTTCTCGAGCTTGTCCTCAATGTACGTGTCAATCAAGAGAGAATACGTCTCGGAATGAATCGCTTCCATGAAGTTCTGATTGGCATAGAAGTACTTTGCCTCGGGCCACTGGACCTCGTTCTGGAAGTTCAGTGCCAGATTCTCCATGAGAATCCCGTCGCTCGCAGCGAAGAATCCTAAGACGTGTTTGATAAAGTGCTGTGTATTCGCATCGAGCTTCTCCCAATCACGCATGTCCTTTGTCAAATCAATCTCCTCCGCGGTCCAGAAAACCGCAATCGCCTTCTTGGCCATCGCCATAACATCGTGGTGCTCAATGGGGAATAGTACAAACCGGCGAGGGTTCGCGACGAGAAGTGGCTCATCCGTTGCCTCGGACAGTTGAAGAACGGGCATATCCTTGGCCACCCCGTTGGCGGGGGCCCGGGGATGTTTCGCACGCCCTGGAGAGGCAACATGTGTCATAGGCACACTAGACACAGTAAGATCGATAGACTTCTCTGATACAAGGTGCTCCTCCATTCTGGTTCGGGACAAGATATTCATTCCAGAGAAAGTTTCCATAGTTGTGTACCAAATGGAAACTTTCTAGCCAGGCAATTTTTAGGGTCGCCTATGACTAGATATGTTCGGTGGTAGAATCATCGGAGAAGGAGAAGACGGATGTGTCTCAACAGGCCCTGTTTGGCCCTGTGCCTCAGGCTCATCCACCCTCAAACAATCTATTGACCCAATGGACCCTCGCTATGTCTCGAAAATAGTAAGTAAAACCGACAAGGAGGACGAATACATTCTGGCAGCCAACAGAATCCTCGGACCCGAACTCTCCGCCATCCATCTCGTACAACTCAAGGAATCGTGTGCCCCTGCGAATTCATTCAATCCTCCCTCGGATCTTGAAAGCCCGGCGTACAAAGCCAGCAAGGAATCCCTTATCGCCTGGACAAAGAAAAAGGAGGCATGCGATTCCCTCAAACAAGATATAGTCCAGGGAAGAAGTATCGCATCGAAGCACAAACTCATGTATATAAGCAAATATCCGATGACTCTGGACCAATGGGCGAATGGTCTAACTACAACTGGAATTCCATTGCAGTCCGTCTATACCGCGATTCCGCCATTTATCCGCATTCTACAGAAACTCATTCAGGGCAAAGAACAACTCATCAATCTTGATCTCCACGCCGGCAATATATTTGTTAGGCCACAAGGCAAACAGCTTCAATTCGGTCTGGCAGATTTCGGTCGCTGTTTACTCCGACAACCCGTCAGTGGAAATGATCCACTCTTCTTCGGCAAGTATCTCTGTGAAAACACGGCCGTCTACGAGCTCTACGCCTCGTACAATCAGATTCCCCTAGAAGCCAGACTACTCAACTTCTGCTATGTGAAACGCCTCGAGCACTTGCCCCCTGGAGAGTTCCTACGGTCTTGGGTATCTGACCCACATGTCATAGAACACCAGAAAACAGATGTGCTTCTGTACGATCACACGAAGGTCATGGAGCAGCTTCGAATGAAACCGATTTTCATTGCCACGATTGAAACGATACAGTCCATTTCACGGAAACTTCGCGCATCTCCTACCCCGATACCCATAACGCAGGGGCTAACTAGCAATGAAAAAACATTCTTAGACTACATGATAACACGCTACAGTATCATAAGCCCCATCAATATCATAGGTTCGATCTGTCTATTGGCTAAGGCAGACGCCACGCATTTCATTGCGTTCGTCAAGCGAGCAATCATGGCACCCTATCTTCAAACGGGGTCATCGCTCGCTGCGGCATTCTCATCCATACAGAGAGCCGACATGGGAATCGTCTGGTCCGATGTAGTCAATGGACGTTGACCTTGATATTCTTCTATGGACGGATCGGAGGTTGGGGCCGTCGTGTCGAGGGAATACACGATATCCAAGAAGGCCTTCACTTTCGGATGGACCATGAAGGCGCTCGGTTTGAGATCCCAGATATAGAGGCAATCGAGCGACCGTACTCTCGACAGAGCAACATAGGCCTGTCCGTATTCGAAGGTATTGTCGCCGATGTCGATTAGAGCACAATCTAGAGTGGCTCCTTGAGCCTTGTGGATTGTTATGGCATAGGCGAGACGCAGTGGAATCTGCTCTCGCGTGAGGCCGTCGACATCCTCGCTCGCCCAGGAGGCCGGTGAAATAATGAGCACCTCACCATTGCGGAATTTCACCATGGGATACCCAGCCGAGCTGTCATTGCAGAATCCCTCGACAACACCTCTGGATCCATTGACCAGACCGTGTTCAATGTCCATATTTGTTAGTAGCATGACTTGGGCTCCCTTTCTCAAAACGAGATCGGGTACATACGATCCATTCTTGTCCATTTTCTCAATGGCCCACTCGACGGCTTTCGGATCAGGCTTCGTACCGAGCATGCTTGCCGTCTGAACTGTTTTAACAGTGAAGGTGTAATCGGGTCCCTTACATTTCTGGAGTTGCGTCATGTTAATCTGCTCAACATCGGCACGGCGGGTGAATAGGAGAGTCGGTTTAATTTCCAGACGCTTCCAGTCATTGTTTCGCCGTGTTTCGAGGATAGCAATGGATTCCTGGGAGAGGCGACCTGCTCGGGCCTCGTCGAGGATTTTTAAGAAGGCCGGATCCGATTGACGATGGACTGTGCGCAAGACAACGGAGTCTTGAATACACCGTTTCCAGGCGGCGGACTCAAAGACGAAGTGGTGCTCACCTCCGGTTTCCTTGTTGATGGGTGGCAATTGGTACATGTCCCCCACGAGAATGAGTTGTAGACCACCGAAGGAGCTAGGTCGTCGCCGAATGGCCTTCCCAATCTCCTCGAGTTTGTCGAGGAGTTCCGGTGTCATCATACTTACTTCGTCAATGATGAGTGTGTCGGCGGCGAGCCAGTTCTTTTTGGCTCGGAACGATTTCCGTAGCTTGACAACGATGGTCTGTACGGAGTCCTTTCCGAGACCGATTCCAGCCCAGGAATGGAGTGTCTTGGCTCCCTTTCCTAAGAGCAGCGCGGCACACCCAGTCATGGCTGTCAGGGCCACGTCTTTTCCTTCACGGTGAAGTGCCTCGACGATACTTCGTATGACATAGGACTTTCCTGTGCCTCCTGCTCCAGTTAAGAAGAAGGATTTTCCACTTCTCGCAAGATCAACAGCTCTCTCTTGATCGATGTCCATGGTTGGGTACATTCGATGAGTGGTAAATCGGAAACAATTTTTAGGGGTCATGACTAGATGGAGTCATCCAAGCGTACGGCAGATAAAAATCAACAGATGATTTATGCTAATATTCTGATGCAGCAGCAGCAATTGGACCTAGGAATACTAGGGAAAATAACGTACCGCGGAGGTAGCAGTGGGGGTGGAGCTGATTATACGAATACTATAGGAGCGATTACTCAAGGGATTATTACAACACCTTTGGCACAACAACAGCTTATTTTAAACCAATTTACAAGGAGTCTACCAGTTCCACCAGTTATCCCAGTTGTCTATGGATATCTTGTTACAACCTATGTTTCTGGACTTAGTAGTCCACAGGGTATAACAATTGATCCAATAAACAATTTATATACTAGTCAACTTTCAGGAATCTATAAGATTGATACTAATACTACTCCTAATATAGTTGCTGGAATTACACTTGGAACAGGATTCACAGATAATGTCTTTGGAACAAATGCCCAATTTAATAATCCAATAGGTATAACAATTGATTCCGCGGGAAATCTATATGTTTGTGATAGAAATAATAATAAAATTCGTAAGATTGAGCCGAATGGCAAAGTTACAACTATTGCTGGAAATATAAATGGAACTACAGATAATGTAATTGGAACAAATGCCCAATTTAAAAGTCCAAATGGTATAACAATTGATTCCACTGGAAACCTATATGTTTGTGATATAGGTAATAATAGAATTCGTAAAATTGATACGGATTCCATGGTTACAACTATTGCTGGAAGTACATCATCTGGAACAAACAATGCTTTTGGAACAAATGCCCGATTTAATGTTCCAACTGAAATAACAATTGATTCCGCTGGAAATCTATATGTTTGTGATTTCGTGAATGAAAGAATTCGTAAGATCGGTACGAATGGCGCAGTTGAAACCATTGCTGGAAGTACATCAGGATTCACAGATAATGTAATTGGAACAAATGCCAAATTTTCTTCACCAAGTGGTATAACAATTGATTCCACTGGAAATCTATATGTTTGTGATAGAAATAATAATAGAATTCGTAAAATTGGTACGGATGCCATGGTTACAACTATTGCTGGAAGTACATCATCTGGAACAAACAATGGTATTGGAACAAATGCCCAATTTAATAGTCCAAGAGGTATAACAATTGATTCTGCTGGAAATCTATACGTATGTGATGCAAATAATAATATAATTCGTAAATTAACTCTTACGGCTATATGAAGAATCTCGGTAGCTTTCCTAATACCATCCAGATTCCATGAGCATCCTCCGATAGATCGAGAATCGCAGCCTCGGCGCTCGTAAGACGAACCTTCCCATCGAGTAGCCGCCCCTCCTTTTTCGCACAGGCCAAGAGTGTCTCGTGGACTTGCCACAGAGAACACTTGCTTGCCACCATATTCCGCTTCGCCCATATCTTCGCCCGCTCATGAATCGTGAAGGACTGTGCCCAGATATCGACAATCTCTGGATGCTCTACGACTGTATGGACTCGTAGAGCCCGTGTATAAATATGCTTGCTCAGATGAGCGAGTTGTTCCACATGCTGGTGAATCGCTTGTAACGATTCACTTACTGTGTCATTCAAATCCGAATCCGTATCGCTCATTATACTACCTATGTGCCACAGATTCAACTCAATTTTACGTCTACGCTTTTTCAAAAAAGCGTCCCGCTTTGCGGGACCGGTGCCGAAGGCACGTGCCAAAAAAGCGTGCCAAAAACGCTAAAACGCCAAAAACACCAAAAACATAAATTACGTATTAAGCCGTTGTGCCCATGCACTAATCGGATGATGGAGGTCAGTCCTAGTCCACCAAATCGGCCCTCCATCCATCGATTCCACTGCCACTATCCAATGCGGCGGTACAATAAGATATGTTCCTGGTCTCAGAACCACTTCAATATACTGGACCTGTGTCCAGAGTGGATGATGAACCACGGTCGCATCTTTCCACTTCAGACCCTTCCATCCTGGAGGCAACTTCGCTTTCTGTTTGCTGTGAATCAAGATACATCTCGCAGTGCCATCTGTACACGAGAAGGCCGTTGCCCAGCCATATGTCTGTCGTAGACCCTCACTGCCAATATGGGCTTCCGTCTTAGTAAAGAATCCGAAGGAAAGACCAAACCACCGTAAAAGGGTCTCCGATTCAATCAGAGATAGGCCCAAAATGTCTGCCCAAACGTGTTCTTCAGACCGTGTTGGGGCGGTAGCATTGACAGGGTCAGCCTCGTAGGCCCCCCAGATCGGTTGGGCTCCCCAGAACCGCGTCTGTTTCAGACCTGCCGCAGTCCAGATTCCAACCGTTCTGACTTCCGTCAGAACAATGGGCTTCTTTTCCTCCCAGACATGTGTAAGTTGTAGGGGAATCTGAGACTCCTTCATCTGAGACAGACTGTACTCCGCGACGCTCTGTGAATAATATGCCACGCAAATACAAAGTATGATTACAAAGATTACAATCCATTCAATCATATCACCCTCTTCTTACAGGATTCGTGTAGATTTAGAGTATGTCTATTAGCGCATCACAATGTCAACGCATCATACTACATGACCCACTCGTCGTAGGGCGGCTATCAAACTGCGGTGAATTGCACCGCTCCTTGCTCTTCCATACATTCTGCCGGGGAGGCTCAACTGACGAAGGTGCCCTGTAGCGGTCCTGTTTCGTCGCATTGTTGAATAGTCTCGGCGACCGATCCCAGTTAACCTGGTCTGCCTGAGCCCGACAAGGATACGGGCCCGTACGTAAGAGTGCCTGCGGCATAGAAATTTCCTCGACAAACCGTGAAGGCGGCTTCAACGACTTCGGAACCAATAGCCGATCAACAAACATATCTCCATTCCGAGGAGGCTGATATTGGTCAGTGTCGCATGTACCCAGAGGGCGGTCGAGGCGTCTGAGTAGACTCTCATTGTCGATGGCATTCAGATACCGTGTAGGGGGGTAGACCTCGCCACCATTGGGAAACACGAGGTCTGCCGGCATATCGGGTGCCCGTTCCTCAGGGGCCGAAGTCCTGTATTCGAGACAGACTTTCGTATAGGGTCGGAAGTCAATAGGCAAGGGAACCAGGGCAGTCGGCACGGTTCTGGCATAAATTCGTGTCGGGTCCCAGTGGCTCCGTAGTTTGACCGGCGGAAAAAACGGCTGTGTCGTCGACGGAGAAATCGGATACGATTCCACCGGCGACCCTTTTTCAGTTGGTGTTCCTAAGGGCAGAAAGGGGACTACTGCCGATGACATCTGACCTCCTATAGATTTTTAGAATGTAGTAAACTCGAATCGTTCACAGCTATATCTGACCTCTCTACAATCTGAATTGCGGCACTCCAATCGCACTGGCTGTTATCAATCAAATTGCCATTGCTATCGTACCATGCAAAACTCAATTTGTCCAATTTCCCAATTGGAGGATTAAAGTCAACAGGATTCTGTACAAAGGTTGTGGAGTATGTACCGAAACTATTGAGAAGAAGCTTACAATTGTACAACTGAGATTCAGCAGTAGTGTCATGCGACACAGAAAAATCCTCCAGCCTACTTATATCGAGGCGATTCATATTGTATTCAGGATTCATTTTCAAATAAATATAATCATCTAAAATCTTGAAAAACGACCCAGCGAGTTGAACGGTATTGAATGGAGTATCGGTTTGTGTGTATCCTAAATTGTATCCTAGTCCATATTGGCCATTGGTATTGACGTTATCACTGTATCCCGTATTTGTAACCGTTATAGAGGTTGAGAATGGTAGACTGAATTCAAGAGAGTCTGTTGGCTTAGCCCTCGTGGCAACATAGGCTGGTAATATGCCCTGAAGATCACCAGTGATTAGAGACTGTATGCCATTCGTAATAGCATTGTTTACACTCTGTATTATCGAACCATTGGAATTCACAGTCTTATATATAGTGCTATATTTTTGTAAGAAGTCTCCAAATCCATTTGTTGTTATTGTCGACCCAGGGTATCCAGGTAATCCGATGCTTCCATATGTCCGAACACTCGAAAAGGATGAATTAAAAATGGATAAACTCCTAGCATATTCCGGATTTACATATTGACTCGTTTGAATTGTAATGATTTCGTTTGACAGATCGGCAAGAGATATAAATCCATAATCGTATCTCCCAGGCAAATAAAAGCGAACAAGAGTCTGAAAGGTTTCGGATGGTGAATAGGCACGAATAGCCAAATAATTGTACGAGTCCAGATTGTTCGTCGTGGGAGATTTGTTAAGATATATATTGTTAATATACGAATCCAAGAAAAACCCTGAGTTCGAATCCATGGCTTTGAAATTTGCCACCGATTCTTGAGCAAATTGTCCACTGATATCCTGTACTAGCGTAGAATAATTATTATAGAAGAACATTTGTGTACGTTGATACGAGGGGTACGTAGTAAGATCAGTACCATCAATAATGGGATTTAATAAGGCACCTCCTTGTACCAATGAAATTTTATGTGTGGGATAAAATACCTGATTTACGAAATTCGTCGTTATCGTAAAGTCGTATATTGACTCAAAACGTGCACCATAGAGCGATGATATATTTGATGTGCCTTGTAAGTGCCAGATATTTGTATACTTCGATACGAAGAAATCATAGAATGGATTGTTCGAGCCAGCTTGATACTGAGACAACACAGTTTTAGGGCTGGCATATGGCAATGACACATTGGAAAACGGATACATATAGATTTTGCTTGTACATATATTCTGATACAACGTGTTTCCATTACTGCCTACTACATATAAGTTTCCATTGTAGTCGTTAATAGCTTTTCCTACCGCAGTGCTGTCAATCTCTGTGCCTAGATCATAGGCATTGTAAAAATTCGCAGGGCCATTGCTAAACGATAAGATTGGAATATTATTGCTTAGTCCGAATTGCGTAATTTCCAGATTCGATGTACCTCCAGAATACTCTGATACAACTGTACCAATTATACCGCCTATCGCATTACCTCTACTCGTTATATTTTTCTGGTTTATCTGTAGTATCGTCGACGTAAATGGAATGGTCGTCAGAGTAATCGCATTTGATGCATTGAATGTATAGGCGAAAATAGAATCGCCTTCGAAATCATTGAGTACACGAATGGGTACATTGCTTGTAGTCGTAGCAGCAGTATAGACTGAATACTTCGACAAGGGTAAACGACCCTGAATCGCCGAGCCGAACGAGCGCGGTTGAACTGGTACATTTCTTTGTATATCATCATTTGATAGAGATCTAACGATATACGACTCGGGGAACTGTGATGCCACGAGCCAACCTGCACCACTTTTGGTCGCATCCGAGGTCGTCGGCTTGTATGCCATAATATCTTTGAGTTCGTAGACGCCACTGCTCAGACACTGCTCTAACACTAGACCATACATCGCTGAAACAGTAGTACCAATGGGGGATCGAGTTATAGATGAGATTTCAGGCGTGGCACCTTGACTCAGTGCGACATCGTATCCTATATAACTGACGTTTTTCAAGAATGGGTTCCCCCAATATCCAAACCGAGGAAGGCCACCGAGAATACGATCCAATTGAGAATTGTATGGGTTTACATGCGGGTATAGAAGATTATTTAAGTTCTGTAAATAGTCAAGCAATGTATAGATTTCTGTCATCTGAATATAGCTTGGGTCAGTGTAGGCAGTATTTACAAAGAAACTCTGGAATAGTTGAAATGCCAGTTCTATCGTATTTATAATAAATGTTGATGTACTCGTATTCCCTTGAAAGAATAGATGTACAGCTTCAAATACATCTATCAAGACCGTGTATACAAGGGATGGCATATAGGAAAATTCTATCGAAGGAAAACTAGGGACGCCAGGGCTCGCAACAAAGGATGGTAAGAGTGTATTGCCAGTAAGCAATAGATACGATCTATACCAGACCCAATTGCTAGTAGTAGGATTCGCGTAGCTTGTAAAATACAATGATCTATCAAATGTACTTGGGATTGACGCCTGAAAGACGGACAACTTAGAGCCATCAATGAACGTGGGATATATCGCAGCTGTCGTTTTCGTAAAAGAGGCAGTATATGGGGCGGTTGTTTCGACGACGATAAGACCATGTTGTCCTTGAAAATTCGATATGGATCCATTGCCGCCCTGTCCGTATGGGATGGCGCTAGGATATGCGACGGCGGCCTGCTCAGTCAAGCCTGGAGCCTGATAATTCGACAATGGATTCGCGATCCCATAGTCAAGTAAAGTTATCAGATTCATATCAGTCCTGTAATATCCTGCTCCACCACCTCCTGCTCCACCTAGTCTGTTCATTGATATAATAGTACTACCACCTCCTGCTCCACCAAAATACCCCCCACCACCACCTCCTGCTCCATTGACAATTGTTGAAAAATTGGCCGCAGTCAATTGATTTCCTGCGACACCTGGTGCTCCTCCGTACAAGTAGTCACCTGGGGCACCGCCAGAATTCCCAACACCGCCATTCGTCGCTGCCCCACCTCCACCATTATAGAGGTCATGCGAAATAAAGGACTGCCTCATTGTTGTAGCGCTACCTCCGCAGTATCCTCCCATTTTCGTTAGACCTAGATTGGGATCATATAGTCCATTAACATGAGTAATTTGTATGCTGCTTGTGGTATTCTTAGTAACATTGATACTGAGATTGGATCTAGTAATAGTAGGGAATGTCATGGTATATATATACTTACCATCGGGCTGCTGTATGAAATCATTTGCTACGATATTCGTGTTAGAATAGCCTTCTAGCGACAATCCAGTAAAAAATGCTGGAGGAGTTGTTAGACCAATCAGACTTGACGGTACAGATACTTCGACTGTATTAACAGATGTCATGGTAGAATACCCAAATGTAAATGAATAGTTGCTGGTTGCTATTGTTTCATTCTCCTTTGGCCAATAGGATGTATCTATATTCGAATCTATCATGTTTGAAAGTACATTGCTATTTGTCTGAAATCCTATGGATGTCGTATTCAGAGCCTGAATTTCATAGATACGTGGAAAATATGTAACTGGAGGGGGGGGTGGTCTGTTAGGAAGGCGAGGAGGTGTCACCCTGCGAACCTCGGAATATAATTCCATATACAATGTTGACAGATTGGGTACAATCGACAGAGGTCCATATCCAACACTATTGCATGTCTGGGATACTTGAGCACTTGACCAATTGATGCCATCACTACTTCTAAAAATAGATTGCCCCACTGCGATAAATTGTCCATTGAAAAACTGTAGTTCATTGATTGTCTGAGACACTGTATTTGCGCTATCTATCCATCTATAGCCATCAGTACTGTATTTAATACACGATGATCCATCCGTTGTTGATCCTCCTGCAACGAATACGCGTAATCCATAGACTACAGTCTTCGCAATAAAACTATCAATAGCAATAGCATTATACCATGTATTTGCACCGATAGTACCAATAATATTATATGAAAGAGAAGCATATGGATCAGTCTTTTTCTGAGCAACAACTCCTGTAGTAGGACTATATGCGACATCATACGTAGTGTCTGGAAAGATAAGCGTTGAAGTAGGAGTCCAGGTTGACCCATCGGTGGATGTATATACTCCTCCTGTTGCCATTCCCCAGAAGGTAGGAGGGTTCAAGCTCGGTAAATACCGTATCCTTGTAATACCTTGTACTGTTGTATAATTCCATACTACTCCATCTGAACTATAGGCAACTTGCGTACCATCGGATGCCACTAGGGTTGTTCCTCCAAATGCTAAGGTTGTAAATGTGTTTCCTATGACAGCAACATTTGACCAATTCAGACCATCTGAACTCCGTAAAATAGGCCCTCCATTGAGAATGCCTGTAGCCTTACCACACGCGAACCATGATACCAAGGATGCTACGTATATAACCGAGTTTACTGTAGTATTGAAAAGACTGTAGCCAACAGAATCAACCTTTTTCCAATTCAATCCATCCACACTGTATTGAAGCATTGATATAGAAGAATCTGATTGTCCTCCTACAATCCAGCCAATCGTATTCAATGTCGCATTCGAAATCTCTTGAATTGGTGTTATATCTGCGTATGTATTTTGGTTTGTAGTTAAATAGGATATGGCGGGATTCGAATATAATTGCTGTATCTTATTATCATTGGCATACACAGAAACTCCTACTATATTCGACCCATACAGGCGTAAACGATTTATAGTGGAAACATTCGAGTTAAATGACAGATTTAGGCGGTAAGTAATTCCACCAAGTAAAGGACTCCAATAGGTAGCCAAATCCCCGTCAATTATAGATGATATAGGATGGCCATCAGCGTACGGAATCGAATCAAGATCTTGAATTGTACTAAATGGTATAGTATAAGCCCCCTGTGTATCGAGTGTAACAGTGGAAAACTGGTAATATGTCTTCGGTTCAGGCATTAAGCCGAATCCACCTGGCCCTCCAAGTGCTGTATCTCCTGCGCCCCCTCCACCTCCTCCACCCACAATGAGAATTGGCGAGGACAGTGTAGACGTCATGAAGATACCACTAAACCCTCCACCCTGTATTGTTATACCGTGAGTTGTATCTGTTCTTGAAGGCAAGAGTGCCGATCCACCTCCTCCATAACGGATCTGTGGTATTGTTAGGCGAGTATTGTCATTGACGTAATTATCACGATTCCCTCCCTTTCCTACTACCATATAAATTGTCGAAATGCCATAGTTCGAATACAGCATCTGTACATTGATTTGCGCCTTGGCGTATGCCCCTGCGCCACCATACGATGGCCCTGTGCCCATAGTCGATGTAGCTCCACCACCACCACCCCAGAGCCAGACAGTAGCGATCGTCGTCGACAAATCAAATTCGTACGATCGTATCGTTGTACTGGTGTTTAGTATATCAGGTTGAGACTGGAAGGTAAATGAACTCATATACGATGATAGACCTGTAATGGCATAGTTTTGTAGAGTGATAGGAGGATTTAGCAAATAATAGATCGAATCCGTATTTGCGCCAAATGATTGTATAGCTGTGCTAATAGAGCTCGCATAGAGTGCACCAGGCATACTTAACATAGAATTTGAATAGGATTTCATATTCGAAAGAGAATTTACAATATAGAGATTTGAATTATATTCCGAAAAATGTGTAGTCATACCCATATTGCTTGAGGCTACAATGCCACTGGCAGTTGAAAAGATAGTACTGAAGGGATATAGGGCATTATTATTTCTAGCGAGTAGACCATAGTCTTGATACCCAAGAGACGTTGTAGTTATAGGTTGCGACTGTTGATACTGCGACTGAGTATACGCATAGTAATTCTGCGCTGAAAACAATGGATTCGCATTTTCGATTGTCGATGGCATGAAGTAATTCGACTGAGAACTCACACCTATAGGTACTGCTGCCATTTGTCCAAAATACGTGGATCCACTGCTAACTACTTGTGACAGTGGATATGGTACGAGGCTTCCTGCTAACCGTGTATAGGTCATCATGGCGCCATTGGAATCGAATGGTACAAGATAATACATCGAGGTATAATTCAAGAGTTCATTTGAACCTTGACTATAGCCAGTAATGGCTCTCGTATTCGAAAAGGATGTGTCAAGTGTATACTTGTACCATGTACCGTATTCCACACCAAATCCAGGAGTATTCGATGCAGTCAAGGGAGAATATACAACCGATCCTGAATTTGATAACACTGCCAGCGCATTTGACAGTGCTGTAGACCCTGCCGCTAAAACACCCCCTCGAAACACGCCAATATTCGCTATCATCGAATTAGGATCATTTATTGTAGTTGAAATACTATTTTTAGGATATATCACTGACTTGAATGCGAAAGTTTTAATATCGTACGCTCCATCGGTTGGCATAAATCCAATTGCATTGATACCATAGCCAAATTGTAAGTTTGAATTCACATCAATAGGAAATCCTTCTAAATACGAA
>Ga0214919_10008134_pt1 | contig 13933 bp, 11 predicted proteins | sample LL1503_MetaG_FD_177994 | JGI IMG/M metagenome (GOLD analysis project Ga0214919, IMG submission 177994) | Freshwater microbial communities from Lake Lanier, Atlanta, Georgia, United States - LL-1503 | ecosystem: Environmental > Aquatic > Freshwater > Lake | place: USA: Georgia | collected...
ATTATCCGAAACGCATGTGAAGGAAAATACAGATTCATTGCTATTATCCGAAACGCATGTGAAGGAAAATACAGATTCATCGCTATTATCCGAAACGCATGTGAAGGAAAATACAGATTCATCGCTATTATCCGAAACGCATGTGAAGGAAAATACAGATTCATCACTATTATCCGAAACATGCGTTCCTGAAAATACATTGTACATTGCATTAAAAATAGATAAAAGTTTTATATTAGAAATAATAGATAAAGAAATTAAAGATAAATCAATATTATCTAAATACAAAATACAATCGGAATTTCATATGACATTATTATATACAGGTGGTAAAGAAAATGAATATTTATCATATTTTACACCATTATATGGTATGAAATATGAGATAGAAATAGATAAAATCGGTATATCAGAAAATTTTATTACATTAGGTGTGAATAAAATGACAAATGTTCCATATTATGGAAATAAAATAAAGCATATCACGGTTGGTATAGAAATTAGAAATAAAAATCAAAAGAAACTATTTCCTAAAGATTCTCCAAAAGCTTTAATTGATAGTAATATAATAATATTTGAAAATCCATACATAATTGAAGGAAAAATTGAAGCAATTTTAACAAATAAATAAAAAATTGATTTTTTATAAATATAAGTATGATTTATTTTTATAAAAAATAATTAAACATTAACAACAATGACAGAACAAGTTTCAACTCTAAATTATAGTCAATTATTGACATTAACGTCAAATACATTGACTGAAGAATTATCTGAAAAAAAAGTAATAGTAATTGTTTTAGATATATCGGGTTCAACTGGAACATCTTTTAATGGAAAACAAACTATACTTCAAAAAGAAATAGAAGAAGTAAAAAATTATGTAAACAAATATCCAAATTATATAATAAATTTATATTCATTTGATACATATTTTACTTTTCATGGAGTAATTACAGTATTACATGGACATGTACGTATGCCTATTCTTAGTCCAGGTACAAGTACTTATACAATAGATCCGATTAATAATATGATATCAAAAATACATAATAAATCAATAAATAAACCGGATAAAATAATAATATATACAGATGGACAAACAAATAGTAGCGAATGTCAAGTAAGTGAATGTTTTTTAATTTTAAGTAGATTAAATATAAAAATTAGTGTTGTTGTTGTGTCAAACTCAAATACAAACTTAGAATTAATTTCTGAAAGAGAAGAAAATTCTTTGGCTGGTTTTGATTTATTAAGATATGGACAAAATTTAGTTAATGATGTAGAAATATATAATGTATATCATCATACTATACCTTACAAAGGGGCAAGAAGTTCAAAAGTAGATAGAAATAATCTACAATTTATGGGCTATTCTATACCAAAAATAACACCCAGTAATTTATTAAATTTTAATGCATTTTTTAATATATTATTAGAAAATATAAAGAAAAACAATATATTATGGGGGGAAAATAATACTGATTTATATGATATGTTAATTGAGATTGGCATTATTTTATCACTTGTTAGAAATGTTGGTAATATATTTAATAAAGATGATTATATCATAAATGACATGATAAATAAATTATTTATTACAATAAATATACCTATAGAAATAATTATTGATTTTATTCAACATGGATATATTAGCGCAATAAATCAAAAACCAATAATGTTAACAGGATTGGAAAGACATGTTAAAGAATCTGTAGTAAAACAACAGGAATTTAAAGATGCAGTAAAACTATTAGAAAATAATGGAACAACACTAGGATTAAAATCATGTATATCATTACCATATAATGGATATTCAATAACAATTAAGTAAAAGTTCTTAATATTTTATAAATAATAAAAATTGATGATATAAAAGGTATAGTAAAAAAACATTTAAACGAATTAATTTTATATTAACAAAAATGAATAATCGATCTGGTCAATCTAGCGTGAAGAAGATTAAACATCATAGAAATATACTAACCGAAGCTCAATTTGATGTTGCTTGGACAAAAGCATTTGATGATATCAATAAGATTTTTGATCAAGAAAAAGCTTTGAGAGATGCAAAAGAAAAAGCATTGAAAGATGCTAAAGATGCAAAAGAAAAGGCATTGAAAGATGCTGAAGCTGCTGAAGAAAAGGCATTGAAAGATGCTGAAGTGAAAAAAGCTGCAGATAAAAAAGCTGCTTTTGATTCATTTTCTAATAATGCGATGTTATATTCAATGATTATAGGATTAATTTTAATTCTAATATACATAATTCAAATGATACTGTATATCAGAATGATACTTGTGGAATATCACACGAGTATAATTTATCCATTATCGAAATCCAATCTTATTTTGATACTGATTGCTATTCTTATCATATTTGGGTTAATCTCTTATGTCTTCTACAAATATAAAAATTTGACACAAGACAAAATGTCTCGAATATTTTATGGGAGTTTGGTGTCCATATTAGCGTTATTAATAGCTATTGATACGTTATTTATATGGTTTAAATTCGGATTGTATATAGTGATACAACAATACAATCCGATAAGATCAATATCAGAACTAATGGTATACATAATAATAACAATATCATTAATGTTAATAATGCAATGGTATAATGGAGAACTGAAGATGTATATACCTTGGTAAGGTGTTTTTCGTTTATAAAAAACTTTAGAATTATTGATTAAAAGTATGAATCATAATTAATGGTATTTTCTTGTGAAAAAAAAATTGATGGAAAAAGAAAGTTAAAAATATTTAATTACAAATAAATTATATTATTTTATTTTTTTATTTTTTTTATTCAAATATGAGCTCTTTGAAACTACATAATCTATCAGACTCGGCTAGAGAAAATCTCTTAAAGCTGCCAAACTCGGCTAAAGAAGAGCTCTTAAAGCTAATTGTCGAGAAAAAATTATCAAGTAAAGAAATTGAACAAATAACCTCATGTTACATGAAGTATGGTGTGTTCTACATATCAGATCTCGATTGGACGGCAAAAGAAGATTCTGATTCTGATTCAGAAGAAGAAGAAGAATCACAAGATGGTTGTACAACGGTATCGGCTATAACTGATCCTAGTATGAGAGCTTCACCAGTACTAGTAGAATCAGAAATTCCTAGTATGACAGCTTCACATGTAGAATCAGAAGTAGAGGAAGCTCTATCAAGATATGCAAGCTGTTTAAATGAATTATCGGAATCGAAGAAAGAAAAGAAGGCTATTGGCAAAAACAACACGTCACACCATCGCAATGCTTCAAAAAAGCTTGCTCAAGCAGTAACTGTGTTAAGAGCCTTGCATGAAAGAGTATATTCTCAAGAAATTCAGGATATCTTAAATTCTTTAGAAATTCTAAAGAATAGAAGGAGCAATCGGAAAGCAGTAGTAGATGATGGAAACAAGTGTGTATCCGTTGTTTTACCAATTCAATCCCCATCAAATATATGTGATGTTGGTGTTGCAGATAATGGAAACAATCATGTTTTCACTGTTCCATCAAAGATCGATGGTGTTGCAGATAATGGAAACAATCATGTTTTCACTGTTCCATCAAAGATCGATGGTGTTGCAGATAATGGAAACAATCATGTTTTCACTGTTCCATCAAAGATCGATGGTGTTACAGATAATGAAAACAATCATGTTTTCACTGTTCCATCAAAGATCGATGGTGTTGCAGATAATGGAAACAATCATGTTTTCACTGTTCCATCAAAGATCGATGGTGTTGCAGATAATGGAAACAATCATGCTTTCACTGTTCCATCAAAGGTCGATGATATTGAAATACCAGTTCACATCAAGTGTGTTGTTGTGTTCGTGGTAGTGATATTACTGATTCTTATTTGGACGTAATAGATGGGGAAAGGTACCTAGAGAAGGTACCCCAAATTTATAAAAAAAATGATGGTATAAAATCTATTGATATAAAATTCAATAGATAAATAAAAAACCGCCATGCCGACACATCTATATGCATATATGTTAAATTGGTTACTTACATACGTGTTATTGTACATCTTATGGTGTATGATAGTGATTCGTATGGCCATTGATGATGAATCATGGTTACTTATCAATGGACTGTACATGTGTCCATTCACGGTGCACTACTTTGGTGCTATGGTATGTATCTACATATTGATACTCATTATTAGATTAATTCATACCAAAAAATTGGAGACTATCTATACTCCAATAACAATGAATGACATCTTAAAATCATCATTATGGTGCATGCCATATATGATAGGTATCATGATAACGATTCCATTGTTGGGATTATTAAGACTGTTGCCATTTGATAAGATATGGTTGTTGATCTTATTCACATTTCCGTATAAAACAATATGGGGAAACATGTTATTATTAACAGCATTAGTAATAATATCAACAATGATAACATTAGAAATAATGTATCAATTACGCAAGACACCACGTGCAGGAGCATGTAAAAGAATATATTAAGTTATTTTCTGATAAATTATAAGGTAAAAAAATAGAAAAAATCGAAGATTTATAAATATTTTCCAAAGTTTATGAAGAAAAAACAAATAAAAAAAAATTGATGGTAAAAAACATTTAGTAAAATAATATAAAGTATAAAATATATTTTATTTCTTGTTATTTTACTTATTTACTAAACACATCATTTTAAATGTTTGCTAACAATGGGAAAGGTAATGGCAATGGCAAAGGTAATGCTAACAATGCACAGGTAGTCAATGGGCAAGTTGTAAAATTGCTCACAGGTTTCTCTGCTGAAATGGGAAAATATCAAATGGCTATTTCAACTGCAAACGCATGCATTGCCGATGTGAATACTGCTATGCAGGATGCTGCGACGTGTGTCAGCAATATTAACATTAATAACAGTAAGACAATGGTTGATGATGCCGCAAAGCACGCAGAAAAAGCAAATCAACAATCGAGAAATGCTAAAAAACATTTAGCAGAATCCTTTGAACGCCTTAATGCGGCTGATGCTATACGTTCTAGCTTAGATACGATCATCAATGATCCGCAGAAGAAGAGAGGGTTGGAAGATGCCATCAAAAAAGCATCACTATTATTCGGTAATACCAAAGCCATTGTTGATGCTTCTGAGATGGATGTGAAAAAGGCCAAACAATCGGCAGAATCTGCACATAAAAAGGCTTTTGATCTGTCGTACTGCCCGATTGTGATCGACTCACTATTTGCCACAATGCTCATGGTGGTAATAAGTGCAGGTCTTTTCATGAAAGGAGTCATATATTATCAGCATCAGCGTTTTCCACAAGATGTTAGATTGTTATATTCGGTAGGAATACCGTTGCATATAAACAATGCGGTGGTATCGTTTGTAATCGTTGCGATCGTAATCGCTTACTATGCGTTTTTGCGTATTACAAAAGCAGGGCGTCAAACCCCGGATAAAGTCCCTGAGTGGGACTACATATTTTGTGTAGCGCTTGCTATAGAAGAAGCCTTAACGGTTTCTTATGGGCTTTGGGTTTCGATGCAACTTGGAGTACTTGATGTGCCCTATTTGTGGGATAATGTCATAGTACTATTAGGTGTTGTATTGATAGTAAGCCTAATATGCTTTGTGTCATTATACAATACAAAAATAGTTAAGTAAGCGTATGTAAGGTTACATATTATAAAATTTGTTCATGGAAAATAGTGGCAAACATAAATTAAAAATAGAAATTAAAAAAAACTGTTAAAAATCCTTGTAATAAGGCAAAAATAATCATAGTAATAATAATTTTGAACCAATCATTATAAGAAGGGAAATTAAAAAATAAATTTTTATCATGATGTCTACCAATATTATAATGAATCAAATTTTCAATCAAATTAATAAATATAAATACACAAAATGATATAAAAATTAGATGTATACGTTTATCTTTAATAATATACATTATATAATATACATCATATTTAAAATATGATCATAAAATCGGTAATCCAATCAGGTGTATTTTCCTTCGTAAACTCCGGAGTATAGCGATGAACCTTCATTTCATTCCGGTTCTTTTCTGTATTTTCCTTCGTAAACTCTGGAAAATAACCATAAACTTACGCTAAAGCTCCAGTTTACTACATATTTTCCTTCGTAAACTCTGGAAAATAACCATAAACTTACGCTAAAGCTCCAGTTTACTACATATTTTCCTTCGTAAACTCTGGAAAATAACCATAAACTTACGCTAAAGCTCCAGTTTACTACATATTTTCCTTCGTAAACTCTGGAAAATAACCATAAACTTACGCTAAAGCTCCAGTTTACTACATATTTTCCTTCGTAAACTCCGGAGTATAGTTCTTTATCTACGGATAAATCTTCCGATAAATTCATTGTATTTTCTGGAGTATAGTTCTTTATCTACGGATAAATCCTCTGATAAATTCATTGTATTTTCTTCCGCAAACTCCAGAAAATAACCTTAAATTTACGCTAAACGTTTCAGTTTACTATATAATAGAATAAACATGTGTGTTTTGATTTATAATTTCGAATCGGTGTATTTCCTTTGTAAACTCCAGAGTTTATGAAGAACAATATATTAATGATCTAATCCGGGATTTACATATTGGACAATTTTTACCAATACCAACACCAACCTGAGGTAAGCGTGTACATGCATCACATGAAAAAAGATGATTACATGGATTATATACAACAGAAGCTTGTTCAGTCATACAAATACCACATATTCCATCTTCTATTTGTCTAAATACACGAGGAATACCTAGCAATATTGCCAAACAATCGTCTAAATTGTTTCTACAAGAATACTGAATAGCAGTAATGCCTTCAGCATCTTGTATACGCGGATCACTTTTTCTATCGTGCATCAGCATCGCAACAAAAGTCAAATTGGCCATTTTAACCGCAGCCATCAATGGTGTATCACCATTTGAATTTCTGGTATTAAAATTGACTAAGTTTGTACTTAGTATCGGAACTAGTATGTTAAATGAAATATCATCATTGGTTTCGATAGACCTGAATAGTTCAGGAAAGCCATCTGCACCTTTTGATAATAAAATTTTAGTACACAAAATTGATTGATTTTCTATCGACATCCTTAAAAGCGTATGACCTTCCATATTTTTCATATTGATATCACCACGTGTCTCTTTTAAGAACATGAGCAACACTTTCAATCTAATATGATCATGTTGATCAATAGCTCTAAATAGATCAGTAGAAAGATCCGAACCATCATGTAATGGTGGATTCACACCGTTTGCAATCATCAATTTAATGGTAAATTTCCCTCTTGAGGAAAAGTCATCTTCTTCCCAGATTCGAATTGCATGACTCAAGAATGTTAAGCCATTAGCATCTTTGCTATTAATGTCAACGCCGTTTTGGAAATATAACCTAACTTTCAGATGATTAAACACTTCCATATAGTGGACAATCAGACTAAATAGATATAGATGACTATCTCTTTTTATCGATGCTCTCACAGTAATTAAAGGATTACGAACAATTGCTAACATACCAAAGCTATCTCTAGCTTGATTATATGCATTTTCTTGTTCCTGTGTAAACTTAAGAACATTATCACCTATGCCAATATTACACAGCGTCAGCTTTTTTGGAAATGTTCTACTTGTGTGTTTGCTTGCAATAGCCAACATTTTCCATGGATCATAACCAACTAAGCCTAGCTCTTGATATTCCACCAAGTTAAATATTGTTATCTCATAGCATGACATAAATTGAGCAATCCAACTAGATGGTATGATACCCATATCGATACCATAATATATGTTGAGGTAATCAACAATATAGTCAGAATCGCTATCATCGATTTTTTGATTGGTATGGTTCAAACACAATGCACTGAGTACACACTCAATCATGGTTCTTAATCCTTCAGTCGCAGTATAAAACGTACGACGTGTTGATACGTCGCATGTAAGCGAATATTTTGGCATTAGAGCCGCTATTTCAGCAAAAATTGCATGAATCCTTTTTTTAAATTGAGTGATCCTAGAACCAAATAATTGGTCTAATATCACCTGAAGCATTGATCTATTAGAATGCTGCGCAACTTCGCGATAAAAATCAACACAAAGTTGACGCAACTGTACTAACAGAGCATCAAATTGAGGAAGTCCAAAGATTTTTATTGGCATAGATTCAGTTTTGAATGTGATTAGCATTCTATTGAAAGCCTCAAGGGTATTAATCATTTTTGGTTATTAAATATATAATAAATAAATAAATAAATAAATAAGTTAAATAAATAATTATAATTAATAGTATATTATTTAGACCATCATTTTTTTTTTTACCAATTATATTTATTTTCTGGAATATAGCAATAAATCTTCATTGCATTCTGATTCTTTTTTATAGTAAACTAGAGCTTTAGCATAAGTTTAAGGATATTTTCCGGGAAATAGTTCTTTAAGAAAAAAAAAATGATGGAAAAAATATTATCAATAATATTTCTTACGAAAATTATATTAAAGTATTCGATTCTAGAAACAAAAAACAAAACCTTACACCACAACAACATACCAAAATGTCAACTTTAAATTCTTTTTTTAGAGCATTGGCTAAACGTGTAGTACGTTTTAATAAATGTGCTAATATTGTACGCATAAATAAATCTTTCCTCCACTCACGTAAATACGACAGTGGAGAAAGACATTTATTTCTCAATGGGATCAAGTTTGATCTCACTGATTATCGCTTTCCTCTAGGGCAAAATGAGGACAAGCTGTATAACGACGCGAAGTTACGTGGTATTTTACCACGTGGATACGCTGTTGTTAAAGTAGGTAATGAAATAGTTGGTTTCATATCTGGACATCCAAAGTTCGGATATGAAGGAGACTATCCATCATCAACAAATGCTTCCTCGTGGATAGCCGTTACGAAGGAAAACGGTGAATGTGGCCATATTGGCGCCTTCATTTATGAGGGAATAAAGTACTTCATAGTAGGGTCAAAAAATGTCCACTTGATAGTGAGAGAGGCTCATTTCATGGAGGATCTAACAAATCCTCAATATTTGGGTGAACGATATAGTTTTGCTAGGAAAATAGCTAAGCTATTTTTGGAAAAGTATCAACATACTTTTCAAAGAGTTCATTCTTTTATCGTTGATAATTGCGTAACTTTGTGTTGCGAGTCCATCTTTCTCGATAGTCAACATTTAGTTGATTACCGTAAAGATGGCGATTCGTTGCGCTTCTTTGCGATCACGTATCAGCGTGAAAATGCCGATTCACCAATGACTTGGTGTAATCCCATTATCGCGCAACATCATTTCCTCCATCTTAAGTTGGATATTGTTACAAACATTACCGAGATTTCAAATCAATCTGATTTGGAAGCGATAAAAGAAGTGATAAGCAAACAACCGAACTCTGAGGGAGCGGTGATCAACTGCTTAGATGAATCGGGTAATGTAATTTACGTGTATAAACACAAGAATGACATTTACGTATTCTGGAGAGCAGTACGAGAGCAAATGCGCAAAAAAGCTTCACTAAAAGCATTTTTGAAGAGATTGTTAAACCTCCATGTTCATCCTGAAAACGAAGGTGCTCTAATTAAAAGGGCATTAGAGTTTTACGGATATTTCTTGGCTCAATCAACATCTAATCAAGAAAGTTTCTTTTCTAATTGGGTGGTGTGGATGGAGCGATTTGACGCTTTATCACTTGAAGAACAATTGTCGTACAGCATTGACAAAACAGATGTTTCTTCAAAAAAGAAACCGATTGTTTTTTTATTTGTTGGCATACAAGGTTCTGGCAAGTCGACATGTGCAAGACTGTTGGAAAACATTTTGCGTTTTCTTGGGTTTAAGGTGCGTCATCTTGAACAAGACATGTACGATGGACCCAAGAAAAAACAATTATACCATAAAGCAATTGAGCAATCAATGAGTGATGAAAAGCTCGATTTCTTGATTCTTTCGAAGATGAATCATACGGTTCAAATTCGAGATGAAATGAGGACAATTCTCGAAGATGCAGAAATGTATTTCCTTTCCTTTTTGTTAAAAGAAAAGGAATTCTATGTATCCAGAATTCAATCGAGAGCAAATGCTCATAGAGGACTCTTCTACAACGAAGATACTATGGGTATAATTGAGATGACATTGGGTGCTTACGAGCCTCTTTCGGAGCTTGAAATGAGCTTGACACCAACACTAGAATTAGATTCTGAAGCTTCAAAGTTTGAGATTCTAAATGTGGTATTTGAGTTCATCATTCATCATGGTGTTATTGATCCACTACCCGAACTGTTTATACAAGAACATTTTGAGGAAGCTCTTTCAAGAGTAAACAAAGATGATCTTCGTATGTCAACAGAGTCAATGCAAAAGGCGGCGAAAGCTCCTGTGGCAAAAGCTCCTGCGGCAAAAGCTCAGAAAGAGAGACATCCTTTGTATGATTGTATAAAGGTTGTGCTAAATGGTGTCGATTTTGGCTTGCCTGAAAATCCTAAACTGGTGTGTTTACAAAAACACCATCTAACATTAAATTACTATGGTGGCAAAAAACCAGGTAATTCTCATTTTGTTGATGATGCTGAGGTTAATGTTACTATAGTAGGCTATGTACAAGATGAAAGAGCAACTGTTCTTTCTTGTAAAGTAGATGGTTATGTAGTGGAAAGTGGATTTCCACATATAACATATGCATTAGTATCAGGTGAAAAGCCAGCTTATTCATTAAGCTTGCTAAAATTATCACCAATAACTCTCTTTGAAAACCCAATTGTAATTAGTGGAAGAACCTTTAGAGAAATGTAAATAGTTTTTCTAAAATTTATAAAATTAGTACTATGTATGTCTATGTTTAATAGTTTATTAGTTAATGGATGTTTGCTCCAGTTTATGGTTATTTTCCGGAAAAGTGTTAATTGTGTAAGAATATTTGGAGAATTTATAATTTATTACAGTGGTGTTTGATAAAAATACAGAAAAGAACCGGAATGAAATGAAGGTTCATCGCTATACTCCGGAGTTTACGAAGGATTATAAATAGAAATATTTAATTTAGGCATCTAAATCAATTGTTTCTATTACACGTAAGTTGCATGTGATACATTTACGTCTGTATTTGCCATCTTCTACTAACGAGCATTCATTGCATATACATAAATGTCCACATGGACAATATATGATTGAAGCGTTGTTTGTGCAGCATATTTGGCATAAGCCATCTTCGTCAGTTTGCCTATATACACGAGGAATGTCCAGCAATAATGCTAAACATTCGTCATTTTGACGAGCATACTGAATGGCAGTTAACCCATCAGCATCTGGTACATGGGGATTACACTGATTAGACATCAAAATCCTAATACACTCTAGATCAGGTTTTTCCATTTTTAGCGATAATGTCAATGCAACATTGATATCAACATTAGCAGCCACTAATGTGGTAGCCAACGTATCCAATAAAGGGTAATTTCTTACCTCAATTGCTCTAAAAAGGTCAGTAATAATAGGTACATGAGCCCCGTATCTAACCAATGTTCTAACCATTGCGCTCTGTTTGAATTTAGTCAAGCAATGCATAGCATGCATTAACAATGTCCAGCCATTCTCATCATGGGCATTCACGTTAAAACCATACTTCAAGTACATAGCGACTTCTTTATGTTTATATTGTCTGATTAATTGCACAATTTCCGAGAAATGATGATAAGGATCCGGATTAGCTTCCAGTAATGCCTTAATCCTAAAACCAGGATTCTGAATATCTTCTAAGTAGCCAAAAGCTCGTCGAGCTCTATTATATATATGAAGTTGTTCTTCAGACAATTCGTATGCAATGGCTCCTGGATGGATATTCGTATGCGAAAACTGATTAGGTTTAACAATTGTTGTCGCAATGCCAACTTTATCCAACATTGTTAAAGGGTCATAGCCTTCTAACTGAAGATCGGATTCTAGTCTTAGAAGAGAGAACAAAGTAATATTGTACTTATCCCCAAATTGGGCTATCCAAAACGGGGGTAGAATGTCAGTATCCATGCCATAGTAAAAGGATACTAGTCCTCGTGTATAATCACAAGAACTGTTTGAACTGTTTGGAGATTCAAAGCCCATAGCATTGAGGACTGCATCAGTAATCCGGTCAATCGTTTTACATGATCTAGGTGTCAAATCGGTATAATACATAATGCCATTTGGCACTATCATAGATCCCATTTCGGGCATGTGTACCTCAATTCTAGAAAGGATAGCTCGAATATCATGTCTGAGTAAATTAACTCTTTCACGACCTTCAATGACAGATGCATGTTCACGACCTTCAATGACAGATGCATGTTCACGACATTCAATGACAGATGCATGTTCATGGTTGTCAATGACAGATGCATGTTCATGGTTGTTAATGACAGATGCATGTTCACGACCTTCAATGACAGATGCATGTTCATGGCTGTCAATGACAGATGCATGTTCATGGTTGTCGATGACAGATGCATGTTCATGGTTGTCAATGACAGATGCATGTTCACGACCTTCAATGACAGACGCTTGAAAAAATTGAGTGCATAAATGGCGCAATTCTCCTAATAGTTGGTTGATCTCTTCGGATTCAACCAATCTAATCGGTGAATTGCTAACTTTTAGCAATTGTTTATTTAATGCTTGTATTGCGTAAATCATTTTAAAACTAGAAAAATTTAAATAAATAAATAAATAATAAGTTAAATAAATAAATAAATAAATAAACCCATATTATTTATACCATCATTTTTTATTATTTTAGCAAAATATAAAGTATAAGTACAATGAATTTATCGAAACGAAGTGTAGATAAAATATGCATAAATGGTTGGATAAATTCCAAGTAAATTTATAATGGTGGTATACATTTTTTTTCATTAGGATAACTAGGTTGTCCAAAATATTGTAACATACCTATGATAAGTTCACAATTTTTATAACATGTATTTATATTTTGATTAAAAATACTAAAACTTAAATTACCAGGTTGTATGGTAGTAGAGAAAATATATACATTATTAAAATTATCGGTATTCCAATATGGAAGTAATTCAGCATATTTTTGATATGGTATATTTATAAGAGGTATAAAAGTTGAAATATATCGATTATTAATATTAATAGGACTATTTTCTTTCCACCATTCTTCAGATGAAGTTAACAATAATGATTCTATTGTCATATTTTTATTAGAATTTAAATTTATGTATAAATAAGATCTTACAATTTGATCACATAATGCTTGTATATTTGAATGTTCCCAACAAATAAGTACATTTTTACCATTAAATACTGGATTAGTAAAAAGTTCAATTGCAGTTTTTCCACCATATGGTTGTGATATATTAGTATCTTCAAAAATAAATAATGGAATATTTAATAAAAATGAACTTAATGATATTGTTTGAATTGGTCTCATAGAAGTACCATAATAAAAAGCTGAATATAATCCATTTGTTGTTATAATTGCAGAAATAGGAAATCCTTTTTCACCTAATTGATTAATAAAATCAGGTATTTTTATTGCTCTATCTATACCATTACAATCTAAATGCCATTTTTCATTTTCTAATTCATTATATTTTTCTCCATGTCTAATAATGAATATATTAGATGACCATAATTTGATGTTTTATTTAATAATAAAGGAGGATTTTCTAAAAAATATTTTGGTGTAAAAGTATCTTGATATTATTATTTTCAAGAAAATGTTTAAAATTTCAAAGAAATATTTATTATAAAATATCTTTTTTATAATAAATGACATATAATGTTGATATAATTAATTTATTTATAAACAAGTTTATTAATAATATTAGTTTAAATAATATCTCTAAAAATTTAAATATATCAGTACAAACTCTTAAAAGATGGATATTTTTATATAGTAATAATATATTGAATAAAATACCAGTTAAAAA
>Ga0214919_10008135_pt1 | contig 13933 bp, 33 predicted proteins | sample LL1503_MetaG_FD_177994 | JGI IMG/M metagenome (GOLD analysis project Ga0214919, IMG submission 177994) | Freshwater microbial communities from Lake Lanier, Atlanta, Georgia, United States - LL-1503 | ecosystem: Environmental > Aquatic > Freshwater > Lake | place: USA: Georgia | collected...
ATGCTGCGACTGCTGATGCTGCCCTAGAGCAAATTCGTTTGCAAAAGATCGGCAAACATGCTTATGTTTACTTTAGGAACAATGGCAATAAGCTCAATCAGGTCAACGAACTTATTCGGGTTTGAAACTTCGTGCAATTCCCTTGACTTCTCCAGTGTGATAGGATAAAGTAAAAATGGTAAATGAGGAACAAATGATTTTGTCAGAAGAAGAGAAGTCTGTTATTCTCAAGATGCGAGCCGAAAAGATCAATCAAGCCAAGATTGATGCAAGAGACCTTTTGATTAAAGTTATTCGGAGTGTTACAGAAGAAATTTTAAACTCTAGTCCAACTGCATCATACACGATGCAAACTGATGATATCTATGAAGAAATTAAATCAGAAGATCTAGAAACCATTAGCCAGATTTTGGATCTTATGGGATTGAAGTTTTTGGCACTTACTAGCAATCGTCGATCAATCACATTCCAGTATAAGAAGCTTTAATTCAGTTTGAAGCTATCGAAACAAAACCTTTGACATTCTGATCGAACCAAGGTATAACAAGAACATGAAGACGACGAACAAGTTTGTTACCGGTAACGCCAAGCTGAACAAGGTTACGGGTGATAATGGGGAGTATCGTATTATTGGTTTTGGTATCCCTGCTGACATGGATTTCATGGAAGGCAAGCGTAAGCGCAACACTTGTCCCGGTGCCAAGGAGTGTCGTGATGTTTGTTATGCGAAGCAGGGCATGTATGTGTTCCCGAATGTGAAGAATGCAAGGAATCTTTCTCTTGAGCAGACTCTTGACGGTAACTTCACTCAGAGCATGATTGAGGATCTTTACAAGTTTTCTGCCAAGGGGATTAACACGGTTCGGATTCACGATTCTGGTGATTTTTATTCTCAGAAGTACCTTGACAAGTGGTTTAACATTGCACGTTCGATGCCATGGATGAAGTTTTATGCTTATACAAAGGCAATGAATCTTGACCTTTGGACTGACAAGCCTGATAACATGCAGATTATTCAGTCTCTTGGTGGTCGATGGGACAGCAAGGTTGACCTTAGCAAGCCTCATTCTCGGATTTTCACTGACGAGGATTCTCGGATTGCGAATGGTTATGTTGACGGCAATGCAAATGATGCGCCAGCGATTGAGGGAGTGATTAAGATTGGTTTGGTTTATCATGGAAGCAAGAGCATGACTCCTTCACAGAGCAAGCACTTTCGTCTTCCTGTTGTAGCATCTTAATCGCCTCTCTAGAGGCACCCAAGGGATCGGAGCACGCCAAGATGCTTCCTTCCCTTGGGTGCCATTGGATGGCTTGTTAGGTGGCAAATAAAAGTGATTGACAAACATTGCGGCAATCACTATAATGTTCTCAAGTTAAAACAATAACAAAAACAAATTGATCTCTTTTAGAAGGGCTAGACGTGTGCCTTGATCAACCTGTTTGTGGTAATCTGATCAATAACCTAAAACAGACACGCAGAGTTTAGCTACCTCTGGAGCATATCACTTTCCAGCCTTTCTAAAAAAGATCACTGAAATCCTTTGACAACCACAACAAGATAGGATAAAGTAAAAACATGAAGACGATCAATGCGGAAGAAATGCAGTCAATCCTCAATGAGCACCTTGACTGGATTGACAGTGGTGGATCTCATGGCTCTTGTGCAAATCTTAGTGGGATGAGACTGTCTGGTCTGGATCTGTCAGGGGTTGACCTTGAAGGTGCAAACTTCTATAATGCAGACCTCTCCAGTGCAGTCCTTGAAGGTGCTGATTTTTACGAGGCTGATATGGCTGGTGCAAACCTCAAGGGCGCAAACCTCCGTTATGCAATCTTGTCTGATGTAGACTTTGCTGGAGCAGACCTCACAGGAGCAGACCTCACAGGTGCAGACCTGATTTGTGCAAACCTAGAAGGTGCCATCCTCACAGGTGCTATCCTCACCGATGCCATTCTGGATGGCACTGTTCTCCTTCCTGATTGATCCCTTCTAAAACAATCCACAAATTAATCCTTTGACTTAGATAACCAGAAATGGTAAGGTAAGAACATGAAGAAATATATTCCTTCTGGAACTTCTATTCATACCAGCACATCTGGTTTTACCAATTATTTTGGTTCCGCTACTGAAACAATTGATCAAATGGTGAATCGGGTTTTTGAGGAAAACCCAAACTGTGTCGTGGTTAACGGCACTGATAATTGGTATGCTGATACACTTTGTAAGCCAGAAGTCTTGTTTAACCAACATTTTAAAACCAGTAAAGAGCCAATTGCTCTTTTCCATACTGGAATCAGTGGTATTAGTTCAACTGGTATTGTTATTGCAATCGAAGATTATAATACTCTAAGTGAGGCATACCAAGAAAAATACGGATTTTCCATGGATAAAAAGATGAAGATTTACTTTGACAAATCCAGCAAGGTAGTATAAGGTAAGAGTATGAAAGCAGAAGATCACGAGGAACTTACAGAAATTTACGAGCAGATGCAGGAGCTAGTACACCGTGCAGAAATGATTATGGTGCGTGAAGGTGGCATTGTTTATGAGCAAGCAAGGGGTTATTGGCTTGCCAGTTTTAAAACTGCTCTTTCAAAGGATCATAGTTATATTGGCGGCTGTATGTTTACAATGCAGGATGCCGTTGATCACACATTAATTGATGAAGATGATGATGAGGAGATTGATGACGATCTTGATGAAGATGAAGCTGAATATTGTGACGATGCTGATGAAGATGATGACGATGATCTTTTGCCGGAAGGTTGATGAATAATCCTTTGACAAATCAAACCAGATAGGATAAGGTAAGAGCATGAAGTTCAAGTCGCATCCCGTGGATACCAATGGCATGTGTCTGATCACCTATATTGATGGTGTAAAGATGCAAGATATTATTGATAATTTTCCTTCTGGAAAGATGGAGGGTTATTATGAGCCTGAAAAGGGATATCATGGGGATTATGAGGTAGGCTTTGTCGAGGAAGTATCAGGAGCGACCTATTATGTTTATTCCCGATTTGGGGAAGTTCGTATTGGTGGTTATGATCCTGGCGATATGATTAGGACTGAAGAGCTTACTAACTTTATTGTCTCCAGTGTGCATTCTTCTTGACGGTTTAACAAAAACAATCTATAACATCACTCGAAAGGAAACAAAAACATGGCTCAGAACTACATGCAGTTTTCAGAAGTTATTGACAATCTCACTGTCGAGGAGCATGATTGGTTTAAGAAGGCTCTTGCCCTGAATGATGATGGTTGTTATGATGATGGTGTAGAGCCTCCTGCATGGTGGGATGACAGTACAGAATCCTTTGGCTTTGAATATGATTTGGGTCAAAGCGAGATTCAGTTTTACTCTGAGGAGTATGGCAATGTTGATACTGTGCAAGCATTGGTTAGTGAGTTTATCAGTTTGTTCCGCAAGGATTATGTTTTTACTCTATCTTGGTCTGAATCTTGCAGTAGGATGCGTGTTGGGGAGTTTGGTGGTGGTGGGATGATTGTTACTCTGGATGAGACAAGGTTTCAGCATGTTTTGGGATGGCTACAATCAGAGAAGAAGCGGATTACTGAATCACGGCTTTCCGAGAGCCTCTAATAGCCTCTGGAGAGGAAGCAAACGAACGGGGATGAGTCATTGTGGCTTATCCCTGTTTTGCTGTTTGTGGGTCATTTAGAAGGATTGCGGCAATTATTCAATGGAATAATAATCTTGACCTGTTTGGTTTGTTGTGTTATAACAATACAATGAGCAGCAGCAAAGAAGAGCATGATCAATCAGGGCGCAAGCAATGCGTTAATTGTTTGAGGTTTGAGGATTTAAGGTTATTGCGTTATGGCAAGGCATTAATTCCAGTTCATAAGATTAATTGGGTAAAGATCATTGGTATTCCAGGAACCAAAGGTGAAGGAAAGAGGTTTCCATCAGGAAGCAATCTTTGTCTGGATTGTATGTTTTGTTTTGAAGCCGTAGAGTAAAGTTTGCCGCAAACAAATATTTAATTTCTTTACTTCGCCAGAGTATTGTGACAGAGTAGAAACATGAAGATTGGAAAGCTTTATCAAATCAAAAAGTATTATTGGTTACTTTACCCATCTCAAGAAAAAGCTGTTGAGTATGCACAAGTACGTTTGCTCGGCGCTGCAACCACCACAAATGGGGCCATAGACGAAGCAGCTTTTTGGAGCAAGCGTTTAAGCTGCAATGTTTCATATATTAAAATAAACACTATGTTCTGTTTGTTAGAAAAGAATGATATCTCCTGTAAGATACTGTTAACTGATGGACATCTTGGTTGGATTATTCATCCAGAAAACGAAGATTGGACGAATGGTTGCATTGAGGAAGCAAAGCTATGAATATTTGTGGTTTGTATCAAATCAACAAGTATCATTGGATGCTTTATCCTTCAATGGAGATTGCCTCCGATGACGCCTCCGGCGCTGCCCATCAAGAGCTTCTCGACGCCAGCGAAGAAGCTGCCTATTGGAGTAATCGATTAAACTGCAATGTTTTTTATGTTTCTCCAAACAGCATGTTTATGCTGTTGGAACAGACGGATAAGGTTTGCAAGATTCTTACGACTAATGGAGAGATTGGTTGGATTTTTTATCCAGAAGACGCTGAATGGTCCAATGGTTGCATTGAGGAAAATCCCTTTACTTCTCCAGAACCTTGTGATAGAGTAGAAACATGAACGCAAAAGAAATGCTCAAAATTGCTCTCGCACGGGGGCCACAATGTCATTATTGTTATGACGGCCCAAACCCAGCAACCTATTATGACGCAGCGGGGCGTGGATTGTGTGATAAACACACCTACGTTACCCATGACAGAGAACAGTACCAAGACGCTGACAGTATTCGGGATATTCTTGCTTTCCTGCAAGAAGAATAATCCTTTACTTCTCCAGAACCTTGTGATAGAGTAGAAACATGAACGCAAAGAAGAATCAAGAGGATCAGCAGCAGATTCAGAAGCTTATGGATAAGCTTGATGCAGCGGTACGGGTTCTGGAGATGGAGTTTGGAAAGTCTGGAGATCCACCGATTGTGAAGTTTATTCGGAATGAGGGAAAGGTTTGGACGTTGAAGTTCAACAAGCAGACTTTTCGTTTGAATATTGAGGTTGTGGAGTAGAAACATGAACATCACGATCAAGTTTGAGAACGAAGCCGCTGCCCGTCACTTTGCTCTTTGGCTTTGTGAACAAGGCGAGCAATCATATTGGGATTGGATGGAGTACCGTGAGCAGGAAGAAGAAGGAAACATTACCGCACGAAAGTTTATTTACCACAAGGACAACAAGTTTGTTCCCGATGGTGAGATTGGCACGGTCCTTGGACGACGCAGCTAGTAACTCATGATTTATCTTCATCGTTTTGACCGAGATGATATGGAAGGTATGTGCTGGACTGAGTACGTTATCTCCAGCCGTTCCGATCTTTCTCCAGAATGGCGTCATATTCCTTCCGAGGAAAAGACTGTTCTGGATTGGAGTGATTCTTCTGATATTGCTTACCTTTATGCAGGTGCGGTGAAAGTATGAATACTGTATGGGTTGTTCATTCTGAGGACGAGCGTTATGGTGGAACTGTAGCTGTATTCACCGACCGCAATAAAGCACAAAAGTATATTGACGACAACGATGAAGATGGTTGGTATGTGCTGGTTGCCTATAATGGTGACACAGGAGACTATCTGGGTAGACAAGGATAATCACCATGACAAGCTATATCGTGAGCACATATAACAACGGATCAATGAATGTAGACTCTCTACGCTCATTTGATAATGAAGTTGATGCAAGAGCATATGCCGCATCTCTTGCCGCAAAAGATCTTAGTTACCTAGCTAATCATCCACAAATCATGGCAAGACATATGCGGATTTATAAAGTCTCGGACACATCTTCTCCAGTAAAACTAGCATTCCCATAATATTCCTGTAATACCTTTACTTCTCCAGAAGTATATGGTATTCTATCTTCATGAAGACGTTTGAGAGGCAAGATCAGAGCCGCAAGGGTGTCAAGGTGATCGTCACCAAGCACTATGAGAACGGGGTTTCAATTGGTAGCACCGTTGAAGCAGACTGTGGGTGTTTTGGAACCGAGTTTCGAACTCACACAAACATGTATTGTCCTAACCTAAATAAAAACAGATCCTTTACTTCCCCATAACCTCCTGATAGAGTAGAAACATGAACGAGGAACGTAAGAACGCTATTCGTGAGGTTGCGATGGCTATTCGCAATCCTTTGATGATGGTGTGTGCTCCAGAACGAGAAAGAATCATGGCTCTTGCTGTGGAATATAACATCACAGCAGCAGAACTTTTGGAACACTCTATTTACAGAGCTCGCAAAATTTAATAATATTCCTTTACTTCTCCAACCCGATCTGGTATTCTAAGAACATGAAGAAGATTACTGAAACGGAACTGAAGAGCATTCTGGATGAGCACAAGCTTTGGCTTGATGGGAAGGGAGGAAAGCGTGCAAACCTCACCCATGCAGACCTCCGTGGTGCAAACCTCACGGGTGCAAACCTCTATGGTGCAAACCTCAGGGGTGCAAACCTCTATGGTGCAAACCTCAGGGGTGCAAACCTCACGGGTGCAAACCTCTATAATGCAGACCTGACTCGTGCAAACCTCTATATTGCAGACCTCACTGGTGCAAACCTCCGTGGTGCAGACCTCACTGGTGCAAACCTCACTGGTGCAAACCTCACTGGTGCAAACCTCACTGGTGCAAACCTAACTGGCACGATTCTTGAAAAGAAGACAGAAGAGAAGCAAGAAGAGAAGCAGCCCGATGTTTCTTCTGTCAAGGCTGAAAGCAATCTTCGTTCGGAGATTGAAGAGATTGCCAAGAAGCATGGCATGAAGGTTGATTCAATCGCTCTTAGTTTTCTGTGATCTATTGCCAGAACAAGTTTCCATCAAAAAAGTAAAAAACCATGTCAACCAAGTGCATTGAACAAAGTGTTGAACGTGTTGTTTCTGTTTTGAATCATTACCGTTCTTTGCAAGGCAATGAAGCAGACAATGATTACTCCCATCTCAGGGATTTGATTACTGACATCATGCATTATGTTACCGAAAAGAATCTGGGCAATGGTCCAGATGAACTGCTCATTGGAGCAAGCGAGGTTTACCAGACCGAGCAGCAGGAATGCGACCCAGAAGACTGATTTTTCCTACCCAATAGCCTCACCAGAGGCTTTCTTCTCTATTTCCACCCCAAGATACACCACCATCATTCAAAGCCTCTAATGAGGCGATAAGGAGCCAGGGCAAGATTGATACCACTGACTTCTGAAGTTTTGCGGCCATCAGTGGAAGATAACCAATAGAAGAGAGGATAAATTACAAATTAAATAATTGACTTGATTGCATTCAACTGATATAGTTTTCATATGTTGCGAATCATCAAGAATAATCAAATCATCGGAACCGTAGATTTTTTCAATCATGGAGATCAATATACTCTTCCTGATGGAACAATCATTCAATCGTTTCAAAACGGTGAATTAACAGAAGATATGCTTGTTCCAGGCATGGATTATCATGTTGACACCCCAAAGGCTTGTCAATATTGTGGAAGCAAGCTGCTTCTTGCACCAATGCATTCTCGTTTTCGTGATATCCGTAGATTCCATATGAAGGATGGATCATCTACTTGGCTTGCTACTTGCATGGGGCAGGCTTGTTTGGAACAATTCTCAAATCGATGCCGTCAACTGTCTCGTGATCCTAATGTTCATCATGGACACGGACAGTAAAAATTAATTCTTTGACTTCTCCGATCAAACAGGATAAGGTAAGACTATGAAAACGATCACTGAAACGGAACTGAAGAGCATTCTGGATTCTCACAAGCTTTGGATTGAAAGCAGTTGCAAGCAAGGAACCCGTGCAAACCTTACGGATGCATACCTCAAGGGTGCAGACCTCTGGGATGCAAACCTCGACCGTGCAAACCTCAGTGGTGCAAACCTCAGTGGTGCAAACCTCAATGGTGCATTCTTCTATCGTGCAAACCTCAACCGTGCAGACCTCAGTGGTGCAGACCTCGGTGGTGCAGATCTCGGTGGTGCAAACCTCCTTGGTGCAACCCTCACGGGTGCAAACCTCACGGGTGCAAGCCTCCGTGGTGCAAACATCCTTGATGCAAACCTCACGGGTGCAAAACTCAATGGTGCGAACATCGGTGGTGCAAACCTCCGTGGTGCAAACCTCGAAGGTGCAAACCTCAAGGATGCAAACCTCGGTGGTGCAAACCTCCGTGGTGCAAACCTCGAAGGTGCAGACCTCACGGGTGCAGACCTCACGGATGCAGACCTGACTGGCACGATTCTTGAGAAGGATAAGGCAGAGAAGAAGGAAAAAGTTGTTTCTGTCAAGCCAGAAAGCATGATTCGCTCTGAGATTGAAGCGATTGCCAAGAAGCATGGCATGAAGATTGAGTCAATGACTTTTTCTCTGATTTAATTCTTTGACTTCTCCGATCAAACAGGATAAGGTAAGAGCATGAAGACCGAAAACAAGATTCGCAACTGGAATGCTGTTGCTGCTCATCAGCGTAACTCTGCTGGCCCCATGAAGGATAAGCGTCAAGCACGCCATCGAAGCAAGAATCAGTCCATCATGGAGCTTCTTGAGGAAGAAGACATGGCTTACGAGGATTAATTCATTGACTTCTGGCATCTGACCTGATACAATCAACCAATCAAAGGAAAGAGAAAACATCATGGAATACATCATTCGCACCAATATTCAGAGCACTGTTATTAACGCTGCCGTTTACAATCCTCACCAGAGGGATTTGGTTGTGACGATGAACGGAGGAAGCAAGTACGTTTATCGTCAGGTTCCTGTTGATACGGCTATTTCTCTTGTTACGGCGAAGAGTGCTGGGTCATTCTTTAGCAAGAACATTCGGAACAAGTTTCATTGTGACAAGGGCTGATTGAGCAACCGGTGGGTTGGCGCATACCGATTTAAGCACGCCAAAGGTTTTGCGGCAAACACAATTAAAAAACAATAATGGTTGACTGTCAGCATCATCCTTGATAAGATCAAGCAATCGAAAGGCTGAAAACGATCATGGGGACCAAGGGTATTGTTCTGGTGCAGAAGGAATTTCAACGCCGTAACGGCAATGACTTGATTCTTGCTGTAATGTCAGATGGTATGTGTGACAATCTGATTGTGCTTGCAAAGCAGTTGTTGAAGACCGCTAAGAAGCTCAATGTTGTTGACGCATTTAACAATGCAGAACCCTCCGTTGTCAACCTAGTGATGCAAGAGGTTGCTAAGGCGACTGATGGTTGGGCTTTCCTGGATACTCTGAACAATGCACAGTTTGTCTCGTATGCCGTGGTTCTCCAGCCAGCATCAGGACTGGTACAGTGTTGGGAAGGTAATCTGGATGATCTGATTAGACAAGAAGAACTTTGCTAAAATCCTTTGACTTTTCAACCCAAAACAAGTAAGGTATCCATATGAGCAAGCCAACCAAGATTCACATGTTTGTTAAGGGTCATGACCACACTGTTTGTGGTATTGCTATTTTTACGACCAATGTAAAGCTAACTTGTGGAACAGAGCGTATTACCTGCAACAACTGCATCAGAACCAAGGCGGCAAACATCTAAAAATTAATCCTTGACTAATCCAGCAAGATAGGATAAGGTAAGAACATGAAGATAACAAAGATCGTTTGGACAACGCTGTTTATTGACAATGATGATTGCAGTCAATCCATCTCTGTGTTCCAAACACAGTTGGATGCTATGCGAAGTGTTGGTGCTGAAATGGCATCATGGCTTGAGTTCCATGATAATGACCCTGATCCAGCACTTGACAATCTTGCAGAGAAAATCAATGAATGCGATTATTACGCAGCATTGGATATTTGGAATGCATGGCAAGATGCCCATGGCACGGGTCTTGAATTGATTGTTTCTGAGCAATTTTTGGTTACTGACATTCCTTTGCCTGTTTGCAATCGCAAGGTAAAGGTTTGACTTCTGCCCCAATAAAGGGTACAACAGGAACAGTTGAACGGTAACACAAACGGCTGAAACAGAAAAGGATCACAAACAATGTTGTTTTTTGTTGCATACACTCATTGTTATGGTACTGACGTTTTTGTTTATCCTAATGAGGATATTGCCTACAAGGGTGCTTGCAAGATTATTGCTGATTGGTTTGATGATCTTGATTTTTTTGCTGATGATCGGATTGATGAACTTCGTGATTTGATTAATGCTGGTAGCTATTTTCCTGCGGTTGTGCTATGGAATGAGCTTAGCGGTGATTTTGATCTTCAAGAGAGCATCACTGTTACTTGCAGTGAGATGATTACTGAGGTTGAAATCCCTTTTATCAAGGATGAATCAACGGAGCAGGAAGAAGATTCTGAGTAAAAGAATGGTTTGACTCTGGAATGGTGATCTGATATAACAGAGACAGTTGAACGGTAACGCAAACGGCTGAAACGGAAAAGGATCAAAGACGATGAACACCTCTCTTAAGCTTGGTACTCATGCGGTTATGGTTTCGGACATCATTTCTCCGATTCTGGATGCGGAGGGTTATCCTCAGTACAGTCTTCGTCAGGGTGACAAGGTGGTTGTTACTTCTCTGGAGCCTTTGATGGTGCGTGGCAAGGAGAATCATCTTTCTGCGATTGTGGAGCCTGATTTCTTTAAGACCACCAAGGGTCGTCCTGTAAAGATCGGCTGATTCGGGTTCTGGTGGGATGGCGCATACCAATCGAATAACGCCAAAGATTCTGCCGCAAACACATTAAAAAAGAATATTGGTTGACTTCTCCAGCTAGATAGCTTAAGGTAAGAGCATGGAAAACGATATGACTCCGATGAATCTTGGTGCACTGATTGTTTGGCTGAAGTCAGCAATTGAGAAGCATGGTCCAGATACTACATGGAGAGGGTTCTGTGATCCAGATTCTTATCGTGGTAACTACTATGATCTTGCCTTTATAACCAAGGAGGTTACTCTTGCCCGCTCTCTGGAGTGTGCAGAAATGTCCCTTGGAACAATGTTTTGTGGATGGAAGGGCGGTGAATATTACATGGATGAAGACTCCATGATTCATAGTGCCCAATATGGTGTTACGGGACCAGCGATTACGCTGTCCATGCTGGATTCCATGCTGGAGTCTAGCAAGGGAGTTAAGATTCCAACTCCTGAGTACGCTCAAGCAGTATCCCATGAGGATATGATTAAGAATTACGCAAGAGCTTTGGGATATGATATTGCAAGCATTGTGATTACTCCCATCCCAAAGTAAACGGCAGGCACAACTAAAAACAATATTATTGGTTGACTTATCCAGCCAGAAAAGGTATAACTTTCTCATGGAACCAACTAAAAGCGACATTTCCAGGATGGAACAATCAGCTAATATCATGGCTGATATGATTGACATGGCTTTTAATAAAGCCAAGACCATGTCTTTGACTTCTCGGACAAAGGAGGTCATGCAAGGATTGATGGATGAATCATTTAAGGAAATCAACTCACCTTTCTTTGAATCCCGTCAAGAACTTAGTGAATGGTTTCAAAAGCATATGAATCATATTGAGATTCAAACCCGTGCACGCTTTGAAAAACTGCGTGCAAACAATCTCTGAATGTAAAAAAATACATTGACATAATCATCTAAATCAGGTATAAACAAAACATGAGTAACAGAGAAGGTTTTAACGAGTGTTTTGATTGGTTTGATGAGATGCAATCGATTGCAGATGATGTTAACAAACTTATCACTGGCAATTTATCAACCATGGATGTTTATGTTGAGCTTCCAAAGAAGAGGTTTGACAAGGTAAGAGGACAAGTATATAAGATTACAGAGAGTGATATACACAAGTATGCTTCTTTGTTTATTACTGAAAGCAAAACAGAGCAGTTATTTATTGACATTACACCTACACTACATCCAGTTTGTGCTCGGTGCAAGGCACCAAGGGAGGATGCAAAGATTAGGCCGTGGCTCAAGGGAACAGATGATGACCTCATTTGTTTCCGGTGTGATGAAGCACTAATGGCATGGGTCGCAAAGGGAAACAAGATCGAAAATCTCCCAATTAAAGTTCAGAAAAAGGTTTGACAACTGGATCGGGATCTGATAGATTAGGATTACAGGAAAGGCAAGGAACAAACGATGGCTCTTTTGAAGTCTCACAAGGCGATCCTTGATAGTTTTTATGCTAGCAGCAAGCAGGTTGTCATTGATTATGACGACATTCCTTCTTCTGTTCGCCATTCTCTAGAAAAGGCTAAGTTTACCGAAACCCTTTGGTGTGATTCTGTTCGATACCTTAACGATCTGCAAACGAAGGATCTTATTGCTCGCCGGGGTAGCTGGTAAAAGAAAAAAGGTTTGACAACTGGATCGGGCTCTGATAGAGTAAGAATGTAAGTAAGGGATACGAAACCAAAAACGTCTGAGTGTTTGAAAGGTAATAAACAAAATGGCTACTACGATTAAGTCTCTTTCTCTTGGTGTTCACGCTGTTCTGGTGTCTGATGTTGCTGTTGATGGTGGCAGTCTTCTTGCGGGGACCAAGGTTTTTGTTTCTTCACTGGAGCCTCTTGCGATTTCGACTGCGGAGGTTTCTGGCATTCTGGTTCCTCGTGAGTCGTTTAAGACCACCAAGGGTCGCCCGAAGAAGATTGTTGGTGCGGTTGCTGCCCAGGCATCTGTTGCCGCCTCTGGTGAGGCTTCTGGTGAGTCTGCGATGGATCTTTCTGTTGATGGTGTGATGGGTTTCACTCCAACGGTTGACGAGATTCTTTCTGAGTGTTCGATGGGCTGAATGTCGGGTCAAACCAGAGGGGAGCGCATTCTGGGTCAAAGATTTAACGCTCAATTTTAAGATTGCCCATGTACGCCAACTGGTCGAGCGGAGATTTTCAAAAATTCTTGCATGTAGATTCGAATTCTATCATGGGCACAACAGAATAATTGCGGCAAACATCTAAAAATTAATCATTTGACTTCTCAATCAACAAAGGGTAAGGTAAGAGCATGAAGAAGATCACTGGAACGGAACTGAAGAAGATTCTGGCTAAACACAAGCTATGGCTTGATGGAAAGGGAGGAACCCGTGCAAACCTCGAATGTGCAAACCTCGAATGTGCAAACCTCACGGGTGCAATCCTCACTGGTGCAATCCTCACTGGTGCAAACTTCACGGGTGCAGACCTCACGGGTGCAGACCTCACTGCAAACCTCACGGGTGCAGACCTCACGGGTGCAGACCTCTCGGGTGCAAGCCTCTCGGGTGCAGATCTCACGGGTGCAAACCTTGAAGGCGCAGACCTCACGGGTGCAAACCTCACGGGTGCAGACCTCGATGGTGCAGACCTCACGGATGCAAACCTCTCGTATGCAAACCTTGAAGGCGCAGACCTCTATGGTGCAAACCTCACGGGTGCAAACCTCACTGGTGCAATCCTCACTGGTGCAAACTTCACTGGTGCAAACTTCACTGGTGCAAACTTCACTGGCACGATTCTTGATAAGGACAAGAAAGAGAATAAGACAGAGAAGCAGTCAAAAGTTGCTTCTTTCAAGTCTGAAAACCTTCGCTCAGAGTTTGAAGCTCTTGCCAAGAAGCATGGTTTGCATATTACTTGTCTGGAATTCAAGATGATTTAATCTTTTGACTTAATCAACACAATCAGATAAGGTAAGAACATGAAAAAGATCACTGGAACGGAACTGAAGAGCATTCTTGCAAACCACAAGCTTTGGATTGATACCAATGGTAAACAAGGAAACTTTGCAAACCTCGGGGGTGCAGACCTCTGGAGTGCAAATCTCCGTGGTGCAAACCTATCGTGTGTAAACCTCCGTGATGCAGACCTCTATCGTGCAGAC
>Ga0214919_10008136_pt1 | contig 13932 bp, 2 predicted proteins | sample LL1503_MetaG_FD_177994 | JGI IMG/M metagenome (GOLD analysis project Ga0214919, IMG submission 177994) | Freshwater microbial communities from Lake Lanier, Atlanta, Georgia, United States - LL-1503 | ecosystem: Environmental > Aquatic > Freshwater > Lake | place: USA: Georgia | collected 2015-03-15
GATCTGTTGAGCACCTCTGTACTGCATCAGTCTTGTAGCAAAAGAAGGAGTGGCACCTCCACCTACGGCTCCACCCATATTGAAGAAAGCCTGTATTTCGCTGTCAGTAAGGCCCATTTTCTGCAATTTGCCTGTAACCGTATTTTTACCCAAAACTGGGTCGTTTGCGTCAATTGATGCGCTGTCAAGTTTTATTTTAGAAAGAGGGTATTCAATATGGTCTATTTCTTCAGGCTTGACTCCGCCAGGGATTAGTGCTTGCATTGACGGATTGTCTTTTGTTCCAACAATCTCTGAATAGTCACCGCTTATTGCTGCGCTAAGAAGTGAGTTCATTCTTGAAACTTTAATCTCGTCTTTGTCTGAGTCTTTTGATGAGTCAGCAATGGCCAGGTCAACGGACTGTCTATCTGGTTTGTTCATGGAAACAAAAGAAGAGTCTCTATCAATAAAGTCTTTATATCCATAACCTGAGCGAGTTGAAACTTCAGGACGTAGGACTGCATTTACTGCATCTGATTCGGAATAGAAATCGGCTTGTCCATTGACGGCGTTTTTCTTAATAAGAGAATCTACAGACTGTCTTTCATGGTCCTTATGTCTAACCAAGGCACGAACTGGCTTGCTGTCATTGCTGACATTAGAGCCAAATCCAGCCAGCATGTCAACATCGTCGCGCATCATCTCAACAGAGTCTGAATCTTTTGGTCTACGGATACCGTTCCCCGAGATGTCAGCAATGTCCGAAATAGGAATAACAAGTTTTCTGTCAACACCAGCATTTATCATTGCGCTAACCGTAGAAGTCATGTCAGTTAGTTCGTCATCAGAATATGTTTCAAGGGCTTTTTTTACCGCAGGGCTTACTGGAAGCATGTTTTCACGAACTGCCGTGTCTTTGCCTCTCATTAGTTTGAGCGTTTCAGAAGACCTGTCCAAGTAGGATGAGTGTCTTTCTTCTGCCGGCAAATTAAGAGTGGTTCCGAGTGACGAGTTAGCACTTTGAAATGCTTCTTTTTCTCTTTCGGCAACTACCTCTGGTCTAAATGGAGAACTTCCAGAATTTCTAATATCTCCAGTTATTGATTCATTACGCTTTGCAATACCCATAGATTTGATGTCTTTAACATTGGCATCTCCTCTATCTTTTCTTTGTTGCTGTGCTTTGCGTGTGGCATCAATGAGTTTTGCTGCTTCTCGTTTTTCATCACTACGCAGGCCTTCTGACATCTTTTGAGTTTTTCTCTCAATGGTCTGGAGTATTTCATCGCCAGTTCTCTGCTCAACAACTCGCGCTATTGGTTTACCGTCTGCTGTTACTCCGTCAAATTGAAGTTTTCCAGGAGGAAGTTTTACTTTTGCTTTTTCATCTTTTGCTCCACCCCTTGAAAGCGCTCTAGCACCCTTTGGAATATGAATTACTACGCTTCTATTCTGTTCTCTCATTCCGGTGTTTGATTTTTGAGGGAAATATATACGGTCAGACGGTGTTCCATCAATAAACCCATCGTGTTCAATTGTTATTGGGTCAGAGCCGCCGTTAAGTGCTGAAAGTTTGCCCAACGTCTCGTCGTCAAGTTCCACTTCAATTTGCATGTCTGCAGTTGTTGGGTTTTTTTCCATTAAATCAATGGTTGGAACAATGAACTTTTCAACACTATTATCGGTCATGGAACTTATAGAAGAATTTTGTCCTCCAGTTATACCTGCGTCTGTAAGTATTCTTCTGCGTTCAGCACTGTCCTGGATTGCCGAAGATACGGAATAGTCATCGCCAACAAGCCCACCAAATGGATTGGAGGAATCAAAGGTATCGTTTAAGGCGCGAGACTCCTGAGGCGTTGCATTTCTTTGAAGTCTTGTTGAGTGAACACGTGCTGAAGTATTGTATTTTCTACTTGCGAGACCAGTATCTGATGGTATTATTTCACCAGTTTGTGGGTCAACATTGTATGGTGTTTTTGCTGCAGGCTCTTCTGCGGAACTTTGATTTTCTTTTCTAAGTCTTCTACGTGGTCCGCCGCCCGGTTTTGATGGTGCAACACCAGGCTCGTCATTGAATCCATCTTCGGTTTTTGCATCCGCTTCAACTGCAGCCCAAAAAGCGTCTGGGTCATCTGGCTCAACAACGAAAGCAGTTTCTTCCATGATTCTGTCGTATTCGTCTGGGGTCAAATCATCTTTATAGTCTTCGGCAAGTTGACGGTACGCTGCTGCATCAATGTCATTATTTTCATATGCTTTTGTTATCTCTTTAAATGCTTCTCCTGGCTTGCCCGCATAGGCGCTTGGACGCTTAATTGGGTTGCCATCTGCATCGGTCTTAACGTATGGTCCCGCTGGACCCATTTGACGCTCAACTTCATCTTTTAGGTCAACAAGGTCTTGTAGGTCTTCTGCATATCTATCCATACGTTTTGCAGTGGACTGAGATTCCTTCCATCCGGCAATACCGTCTGCGTCTGCATCTGCGCCTGTCGGTTCAGGTATGGCAGCAAGTCTTTGTGATTCTTTTTTAAGAGCATCAGAAAGTTGAATTATTTCGTCGTTAGTTAAATCTTCAAGGTCGTTTTTGCCAAATTTGGAATTTATAAAATCTGCTATAAATGCCGTTTGTTCCAAGTCGTTCTTTCTGCGAGAACGTGAATTACCGTGTATTCCGTCAATTCTGTTAAAAAGTTCATCCATCTCCATTCCTTCACGGATTCTGCGAGCATTGGTAGAGCCTCTTCCTGGACGTGGCGTTCCTACAGACTTTGGAACAGAAGGAGTAACTGCCGCTGGAGACGGCGTCGGGGATTGAGGAAATCCTCCGTTGACTAAATGCTGAAGTTCAGGAGCCAACGATGAGCCGGGTTGAGGAATTGGGTTTGCCCAGTTTGCTGGTCTTGCTTGTGCTCTATCCATCCACTCAAGAGCATCATCTACTTCTGAACTTGATATAACGCCAGTTTTGCGCATTGCGTACAATTCAGCGCATGTCTCAAGGTGAGCAATTCTTCTTTCTCGCGCTACCGCTGCACTGAATCCACCATCATTGTTGTAGGCGTCTATTACTCTCTGCTGATGTGATGCCGAATAAACTCCAGCAAGTAGGTCTAAACGAGAAGTAATTAAGTCCTCCATTGTCATTCCAGCAACATTTGAAATGTCATAGTCGCTCATTTCGTTAAGTACAGAATCGCGCAAAGCGTTTGCTACTTCAGCGTTTGACATTGTTGAAAGTATTTTACCGCTAGCGCGCAAGTCTTCTTCAATTGCATCCCACTGCATCGTATGGCTGAACTCGTGCCAAAAAATCTGAGAGCCTCTATCTTGATATCCATTGCCAAAAGCATTTACAAAGTCGGCATTGTATTGGCTTGCATATGCTTGCAAGAACTGAAATTGAGCAACTTTTCTTGCTACTGCATAAGCATGTTCTGCTGGTGTTCCGGGTTGACCTGGGTCTACAGAAAATACAAGTGCTTCATCAAACGCAATCTCTGGTGGTGGAGGATTATTTATTACATTTAGCGGGTTATGAACAATTAAGTGCTCACCCTTCCCAAGTGGAATGCTTTCTGCATGAGTACCGTTTCCTACGTAAAAACGTGACGCAAGTCTGATTTTTGCAGACTGGGAAGGGTCTTCAACATGGGACTGAAGGAAAGAACCAAGAAAACCGCGCTGGTCATCCCACATTCTTTTAACCATCTCGGCATAATGTGCATCTGGAGTACCAGAAGCCGACTCTTTCAAGAACTTCTGCACTTCTGCTACTGCTTCAGAATGAGTTAGGCCAACATGGGCAGAGGTTAAATACGAGTATAAAAATGCAGACTCGTGAGCAGATAGTGCTGTTTCTAATATGCTGTTATCTTGTGCAAAAACCGGATTTATTTCCGCAAGAACATTCCAAAGTTCGTCCCCGGCTGTTCCTATTACGTTTCCATCATCATCAAATACGGGTATGTCAAAATCGCCGGTCATTAAAAGTTCATGGAAATTAAAATCTTTATGCAGCAAGCCGGCATCTTGAAGTTTTATAAGCGCTTCAAAAAAGTCCTGGTTTCTAAACTGTGATTTACTTGTTCCAAGTTGCGTAATGAGGTCATCTATTAGTGAGGCACGTAAGTCAGAAGCCGCTTCCATTCTTGTTCTTGCGTCCATGAGTGCAGAAATCGCTTTATCAAACTCATCTGGCAGGTCATCAAGACCAAGTTGAGATGCTGCTTGTCTTCTTATTGAGGCAAGAGTTCCTGTTGGGTTTGCAGCAATTGCTGAAGATGCAGCACTAGACAAGCCCTGACCGGTATTTGTCAAGTTAGATACGTTTTGAAGCATGTCTTGAATATCGCCCACCGATACTTCAAAACAGTTAGAACCCATATTGTCCGTAAATTGGTTTGCTGCCGGTGTTCCTGGAGGGCAACGCATTTTGCCAAGTTTGTCAATTACTAAACCTGCTGCTCGTGCTGCTCTATGTCCAAGGTTGTTTCCTGGATGCATCTCCGAGAGAGTCTGTCCAAGAGTTGCTGCTTTTATCTCAACACCTGTTTTGTCTATTATCTCGCCGGTCTTTGTATTTCTTTTATACTTCTTAATTTCAACTTTTGGTTCCTTAGCAAGACTTGCCTGTGCTTCTGCCCATGAAACATTTTTAGGAAGGTCAACCCATCCCCAGTTTGGTTCTGTCGTATCAAGTCCTGAAATGACGTTGAACTTTTCTCTAGCGGTCGTGTAATGCTTAAAGTATTTGCCTGGTTCATATTTGGCATTGGGGTCATATACGGTTCCACCAAAATTTACAAACTTTGTTCCTTTATTTGCTAAGGTTCTTTTTTTTCCATCAGTGTCGCCTTTTGATGGCATTGCCTTAACGGCCAGTTCTGTGTCAAGCAATGATTGTTTAGAAAGAATTACATTGATATTTTTGAACGCAACTCCACGGACGTTAAAGTCAGGGCGCGGAAGGGCCCCTTTTTCAACAGCGTCCGTATAGTGACGAATTTTTCTAAACGGCATCCCCGTCATAAGGGGTTCACTTTCTCAATTAGAGAGAATTTGCAGAATCGCCATCGGTATCTGAGTTAAGAAGTTCAAACTCAATCAGAGACGAAATGAAATCCTGGTCTTCAATGCTTACCGACTTCTCGTTCATTGAATCAGAAGCGCCAGTCAGCCAAGAAACTGGAATCATTTTTTCCTGCCCAAGTGCTTTAGCACGTTTCATGATGTGGCGCTTTGCTGCTTCTTTATCTTTTGCGCGACCATATGCTGAAATTGCATTACGAAGGTCTCCCGCATTGGCGATTGGGTAAGAACCGTCAGGAAGTGCATTGCCTTCTTTTGCCATTGAATTGCGCTGGTCTTCAGTAAATGCACGCTTAAGGGCGATTTCTGCGGCTTCTGCTTCAATATCTGCAGCCTGTTCTGGTTCATAACGGTCGTAACCGAGCACTTCACCGTCAAGACCTACAAAAACGTCATATGACTTGCCATCAATGCCGTTGATTTCAACTGCATATGCGTCAAAGCCTTCAAACATGTCTGGCTCAACAGCAACAACGTCGCCTTCAATTGACTTAACAGCAATTTCTGCAGCCTCTTGGAAGTTGATAACCATCATTGAGTCAAGAGCAGACTTCTGTTCAAATGAATCTTCGTCAAGTTTGTGCCAGCCAAGAACTTCTGCGGTCGTACCGTCAATAAAGACTTCAACTGAGCGTCCATCTTTTGCTTGAACGTCAACAACAAACATGTCTGCATCTGAAGAGTATCCAGAGTCAAGAACTTTTCCTGCGAACATGTCTTCTGCAATTCCTTCAACGTGAAGGAGACCAGGCATTCCGCCTTCAGGAACGCAGCCACCAGGGCAGTCTTCACAAACGCTTGTTCCGCCTGGGTATACCTTGCGCTCAACTGAACACAAATAGGCATTACGACCAACGTCAGCAGCCTTTGTGCCAAGAGTTGCAAGACGCTTCTTGCGCATTGCCTCAAGGTTTACGCCAACTGGTGTCATGGCATCTTCGGTATCTTCGTCCACACCACCATCAGCCATATCTTCTTCGTCTGCAGCCATTTTCTTCTTTTTAATTGGCATGCCATATGCATCTTCAGTATCTTCGTCCATGCCACCGTCGGCCATATCTTCTGGGTCTGCAGCCATTTTTCGTTTTTGAACTTTGGGACCATGACCTTCTGATGCGTCTTCTTCTAGTGGGTCTACACCCTGAACTAGAGGAAGGTCGCCTTCTGAACCTTCTTCAGCATCATATGCTTGAACGCCACCAGCCATTGGCTTCTTCTTCTTTGATTGCGCCATGTCCTCTGTTTCCATTGCGCCCATTGCGGCAGCCTTTTCAAGAATGTCAACAAAATCGTCGTCATCTACATCTACTGGAACCATTTTCATCGTTACTGGCATAGCACCGCACTTAGCGCAAATATCTGCGCCTGGCTTGAATCCACACTCGGAGGGAGTGGCGTTCTTGGCACATTTGATAACGTTGCCTTCAGTATCTATGCTCAGTTCGGCATTCATATCGTTATTCATTGATTGCGGCTCCTTGATTTTCACCACTCGGATATGGGATATCTCTTAATGTAAAAGTATACCCCACACTCTGTTGTTGAGTGAAAGTATTGATTATTTGAACTCTACTACAAGTCCTGGATATTTACGGTTCTTCCAGAGGCACTTGTTCTTGGAACGGTGCGCCCTTGGAGTTCTTCTGTTGTTTTGTCTATAAATGTTCCCATTGCTGCTTTAGCCATCATGTCAATAAGTTTTGAGAACATTTGTTGACGCTTTTCACCGTTAATTTCAACTTGTCTATCAAGTGAAACCATGAGCGCATCAAGGACATCATCAACTTCTTTTTGGGTCATGAGGATTCTGCCGGCATTGGTTCTTCTATCTCCAAGTTTTGATGCCTCTTGACGACTAATAATTGTTTGAAGCATTGACAATGCTTCTGCCGTACTTTTGTCTCCACCGCTTCTGGCTGCCTGTATTTCTTTAGGCAATGACTGCTCTACATCTCTGAAGAATGTTGCTTCTTCTTTAATCTCGGTACGCCCTGTTTTGCCAGACCGTAGGCCTCCAGAAGATGGGGCTCTTGCTGAAAGGTAAGCCGTATAAGACGCTGGAGGCTTTACCCCTGCGGTGTTGGCAGGTTTTGGTTCAGGCTTTGACGGCGCATCGGAAATGAATTTATCTTTTGAATAATACTTTTGTAGTTTTTGAAGAGTCTCTTTGAGTTTCTCTCCCTGGTCTTGGAACTCTAGAGAGTCGTCAGATTCGTCATCACTAACTGCCGCTTCTTTGAGGTATTTGTCAACCCTGTCAATTGCTTCTTTAATTTGCGATTTTGTCAAATCTTCAGTGTCCATAATTGATGCAATTTCTTCCCATGCGTCTTTGTGAATATCATCTGATTTCCCTTTATTACTGCTTGCAACAGCCCTATCGGCAATTCTGTCGGCAAACTTTTTAGTAGTAGAAAGGTCTTTTTTTCTTTCTTTTGATGCTGCATCTGGGTTATCAGGGCGAGGCTTGACCATGATTGGCTTTTCAGCAGCAGCAACTGCTTCAGACCCTTGGTCTACTGGCTTTGCTGGTGTTGCGGCTCGTTCTGCACGGCGTGCTGCTCGTTCTGCCTGCGCCTGTTCTTTTTCTTCACGAGCAAGAATTTCTTTCATAGTGTTGTCGTAAGCGGCTTGACTCATTCCACTTCTGGACTTGCTTCCATCGTTAAGGAGCCATTCGTACTGGTCGTCAACACTCATTGAGTCCCAGTCTTTTGGCTTGACTTCGTCAAACTTCTTGCCTTTAAGGCGAGCGTCACTGAGGCCACCACCAGAACCCATTGGTCTTCCTCGTCCGGCTTGTTCGGAACCAGAAGAAGTTGATTCTCCAGCCATTTCACCCATTCTTGTAATATTTCGGGCGTCTCTTTCCCCACGCTTAATGCGTTCTGGCCCCATTAGTTGACCTTCTCCTGTTGGGGTCATATTTGGTAAGTCGTTTGCATCATCACGACCTGAGCGGAGCCCACTGCCCGAACGCATTCCGCTTCCACCAGTTACGTTGCGATGAAGGGAACGAAGGGCATTCCAGTCGCTGGCCTTCATTTGGCCATTTCCTTCTTTGTGTTTTTTAAGTATTTTCTGCCCAACAACAAGGTTTGGATTCCTCATTGCCCAATCAATTAGCCAACGCTGCTGATTAGGGGGTAGGTCTGATGGTGCTCCATTATTGGGAAGACCAGAACGAAGTCCTGTATTTCCTCTTTTACCATTTTGCTCATCTATGAAGTTGGGACTAACGAATTTTCCGTCTTCAGATTCTGATGCCATCCCCAATATTCCAAGGAGGTCGGAAGTAACAATACCCTCACGTTTTCCTCTTGTATGCGAAACGTCAATGGCGTCATTAACTGCCTGTTCAATTGAATTATGTTCTTCTTCAGTTAGCGAAATTTTACCGTTTTTTGCATCGCGCAACTTCTTTTCAATAATATTAAGAGGTGATTCATCTTTAGCATGCCTTCTAAGCATTGGTATTTCATTAAGCAACTCGCCACGTTCATCAGAACTTAAACTAAGTTCAAAATTTCTTCGGCCATCACCAGCAGCAGCGACAGCGGTTCTAGAACCAAGTCCTGTTTTAGATGCAGAGAATTTACCAGATGAAGATTTTTCATCGTCACTCATATTGTTTACAAGAAGACGACGAATTTTCTTTCCCAATTTTTGACGCTCATCAATGGCACTAGTGTCTTTTTCTGGAGAACGCAGTTTGTCGTGGATGTCATCCATTGCTACCTGCATGATGCCCATCATGTCAATTGGGTCAACCTTGCCGTCGTTCAAGTCGGCGATTACTTGGTCTGCCCACGCTCCGTCAAGTTGTTTTCTATCAACTCCTACTGATGGGCTGTCGTCAAGCGCATCTCTTTTTTCTTCAAGAAGACGTATTGAGTATTTTTTTACACCAGAATCAGGTCTAATTGACTTACTTGAAAGGCCTACTTTTTCTGAAGCAGGGTGCTCGCGTCCACCATTTGGAACTCCTGTTAGTAACTCAATTTCGTTATCGTCAAATCCAAGTTCACGAAGTTTTGAAAAGACTCTTGCGTCATGCTCTTTACGCATGTTTTTTGCTTCTGAAGAGTTTATTTTTCCATTTTCATCACGTTGGATTTGTCCAGGACGACCAAGCATGGTGCCTTCTCCGCGTGACCTGAGACTGGAATAAGGATTAGGTCTATAGGGACTATTTGGATTGCCGCGCCCATCTATAGGAACAAAATCTTCCCTGGCTTTAGCCATGTCTTTTTCAAACTTTTTTCTTTCTGACGGTGTCATCTCGGCAAGGATTGAATCCATTGAACGGAAAGGAGTTTCATTTTTGTCGTTGCCGGTAGAGGACGAACGAAGGCCCGTGGGGCTAGAAGGAATATCTTCGTATGGATTGCCGTCAGGCATTGTTGCACTCGTAAGGTCCGTGCCGGTCAAGTCTGCGCCTTCAAGATTGGCGGCAGTTAGATTTGCGTCACTTAAGTCTGCATTGCCAAGTTTTGCACCATCAAGGTTTGCACGACTGAGGTCCGTACCACGCAAGTCTGCGGTACGCAGGTCTGCCCCTTTAAGGTTTGCGCCTTTAAGGTTTGCGCCAAGCAGGTATGCATCTTTCAGATTTGCGCCTTCCAGGTTGACACCAGCCAGGTCTTTTTTCCATAGGTCTACACCACTCAAGTCAGCACCAGACAAGTCTGCCCCCGGCTTTATATCTTCATCGGCTGGTTTCTTGCCTTTCCATTTTCCTCCATTAGAGGACGAACGAAGCCCACCATTTTCATTTCGGTAATAGCGCTTCTCTGCTCCACGCTCACCTGCACTACTCATTTCGTCTTCATACATAGAGGATGCTGCATCAGCAATATTTTTTATAATATTTCTGTCGTCTTTCCCGTATTTCTGAATATATTCTTCTGCAGTTCCATCATTTTGTTCCCAAAGGTCCAAGATTGAATTTGCTTCATCTTCATCCGTGCCGGCACTTACGAGATGGTCAACAATTTTTTTTCTGCCACTTTCCGTTAGAGAATTATTTTTGTCAAAATCATTAGTGGAAAGACGTTTTTTATCACTGTCACCAGCGGAAGATGAACGAGAAGCAAGTCCACGAATATTTTCTCTTTCAATCTTGCCTCTGTCGGGTCTGTACACAGAGTTCTGGCTAGTGTCATTCAGGGAGTCAATTAAGTCGCCACCAGTAATTTTTTCATTGCCAAATTCTTTTGCCAAAGCAACTATCAATGGGTTTGCATTATCTTTAGATGCTCCTTCACGGAGAGAATCAGCAAATTCGTTTACTAATTCTTCCGGGTCAATTGATGGGTCGTTTTTAATTATTTGTTCAAGTGCTCTTTCCATTTCATAGTTTAAATCTTCAGGAGAAATTTCTCCAGAAATTATTTTTTCAGAAGTATTGCCATACAGTTTAGAGATAGAACCAAGCGTTGATTCAAGGTCTTTTGGCGCTCCACCATCCCTGATGGTAGTCATCAAATTATTTTTATCTAGTGCTGCTTCTTTTTTGGCTTCTTCTGGTGTTTTATTTAATATGCCGGGCCTGCGTCTTTTGTCCCAAAATTCTTTAGATGTTTTAATTAATTTGTTAAAATCATTATCAAATTTAGATTTTGCATTGTCTACGATGTCTTCAATTTCTTGTTTTTCAATAGAAGTTCCTGTTTTTTTAACAGAAGAAACATGTGAATCAAGCATTTTTTGAACGCCATATCCCACTTCATCCATGAAGTCTTCAATTGCTTGTCTTGACTGAAATTGTTCAATAATTTTTTCGTCAGAAAGCATTTCTGCTAATCGTTTTCTTGTATTGGATACGGACGTGCCAACGCTGTCTTTGAGTTTTTCATCAGTAAGGTTTGATAGTGCTTCTTTGGCCCCATCAATGAGCCGTGTCTCGTCACCACTACGCCCAACAGCACGAACCGCAGCATTTGCTATGTCGTTTTCTAGTTCTTTTGGCAATTCATCTTTTGATACAATCTCGCCATTACCGGAACGAAGCCCACCAGTTCCAAACTCGCCATGGGGGTAGTAGGGCTTGCGAGGGCCATCTGCTTCAGCAATCTCTCTAATTTGCTGAGACGCCCAACCATCAAATTTTTGAGTAGATTCTATTTTTTTAGTTATTGCTAATGCTTCTTTTTCCCACCGAGCAACATCCTCTGGGGTTCCATCGTGGTCCTTGACAGTGGAGCCGACAGTATTCAAAATATCGTAATTTAAATCATATACGGCCCGGGCAATTTCTTTATCTGTTTTTGCATTTGAAAAAGTCTCAGCAACATGTTTTTCTAGTTCATCTACAGAATATTTTTTTCTACCCTTGTAAATTCTGGATGTGAATTCAGAATAATCACCAGGCTCGCCATTGCCGGAACGAAGTCCACGTTCAATTTTTTTAGCATCTCTTACTGCATGTGGTGTGGCAGGGCGCTCAAACGCTGTACCTTCTTGGACTATTTTGTCGCCATCGGCGTCAATTGCATTTGGGTCAAAAGTTCCCGTAAGCGCTCTCCCAGCGCCTCTAACTTTTCCCGTCGCGCCGCCACCACCGGTGCTTCCTACTCGCTTACCAATTCTTGCGCCAAGACTTTTTTGCATTGTCTCAACCGCATCAATAAACTCTGGAGTTACACCCGATGTGATTACTATTCCCTTAGTTGAAACATGAGATTCAACCCTGTGGTAATCCATGATTGGGTCCAAGAGGCTTTTTGCTGCAAAAGCATTTTCTGGCTCAACTTCAATAATTAGGTCTGATTTTACTTCTACTTCTTTTTCCGAAGAGGAGATTACGTCTTGAAGGAGTTGCACAACGTTCTTTAGTTTTCCAAGATTGCGAGTATTAATTGTTCTTCCAACTTTTCCTTCAATCCCATCAAGGAGGAAGTCTGTAATTTCATCTTCAAGCGTTTTTTCTTCATCCTGAGATGCTGATGCGATTGTTGTGAAGTCAGGGCCGCTATTGCCGTAAGTTACCGCTTGTGGTATCGCTGGGGCTTGTGGTACGGGGTTTGAATCCTCCATCAGTGCTGATACGCGTTCTGGCTTTCCAAACATGAAGGAGTCACCACTGAAGTGATAGGGAACACGGTAAGTGCTGGTCATTCCATCACTTGTGATTCTGTCAAAGACAGCCATGTTCTCGGTCATTGAGCGGATGATTACGTTAGAACCAGAGCGTTGAGCAAGTTCACGGCGCAAAGAAACCATGAGGGGGTTTTCTGGCATTGATGGGATTCTTGGCTTAACAGACTGCATTGGTCTATTCATTCCTGGTTGACCTATTCCTGGCATTTCTTCTGGCGGGCACTTCTCTTCCGAGTCATCGGATTTAACGGAAATTGTTCCGGTCAGTTGGTTTGCGCCATGAAGAACTGGTGATACTTCGTAAAGTTCAACTTCCTTGAGGATATTTGCCTGAAGATTCTGGTCAAAAGAAGCAAGAAGCGTCTTGTACCCGATGGACCATTCCTGTTCTTCTCCGAAGAAGGAAACATTTGCAAATGCTTCTTTTCCTTTTTCTGAATTGAGGTTGAACTGAACGCGAGCGTAAAGTCCACCAATGCCAGCAGCCTTCATCTTCATTGGGAGACGAGCGTCACTAGGAGGCACTTCGTAAATTTCTAAAACTTTACCAATGGGGTCGTTCCAGTTGTGTCCCCAGACGACTCTTGGCTTGCGACGCTTGAGACTTTCTTTAAACGCCCCAGGAATCAGCACGTCACCCACGCTGTCCTTGTTGCCAATGCCGGCGACGAAGCACTCAACAATGCCTTGTGCTTGGTCTACGTTAAACGTACCTGCACTGGATTTAAACTCAATATTTGTAGAGGACATACCGCTCCCTTGGTCTTTACCGATGATAAACGACAGGGCTCTAAACGAGTGCAAGTATTGGACTTATACGGAATAAAGAAAGTGTAGTTTAGTGAAACTATCTAATTCCAGCAGCCCACGCACGGCGTGCCTCTGATTCAGCAATTTCAAACCGCTTCTTGCCGATGAGGTTAGTGAATGTAGATACTACAGCACTTCTAAAGGTTGTGTTTCGGTCTTCTTCATTTGGAATGTTCAATACCGTAAACATTGCTGCAGCAATCTCATTATATGTTTCTTCGTTAACTTCATTGATTCTGTTTATCTGAGAGTCAAGGTGAACTTTTGCGTCTTCTTTTGTGAAAGAAGATACTGGAAGGCTTTTTTCAGAATAAAGGTCTTTTGAGTCATTGATTATGGCTGAAAGAACTGGCCTGATGTCTTCATCTAATTGTTTAGACCATGTATCTCTGCTGAAGATGCTTTCTATGTCAAGACTTCCCGTAGCAAGCAAGCGTCTGGCCTTTACTCCTGAAGCCTTTTCCATAACAACACGTTGCTGGCGTTCAAAGACGCGCTCTAGGCTTCTATCAAGAATCTGAACCCACCTGTTGAAGGACTGAGAAGAGCGGTTGTCCCATTCTTCGTCTGCTTTTGTCTGTAGCGGAGCGTTCTCTGCCGACATCTGTCCTGTTGGTACCGGTTCTGCTGCGTTCTCTGGAGAAGCAGGTGGCAGAGGGGCCTCTGCGGGGGCTGCTGCGGCGTCAGCCTGTGATGCAAGCGCCATCGCGCCAGCCATTGTAGTTGGGTCTGGTGGAGGCGCTTCTGGTGCTCCTGGAACCGGTGCTCCTGGTGGCATTCCCGGCATTCCTGGCATTCCTGGGGCTGCTCCGTTGACCTGAGCCTGCTGGCCTTCATCCATCTTCTTTTTCGTGTTAGCAATAGGTGTCAAGTTCGGGTTCATCAACAATGAGTCAGCAAGGTCGCTTTCCGTGTCTTTGCGTCCAGAAGCCTCTCTATATTCAT
>Ga0214919_10008137_pt1 | contig 13928 bp, 7 predicted proteins | sample LL1503_MetaG_FD_177994 | JGI IMG/M metagenome (GOLD analysis project Ga0214919, IMG submission 177994) | Freshwater microbial communities from Lake Lanier, Atlanta, Georgia, United States - LL-1503 | ecosystem: Environmental > Aquatic > Freshwater > Lake | place: USA: Georgia | collected 2015-03-15
GTAGCTAAGCATGGAACGGATAAGCGCTGAAAGCATCTAAGCGCCAAGCCTTTCCCAAGATAAGATCTCCCTATAGAACCCAGGTAGACCACCTGGTTGATAGGTCGCAGATGTAAGCGTAGCGATATGTTGAGTCTAGCGATACTAATGTTCGATTGATCTGCAATTGGCTTCTTAGCCGTCTCAAAGGACGTCTAGGCCGATAGCATTGCACGAAGAGTAATTCAAATTATGCGCAAACTGTCTAAAATTTTCCGACGACGGTAGCTCGCCCCTGGCGAAAACCATCTCATGATCACCCATCAACGAGAGCTACCCGAGGACACATTCTGGTGATCATGGGCACATGGAAACACTCGTTCCCTTCCCGAACACGACAGTTAAGCATGTAGCCGCCGATGGTAGTGCAGCCACGCTGCTGTGCGAGAGTAGGTCATCGCCAGGTTCACGGACCCCGGTCTCCGCAAGGAGGCCGGGGTCCCCTCATTTACGGACCCCGCGCCCGCCGCATCGCCGCCCCGCCCCTTCAGGCCAGGCCGGCGGCTTGGCGGGCCACGGCGTGCACGGCGATGTCGTGCGCCGCATCCCAGCGGGCCGGCGCGCCTTCGATCAAGGCGGCCAGCTCGCGGAACTCGCCCGCGTACCGACCTTCGCCGGCCGGGCGCAGCACCGTCTCGCCGCGCGGGTAAGATCCGGAGGCCTGGTCCAGCTTGAGGTGCACGACGTTCCCTTCCAGGGACGGGACGCGGATGGCGCCCCTCGTCCCGGTGATCGTCAGCCATCGCCGCGCGGTCGCATCCGCGTGGTCGCAGCTCAGGGACGCCTCGCCCCAGGCGTAGCGCAGCAGGGCCCGCTGCCGGTCGGGTAGGTCGTCGGTCCCGGTTCGTTCGGCCTGGGCGCGCACGGCGTTCGGCACGCCGAGCAAGGTGACGGTCAGGTCCACCAGATGGCACCCGAGTTCCATCATCCCGTGTCCTGGGTGCTCCCGCAGGAGCCGCCGCAGGCTCGCGTCCGCCAACTTGCCCATCCCGGCCTCGAACGCGGTGATCTCGCCCAGCCAACCCGCGGCGACGGCCTCGCGGACCAGCCGCAGCCCGGGGTTGTGGCGGAGCATGTAGCCCATCTGGACGTGCCGTTTCCGTTCCTCCGCCTCCCGGCGCATCGCCGCGAAGGCCGCATGGTCCAGGCCGCCGGGCTTGTCGAGGTGCACGTGCTTCCCGGCGCGCACGGCCCGCAGGGCCGTCGCGGTCGCTTCCTGCCAGGTGGTCTCGACCGCCACCGCCGCGAGCGCGGGGTCGGTCAGGAGCGCCTCCTCGGTCCGCCAGGTCAGCCCGGCGAAGGTCGGCGACCGCTGGGCCGCTTCCCGGCGCCCGACGTCGGGCTCGGCCGCGCCGACCACCTCGAAGCGCTCGGGCTGGGCGCGCAGGGCGGCCAGCTTGCCGGCCGCATGGGCGTGGCTGGTCCCGAGCAGCGCGATGCGATGCCGCGTCGGCCCGGCGACCTCGGCCGCGCGCGCCCAGGGCGCGAGGGCGAGCAGCTGGGCGAACCGTCGGCGGCGCATCGGGCTCAGGCGCGCGCCGCCAGCTCGCCCAGCGTCAGGCGCGAATCCGGGGTCCCCATCAGGGCTTGCTCGATGCCGGCCAGTTCGCGGGCCGCCGGATCCGAGCGCAGGTCGGGTTCGCCGCTGTTGTTGACCGTGTGCAGGTCGACCAGGGACCAGAGCTCCCCGACGGTCATCTTCTCGATCGGGCGGGCGGGCTTGTGGCCGCCGGTGCGGCTCTCGCTCGCGAGCAGGTTGGCGTCGCGCAGCATCAGCAGGCAGTCCTCCGTGACCATCGCGGGCACGCGCGCGGCCGCGGCGATGTCCTCGGCGGTGGGGCCGGGCCGGCCGGCGTTGTACCGGCGCAGCGTCTCGGCGACGCAGATGAAGGCCAGGGTGCGGCGGGCGCGGTGGCTCAGCCCTTCCCACGCCTTGTGGCGGGCGAGGGCGCGGCGGTGCTGGAAGGCGTAGGCCAGCTGCCCGCCGAGCAGGATGAAGAGCCAGGTGAGGTACATGCCGAACATCAGCACGAGCACGATGCTCAGCTCGCCGTAGAGGCTCTGGAACTGCGTGACCTTGCCGACGTAGAGCGCGGCGAGCGCGTGGTTGAGGACGATCAGCAGCGCCACCGCGAGCCCGCCCAGCAGCGCGGCGCTCCAGCGCACGCGCACGTTCGGCATCATGCGGTTGAAGGCGGCGAACGCCGCCGTCATGAGCGCGATGGACAGCAGGAACGGGCCGCTGCCGCCGACGAAGGCGACGAGCGCGGCGCCGCCCGGCAGCTGCGCGAGGTGGCCCGAGAGCCACGTCGTCCCCTGGCCCACGGCGCCGGCGAGGGAGGCGGCGGAGAGCATCGTCAGCGTGGTCGCGCCGACCAGGAAGAAGAGCACCAGGAAGAGCAGGTAGTTCGCGAACCGGTCCCGCCAGCTGCGCCCGAACCGCACGCCCCAGATGCCGTTGAGCGCGTCCTCGACGCGGCTGAGCATGAGCACGGCGAAAGCGAGGATGAGCACGAGCCCGATGATCCCGGCCTGTCCGCTGGCGGCGTTGGCCAGCAGGCGGTCGACCATCGCGTCGAGGTTGCCGTTGATCTCGCGGAGCGTGGCGCGGTGGTCGGGCGCCGCGGCCTGCGCGATCGTCTGCGGCGCGACGTACTCGATCGCCGCGACGATGGCGCGTTTCGCCGGGTTGTCGCCCTGGTCCGAGGTGCGCGAGAGGATGTAGCCGGAGATCGTGAGCGCGAGCGCGAGCAACGGCCCGAGCGACATCAGCGTGTAGTAGGTGAGGGCCGCCGCCTGCTGCGGCAGGTGGTTGTCGCGCACGCCGTGCCAGCAGGTCGCCAGCACGCGCCAGGCGGCCTGGAAGCCGCCGCGCCAGCCGCCCCGGGCCAACGCCTCGGGGGACCAGCTATCCGCGAGCAGGGCGGGGCGGGGCGGGGTCGGGGCGGCTTCGGGGTTCATGGGGCTCGAAAGTGCGGATTGTCAGGGCTTCCGCAATCCCGACCCCGCCCCGGGCCCGGCCGGCCGTGAGCAAGACCAACAACTGGCGTTTGCCCCTCGGTAAAACCTGAGGTTTTGTCCCGCTCCTCCAATCCCGGGTCTTTCTGATCAAAAAACCGTCAAAAACCACCCCTGTGAATAAAGTTTATTACCCAAGTGCCATTAGGACAAGGGTTTGCACATCAACACTAGATGTAGCGGTGATTTTCATTTGCAGCCCCTACATCTAGTATTATCTCCCACGCATACCACTTGAACGGCCGCCCTCACCGGTGCCGGAAGAAACCTTTTTCCCCTACTCTCCAGCCCATGGAAACCATCACCATCAAAGTCGGTCCGAAGTCCTTCGTCCTTGATAAGACGAAGGCCGAGGAGGCCTTCGCCAACAAGCGCGTCATCAACGGTCGCGAGACGATGTTCTTCAACATCCTGCCCCTGAAGTACCAGTGGGCCTACGACCTCTACAAGACGATGAAGAACAACCATTGGGAGCCCGAGGACATCCCGATGCAGAAGGACTGCGAGCAGTGGCGCGACCAGACCGGCCAGATCAGCGAGATCGACCGCTGGATCGTCAAGATGGCCATCGGTTACTTCTCCGCCGCCGAGGGCATCGTCGGCGACAACATCATCCACGTCGTCCGCGAGGTCGTCACCGCGCCGGAGCTCAAGCTCGTGCTCGGCCGCCACGCCCACGAGGAGAACATCCACGCCGACTCCCTGGTGTACATGATCTCCTCGCTCGGCATCAACCCGCACGAGTGCGAGGCCATGTTCGAGGACATCCCGACGATCGCCAAGAAGGCCGCCTTCGTCGTCAACAACTCCCGCGCGCTGCGCCGCAAGCTCGACCTCACCAAGCTCGAGGACAAGCAGGCCCTCGCCCACAACATCTTCCTCTTCGGCCAGTGCATGGAAGGCACCCAGTTCTACGGCCTCTTCGGCATGGTGCTCTCGCTCGCCCGCCAGAACAAGTTCCCCGGCATCGGCCAGATGTTCCGCTACACGCTGCGCGACGAGTCCAACCACATCGACCTCTTCCGCAACCTCCTCGCCGAGCTCGTGAAGGAGAACCCCGACGTCTGGACGCCCGCCTTCAAGGAGGAGCTCCGCCAGCTGATGGCCACCGCCGTGGCGCTCGAGAAGGATTTCATCCGCGACTGCCTGCCGCTCAACGGCCTCGGCCTCTCGTCCAGGGAGTTCGAGCAGTACATCGACTACATCGCCGACCGCCGCCTCCGCAACTGCGGCCTCGACCCGCTCGTGGCCGAGACCGTCAACCCGTTCCCTTGGCTCTCCGAGATGATGGACCTCAAGAAGGAGCAGAACTTCTTCGAAGGGCGCGTCACCGAATACCAGAAGCAGGGCGCCCTCGGCACCGTCAACGACGACGAACTTTGATCCCCTGCTGGTCGGATCCGGGCGTCACCCCCTCCGCGCCCGGTTCTGGCACGTTTCCTGTTTCCACCTACCCCTAGCACCACAACCACCACCCCTTGCGCCGGCCTCCGCCGGCGCGCTTCCCCCTCCCTTTCCTCTCCTTTCCGCCCCCCGCATGAAACCCGAACTCCCTTTCTTCCGCGAAGACATCGCCCTCAAGAACGCCGTGCGCGCCCCCGCCGCCGCCAAGCCCCGCTTCAACTGGCGTGAAGCCCTGCCCGCGGTCGCCGCCGGCGGCGCCGCGCCCGCCGGCCTCGACGCCGCCCAGGTCGCCGACATCGTCGGCGCCGCGCTCACCGACCTCCTCGTCTCCCGCCAGGAGCAGGACATCTTCACCGAGGCCAACCGCCAGTTCGTCGCCGCCGTGGCCAGCGACGTCGTCCATCGCCTCTCCGGGGTCCAGGTCGCCGACGGCGTGATGCTCCAGGCCATCGAGGACGCCCTCGTGCGCTACAACCGCCACGACGTCGCCAAGAGCCTGCTCTTCTCCCGCGGCCCGGCCGCCCCGGCCGCCGGCGAGGTGCCCGCCGTCACCACGCGCCTGATGCGCCGCAACGGCCACGTCGTCCCGTGGATCCCCGAGAAGATCGCCGTCGCCGTGCGCATGGCCTTCCTCTCCCTCGACCTCGACGCCGCCCCCGCGGAGCGCGTCGCCGCCGGCGTCACCCGCCGCGTGGCCGACCTCGGTCAGGCCATCATCGGCATCGAGGAGGTCCAGGATCTCGTCCAGGAGGAGCTGATGCGCCAGGGACACTACAAGGTGGCCCAGAACTACATCCTCTACCGCGCCTACCGCGCCCGCGTGCGCGAGGAGCAGGCCGCCCAGCCGCCCGTCGTCGATGACCGCCAGGAGGCCATGATCCTCGTCAAGGCCGGCGACGGTTCCACCTACCTCTGGAACGGCGAGGAGCTGCGCAAGCGCATCGCCTTCGCCGCCGCCGGGCTCGAGCTCGTCCGCACCGCCGACGAGATCGAGGCCGAGCTGCGCCGCGGCCTCTTCAACGAGATCACCGAGGCCGACCTCCGCAAGACCATCGAGCTGAACGCCAAGAGCCTCGTCGAGGTCGACGCCGACTTCGCCAAGTTCGCCGCCCGCATCTGCCTCTCCTACATCTACGAGGAGGTCCTCGGCTGGAGCATCGTCCGCGACGGCGTCGCCCAACTCAAGGAGTTCCATCGCGCGAAGTTCGCCGCCTACGTCGAGCGCGGCATCGCCATCGGCCGCCTCTCGCCCGACCTGCGCAAGTACGACCTGGCCAAGCTCGCCGCCGCCCTCGACCCGGCCGCCGACCTCGACTTCGAGCTCCTCGGCGTCCAGACGATGTACGACCGCTACCTCATCATCGACAAGACGGTGAAGCCGGCGCGCCGCCTCGAGACGCCCCAGTTCTTCTGGATGCGCGTCGCCATGGGCCTCTTCCTCCGCGAGGAGAAGAACCGCGAGGACTGGGTCATCCGCCTGCACGCGCTCTACAAGTCGCGCCGTTTCTGCAGCTCGACCCCGACGCTCTTCAACGCCGGCACGCTCCACAGCCAGCTCTCGTCGTGCTACCTCTACCAGGTCAACGACACCATCGAGTCCATCATGATCCGCGGCATCGCGGAGAACGCCTTCCTCTCCAAGTGGGCCGGCGGCCTCGGCGGTTCCTGGACCTCCGTCCGCGGTACGGGTTCCTACATCAAGGGCACGAACGGCGAGTCCCAGGGCATCATCCCCTTCCTCAAGCTCCACAACGACCAGCTCGTCGCCGTCAACCAGGGCGGCAAGCGCCGCGGCTCCGGCTGCGCCTACCTCGAGACCTGGCACAACGACATCGAGGACTTCCTCGAGCTGCGCAAGAACACGGGCGACGACCGCCGCCGCACCCATGACATGAACACGGCGAACTGGATCCCCGACCTGTTCATGAAGCGCCTGAAGCACCGCCAGCCCTGGACGCTCTTCCTCTCCAACGAGGTCCCCGACCTGCACGAGACGTTCGGCGCCGACTTCGAGAAGCGCTACGTCGCCTACGAGGCCCTCGCCAAGCAGGGCAAGGTCTTCGGCAAGGAGATCCCCGCGATCGAGCTGTGGAAGAAGATGCTCGGCATGATCTTCGAGACCGGCCACCCCTGGATCACCTTCAAGGATCCCTGCAACGTGCGCTCCCCGCAGGACCACGTGGGCGTCATCCATTCGTCCAACCTCTGCACGGAGATCACGCTCAACACGAGCGCCGAAGAGACCGCCGTCTGCAACCTGGGCTCCGTCGTCCTCGACTCCCACCTCAAGGCCGACGGCAGCATCGACCACGCGATGCTGCGCGAGACCGTCACGGTCGCCGTCCGCGCCCTGGACAACGTCATCGACATCAACTTCTACCCGACCAAGGCCGCCGAGGTCTCCAACCTGCGCCACCGCCCGGTCGGCATGGGCGTGATGGGCCTGCAGGACTGCCTCTACCGCCGCGACATCTCCTTCGCGAGCGAGGCCGCCGTCGAGTTCAACGACGAGATCATGGAAGCCGTCGCCTACTATGCGTACGACACCTCCGCCGACCTCGCCGCCGAACGCGGCACCTACAGCTCCTACAAGGGTTCCAAGTGGGACCGCGGCCTGCTCCCGCAGGACACCATCGACCTGCTCGAGCGCGAGCGCGGCGAGCCGATCGAGGTCAAGCGCGGCGGCCGCATGGACTGGGCCCCGGTGCGCGCCAAGATCGCCAAGCAGGGCATGCGCAACTCGAACGTCCTCGCGATCGCCCCGACCGCCACGATCTCCAACATCGTCGGCAGCTCCCCCTGCATCGAGCCGACCTACAAGAACCTCTTCGTGAAGAGCAACCTCTCCGGCGAGTTCACCGAGCTCAACGGCTACCTGGTGCGCGACCTCAAGAAGCTGGGCCTCTGGAGCCAGGACATGATGCAGCAGATCAAGTACTTCGACGGCGAGCTCAAGGACATCCCCGAGATCCCGCAGGCCATCAAGGACAAGTACCTGACCGCCTTCACCATCGAGAACAAGTGGCTCATCGACGCCGCCGCCCGCCGCCAGAAGTGGATCGACCAGGCGCAGTCGCTGAACCTCTTCCTGCCGACCCCGGACCTGAAGATGCTCTCGCACATGTACCAGTACGCCTGGCGCACCGGCCTCAAGACGACCTACTACCTCCGCACCCTCGGCGCCTCCAACATCGAGAAGGCCACGGTGGAGAAGGCGCCCAAGCCCGCCAAGAAGGAGTACACCGCCGAGGAGAAGAACGCCTGCTCGATCGAGGCGATGCGCAACGGCGGCACCTGCGAGGCGTGCCAGTAAGCCTGACGCGAGGGCCGGAGAGCCGGTGAAACGAGGGCGCCCGTCAGGGCGCCCTTCTTGTCGGGGCTGCCGCCACCCGCTTGTCCGCTTGTCCTCCGGTTCTCCAGCCCTCTATCTTCTCCCCCATGGCTCGTCTCATCCCCACGCTTGCCGGCGACGTCCACGTGCTCTCCCGCGACGACGCCTTCGCCGAGCTCGCCCGCCGCCTCAACGCCCAGGTGGCCGCCCGCCCCGTGTCCGTGGGCCTGAGCGGCGGCTCGACCCCCAAGGCTTTCTACGCGTGGGCCCGCGCGCAGTCGGCGCTCACGTTCGAGACGCTTCTCCGGACCGATTGGCACGTGAGCGACGAGCGGTGCGTCCCGCTCGGGTCCGACGACTCCAATTTCGGCCACGCCGCCCGCGGCCTGCTCGATCCGCTGGGGGTGCCGGCGCTGCGCCGCCACCCGTGGCCCACCGAGTTCACGCCCGCCGTCGCCGCGGAAGCCTACGACGCCGCCTGGACCCGCCGCTCGCCCCGTCGCGCATTCGACCTCTGCGTCCTCGGCCTGGGCGACGATAGCCACATCGCCTCGCTCTGGCCCGGTTGCCCCTTGATCGGCGCACCGGGGCTCCCGCGGTTCGCCGCCACCGAATGGCCCGGCCGCGGCTGGCGCCTCACGATCACCGAAGCGGGCCTGGCCCAATGCGGTGCGATCGTGGTCCTGGTCAACGGGAGCGCGAAGGCGGCGGCGTTGCGGGCCGTCTGCGAGGGCGAGCTCGCGCCGGCCACCCACCCGGGGCAGGTCCTGCGCGCCTGGTCCGCGAAGGTGACTTGGCTGGCGGACGAGGCGGCGGCGTCGGCGCTTTAAGCGGAGCCGGAACCGGCTGCCGCCGACTTGGAGCCACCCTCAGCGCTCGGCCGCACGGCCGTCGCCGGGCGCGACGGGCTCGACGCTTTCGATGCTGCGGGTTTCAAAAAGCGGTCGGCCCTCGGCCGAGACACCCGTCTGCAGGATGAAGACCAGGGCCCGCCGGTTCGGCCGACCGGGAATCTTCGTGCCGAGGATGGGCTCCAGCCTGCCGTTGGGCAGCTGGGCGGCCAATTTGATGTGACTCGTCTGGCGCTTCCGGAATACGACGGGCAGGAGTTCGGCGCTGCCTGGCGCCAACCGGAAGCCCTGCGCGTCGATCTCGCCGACTAGGGCCGACGCCGAAAGGTTGACGACGCGAATCGAGCCATAAGGAAAGCGCCCGGTTTCGTAATCGAAGGCCCGGCCGGCGGAGGTGCCGTCGGGAGCCATCAGCAACAGTACGCCGACGTCCCTGGAATCCGGCAAGGCGACGGAGGCGAAGGGGGCCCATTCGTCGGCCGTCTCCTTCTTCGCCGGTTCCGGCTTCGGCTTGGCTTCGGCTTGCGGAGGTGGCGGGGTGCCTTGGGCCGAGGGTTTGCCTAGGTCGGATTCAGCCACCGGCTGGGCGGGGCCCTTTTTACGGACGATCTGGAGCTGGGCGCCGCCACGGTAATCAGTCGGGAGGTCCAGGTTCATCTCCAGGGCGACCACCGGGACGACCTCCTTGTCCTGGACGATGGCGAGTTCGACCCGTTCCGCCGGGTTGGCCCACCAGGCGAGACGCAAGCGGCACTTGCGTCCCGCGGCCGGCTCAGGCGCCGCGGCCAACGTGAGGGCCGTCGTCAGGAAGGGAAGGAGGCGCATGCGTTCAGAGGTCCGTGTCGCGGAGCCAGCGGACGGCGACGACCTTGAAACGCCGGCCGAACAGCTTGTTCGCTTGGTGGGCGTCGGGGTTGCGGATCCAGCGCTCCATGATCGGGCAGCTCGCATAGTCGGTGATCGCGGGGGAGCGATAACCTCCGAAACCGCCGCCGCCGCCAAAGTTGTCGCCCGCCGGACCACCGCCGGTCGGGGCCGTGAGGCTGCTGCCTGCGGGCAGGGCGCCCACGGCCACGGTCGGCTCCTTGTCGTCGGGTATCAGCAGTTCGGGCAGGCGCTGGACCGTCAGCTCGATCCACGCCTTCCCGGCGACGCCGTTCGCGTTCAGGCTTTCGCCGTAGGCGCGAACCACGAACGTGTCGCCGCGGACGGTCAAGGACGGTCCGATCGCGTTGAGCAACTGCATCTGCAGCAGGTGGGCCGGGGCGCCTGCCTGCGTGGGAAAGGCGCCGGCCGCGGGGGAATTGGTCGTCATCGGGTAGGCCGCCGGATCGAAGGCCTTGGCTTGCGGGAAGCGTCCGCCGGGAACGTCCGACTTGGTGGCGAAGCCTTCCTTCATCTTGCCCGCGGCCACCGCGCGGTCGTTCAGGCCGGAGGCGTCGATCGCCGCCTGCAACGGGCCCTTCAGGCCGGTCGCTTGGTTGGTGAGGCGGCGGTTGACGAAGTCCGCGATGCTCATGAAGGGACCCCGCCGCCGCACCTCCCGGACGATGTTGTCGGCGAGCTTGTCGATCTCCGCGTCGGTCAGGCTATGGAACTTCAGGCCCCAGTACGAGCCGGCTCCTCGGACGTCCGCCGTGTCGGGCGGGAGGCCGAAGCGGCTGAAGACCGAGGTGCCCGGCGTATCCACGCCGCGGAGCGCGGTCAGCATCAGCCGCCAGGCTTCCTTGGAGGTGGAGTTCACGTTGAAGGCGCCGTCGTACAGGAACTGTCTGGCGACGCGCTCCGGGCGGGCGGGGACTTCGCCCGCGGGGCGCGGGGAGGAGGTCGGCTTGCGATAGAAATCGTTCTTCAGCTCGGTGTCGCTGCGGCTATCGCTGAAACGTCCCCAGACCAGGCGCTTGTTGGCGAGCGGCTTGTTGCCGAGGGCGAGGTCATCCCAGACGTCGGCGAGGCTGGCCTTCTGGTTGCCGGCGATCACGACGGCCGGCGACGGATTGCGTGTGGAGACGCCGCCGGCGTAGACGTTGCGGGCGACGTTGGGCATGGCGGCGTGGGCCCCGGAGAAGTAGTAGCGGTCCCAGAGCGCGAGGTTGGCGAGGAAGACGCTGTCCGTGCGGATGGTCGACGTGTTGCCGTTATCGGTGCCGAAGTCCGCCGTGCCATTTTCGACCGTCCGGATCGGGCTGACGCAGGAGTTCGGCCAGTAGAGCGTCATCGTCGTGCTGGGCAGGCCGAGGTGCGGGAAGCTGTTGCCGACGGTGTAGGCGGGCTGCGTCGCGTAAGTGCCGAATTGCGCGTGGCCCAGGCCGGTCAGCGAGAGCATCGGGCGCCGGGGCACTTCGAACAGCACGGTCTCGGTGCGGCCTGCGTTGGACTGGTAGCTGTCGCCGAAGTAGCCCTTGTTGTCGGCGGTCATGTCGACCGGCGTGAAGGAGCCCGGGTCCTGCTGGAAACTCAGGATCATGGGCGGGGACTGCAGCGAGTCCGCGTCCCAGTCGCGCGGGTCGGTCGCATCGTAGCGCATGTCCGCCACGAGCGGCGAGCCGGTGCCGGCGCCGATGCCCCGCCCGTCGCGGGTGGACAGGTTATCGACGGTACGGGCGTCGAGGGGGGAGCGCCAGCGCAGGTCCATCACGCCCACGAAGGTGCGTTCGATATAGGGTGCGTCGGAGGCTTCGCCGGTGCGGGTGATCGTCTTCCGGGCCAGGACCTTGCGGGCGCTGAGCGCGTCCGGGTAGAAGCAGGTGAAGAAGCCCGTGCGGTTGATCAGGCCCTCCTCGGAGCCGTCGCACTCGGCGTAGTTCTCGCCGCGCCAGACCTTGTTCAGCGGGTCGGTCGCGGAACCGTTGTCGCGCCTGTGGTGCATGAGGTTGTAGTTGATGAACAGGCCGTCCCAGTAGCCGCCGGAAGCGTCGTTGCCGTTCGGGTTCGAGGCCGCCGTCGGCACCCAGGCCGCGTACATGCGGGTGACGATGGGGTAGCCGCCGGTGGCGGTCGCGACGCTGCCGCGGTCGCCGAGGATGCGGTAGTAGTGCCGGGCCTTGTCGGGGTCGTAGCCGCGCCCCGAGCGGATGATGGAGGCGCCGTTGTTGGAGAGGCCCGCGTTCATGGATCCTTCGCAGCCGATGACGACGACCTCGCCGGGGTTCATCCGCAGGACGGCGCCCTTGTCGGCGACCCAGCGGATGGCGAAGGCGCGGTCGGACCCGTTGGTGTGCGGGTAGAATACGCCGTTGGTGAACGACTGTCCGTGGGTGTTCAGGCCCGCGAGGTTGAGGGCTTCTTCGCCGCCGGTGGAAGGATTGATCCGGGAGAACGTCAAGGCCAGCGGATAGTACTTGTTGAAGTACGCGCCGAAGCCGGTGAACTCGAGCGCCACATTGTAGGGGTTGTGCAACGTGATGATCGGGTCGAAGGTCACCCCCAGGGTGTCTTGGTTGTAGATGACGCCCCAACGTTGGGTGTGGCGCAGGATCGTCGGGGCGAGTTTCATCGCCGTCGGCTGGGGGAACTGGCCGCCCGCGGTGGACCAGGAGACTTGCGAGAACTGGTGGGGCTGGTAGGTCGAGCGGACGCTATTGTTTCCGGCGTAGTCCCGCATGCGCGCCTTGCGGTGCAGGATGCCGGCGTTGTATTTCTCGCCGAGGTAGGCGGGCGCGGCGGGGTCGCCGAGGCAGCTCCAGCCCGTCACGCCGGAACTGTAGGTGAACGGCTCGGCCGTGCGCGCGAACCATGCGTCCGCGGAACTGGGTGGCTGGCCGCGGGCGCCCGTCGACTCGAGCTCGCGCTTGTAGAGGCGGTAGAAGTTCCGCATCAGCAGCCAGGTCGGGCCGCGGACCGTCCAGTCGTCGTTGGGGTAATCCTTGGAGCCGTTGGCGAAGGAGGCGGTGGCCGGGACCGCGCGAGGGCCTTGGTCGATCAGCCCCTGGTTGGGGCCCTTGAGCGGAGGGACCGCGGACGGCCCGCTCCTCTTGTTCGGGATGGGCGCCTCGTAGACGAAGCCGAGCTTGTTGGCCGAGTCGCCCCATTCCGCGAAGGAAGGGGTGTTCTCGGCGTTGAAGCCGAAGGCGCCGGCGAGGTTGATGATGTTGCGGTCGCCAGGCGAACCGGGGCTGTCGTGGAATTCGCCGAGGAGCTTGAAGTCCTCATGAGGCAGCTCGAACGCGATCGAGAGGTCGGTCCGGAGTCCGCCGTTGTAGGTATCCGATAGCACGCCGAAGGAGCGCAAGGTGATGTCGCCGTGATACTTCGCGAGCGTATCCCCGACGAGGGCTCCGTCGGTGGCCCCGCTCGCCGCCCAGACCGCGAGGTCGCGGGCGGAAGTCAGGTCCGTCAGCTTCACGGCTTTGGGGGTTTCGGACCAGAGCCGGAAGTTCGGCCAGGCGAGCGCGCCCGGTCCGCCGAGGCATTCCTGCCCGGTGCGGCGGGCCGCCGTGTAGAGGTGGCCTTTATCCCAGTCGCTCACCGGGGCCACATAGGTCTCGGCGAGATTGACCTTGGCCTTGACGCTTTCGTCCCCGGTCCACCAGGCGTAGCCGCCGGTCGGGGCGCTGTCGGCGCCGGCGCCGGGCAAGGGTAGGGCGGGGATCTTGACGCGTCGATCCGTCGTCGGGTCGCGGGCGATCGTGCCGTAGGCCAGCAGCGGGGTGGTGCGGACGTTCGCGCTCGCCGGACTGGAGGCGCTTCGCAAGAGGTCGTCCATCGCGGCCGCCTCGACGGTCTTGAGCAGCCGGCTAGGTGTCATGTTCGGCACGGCTTGTCCGGTGCTCGGATCCGCCGAGACCAGATACCCGAGGAAGAGGCGCTCGTCGGGTACGGTCACGAGCCAGTCGCGGACTTTCGACTGGTCGGCGCCACCGGTCGCCCAGACGCCGGTCCAGGCGTGCTTCTCGTCGGCGACCGACGTGGCGCCCTTGGCCTGCAGGTAGGTGTTGAGCGCCGCGCCCGGTTGCGTGTCATCAAGCAGGTCCATGCGCGCGGTCACGCGTTGGTCGTGCCCGGCCAGCGTCTGCAGTTGGGCTAGCCCGAGCCGCCCGGCCACGGCGGCGTTCAGCCGCGCGCGCTGGTATGCCTCTTGCGTGGTCGCCAGCCGGCTCTCGACTTGCAGGAAAGCCGCGAGCGCGATGACAAGGAGCACCATCCCGGCCATGAGGGCGAGGGCGAGCACCAACGTGAAACCTTTGCGAGGGGGGCGCATCGACAAGGCGTGGCCCTATAGTCGTCCCCCGGATTTATCCCTGTCAAATGACAGGGACAGACTAGGGTATATCTGATAAGGCCGC
>Ga0214919_10008138_pt1 | contig 13928 bp, 11 predicted proteins | sample LL1503_MetaG_FD_177994 | JGI IMG/M metagenome (GOLD analysis project Ga0214919, IMG submission 177994) | Freshwater microbial communities from Lake Lanier, Atlanta, Georgia, United States - LL-1503 | ecosystem: Environmental > Aquatic > Freshwater > Lake | place: USA: Georgia | collected...
TCTTCCTGATATTGGCGTACGGTGGTTTCATTCATGTGTTGCATGCCCAGCTTTACCAATTTGAGGTTTTCCTTAAAAAAGTGGGGTAGGTATAGTCTTAATCTTCCTTCGTAGGATTGCTGATCAAAATCGACGGCTCGTATACGGTATTGATTACCTTCAATATCAGGTGTGATATCGACCACGAAATTATAAGATCTCATATCGCCCAAAAGACGAACAAAACAACGCTCATTAAATTTGACAAATTCTTTGCAAATACGGATTTGGTTGAATTTAGTCGTATCCAGATTGTCATTTATAAATACATCCCCTGGCAAACCCGGAATGTGCGCTTCAATAAGTGTATGGTCGTCAGTGACGTACAGTATGTCGTTAGGCGATAACAAATGCTCGAGTTCCAAGCCGTAAACTCTGGAGGCATCCGCAACTTTTACATAAAAATGGTCGTAATTATCATTCAGGCGATTGATGATACGAACTCTAAAAGGCTTAGAATTGCCAAAAGTACAGTAATCAATGCGGGCAACGGATAAATGTTCCATCACATGCATATCCCCATCGGTATTCATCAACGCATAAATATAGGTGAGGCTCGGAAAAAGTTCTTCCATTTCTCGTTCATCATAATATACGGTATGCCAAAGGGTGTCCCTACCTTCCTTATCTATCAAAGGGGTGCTTAGATTAAAACGGAGCAAATCTAAATATTGAACCGGTAGGCCCCTTTCTCGACCATATTGCAATAAGTAGGATCGTAACTCGGGCCTAACGGAATAAAATAGCTTCTTTTTTGATGGGACGTCGCTTCTGTCAACTTCTTCCATGTTGGTCAGAATTTGAATTTTTCACCTGTGTTTATTTGTAGCCTTGTTCAGGAGATGGGTAGGCTTATTTGTAGCATTTAGGGATGAGTTCCCATCCCCATCTAAGGAATCCAAATTTTGACAATAGAAATAGGGTCAAGTTCATTACTTCACCTCAAACACTGTATTCATTTGATATTTCAGTTTAATTTTTTTAAAATCGATATCAGGCAGGGGGGCAGCTTCGGAGGCCATCATGTTCAACGCCCTGGAAGCATATCTAGGCGTTGGGTAATACTCATCATTTATTTCTTTGATTTCGATTGAATTACCTAGTTTTTCTCCGATAGATTCAACTAAGTAGCTTGCTTTGTCTTTGGCATTTTGTAACGCCTTTATCTTTAGCTCTTTTTTTAGCGTTTCTATTTTTGAATAATCATAGCTTTCGATGCCACTGTATTCAACACCTTTTGGGTCTACAGCACTGATTAGCTGGTTGACTTTACTGAGGTCAGTTACTTTGATTTTATACTGTTTTTTAGCTAAGAAATCCGTGTTTTTCTTGTCGGTCCAATCCCAATTATAGCTTGATATATTATTGATCATGAAATTTTCTTTCGGGATACCCGCACTGATCACAGCAGTTTGTAATTGGCGTTCTAAGTCTCCAATGGCTACCTTTTTTTTCGTGTTACCAACCAAATACTCTTTTAGGGAAATGTTGACATAAATAATGTCAGGTGTTACCTCTGCTTCGGCTGAACCGAGTACTTCAATTTTTCTACGTGTATCCATCGTTTGTGAGTAGGAGGCTAGTGTGCTAGCACATAGTAAAGTGGCAATAATGATGTGTTTCATAGGATGGTTTTTGGGGGTTTAATTTTTTCTTTTTATAGGCTTTGTCTTTGATTTAGGGACGACTGTCGTTGGTTTTTTAATACGTATTTTTTCCTTTGACTCAGCTAAACTAGGAATAATTTCTTCTTTTGATTTCGGCCTATCTTTGGGCTTCCACACAAAACCAGGTAATATACTTTCATCATTCGATATTTGATGGATTGGATAATAAGTACCCTCAGGTTTACGGATAAATAAAATATCTTTCAACGCATGATTGTCAAACAGGACTTTCATTCGGCTGCTTAACATTTTGTTCATTCCCGAATAGTGTGTACCCTCTTTCACATAGTAAACGCTTTCTGCATTTCCATCTACGAACATGTTATTCAGCTTGTTATTTTTAAAATACCCTGTAATTACTTTCCCTTTCACTTGATTAAATTTTGAAGAATCGATCGCTTCTGTGCCTACGATAAAGCCATTGTGTTGAAGGAGCATGTTATTCAGTTTCTTGTTTTTCATCTGCAAATAAATGGTGTCGGCAGAGAATTGAGAGCCCTGTGCCCAGATCATGGGGCGTACATAACAGCGAATGGTTGAATCTTTATAGCTGAAAAATATCGAATCAGCTACGGCTTGTAAATCCGACTTGAATATTTTCGCCTTGTGGTAGGCAAATATAATACGCACTTTTGCTGTATCGCACGTCAAAGAATCTTGTGAGTGATTGTTTTCTAGGTCTTTTAGGGCCCGATTTTTTGTCGATTTTGGATGTTTGTCCTTTTGCTCTGATGGTATTATTGATGATTGATGCGTAGTGCCCTCTTTCTTTTCAGCGTGATCAATAGACGGTGGTTTTTCTGATACATCTGGTAATTTAGATCGTAAAGTGCTTGTTACACCTTTTGCCAGTACGGAATCAACTTGGTTGGGCTGATTTTTTTTGGAAACAAGGGTGTCTTTGATAGAAGTACTATCGGTACTTTTATTCAGTGCTTTGTTTTCTTTATCGTGACCAGATGCTTTAGTGCCAACTACATCTCCCAAGTCATTATCTTTTTTTAGTTCATTTTTTCGAATAGATTTTACTTCGTGGCCTCGAACCACTTTACTAAATAAGGTATCGGCAGCCATCCATATGGAATCAATTTTGGAGGAGTCTGACTCGGTGTGCATCACGATATAGGCATTTTTAGTAGCCAAAATACTTTCATCTTTTTTATGGTAGATTCCCAGATCACCTTTAAATGTTATTTTTTCAGCGTCATCCGTAAAGGTGATATTTTTAATTGCTCGACCATATCCCAGTTTTTTATCAAAAAAAAGACTATCCCCTTTTAATGATTTTCTGCCTTGTGTGTATAGGTTGTTCTTACCAAAAAGAGCCTGGTCATTGGTGGTATTGTATTGGCATTTTCGGTGTAAAGGGTATCTTCTTTGCCATAAATATGCGTAGGACCGTAGAAATAAGCGATCTTCGATTCCGAGTTATACCGCAAGGTGTCTGATTTAATGACTACATCGGTTGATGTCAGTACCACATTGTTTTTAAAGTAGGCATCATGCGTATTGGCATAGTAGTAGCCTGTTACACTCGTAAGTACATTTTTGGGATCGACGATTTTTCCGCCACTGGTATACGTACCTATTTTAGTACCTGTATTATATGTCAGATAAGTGGTAGACAGTGTGGCCTTATCTTTATCAACTAATCGTACGTTGTTTGTTAATAGTGCCATCTTCGTATTCCCATCAAAATTCAAAAGATCGGCATAAACCACAGTTCCATCGTTTTGGGTGATAATCACATGCCCAAAGGCGTCAAACGTGTTTTTATCTTGATTGAAATTGGCACTATCTGCAGATAGGGTAGATTCTTCTTGTTCAAAAACAGGTTTGATCACACGCATAAATCCTTCCTTTGTGAAGCCTTTTAGAAGTTCAGAACGGATGATTTTTACCTTCTTGCCTTGTTGAGCAACAGTAGTACTGGTGATGAAGGAGATGATAAATAAAAAAATGATTTTTCTCACCCCGCAAAATTAACCTTTTTGATGAACCATTTCGGCACAAATTATGGTTCCATTTTCCTATCATTGTACATTCTAGGTTTTGTTGATGTCACCGCTCGATCGTTTCCATTCATTTATTCAAGAACAGGGTTTGTTCGAAGCTTCAGACCACATATTGCTCGCTGTAAGTGGGGGGCGTGATTCTGTTTTACTTGTGCATTTTTTTAAACAATGTGGTTTCAATTTTGGTATTGCACACTGTAATTTTATGCTTCGCGGTGCAGAGTCAAAAGCGGATGAATTAGTTGTTTCTGAACTTGCAACGAGGATGGAGGTTCCTTTTTTTTCTACTTTTTTGGATGCTAAAAGCTATGCAAGTACGCATCATGTTTCTATTCAGATGGCTGCTCGCGACTTGCGATATCGCTGGTTGGAGAAAATGAGGGCGGAGTTTGGCTTCCGCTACGTGGCATTGGCACATCATCAAAATGATACGGTAGAAACCATGTTATTGAATCTTACCCGTGGAACGGGAATCGCTGGACTACATGGTATTTTACCTAAACGGGATGCTTTGATTAGGCCAATGCTTTGCTTTAATCGAGCGGAAATTGATCGAACAATCGCCGAAATGAATATTAGCTATCGAGACGATCGTTCGAATCGGTCTACGAAGTATGCTCGAAATAAAATTCGTTTAGAGGTGATTCCGAAATTAAAAGAGCTTAATCCTAGGCTCGAAGAAACATTTGAGGCCAATAGAAAACGCTTTGCAGAGCTTGAAATGATTCTGAACGATCGCATTGCAGCGTTACATGATGCCCTTTTTAAGGAGGTGGCAAATGATGAATTTCAAATCGATTTATCGGCACTTAAAAAACTGAAACCTTTACAAACGTTGTTATTTGGTCTTTTTCGTCCATTTGGTTTTACAGAAGCAGTATTGTTTGATCTTTCAAAATCCTGGGATGGAGGTTCGGGGAAACGATTTGATTCTTCCACACATCGTTTATTGCTTGATCGAGATTGCCTTTTGCTCAGTGAAAAAAAATCAGAATGTGATACTGAAGTCGAGATAAAACAAAGTGATGAGCACATTTTTTGGGAGAATTTGCAATTTAGTATCCAGGAACGGCCTATAGAAAGGTTTGAGTTGACGAAAGAGGCAACGCTCGCCCAGCTTGACTCAGAACTTTTGCAATTTCCTTTGAAAATAAGGGTTTGGCAAGAAGGTGATTTTTTTCATCCGCTAGGAATGGGTGGGAAGAAAAAAAAAGTGAGCGATTTCTTTGTCGCACAAAAAATTCCACTGAGCCATAAAAAAGAGATCCCCATATTAGTAAATGGTAACGGAGATATTTTGCATATCGTCGGCTATCGAATGGATGAGCGATATAAGGTAACGTCTCAAACTAAAAAAGTTTTTATCTTCAACGAGCGAATGAATACACATGGAGAATAATTCAGCTGCGGCTTTTACTGAAAAACAATATATAGGACGCGATTACGTCAGAATAAGTGCCCGGTTGGTGATGGCATTGTTTTGCTTTGTCGCCTATTTTATTACCGAAGAACGTGAACGAGATACAGCCAATGTGTTTTTGATTGTAGGATGCAGCATCCTGTTTGTTTCTGTAGTGATGATGTTTTTGCCGCATTATAAAACGACGGTACAAAACAAAAGTATCGTGTTAAGTGGACTGTGGACAACAAGGCTGGTTAAAATAAACTTAGGTAGCATCGTTCAAGTGGAACAAGTCCCATATGATGGAACTTACCTGATCAACAATCCGGTTTATAACTTGCATAAAAAAGGAACGATTTGGTTTTATGCGGGTGGTAAATATGCAGTTAAATTAACCGACTGTGACGGATTGATCTATATCATTGGTACGCAGTTTTCCGCTGAGCTGGAGCGAAAAATCAAAGTCGAAATGGGGAAAATATAACGAGGCTGTCTTTTTGAGACAGCCTCGTTATATTTGTATGATCGTTTGGATCAAAAGGTATTAGATATTTACACCGTTTTCAATCCAATTTCTAATAAGCGTTCATTTAAATATTCACCTGCGGTCGTATCTGGATAAGCTTTAGGATGGTTACTGTCTATGCATGAATCTAGACAGGTCAGATCCATAGAGGTTTTGGGATGTAAAAAGAATGGAACCGAGTAACGAGCCATTTTCATCAGTTCGTTTGGCGGATTCACTACGCGGTGTGTAGTTGACCTCAGTTTATTATTTGTTAAACGTTGCAACATATCACCCACATTTACCACAATATCGTCTGCACCTGCCTTCACAGGGAACCACTTTCCGTCGCGTGTTAAAAGCTCTAATCCATCTGCGCTAGCACCAATTAGAAGTGTAATCAGGTTAATGTCTTCATGTGCACCTGCACGAACTGCATCGGCTGGAAGGTTTTCTGGGCTTTCGAGTGGAAAATAGTGTATTGCGCGAAGAATAGAGTTTCCGTTGTGTACTTTATCGTCGAAATAATTTTCAGGTAATTTCAAATAAACGGCGATGGCACGTAGCAAATGTTTCCCTGCTTCTTCTAGACGTTGGTATACCTCTTGGGTTACAGTATTGAATCGTGGAAACTCTGCGACTTGAATATTGTTAGGGTATTCATCTTTTACTGGATCATTGTCTGTTACCACTTGTCCACTTTGCCAAAATTCTTTTAAATCGTGGGTTTTGGCACCTTTGGCTATTTCGATGCCTTTACCGATGTAGCCTCGTTGTCTTGCAGGTTTAGCCCTTTCATATTTTAGTTTAGATTCTTCGGGCAGGTCAAAGAATTTTTTTACTTCGGCATACAATTCATCGGTTAATTTTTTAGTCATGCCATGATTGCTGACGGTGACAAATCCTGTTTCGTTGTATGCCTTTCCGATGGCATCCGAGAATTTCTTTTTTTGTTCTGCATTACCGTGAACATAATCATTTAGGTTTAGGTGTGGGATGCTAATTTCTGCTGTCATATGATCCTTGACGGTTGATTTTTAAAGGAGCTAAGATATGTCAATTGTGGATAATTTAACTTCTTTAAACTTATTTTTTATTATCAAAAGTTGGAGAGCAAACATAAAAGGTTAGAAGTCTATCCCTCCAAATAGCAAAAGGTTAAATGGTTTTATTAGATGAATATTAATTAGTGATAATAATTTCTATACTATCTTTGTGACCAATGGATGTGTTATTTTTCAATATGTTAAATTGGGTAGGTCCCAAAAATATTCTAGAGGCGTTGGGCGTAATCGCTGGAGTTTTATGTGTTTATTTTGCCGCAAAAAATAATATTTGGAGTTGGCCTATAGGGCTAATTAGTGTAGCAATTTATATTGCTGTTTTTTGGGAAGCTAAATTGTATGCAGATATGGGTTTGCAGTTTTATTTCATGATTACTAATTTCTATGGTTGGTATTTTTGGAGCCGTAAATCTGTATCAGTACCGAAGGTAAAGGTTGGAAGGATTACCAAAAAAGAGATTCAACTTTCGGTGGTAGCAATTGTTGTTTTTACGATAGTATTGGGGTTTCTATTAAAGTATGGAACAGATGCATCTTTCCCATACATCGATAGTTTTTGTACAGCGTGTAGTTTAGTTGCTCAAGTTTTTCTGGCCCGGAAAGTACTAGAAAATTGGCTGATATGGATTTTTGTTGACCTGATTTACGTGGGTGTCTATGTTGTCAAGGGCTTAGATCTTACCGCAGCGATGTATGCACTCTTTATTTACATTGCATTGATCGGGTATTTGGATTGGCGTAAAGAATTCAAACAGTAGGGGCAGAGATTTTTTTGTCCTCATGCAAGGATTTCTCTCCCCAAAAGAATCTACCCAAAATTTCTTTTCTCAAAGATTGTTGCCCAGTAGATGATGCTCTGGCTCGAAAGGGCACGTCCCGAAAAATATGCACCTTTGTCGCATGCTAAACAGAGTAATCAATAAAAAAAACCATTCTTCACCCGTGAAACAAAATCAGCTATTAGCTCTATTGAGCGCATTTATTTTATGGCTTGCATGGCCCCCAACCCCATTGACCAGTCCAATTTTATTAGTTGCTTTGGTGCCCCTATTATTGGCAGTGGAGCATATTATCCAATCTGATCAGACTAAAAAAGGTGCTAAAGTTTTTTGGCTTTGTGCTCCTGTTTTTTTTCTGTGGAATGCGGCATGTACATATTGGATATTCAACTCCTTATCCTCGGCTATGCCCGTTGGGATTGCTGTGCTAGTTATATTGCTTCCATTTGGAACAGCCACCTTGTTTATGACATCTTGTTTCTGGTTGTATTATCGCCTAAGGCGAATGACGACCAGAATATGGAGTTACATCGGTTTAACTTGTTTTTGGATAGGTTACGAGTTTCTGTATCAAAGTTGGGATGCTCCTTTCCCTTGGATGACTTTAGGAAATGGGTTTGCCCAGAGCCATCAATTGGTGCAGTGGTACGAATATACGGGGGTGTATGGGGGTACTTTATGGGTTTTGATAGCCAATATTTTGATTTTTGAAACCTATAAAAGCCTCATTTCTTCAAAGAATATTGAGCCTGTCAAAATGGAGCGGGGCGGGGTGAGGCTGTTGTATGCCAGTGTTTTATTTGTATTTATCCCAATGCTTATCTCTTTGGTTCTTTATTTTAGTCATCAAGAGAAATCGAATCCTGCTAATGTGGTGGTTGTTCAGCCCAATGTAGACCCTTACATGAAGTATACATTAAATCCTATTGTGCAAATACAAAATCTCATTCATCTTTCTGATTCGATAGGACAGGCGAATACGGAATATTTTATTTGGCCAGAAACAGCCATTCCTGATTTTAGCAATGAAGATGCTATTCGCAGCAATATTAATTATGTAGCTATTCGGTCATTTTTAAATAAATATAAAAATGGGAATGTCGTTTCCGGGATTGAGAGTTACGTGCTGTATGACTGTGCTAAAACATATACAGCACGTTTGGACACCATTTCGGGGAAATACGCAGATAGTTTTAATGCTGCCATACAGATTGAGAATTCTGCTGACGTTCAATTTTATCATAAGTCTAAACTGGTACCTGGTGTGGAAACATTGCCCTTTGCGTCGGTTCTGGGTTTTCTAAAACCTGTATTCGCCAAATTAGGTGGGGCAACAGGAAGATATGGAAAGCAGGAAAGAGCGAGTGTGTTTTATTCGCAAAGTGGGATTGGTGTCGCACCTGTCATTTGTTATGAATCTATTTGGGGAGGATATGTGGCTGATTATGTGAAACAGGGTGCACAGTTCATTGCTATTATGACGAATGATGGTTGGTGGGGAAATACGTCGGGCAAAAATCAGCATCTAGAATATGCCAAATTAAGAGCCATCGAAACCCGACGTTGGGTTGCACGCTCTGCCAACACAGGAATTTCGGCTTTTATTAATCAGCGTGGCGATGTGGTGAAACAATCTCAATGGTGGGTGTCTGCTGCCTTGAAAGAGGATATTAATCTAAATGATCAATTAACATTTTACGTTCAACATGGAGACTATATCGCATATGCTGGGTGGTTTGGCTGCGGATTATTTGGCATGATTTTATTCATTGGGGTATTTCGAAGAAAGGAGGTTTTTTAAAACAAAATATCTTTTTAGTTGTTTTTTTATTCTTTTAATTAAATTAATTACATTCATTAGCAATTTTCCCCCTGTTTGTACGCTATTTATGGAGTGGTGTATGTCTTTGGTTGATATTTGTTAATTTATATGAATGTTTATTTATTTAAAAGAAAAAACATGAAAAAAATCAACTTATTGTATTCAATTAGTCTGTTTCTACTGGTATTTGCTTGTAAAAAACAACAGGTCGAGCCAGAAACGAAAGTGCTCGTCAAAAATGAAAAAGGTATGGTTACAAAGGCTAGTATTGATAGCTATATCACAAGCACGATGAAAGCAAACAATGATTTCAAGTGGGCTTATGCCAATGACGAAATAGTTTGGAGTGCCTTAAATCAGTCTGACAAGATTTTATCCATAGGGTACAAGCCAGCTGGCTGGACGAGTATTGATGTGACCACCAACATACAAACGATCGATATCCAATCTCAACAATGGCAGGAAATAAAAAAACAAATCCTACAACTAGTTTGGGAAGAGGAACAGAAAAGTCGACCTAATCTGAAGATAGAAGATCTGGAAGTTTGGCCAGAGAAATACTTACCTGTAGTTTGTGTTTCAGCTCAGAACTTAAGCACTATCAAAAAATTGCGGCAATCTCCATTGGTTCGCTATGTCGAGCCAATAGGGTATTATTACACTGCAGAGCCACATAATCATGGAGGTAGTGAATTGCAAAGCATTGTTGGTTTCGGTTGTACTGGAGCTCTTCCTTATTCTGGAAATTTGCTCCCAGGCATAGATTATAATTTAATTTCACCTTCAGCCAAGGCCTCTTGGAACTATAGTTATCATAATATAGAATCAGGGTGGAGTGTGAGTAGTGGAAAAGGTATCAAAGTAATGGTTATTGATACAGGATGCAGCTTGAGTCAAGAAAATTTAAACACCAGTTTTAACCAAGGGGAATCCTTTGGCCGTACTGTTGAACATCTGGTAACTCTATCCAAGAAAACTTTTTTTAATATTTCCTATGGTTCAAATGAAACCCCACAAGATATTTGTGGTCATGGAACCGAGATGTCGGGTGTGGTTGCTGGGCCACGAGGTGTTGATGGTAGTACCTGTGGCGTTGCTTACAATTGTGACTTAGTGACAGTACGAGCAGCAGCGGATGTGATATTGGCCGAAAGCCGTGAAGCAAAGGGTGTTGCCGATGCTTTTAATATGGCAGCTAACAGAGCTGATATTAAGATTATCAGTATGAGCATGGGCTATCCATTTTATATATCTCAAGTTGCCGATGCGGTAAAAAATGCAGCTGACCGTGGTAAGTTAATTTTTTGTGCTGGAGGAACATCCACCCGTTGGACGAACTGGGGCTGGGTCGGATTCCCGGCTAATATGCCAGAGGTAAATGCGGTTACTGGAATTCAGGATAACCTGAAGGTGAGATGTGATGTTTGTCACGAAGGGCCTCAAATAGATTTTGTAGTCGTGATGGAGAAGAGCAGCAGTAAGTTAGAAGCACTTAGTTTGGCTATGAACGGGGATAATCCATCCATCGTTGGTGGTTCATCGGTAGCAACTGCCAGCATGGTTGGTATGGCGGCTATGGTGTGGAGTAAGTTTCCTACTAAATCAGCTGCAGATATTTTACGTATTTTAAAAGCATCATCCGTTAATCCAGATAATAATCCCAACTGGGGGGCTGGGCTTTTAAAGGTGGATAAAGCATTAGAGGTCGATCAGCCAGGTACTGTGCGCCATATCTCGCAACCAACAGCTAGTACTTGGTAGTATTCCATTATTCAATAAGCTAGATGCATGGATTTGGCGAGCTTGTCGAATAACGATCAAGACAAATATTTTCCGACAATAGGCATTCGTCTACCCAAACCAAATGCTTTTGGAGACACACGCAAAATTGGTGGTGTTTGGTATCGTTTGAATTCAGCTGCGTTCACCAATTTCAATACACGATATACCAATGTTTCATCAAATCCAAGTGCGATGATCGCTTTGGGGCTTTTTTTTAGCTCCATGTATTCGAACAAAATTTGATCCAATATAGCATACTCGGGTAACGAGTCTGAGTCTTTTTGCCCAGGTCGTAGTTCGGCAGAGGGGGGCTTAACTAATATATTTTTTGGAATAATTTCCTGGTCTCGATTGATATACGCACTAAGTTGATAAACCTGTATTTTATAGATATCACCAATAACGCCGAAGGCTCCAGCCATATCGCCATAAAGTGTACCATAGCCTACCGCGAGTTCACTTTTATTGGATGTATTGAGCAGGATGTAGCCGAATTTATTAGACATAGCCATTAACGTAACTGCACGACAACGAGATTGGATATTTTCTTCGGTAATGTTAAAAGGTAAGTCATTAAACAAAGGCTTCATCATGGTGTCGAATGCCGTAACAGCTTCTTTTATGGGGATCATTGCGTGCTTGCATCCCAAATTTTCGACTAAATCTAGGGCATCTTTGATAGAATGATCGGATGAAAATACAGAGGGCATGAGCACAGCCATTACATTTTTGGGTCCCAAGGCTCTGCTCGCGAGTGTACATACCAGTGCCGAATCAACACCTCCAGACAAGCCCAAAATCGCTTTGTTAAAACCTGATTTCTTAAAATAATCCCGAATACCCAAAACCAAAGCATCATGAATGAGTGCTATGTCATTTTTTGCATCAAGAATTCTCTTTTCTGGAGAGGGTAGGGTGAGGTCTTTGTTTTTGTCTGGGTGAACATATATTAAGTCTGCATCAAGAACCCTCTCCTCTGGAGAGGGTAAAGGGGGTAGGCTATAATACTGTATGGCTTCCGTAAAGCAAGGCATTTCATCGAGCAATTGTCCTTGATTATTAAATACCAGCGAACGGCCATCAAAAATGATTTCTGTTTGGGCACCTACCTGATTCACATAAAAAAGAGGCAGCTGGTATTTACGGCAATTGTTTTCCAAAACCGATATGCGTTCTTGGTGATGCTTGTATGAAAAAGGGGAGGCGGCGATATTGATCATTAAATTTGGTTTTTCTTTGATCAAAATATCCATGGGCGATTTTATATAAAGCGGATTGTTATTGATATTCCAAAGATCCTCACAAATGGTTAGGGCAATTTTAAAACCCATAAAATCAACACAGCGGAGTTTGGTAGATGCGGCTGGTTCAAAGTAGCGGTACTCGTCGAAGATATCGTAGTTTGGCAAAAGAGCTTTGCATACGGTAGCTTTTATTTTTTTATGCTCGATAAAAACAGCAGCATTGTACAAATCCTTTCCTTTGGGATCTGTATTTCTGATAGGGGCTCCAATAATGCAGGCGATGTTCTCGCAAGCCGAGGCTATCTGTTCAACAGCATGTTCACACAGATCGATGAAATTTGCAAACTCTAAAAAGTCCAGGGGAGGGTATCCACAGATGGCCAGCTCGGCAAATACAATTAAGTCCGCCTCTTGTTTCTTTGCTTGTTCAATAGCCTGAATGATTTTTTGGGTGTTTGCTTCGAAGTTGCCGATGTGGTAATTAAGTTGAGCTAATGCGATCTTCATGTACAATTGTATAAATTAGCAGATAATCTTTGAATGATGAAATACACGCGAATTTACCTGTTTTTTTTGATCACTCTTATTTTAGTTTCTTGTCATAATCACCCAGATGTAGATGTGAGTAAGGTTCAGTTGAACCTAAAGATTGAGCGATTTGACCAGGAAATGGCAAGTTTGTCGCCTATAAATGTCGCTACGAAAGTACCTGCATTACAGAAAAAATATGGTCGTTTTTACAACGACTACATGGAGCGTATGTTGGAGGTTGGATCAACTTCAGATACTGCTTGTTATAAACTGTTGCGCGTTGTGTTGCAGAACAAAGATTATTTGGAATTAAAATCGTCGGTGGCAAGTACTTTTCCGAATTTGGACCAAACAGAAATCGAACTGAATGATGCATTTAAACACATTCTCTATTACTATCCCAAACAAAAACCACCTCGACTCATTACTTTTCTGTCAGGATTTGCCGTTCAAACGCCTATTGGAAACGATTATATTGGTATCGGATTGGATATGTTTTTAGGGGCAGATTCCAAATTTTACCCCGCTCTGCGTCAGAATTTGCCACAGTATATCACCAGACGTTTTACACCACAAAATATCACTCCAAGGGTGGTGGAAGTATTTATTCGTGAAAATATGTTTCCAGAGGAGGACAAAGATCGTTCTCTGTTGAGTAAAGCTGTTTATAACGGAAAGATATTGTATTGCATGGGTGCCATGATGCCTAATGTGGCCGACACCTTAAAAATAGGCTATAAAACCAAACAGTTGGAATGGTGTAAAAATAACGAAGCAAGTATTTGGGCTTATTTTCTAGATAACGATTTGCTTTATGAAACAGATTATCTGAAAATCCAAAAATACCTCTCTGAAGCCCCCTTCACTCCCGGACTTGGAAATCAATCAGAATCAGCACCTAAATTAGGTGTCTGGATTGGGTGGCAAATTGTGAAACGGTTTATGGATAAAAATCCTAAAATGACCTTGCAACAGTTGATGGCAGAGAAAGATGCCCAGCGGATTCTCCGACTATCAAACTATAAGCCTAAATAAATTTTCTAGAAGGGTATATTATTCGGTGCTATTTGGTTTGGAA
>Ga0214919_10008139_pt1 | contig 13925 bp, 13 predicted proteins | sample LL1503_MetaG_FD_177994 | JGI IMG/M metagenome (GOLD analysis project Ga0214919, IMG submission 177994) | Freshwater microbial communities from Lake Lanier, Atlanta, Georgia, United States - LL-1503 | ecosystem: Environmental > Aquatic > Freshwater > Lake | place: USA: Georgia | collected...
GTGTCGAGTCCTTGCGCGCAGCGCGCTAGATGGCCTGAGAACCTTCGCGCGCCCGCCGGTCAGGCCTGACAGGGGTCAGACCAGTCCGTCGAAGGCGATCACGTCGACCAGATCGCCCGCCGCCACATCGCCCTGGTCGTGGTGCAGCACCACCATGCCATTGGCCTGGCTCATGCTGCGCAGAATTCCCGAGCCCTGGGATCCGGTGATGCGCACCTGCCAGCGGCCGTCTTCAGCCTGGCTGACGATGCCGCGTTGGTACTCGGTGCGACCCGGCTTTTTGCGCAGAGCTGCCTGGCTGACTGCACGCAGCGGCGCAAGCGGCTGGGGTGTGGCGCCGCTCATCGCCAGCAGCGCATCGCGGACGAAGGCATAGAAGGTCACCATCACCGCCACCGGGTTGCCCGGCAAGCCGAACAGGATCGCCTGGTGGCCGGGCTCGCCGACCCCCTGGGTTGGTTCACTGTTCGCGCAGCCGATGCGGCCGATGGCCATCGGCCGTCCAGGGCGCATCGCAATCTTCCAGAACAGCACTTCGCCGAGCTGGGCCATGATCTGTTTGGTGTGGTCGGCCTCGCCGACGCTGACGCCACCCGAGGTGATCACCGCGTCGGCGCAGGCCGCGGCCTGGATGAAAGCCGCGCGCAAGGCCGCAGGTTCATCGCGCACCACGCCCAGGTCCAGCAATTCAACCCCCAGTCGGGTCAGCATGCCCCAGATCGTGTAGCGGTTGCTGTCGTAGACGCAACCTGCTTCCAGCGGCTCGCCGATCGACCGCAGCTCGTCACCGGTGGAAAAAAAGGCCACTCGAAGCCGGCGATAGACCGCCACCTCGGCCTGCCCAAGCGAGGCCAGCAGCCCGAGGTCGGCCGGGGTCAGGATTCGACCCGCCTTGAGCGCGGCCTCGCCGCGCGCCAGATCCTCGCCGCGCAGCCTGCGGTTGTCGCCAGGCTTGACGCTGCCCTGGGGGATGCGGATGCGGCCATCGGCCTCGGTGCGGGTGAACTCCTGCGGCACCACGGTGTCTAGCCCGTCGGGCATCACCGCGCCGGTCATGATGCGTATGCCCTGACCGATCGGCACCGTGTCGCCGAACGGTGTGCCGGCGTAGGCGGTGCCGGCGACTTTGATCAACGTGTCGGCAGTGCCAAGCAGATCGGTCGAACGCAGCGCGTAGCCATCCATCGCCGAGTTGTCGTGCGAGGGGACATCGATGCCCGAGACCAGGTCGCGCGCCAACACCCGGCCGAGCGCGCTGCGGATGGCCAGGCTCTCGACCGCCTGCACCCGTGGCACCAGTCTGGCGATGAACTCGCTGGCCTTGAGCACAGGCAGTGCGTTGGGGTCGTAGCCGGCGACGCAGGATGCGATCTGTTGAAGACTTTGCATGGGGAGCCCGGGTTTCAACCGCCGATGTAGTGCATTTCCACCCGCTTGGCACCGGTGGAAGCATCGTTGGGCTGGTCTGCACGAAGCTCGGAGTAGCGGTCGTCTCGCCCGGCCCACACCATCGCCAGTGCGCTGCTGATATCGACATCCGACGTGCCGTCGCGTAGCAGCGTTCGCAGGTCATGGCCGCGGGTGGCAAACAGGCAGAGAAACAGTTTGCCTTCGGTCGACAGCCGGGCCCGGTTGCAATCCTGGCAAAAGGCCTGCGTGACGCTGGAGATCAACCCGACCTCACCGCCGCCGTCGGCGTAGCGCCAGCGCTCGGCGGTTTCGCCCGCTGCCGAGGGCTGCAACGCGACCAAGGGCCACTCGGCCTGCAGCAGGCGCAGCACCTCGGCCGAGGGCAGCACTTCGTCCATGCGCCAACCGTTGCTCGCGCCCACATCCATGTACTCGATGAAGCGCAGCACGATACGCCCGCCAAACTGCTCGCGAAAGTGGCGCGCCATCGGCACGATTTCCTGTTCGTTGGTGCCTCGTTTGACGACCATGTTGACCTTGATCGGCCCGAGGCCCGCAGCGTCGGCTGCCGCGATCCCGGCCAGCACATCGGCGACCGGAAAATCGACGTCGTTCATGCGCCGGAAGACAGCATCGTCCAAGCCGTCCAGGCTGACCGTGACCCGCTGCAGCCCGGCGCGCTGCAGCGCCTGCGCTTTGCGCGCCAGCACCGAGCCGTTGGTCGTCAGCGTGATGTCTAGCGGCAGACCCTCGGGTGTTCGCAGTTCGGCCAGCATCGCGATCAGCGACTCCAGCCCCTTGCGCAGCAGCGGTTCACCCCCGGTCAAGCGGATCTTTTGCACCCCATGGGCGACGAACAAGCGCGCCGTCCGGGCGATCTCCTCGAAGCTCAGCAGCGAGGTCTGCGGCAAGAACACATAGTCCCGGTCGAAGATCTCTTTGGGCATGCAGTAGCTGCAGCGGAAGTTGCAGCGGTCGGTCACCGAGATGCGCAAGTCGCGCAGCGGCCGGCCCAGGCCGTCGGCGAGCAGTCCCGTGGCGGCAATGGCCAGACGTGGAATGGCTGGCACCGCTGCGGCGTAGCGCAGGTCTGCCAGCGGGATCACAGTTTCGCCCATGGGGCTGATTGTGCCGTGGGCCAAGGCCAGGCCAGCGAGCGATCCGGCCGACCCTGCCAGCCAGGTGCCAACGGCCGCTGTCGATCAACGCTGCGAGGGCAGTAGCGGTGAGGCTGCGCTGAGGTCGGCGCGCCTGGCGCCGGTGTAGCGCCTGGCCCAGTACGACTCGCGCATGTCCTCGATTCTCACTTCGCCCCCAGCGCGAGGCGAGTGGATGAACTTGTCGTCGCCGACATAGATGCCGACATGCGAGAAGGTGCGTTTCATGGTGTTGAAGAACACCAGATCACCGGGTTTGAGTTCTTGCCGTTTGATGTCGAGCAGGCCCGCGCTGGTGGCTTGCTCGTCGGCTCGGTGCGGCAAGACCATGCCGATGCTGTTTTCGAACACATGGCGGGTGAAGCCGCTGCAATCGAAACCAGCGGCCTCGGAGATGCCACCGCGTCGATAAGGCACACCCAGAAAGTTCATCGCCGACATCACCAGATCCGAGGCTCGGTCGCGCATCGTGTTGCGCACCGACTCGACCAGGGCCGCCGGTCCCAAAGGGCTGATCAGGCCGCGTTCTGCCAGCAGGTTCATGATCGGGTCGGCCAAGGAGCCAGCCCCCGACAGCGGACCCGCTGTCGGTTCTGGCGCAGCCATCGCACCCGCTGCCCACAGCAGCAGCAAGGCGAACAGTCGCTTGGCAAGAGACGCTTGGCAAATCATGGGGGGTCGAGGATACCACTCGACAATTTGCGAGCTTCAGACCTGTGCCCGGCGATGAAACCTGGCCGGCCCGACCTGGCCAAGCTCGGCGACCCCGTGCGGTGAGGAAAAATCAGGCGCTGCGGCAAGCCCTGCCAGCGGCTTGCACGCTGGCTTACAGCACCTCGGAGGCGAAGTCCGCCAGCCTTGAGCGCTCGCCGCGCGCCAGCATCACGTGGCCGGAGTGCGGCCAGCCTTTGAAACGGTCGACCGCATAGGTCAAGCCCGAGGAGCCCTCGGTCAGGTAGGGCGTGTCGATCTGTGCCAGATTGCCCAGACAGACGATCTTCGTGCCCGGACCGGCGCGGGTGATCAGCGTCTTCATCTGCTTGGGCGTCAGGTTTTGCGCCTCGTCGATCAGCACGAACTTGTTCAGGAAGGTGCGCCCGCGCATGAAATTCAGGCTCTTGATCTTGATCTTGCTGCGCACCAGGTCCTGCGTTGCGGCGCGTCCCCATTCGCCGGCTGAACCTTCGCCCTTGGCCAGCACCTCGAGGTTGTCGTCGAGCGCGCCCATCCACGGGCCCATCTTCTCTTCCTCGGTGCCGGGCAGGAAGCCGATGTCCTCGCCCACCGGCACCGTCACGCGGGTGACGATGATCTCGGTGTAGCGCCGGTCGTCGAGCACCTGGGACAGGCCTGCGGCCAGTGTCATCAGCGTCTTGCCGGTGCCGGCGGTGCCGGTGAGCGAGACGAAATCGCACTCCGGGTCCATCAGCAGGTTGAGCGCGAAGTTCTGCTCACGGTTGCGCGCGGTCACGCCCCAGACCGAGTTCTTGGCGTGGGCGAAGTCTTTCAGCGTCTTGAGCACCGCAGTCTTGCCGGTGATCTCGGTCACGCGCGCATACAGCGCTGCCGCACCCGGTTGTTCTAGGTAGACGAACTGGTTGACCAACAACTGCGGCACCATCGGCCCGGCGATGCGGTAGAAGGTGTTGCCCGCTTGTTGCCAACTCTCCATGGTCTTGCCGTGCTGCTCCCAGAAGTCGAAAGGCAGTTGCAGCACGCCGGTGTAGAGCAGGTCGCCGTCTTCGAGCACCTTGTCATTGAAATAATCTTCGGCTGCCAGACCCAGCGCCCGCGCCTTGATCCGCATGTTGATGTCTTTGGACACCAGCACCACCTCGCGCCCGGCATTGATCCCCGACTGGATCTCGCGCAAGCTCTTGACCACTCCCAGGATCTGATTGTCGGCCTTGCCCTGCGGCAGACCAGCCGGCAGTTGCACATCCATCAGCATGGTCTGGAAGAACAGCTTGCCGCCAGCGTCCTTGTGACCCGTCTTGGCCAGCGCGACGCCGGCCTGGATGTCCGGGCTTGACTCGTCCTTGGGGAAAGCCGCCAGTGCGTCGAGCTCGCGGCTGACCTGGCGCGCGTTGCGCGCCACTTCGCTCATGCCTTTTTTGTGATCGTCGAGCTCTTCGAGCGTGATCATCGGCAGGAAGACGTCGTGTTCCTCGAAGCGGAACAAGCTCATCGGGTCGTGCATCAGCACGTTGGTGTCGAGCACGAAGAGCTTGGCCGGACCGGTGCCGCGAGTCGTTCGGACGCGAGCCTTGGGCGCTGCGGTTGGCGCGCTGGCCAGCGTGGCTTGCTTGGTCGGCATGCCGACGGCGCCGCGTGCGGCCACCGGCGCAGCGCTGCTGATCTTGCGCGGCGGCGCTGCCAGGCTGGTGCCGCCGTCTGACAAGTCCAGCGCCTGCGTTGCCACCGGCTCTTGGCGCGCTTTGCTGGTGCGGCGCTCGCTGCGCGGTGCAGCCTGCGATTCGAAATCGGTGTGTGACAGGATGGCGGCTTTGGAGGCAGGCGGCTTGGGAAGTGGCATGGGTGGGTGAGAGTTTCGACCAATAAAAAAAGCCGCACAGGCGGCTGTACGGCTTCGTCAGTTGCTGCGCTTTGGGCGACTTGCAAGCCTCAAATGATTATGCCCAAGCCCTGGAGCGGCTTCGTGAAGGCTTTGTGACGATCGTCTGACATGGCCTGGACGGTGTCCCTTGGGTCAAGCTCAGGCGCTTGGATTGAAGTCCTTGACCGCCTTGAGCACTTCTTCGACATGCCCGGCGACCTTGATGCCGCGCCACTCAGACCGCAGCACGCCGCTGGCGTCTATGAGGAAAGTGCTGCGCTCGATGCCCTTGACCTTCTTGCCGTACATGATCTTGTTCTTGACCACGCCAAACATGTGGCAGAGCTTTTCCTCGGTGTCGGCAATCAGTTGGAAGGGCAGTTCCAGGTTCTGGCGGAACTTCTCGTGCGAAGCCATGTTGTCGCGCGACACGCCGAAGACGACCGCGCCTGCTTGCAGAAATTCGGGATGCATGTCGCGGAATTGCATGGCCTCCGTGGTGCAGCCGGGGGTATGGTCTTTGGGGTAGAAGTAAAGCACCACCGCGTGGCCGGCAAAGGCCTGTGGCGTGAACTTCACACCGCCAGTGGCAAGGGCTTCAAATTCGGGCAGGTTCTTGTTGAGGACAGGCGTCATGGGCGGGCCGATCTGGCGAACGTTAGGCGGCGGTTGGGACGAGCATCGAGTCTTGAGGCGTAACGCAGGATTATAAAGTTTGTGCGCTCCGTCGCCGATTCAGCACGGTTCGGGCGCCGTCTCAGGCGCTCAGGCTGGCGGTTCGAGCAGCAAGGCGGCCACTGCTGAACGGCCCTCGGCCACCAGCACGTTGTAGGTCCGGCAGGCCGCTGGCGTGTCCATGGTTTCGACGCCAATGCCGCGCTCGATCAGGTCCCGCATCAAGGACTGCGCGACAAATTGATGGCGTGCGCCGCTGCCGAAGATCACCAGTTCGGGTTGCAGTGCGAGCAGTGCCTCGAAGTCGGCCGGCGTCAGGTCAGCCGGACGGGCCGGCGACCAGCGCAGCACTTGCCCAGTCCAGGGCACCAGCAGACTGTGGCCGAAGCGTTGCTTGCCGACCCACAGCGCATCGGCGTCGATTCGGCTGATGACGTTGGTACCTTCTAGTTGGTCAGGCTGAAACTTCACGGTATTGGTGCGGCCAAAGTGGGGTTGCAGGTTGCGGCGAGCCAGCGCGATCGCATGGGTGTCGGTTTTGGGTGTCAGGCTCGGGTATCCAGTTCTCTACAAGCGGGGGCGTGAGCGAGCTGCCGGAGCCAAACCGCCCCAAGGTTAAAATTATAGGTTTTGCGGTTCGGCATCCCGGTTTGCCGAACCTGTGTTCGCCGCGTTGCCAGGAGTCCCTCTTGCTCAAGCCCATCGTCAAGTCTGCCAAGCTCGCCAACGTCTGCTATGACATCCGCGGCCCGGTGCTCGACAAGGCGCGTCAGATGGAGGACGAAGGCCAGAAGATCATCAAGCTCAACATCGGCAACATCGCAGCCTTTGGTCTCGAGCCGCCCGACGAGATTGTTCAGGACATGATCCGCAACCTGCCGCATGCGGCGGGCTACACCGACAGCAAAGGGCTGTTCGCGCCGCGCAAGTCGGTGGTGCACTATTGCCAGGAGAAACAGATTGCCGGCGTGACCGTCGACGACGTCTACCTCGGCAACGGCGCTTCCGAGCTGATCACGATGAGCATGAATGCGTTGCTCAACACCGGCGACGAAATCCTGGTGCCTGCGCCCGACTACCCGTTGTGGACGGCCTCGGTGGCGCTGTCAGGCGGCACGCCGGTGCATTACCTTTGCGACGAACAGGCCGACTGGACGCCCGACCTGGCCGACATCCGCCGCAAGATCACGCCCAACACCCGCGGCATCGTCGTGATCAACCCGAACAACCCGACCGGCGCGCTCTACCCCGACGCGGTGCTGCGCGAGATCGTCGAGATCGCTCGAGCGCACCAGCTGATCGTGTTTGCTGACGAGATCTACGACAAGACGCTGTTCGACGGCAACACCCACACCAGTATGGCCTCGCTCGCCGACGACGTGCTCTTTCTGAGCTTCAACGGCCTGAGCAAGAACTACCGCAGTTGCGGTTACCGGGCCGGCTGGATGGTCGTCTCGGGCGACAAGCGTCACGCCAAGGACTACATCGAAGGCCTGAACATGCTGGCGTCTATGCGCTTGTGCGCCAACACCCCAGGCCAGTTGGCGATCCAGACCGCGCTGGGTGGCTACCAGAGCATCAAGGACCTGGTCGCGCCCAGCGGCCGCTTGTGCCGTCAGCGCGATCTGGCCTACAAGTTGTTGACCCAAATTCCAGGTGTCAGCGTGGTCAAGCCCAAAGCCGCGCTCTACATGTTCCCCAAGCTCGACTCCAAGATGTACCCGATCGCCGACGACCAGCAGTTCGCCTACGAGTTGCTGGCCGAGGAAAAGGTGTTGATCGTCCAGGGCACCGGTTTCAACTGGACCGCCCCTGACCACTTCCGTCTGGTCTTCCTGCCGAATTCGGATGACCTGGCCGAGGCCATAGGACGTATCGAGCGCTTTTTGTCGCATTACCGCAAACGCCATTTCGCTTGAAAGCCTCCATGAAAACACAAAGTGTTTCTGCGCAGACGCCTGCCGCACAGCGACTTGATGTCGAAGCCCAACCCATACAGGTCGGCCTGCTCGGTATCGGCACTGTCGGCAGCGGCACCTTCAAGGTGCTGGCACGCAACCAGCAAGAGATCCGCCGCCGCGCTGGCCGTGGCATCGCGATCACGATGGTTGCCGACCTAGACACCGCGCGTGCCCAGGCCTTGGTCGACGAGGCCGGTATCGAAGGCGTTCAGGTCGTCGGCGATGCACGCGCCGTGATCGCCAATCCGGCGATAGACATCGTCATCGAGCTGATCGGCGGCTACGGCATCGCCCGGTCGCTGGTGATGGAGGCGATTGCCGCCGGCAAGCATGTGGTCACCGCGAACAAGGCGTTGCTGGCGGTGCACGGCAGCGAGATCTTCGCCGCAGCCAACGCCAAGGGCGTGATGGTCGGCTTCGAAGCAGCGGTGGCCGGTGGCATTCCGATCATCAAGGCGCTGCGCGAGGGGCTGACCGCCAACCGCATCGAGTCGATCGCCGGCATCATCAACGGCACCACCAATTTCATCCTGAGTGAAATGCGCGACAAGGGCTTGGACTTCGGCGTTGTGCTCAAGCAGGCTCAGGCGCTGGGCTATGCCGAGGCCGACCCGACCTTCGACATCGAGGGTGTCGACGCAGCGCACAAGGTCACGATCATGAGTGCGATCGCTTTCGGCACGCCTGTGCAGTTCAACCGCGCTTATGTCGAGGGCATCACCCAGTTGCATGGGGCCGACATCCGCTACGCCGAGCAACTCGGCTACCGCATCAAGCTGCTGGGCATCACCAAGCGGCGCGACGACCTGGGTGGCATCGAGTTGCGCGTCCACCCGACCTTGGTGCCGGCGATACGCCTGATCGCCAACGTCGAAGGCGCGATGAACGCGATCATGGTGCACGGCGATGCGGTCGGCACCACGCTGTACTACGGCAAGGGTGCGGGCGCCGAGCCCACCGCTTCGGCGGTGATTGCCGACCTGGTCGACATCACCAGGCTGCACACCGCCGACCCGGACCACCGCGTCCCGCACCTGGCATTCCAGCCAGGCGCGCAGGCCGACACCAGGATCCTGGACATCGGCGAGGTCGTCACCTCGTTCTACTTGCGCTTGCAGGTGGCCGACCAAACCGGGGTGCTGAGCGAGATCACCACGATCCTGGCCGAGCACGACATCTCGATCGATGCGGTGCTGCAACGACCTGGCAGCGCCGATCATGCTGAAGGCGGCAAACCGACCGACTTGATCATCATGACCCACGACACGGTGGAAGGCCGGATGCGCCAGGCCTTGGCGCGGATGCAGGCGCTGCCCACCGTGCTCGCCCCCATCGTCAACATCCGCAAGGAAGCGCTGAATTGACCCCCCCGAAGCGCCTTCGGCGCCTCCCCCCAGGGGGCGACGCCAGTGGCCCGGCAAAGCCGGTTCCACGGCGTCTGCTGGGTCGGGCCAGCGGCCTGCCTTCCTGGGTGCTCTTGAGTCGATTTCAGAATTGAGCCATTCATGAAGTACATCAGCACCCGCGGCGACACTACCGAACGCGATTTCAGTGAGATCTTGCTCGAAGGCCTGGCGCCCGATGGCGGGCTTTACCTGCCGACGCATTACCCGAAGATCAACGATGCCATGCTGACGCGCTGGCGCGGCATGGGCTATGCCGATCTGGCGTTCGAGATCCTGTCGCTGTTCATCACCGACATCCCGCCGGCCGAGCTCAAGTTGCTGGTCGACCGCACTTACACCAAAGCGACCTACGGCAGCGATGCGATCGTGCCGGTGCGTCGGCTTGCCGGTGGCGTCAGCCCGCTGTACATCGAAGCCCTGTCGAATGGCCCGACGCTGGCCTTCAAGGACATGGCGATGCAGCTGTTGGGCAACCTGTTCGAGTACGAACTGGCGCGGCGTGGCGAGCGCTTGAACATCCTGGGCGCGACCTCGGGCGACACCGGTTCGGCCGCCGAGTACGCGATGCGCGGCAAGCAAGGTGTGCGCGTCTTCATGCTCAGCCCGCAAGGTCGGATGAGTCCGTTCCAGCAGGCGCAGATGTTCAGCCTACAAGACCCCAACATCCACAACATCGCGGTCGAAGGTGTTTTTGACGACTGCCAGGACATCGTCAAGGCGGTCAGCAATGACCTCGAGTTCAAGCGTCGACACAAGATCGGCACCGTCAACTCGATCAATTGGGCCCGTTTGCTGGCGCAGGTGGTGTACTACTTTGCGGGTTATTTTCAGGTCACCAGTTCCAACGCCGAACGGGTCAGCTTTGCCGTGCCATCGGGTAATTTCGGCAATGTCTGCGCTGGCCATGTCGCGCGCTGCATGGGTCTGCCAGTGGCCGAGCTCGTCGTCGCCACCAACGAGAACGACGTGCTCGACGAATTTTTCCGCACTGGCCGCTACCGGGTGCGCGCCAGTGCCGAGACCTTCGAGACCAGCAGCCCGTCGATGGACATCAGCAAGGCCAGCAACTTCGAGCGCTTCGTCTTCGACCTGCTGGGCCGCGACGGCGCCAGGGTGGCCGAACTCTTCGGCGCCGGTCTGGTGCGCGACGGCGGCTTCCAGCTCTCGGCCGAGGAGTTCGACCGCATCCGCGGTTTCGGTTTCGTCTCTGGCAAGAGCAGCCATGCCGACCGGCTCGCGACAATACGCAGCACCTGGGCCGACCACCAAGACATGATCGACACCCACACCGCCGACGGCCTGAAGGTCGGTCGCGAACACCAGCAGCCCGGCGTGACCATGATCGTTCTCGAGACCGCACTGCCGGCCAAGTTCGCGGCGACGATCGAAGAGGCGCTGGGTCGGCCGCCGCTGCGGCCTGCTGCGCTCGATGGCATCGAGGACTTGCCCAAGCGTTTCGTCGTGATGCCTGTCGATGTGGCCCGGGTCAAAGCCTATGTCGAGCAGCATTGCGCATGATGATGGTCGCCGCATGAAGGTCTTGGGTTTCTTTGGCCCGTCCGGCGTCGGCAAGACCACGCTGATCGAGCAATTGATCCCCGAACTCAAGGCCCTTGGCCAGCGTGTGTCGGTGATCAAGCATGCCCACAAGCGCTTCGACATCGACCAGCCCGGCAAGGACAGTTGGCGCCATCGCCAAGCCGGTGCGCTCGAGGTGATGGTGGCCTCGGGCCAGCGTCTGGCCTTGCTGCGCGAGTACGAGGTCGAGGGCCAGCCCACGGTTCATCAGTTGATTGCCGAGATGGCCGACTGCGATTGGCTGCTGGTCGAGGGTTTCAAGCATGCCGACATCCCCAAGGTCGAGGTCTGGCGCGCTGCGCTCGACCAGGCGCCGGGCTACCCGGATGACCCGTATGTGACGCTGATTGCCACCGACACGCCCGACGCGTTGCCGCAGGCCACCGGCCTGCCGGTGTTCGACATGGCCGCGGTGGCGGTACTGGCATCGCATCTGATCGACACTGCGCAGCGCTATGAATACCTCTCCGACCTCCATGGCTGACTTTCATGGCTGACTTTCATGGCTGAAGCGCCGCAGAACCCGCGCCAAATCACCTCGCCAAGCGCCAGGCCCGCGCTGCTGAGCCTGGACGAGGTGCTGGCCCGGATGCTCGCGGTAGCGCGCGACCGTGTGATTCCAGAGATCGAGAAGGTCGACACCTTCGACGCACTGGGCCGGGTGCTGGCGCGCGGCGTGGTCTCTGGCCTGGACGTGCCGCCGGCCGACAACAGTTCGATGGATGGCTATGCGGTTCGCGTCGCCGACTTGTCTGCGCCAGGCGCGCTGCTGGCTGTCAGCCAGCGCATCCCCGCCGGCGTGGTCGGCACCCCGCTGCAGCCCGGCACCGCAGCGCGCATCTTCACCGGGGCGCAGTTGCCTGCAGGGGCTGACGCGGTGGTGATGCAAGAGCAAGCGCAGGCCGAACCTGCTGGCGACAGTGGCCTGGGCGCGGTGCGCATCGCCGCGCCGCCACCTGTTGGCCAGTGGATACGTCGACGTGGCGAGGACGTTCAGCATGGTGCCGAGGTGCTGGCCGCCGGCAGTCGGTTGACGCCGCAGGCCTTGGGTCTGGCCGCATCGGTCGGCGCGTCCCGGCTCGGCGTTCGGCGTCGGCCGCGGGTCGCGTTGTTTTCGACCGGTGATGAATTGGTGATGCCGGGCGAGTCGCTGCGGCCCGGCGCGATCTACAACAGCAACCGATTCACGCTGCGAGGCCTGTTGCTGGCCGCAGGCTGCGAGGTCAATGACCTGGGCATCGTCCCCGACAGGCTGGACGCCACCCGAGACGCGCTGCGCCAGGCTGCGCAGCACAGCGACCTGATCCTGACCTCGGGCGGCGTGTCGGTCGGCGAGGAAGACCACATCAAGCCCGCGCTCAAGGCCGAGGGCTGGCTAGAAGCTTGGCAGGTGGCGATGAAGCCCGGCAAGCCGCTGGTGTTCGGCGCAGTGCGTCGCGCCGAATCGCCGGCCGCAGCGGTCGCCGAAGCGCTGCTCATCGGCCTGCCCGGCAACCCGGTGTCGAGCTTCGTGACCTTCTTGCTCGCCGTCGCGCCTGTGCTTCGCGCGCTGCAAGGCATGCCGGCGGCACTGCCGCCAGCGATCCGCGTGCGGGCCGATTTCGACTGGCCCAAGCCCGATGTGCGGCGTGAGTTCCTGCGCGCCAGGTTCAACGCCGAAGGCGGGGTCGAGTTGTTCCCGAACCAGAGCTCGGGCGTGCTGACCTCCGCAGTCTGGGCCGACGGACTGGTCGACAACCCCTCGGGCCAGGTGGTGCGGCGCGGCGACAGCGTCAGCTTGCTGTTGCTGTCATCGCTGATCGGCAGCTGAATGGATGCCCGCATGAGCGTCACGGTTCGCTACTTCGCGTCGCTGCGCGAAGCGCTGGGTGCCAGCGAAGTGCTGGACTTGGCCGCTGGCAGCACGCTGGGCCAATTGCGCGACAGCTTGATCCAGCGCGGCGGTGCTCACGCCCAGGCCTTGGCTCGAGGCCGGGCGCTGCGATGTGCGCTAAACCAAGTGATGGCCGACGAGGCCACCGCCGTGCCCGCAGGCGCGGAGGTGGCGTTTTTCCCGCCCGTCACTGGGGGCTGAGGCTGCCCTCTCGCAATGCTTTGGCGGTGATGCGGGCTTGCTCGGCCTCTGCTCGCAGCCGAATCACTTCTTCGGGCAGCGCGCGGTCGATGTTGGCGTAGTCGAGCTTCCAGTCGAAGGATTCGCGCCAGCGCTGCGGTGACTGCAGGGTGGTTCGGGCGGCCGGTGCGCTCTCAAGCAGCCGCAGCGCCAGCGCCAGCGTCTCGGCCTGCGAGCGCGCGTCATGCGGCTTGCCGGCGGCGTTGCCCAGCGGGAAGTCGCTGAACAGCAAACGCGGCACGCCCACGTGTTCGACGATGTCTTTGGCGCAGCCCATCAGCACCGTGGCGATGCCTTGCGCCTCGAGGTAGCGCGCGACCAAGCTCAGTGTCTGGTGGCAAACGGGGCAGTTGGCCACCAGCACCGCGACATCCGCACCGTCTTCGCGGCAGCGCTTGAGCAACTCGGGGCCGTCGACGTCGATCGTGTGGCGCTGGCTGCGGTTGGTGGGTGCGCCGTGGAAGCGCTGGCTGACCCGCCCGATGCGGCCCGCCGCGGCGGCGGCGCGCAGTGCCGGCAGCGGAAACCAGCTGCCGCTGTCTTGCATGTGCGTGTGTTTGCGGTCGATCGCCACATGCGAGACGCGCAGGTCATGGTCTTGCGCGGTGTCGCCAGAGTAGACCGCGTAGAACTTGGCCCTGGCGTTGTAGGCCGCGCCGGGGCCCTGGTTGCCCTTGTCGGGTTGGAACGGCGCTGCAGTGGTGATCAGCGCAACGCTGGACTCGGCCAGCGGCTTGGTCAGAGGCTGGAACGGCGCGTCGGTGTAGTGCGCCCAGCGGTAGGGGTTGCCGTAGCCCAGGCCCAGGTACCAGCCCCGCGTTCGCTGCATGTAGCCGATCGGGGCGTCGTTGTCGTCGGCGAACTCCACGGCGGCTTCGTCTGCGGGCTGGGTCATGGGCCGGTCTCTAGGGTTGGTACTGGGTTGCGGCCAGTGTATCGCCGCTGTAAATCACCACCGTTCAAAGCGCCGCAATGGTTCAATTTTTGAAAACCAGGTAGCCAGCGCAAGGCTTGATGGGCTTGGCCTCGATGCGGTATCGCTGCGGGGCCGGGTATTCACCCGACGCC
>Ga0214919_10008140_pt1 | contig 13925 bp, 1 predicted proteins | sample LL1503_MetaG_FD_177994 | JGI IMG/M metagenome (GOLD analysis project Ga0214919, IMG submission 177994) | Freshwater microbial communities from Lake Lanier, Atlanta, Georgia, United States - LL-1503 | ecosystem: Environmental > Aquatic > Freshwater > Lake | place: USA: Georgia | collected 2015-03-15
AACTGTAGCTTTGTTTTCATTTATTCCAACAACTAATTGCGCAGTTCTATCCTGTAGAATAAAACTAGTTTCTACGATTGCTGTCGGAGTTAAAGCTGCGTCATGCTGGATGTTGGTTTCGCTTGTTGTGTTAATTGAGTTAGATACAGCATAAGGCCCATACTCTAGGCTTTCATTGCTAACCATTACACCACCTGCACCAACTTTATTCATTTCACCGGTAAACAAATTACCGCTCAAATTTGGATTGTTCTTTTGAATACCCGCAGTAACTTCTCCCGATGTGCTGCCGGATAATGCCCCTTTGCCAATCTGAATTTCTGGGCTAGACTGTAACATTTCAAAAGCTCTTTCTAGTAGTTGAGTATCTGTTGGTGCAGTGTTACTGGCATCCCCAGTCAAACCCGTTGTATTATTATTAGCAGCCGCTCTTGGAGTTGGATCAGCAGCCTTACCCTCAAATGTACCTTTTGGATACTGATGACCTACTACAGGTTTCTCGTTACTGGTGGGACCTACTTTCAAATTCTGTAATTTCGTTGCGCCTCCACCACCATCCGTACCAGCTGCTTTTAAATCTCCAGCTTTATAGGGCGTACCTGTGCTTGGCGTAAATCCTGGCAATTTATTGGCGTTTGTAGCATTTGTACCAGCCCCAGTATTTGTTGATGAAGTATTTGCTCGACTTGTACCTGAATTACCACCTTGAGCACTTTGCTTCGAGTCACCCTTTTGCATGCCATCTATATCCTTATCATTAATCGGGTTATTTTCCGAATAGTTAAAAGGAGATAGTTGAGCAAATTTTTCCGCCAGCGGATCGACGGAGATGAACCGACATGTCCAAGCGGCGTAGTAACGCGCACCGTAATAATATAACCCGCTCTCTTGATCTTTTTCTTTACCAACGTAACGATAGCGTTTGCTTGAGAAGGTTCTTAAAGACGAGTCACCGAACGGATAATATTCTTCTTTGTCTATTACCGTCCCTGTTGTGCTTAATCTTACGCAAGATGAACCAATCTGATCTTCCAAATTATAAACAATAGCATCTGCAATATCTCCGGGGAATGCTGTACCAACTCTTATTTCAGCAACTCTACTTTTATCATCCATAATGTGGACGTAATTTTTTTTGTATGTAGTACCATTCTCAAGTTTTACATATTCAAAAATTCCATCAATGTAAATAGTGCGCTCGTATATTGGGCTACCGGCTGTTCCGGTTCTTACCAATTTACTTACCCTGTCTTGTCCGCTATAATCATATTGAGTAAATACAGTGGGGTCGCTTGGACTTGCTTGATTATAGTAGCAAATTAATTGATCTGCATGATTCCATTTGTAATTTCGGGTTACACCTGCTGTTATTTGATTTCCGTTAGCATCGTATGTAAAGGATTCAATTAAGGCTGGTGTAGCATCTACTACTTTTTGTAAAAGATTATCTCCTGCATTATAAGCAAAGTTTCTTGTAAAGCCATTTGTACCTGTTTGTATAACGCTTTGCACATTGCCTAATTTATCGTAGCTGTAATTTCTTTTGTAAGCTCTTACATTATTTGCATTAGGTGTGCCGGGTATAGGTGCATCGGTATATAAATAATTGTTTCCGCTTTGCGTATCACTCTCTCTGCCAGTAGCAGAGGTTAAACGATAAATGGAATCATAGGTAAATACTCTATCTAGTGCATCAGGAGTGGGACTAATACCACAATCGTTTACTCGTGTTAAGGTTTTTAATATATTACCAATCAAGTCAAAATTAAATCCATCGTCTTGTTTATTTGTGCCGCTTTGGTAAGCATAAGTAATGGTGTTTCCTACTTGTGATTTTATATATTTTTCACTCCTATATCGCAGCAGTCTAAAAGTAAAACCGTCATAAACATACCTTGTCATTATGCTGTTACCAAAAGCTATTAATAAACGTTGACCTTTGGCATTGTAGGCTATATTTTCAACATAAATTGTTCCATCGTAACTTACTTTTTCTAACGCTCCTGCACGATTGTATTCGGGTACAATTTCTTTTCTATTCGTATTTACATCTTCAGGTAACGTAAGTTTAGTTATACGATTTAACGCATCATATTCCATATCTGTTGCAAACACAAATGCATCTAATATGCTAGGTAGTCCCGTCCAATCAACAATAAATGTGGTATAGCTATTAAGGCTGGCTTTTAATGTTGTACTACTTATTACCTGTCTGTTTTTTGTTAGCACGTTGCCTTTAAAATCATACGATGGTAATTCTTCTAACCCAGCCTCATCGTGTGTTTTGTAAAGCTTTCCTTTTAGGTTTTGATTCTCAGGATTAATTAATCCTGCACTATCACCATACTGCATAACGTTACGTAAAGTAATAGTATCACCTGTTTTGTTTTTAGCCCAACTATTTGTTGGTCTTTGCAATTTATCATAAGCACTCAGTGATACAGCTCCTTTGGCATCATGACCTTCGATTGGCTTTCCAGACGCATCAAATAATGCCGTGCTTATACCTTTATCAATGTGTTTAGTCCATAATGGAGGCAGAGCTTGGTCTTTTTGTGCAGTTCTTAAATCATATACATGCTCAAATACATTGCGGTAATAAGGGTCTTTTACTAAAAGTAAATTGCCACGAACATCGTAACCGTAAGACATTACAATAGTGTTATTGTAATTACTGTTATCAAAAAACTCGGTGGTTTTTATTGTTCTTCCCAAAGCATCGGTCTCTGCGCTTTTAGGTGTATAAAAATCTGTTGCCGGTACGTTACTCCCAGTTGGATTAGTAATCGGTGCTAAGTCATTAGAATCGTATACGTAATTTTCCCAAGGTGTTGGCGAAAAAGTATCAGGTGTATTTAAATTATTAGGCACGCCATAAATCACCCGCTGTTCACTGTTATTAGGATTAACAGTTTTAACCACTCTTCCAAGTGGATCATAATACATCTTTATTTTTTGTAACGCGGACAAATGTTTGTTTTCTTTGGGTATTAAATTGGTAATGTGAAATCAAATCCTTTATCAAAATACGGCTCGTATTGTTCTACCACTTTACCTTTATTATTATATATCTTCCAACCGCTCACAACCACATTTAACGGATCGGTTATTACTCTTTCAATTCCGATACTGTCAGTATTCGCTGTGTTTTGATCAGCAGCCAAACCACTTGTTCCTACCATTTGATTACCATAAACAACATCCTCTGCCTGCACTCTTGTTTGAATTAGTCTTCCAAAGCCATCACTATATTCAACTTTAATAATAGTAGGACTAATTACACTTTGTTGGTAGTGTAATTCTCTACTTATCGTTTTGACGAATACAGGATCATTGTTATTTATAAATGCAAAAAAATCATATTCGATCAATATACTCGGTGCATAACGATCATAATATCCCCCACTATTGCTTTTGTAATCACCTTCTGTTCCTTTGCCGATTAAAGCACTTGCTTTTAGTAAACCTAAAGGAGAAAAATCAAATACGGAAATATTTAGATTTACATCAGTAACTTTAAATGGCTGCATTATTCTGTAATCATTTTCAGCAATTGTTTCTAAATAATCAATTCCGTTCAGCCATTGCTTGCTATTAATAGGTAACATATTATAAACATCATAAGTAATTGTAGATAAATTTTCATATACGTCTTTGGTTTCTAAAACTAATCCTACACCGGGACCTATTTGGAAATCATATTTCGATCTTGCACTTTCTGCGTACCATCCCGAAACATAATCAGGGAAACCAACACGCCTATCTTTATAACCTAACCGTGCATCGCCATTTTGCAATAATCCGGCAAAGGCAGCAGGATAATTCGGAAGACCCCAATTAGGTGAAGGTTGAAAAGCTTGCGGATGAGTACTAGTACCATACGCTTTATCTAAAATGTCTTCAGTTACTATTAAGGTTTCGCTTCTTACTTGTGCTCCATAGTTTCCAATTTGACCGTATGGCAATCCAACGAATGCTACACCATCATAAAAAGTTAGCGTGCAATTTATAATATCTAAACCGATTACGCTATTAAAAACGAAATCCCTTAAAGCAAAAACCGATTTTCCGACGGCAGATTGCGAAGCGTCATAAGCAATAGCCCGTTTAGAGCGATTTACTATGTATTGTCCATTACCATTATCTTTATAAATAAAATCGGTTACGGAATAGGTGGATAAATAATTGCCCGGTCCACCACTTGTCGGAGAGGCATAACGTGGTACTCCAATACTTAATTGCCCTTGTGCTTGTCCATAAGAATCATAATCTTTTGTAAAACTTACATTGTGTAATGGATCAGTACCACGTTCGTATTGAGTAGTACGTTGAGCTATATTAAATGGAAAAAATATATAACCACCGCCACTCCAATAACCATTTTTATAATTCCATAATGGACTGGGTAATAAAGATGGGTTAAACTCGATCCTTAAACTCATTAATGATTCAGTAACTGTATAGGGTAATCCTTGCAAAGGAGAACCATCAATTGCATAAAGCTCTGATCTTAATAAAGTTCCTCTCAAAGTTCTTAGAGCGTCTCTTCTTGCGCGACGTGGTAAACTTGAAAGCAAGCTATTCATTGATAAAGGACGTTCAAAAATTGGCACATCACCTGTCCAATATTCATCACTAAAATCAGGTTCTTTCCAGCGACTAAATCCATCACCGACTGGACCAACATAAAACCAACTTTTAGTTTGTATAGGTGGTGTATAATGCTCTGTAGTAACTGTATTAACTGTTTCGTTTTCGAATAAATCTTGTGTATTAAAGCGCTCAAATGTTTCCGTATCAGTGCTATCTACATGAGCAAATCCTCGAAACTCTCTCTCAACACCATCCCAATATCCATTGTGATAATTATATTGTGTTACTAATTTTCCTTTTGATAGAAAATCATACACTTCCACTTTATTTACGACTTGAACGGGAAAAGGTAATTGCGTTTTCCATCGTGTTATTGGATTTGTCTGATCACGCAAATAATGATATACAGAAGAACCATAAGAAACTCTTGTAAGACTTCCCATGTTATTATTCATTTGCTCCAATACATAAGGCTTATTGCCTTTGGTGAAATCTAGAAAAAACATTTTTCCGGGCGTTCCACCATCAGGCCCAAAACTCCATAAAATTCCTGCTTGTCCAGTTCCCATCATATCACATATTCTTATGGCATTAAGGCTATACACACGAGGAGTATTGGTAATCTTAATTGGTGCTGAAAAACCATTACCGCTTTGGTTTAAATAAAGAGTGATTTTATTATTTTCAATAAAAGCAATATCAGTTTGCCCATCTCCATCTAAATCACCAAGCAAAATTTGTTTAGGATCATATTGTTCAGGAAATACTGGCGCATTGCTCATGTTTACTTTTTTGCCAAAGCGTCCGTAACCCATGTTTGGCCAATACTGAACTCGACCAGAACTAATTAAAACAATATCCTGTAAACCATCACCAGTCATATCGGCAAAACGGATACGTGGGTCGGAAAAACTAAAATTCGCAAAAGTTTTAATAGCTGTTCTTACTTTATTAAAACCTTTTTCAGGATCATTATAGAAACATTCAAATTTTGCACCGTTGCGCAACACATCCGTAATGCCATCTCCATCTAGATCCATTAATTGCACTTCGGGATCACCTAAACTAAAAGATGGCGTTTGTGTAAATGGACGGAATCCATTTGCGTCCCATACTTGTTGAAAAGCGCCCGGAAAATAACCTGATGTAACTCCATTTAAAACCAATAAATCTGTGCGACCATCTCCGTTAGCATCAATAAAAGCAATGCCGGGAATACCGGCACCTTCTGCTTTTGAGGAAGGCACTATTGGAAGACTAGGTGCAATGTTTAAATCTTTAGGAGGAGAAAATTTTCCGTTTCCTTTGTTTGTCCAATAACGGGCTACACTATTTAATTGCAATAAATCAGGCAATCCGTTTCCAGTTAAATCAACCAATTCAAATCCGGGTTCTGCAAGTGAGTTTATAGGAAGTGGTCCTGTAATTTCTTTTAAATCAGGCTTTATTGGGTCAAATAAAGAGTAACTAAAATCCAAAGGAGGCATTTCCTCACTCTCCGAACCGTTATGCCCTTCAACTTTTACTGATTGAAGCATTGAAAAACCGTTTAGAGGTGTGGGGCTTTGATAATTGAAATGATAGGTTTTTGTTTTTATTAAAGAAACTGCATTGGTATACGTTTCTATTTTAATACAACGCTTGGTTGTTCTACACTCAAAGCCTTGTTTATACGCAGAGAAAGAATCAGGTCGTTCTTCATAAATAAACCTTATCTCGCACATGTACTTTGTAACTGAGGGTCCAAGTGAATATTTAGCATACTTAATTGAAGATAAATAAACCTGATCGTAAATATGTGGTGAATTACCTGAGTTTTGTGGTGTTACTATTTCTCTATCGTAAAAATATAGAATTTCATTGCCGAATGTATCTTCTGTTTTTGTTAAATGCCAAGCGAAAATTGCATTGCGGTTTTCTGGATTTGCCGATACAGCTGGGTCATTAGTAGCTATACCGGGTGTACCATACCAACTAATAAGTCCGTCTTTACTTCTTACTTCCCAATAGTGTTCACCATTGGTTTTTTTATGACGTATAATGCGAGCAAACAACCCTTCTGTTCGTGGGCGATACGTTGTTTTTTCATGTCCAATATCATTAGGTAAAATTTCGCTTTCAATTTTTACAGGCACTAGATCTTCAGCTCCTGATAAAATAAAAATGTCAGATTTATCATCATAAATGGGTATACCTTTTGATGTTTTACGCATTACACCCGGTACACCAATTGCCCAACCCATACCAAAAATCCCATTGCCATTACCCGAACTATATCCCAACGAGAGTTCAGGTTGAAATCCATTACGTCCGGGAGGTACCGCAATTGGCACGGAAAAATTTCCGGTGCCAGTAAATAGGTCAGGAGAAAATTTCTCTCCCAACCCACTCTGTGCGCCACCGCCACTTGGGTTGTTTATTACAGAAGTACCTTTAGTGTTTGCCATTAGTCAAATATTTTATTACCGCATAAACAGAGTTCACTATGTTTATGCGGTTTGGTTTTATAAAGGATAAGCTTTGAGTTCGGCTTTACAACCAACTAATAGTAAAATATCCGTTACATTTCCTGCCGTAAATAATTCACGGTTAGTAAAATTATTATCAAACGTTAGGGTTAAATCCATTACCGGACTATTATTCAAATTTGAAATATTCGTGGATAAAACACCATTTACCGTGGCTTTAGTAGCATTAGTTGAAATAGGATTTGCTAATGTAAAATCAATATCTTCAATTTCATCTTCAAAACCATCATTTCGTACAAAAAACAACACAAGATCAGTCCCATTTAATTGAAGATCAAGAATACCCTGAGGATAGAACTCTCGTTTTAACTGAATGGTTACAGCAAATGTTGAAGGTCCCGATTGGACTTCTCCTAATTCATACCATTGATCAGGAAAATTATTTTTAAATGAGAAACCACGATTAAAGGACAAAGCATTATCAATATCCTGCAAAACTTGTGCACGATATTGGAAACTATCAAAAGCAGTATATTCAACTGTAATTAATACATCTGCAATGTTACTATAATCAACTCGGTTACTAAACTGAGGCATTTTAAATTCCCATCTAGATTCAATACCCATACCTTCAAATGGATTTAATAATTCGCCTTGAGTGGGTTGCAATTCAAACAAACCGTTTGCATTACTTGCACCAGTAAGCGCAATTGAATCTAATTCTAGGCGTTTGATTGGGATTTTTTGAAAAGTAGTTCCCCCTATAACAGTGTAAGATGTTGATCCTGCTGTTAGCGTTGCTTTAATTTGATCATAAACTGGTAACAAGCCTACAACACTTGTTCTTACGCTATTAATTAATCGTAAATAATGCCCGGGGAAATCATAATCAAAAAAGCGATTTGTTAACTCAAAATTAAATACACCAGTTTGTTTAAATTGCTGAAATTCTGAAGGAAAATTTTGCGCTAAAGAAATTACTTTTGTCAACTGCAATTTGCGTTTTGCTGTATCAAATGCATACTGATCTAATCGAGTAATATCAACTGCTAAACGCGCACTTCCAGTTAAACCTCTGCGATCAATTGCACTACCCGACGATCCTGATGTAAAACCAGATGAGGGTGTTTCCCAATAGTCATCTAAAATAAACGGTCCAGCTTGTTCTTGTCTTTCAAAATACAATTGATTTTCAGCTGTTCTTGCAATAGCAGTAGAAAGATTAAGCATATAACTATAAGAACGTTCTAAAACGTTACCCATAAAGTTATAGAGTTCAGCGTTAGTGAATTTATTTTTAATAAAATCTAAAGCCACCTGCGCATGATCGGAATTAAGAACCGCTATTTGTCTTTCCTGCGTAACAATACGCACATTATCATCAGCAACTTTTACTTGTTGATTAGCTAGACTGATATCAAACCCTGCTAATTGGCTTTGAAATTCCCATTCCTGAGAGCGACGTTGAAAGCTTGCCATTTGAGCAGCAATTGATGATTGGATAGATAAGATAGATGATTGTGTAGACAAAGCTCCTGCAATTGAACTAGCCGCAGAGCCAAAAGAACCAAATGCGGAGCCCTGTCGTCCTGTTAAATTTTCAGTAGTAAGTGATAAAAAACCAGAAGCAATATAAAAACCTGCTGCAACGCTTTGGGCTACAATAGCTCCTTGTAGAAAGTTTATACTTTGTTCCAATAATTCGAGTCCTTTTAGCTCAAACTCATTTTGACCTTGAGCTAAAAGATCATTAAAATGACTTTGAATGAATGTCACTTTACCCAATTGAATATCGGCGATACCGCGTTCATCATTAGCTTGCGAAATTCTTAGATCTTGCAGTTTAATTGTACCTTTTGCAGTTTCTAAATCTTGCCTTGCCCTTAATTGGCTATAATTTTCAGCATCCTCTTTTTCAAGTGCAGCTAAAAATAAACTCTCCATTTGTTGTGCTTGCTGAGCAATTTGTTTGGCTCTTTCAATTAGCACTCTAAAACGATACTGCGAAGGAGTATAATTATTAATACCTGGTGTAATTAAATTACCACTTGAACCTATAATTGGTATACCACTAACGCTATCGGTTGTTGCAGAAAACACACTCAATTCCCTTACCATACCGGCTATATTACGGCAATTAAATATTTTATAAAGCTCTAAATTTCCTTTTAAGCCAAGTGCATTGAAAACTGGATTTTGTGGGGTGCAAAATTTATAATCTAATAGAGGTGTATAATTAACAGGGAAGCCCGTTTGTTGATTACCAATTATTGCAGGTGCATTAGAAAACCCAATATTTGCATTGTATGCTTCATTAGTAGGCGATAAAGGATTATAAGCTAAACTACCCGACAAAAATTGCGTACCTGCTGAATCAGCAAATTTAAATTGATAATTGTTGTTATTGGTTGGTACAGATTCCATTAACCAAGTCAATTTAGAGGCCGCTTCTGGTGTATTAATTGTTTCAACCGAAAGTCCAGATATTGCTGCCACAGATGAAGCATACATTTGTGATACCTCTGAGTTAAAATCAACAGAGTTATTAAAAGCAGAAAGGTATCGATAGGCATCATTCATGCGATTCTCAAATCCACTAACTACATCTATAACGGTTTCAACTGGAGCAGGCGCAGGAGTTGCAGATTCAATCATTTGAAAAATTTGTGCAAATTTTTCCGGAAAAGTTGCTTCTGTACCTGAATTAATTAGCACCACTATTGGGTCCGTTAAACTTTCAATTATTACAGCATCTCCAATTGCATTTAAATTACTTTTTACCCTATTAAATTGATTACTCCAAGTTGGATCGGTCAATATGTCTGTTTTAACATCAAGACAATCATTACTTGAAACATTACAAAGATTACTTTTTATTTCAAGGTCTTTTGTTTTCAATAAATCAAGAGCTGTAGTATACCATTTACGAGCTATAGGAACCGTTTCAATTGTATCAAGAGTAAATTCCCTGTCTGCAAAAGCGTTCATACACTGAATAATATTCATTAGAGTGTATTTGGAATAAGCTCTTGTTCGCGTTTGAGCAATTAAATGTGGATTTAAGGGATCCAATAACCAATTTGGAGCCAAAACAAAAGTACTTAAGATATTTTCTTCTAAAACCAATCCATAAAATATCTTACGTTTAGCTATTATTGGGTTAGTGTAATCATAAATTGAACGATACCAAGATAGAGCCGAATCAAACTGACCTCGTTTTTGCTGATCAAGTGCCAATAACATAGGGACAAAATAATAAGCTTCAAACAAAAGATCCTTAATTGCAGTAGATTCATAAAAAGATTGCGTTGAAATTGAACCTATGGGTGAATTATAATTACCATTAAATTTCGCAATAATACTACTTAGGCGTAAATTCATGTCACCTATGCAATCAGCCGATTGAATTGAAACATCCACGATTTTTTGAGGTGCAAGTTGATACAAATTTGTTACTGCAATTGGCTGAGCTGTAATTGCGGAAATTTTTGTAAACAAAAATGAATTTGATGCATAAGCTTTAATTGCAAAATTTAAGGGAGCGTGATACTCGGAAAAAATCGGATAAATGTTTTGTAAATTACCTACTATTGAATCTGGAGTAACGGCCGAGTCATCAAAATACAGAAAGTTTGGATAATATGTGATTTTAATTTTTCTAACTAATACTTGAGGATTATTATAGCTTTTATAAACAACAATTAAAGTGTTTTCTTCATCACGATTATCATACACCCCAATAATTTTATGGAAATAAAAAGATCCACCATAAGTACCATCAAAATTTGCGTTTCCTAATAAATTCTTTTCATTAAAAAGACATCTAAAATAAATTCTATTATCGGTAATAAAAGAGACTAAACCGACATTGTCTGTAGTGTTAGTGTCTTTCACCAACTGATAAATTGCAGTATTGGGTTTCAATAGAGTGCCTATTACTCCCTTATCCTGCGGTGGAATTGTGTCAAATTTATTCTCTGACAAATTATATAAAAAAGGGAAATTTGTACACGCAGGCGGTATATTAACCTGATAAGACATTATAAATAAGGGACTTTCCCAATCCATTCTTTGCTGACAAGGAATAATTTGAAAAGGATAAATGTTAGTATCGGGATAGAAAGGCACATCACCCATTATTTTTTCATCAGCCCACTTACTTCCTGCATCAAAAAGATCTTTGGAAATATAAGCCATTTTTAATTTTCCATCATCAATAAATGAATAAAATAAAAACAATGACAGTTTTATTGGTCCCCATGAAGGACCACCACGTGCTCCTAAAGCATAACAGCCAATAAGTTTAACATTTTCGCGACCAATAGGTAATAAATTCCAAAAACTTAAAGCGTCTTTTGAGTTGTTTTCCGTCTCCTTAGAAGACATATAGCTTTTTCCAGATTTACTTTGTCCGAAAAAATATGTGATAAACTTAAATTGAGTATTATCCTCATTACAGCAAGCATTAATATTTTCAATAAATGAATTTGTTCTCGCATTGGTACTACATATTATCTCAAGACTTTCGATGTCGTGTAAATAATCCTGATATTCGCTCGCCAATTTACAAGCATCTTCCGGACTAAACCGATTTGCATTTTGTATGGTTTTAGAAACCTGAACAAATGCAGAACTTTGATTCCTTTTTAGTGTTGGATACAATAAATTTTCAGGGTATAAAAACACAAACATAGCTGAACGCCAAGTAGCATAAGAACCTATCCATTGCCACTCCTGTTTAAATTGAGGCGCTGTTAAACTAAAGTTACTTACAAAGTCATCGTAAATACCAGTTTCTAATGAATAAACCAAGCCTTGAACAGTTTCAATTGCAAATGACACACGAGTGTGTTTGACACAACAATTATCTTTTGTTTCAATAAAAAATGTTTTTGCTAAACGCTCGCAAGCATCTTGAAACGATTCGCAGTTATTTACGAGAGCTCGTATTAACGCATCGCGCATAAGTGGCATATTACGGTCTTCAGCTTCTTGTAATACATCTTTCCAGTGGTCTTTAACACCCTGCTCACTGTCAATACGTGTTTGTAATTTGTTTAGCCATTCTCTGCGAGCAAGATATGGTGAACGCCATTTATTATAATTGGGTAAATCCGTTAATGGGAAATTATTAAATGTTGGTTTGTAAATTTGAAAATAATCCTGATCTAAAAGAATATTTCCATTATACTCTGCTTGTACTTTTAAAAACGATAAATTATTGGAACGAATATCAATTAAAATATCAATTACGTCAATATATTCTGATTCAATTAGTGACGATGGCGCACCAGGTGCAATAATATTCTCATTTTCTAATACTTTGTAAATTTGCGCTAAAAACCTATATTCAACGACTGTCATTCCTAACTGAAAAATGTAGGGACGAATATCTTCTCCATTACTTTCTTTATCTTTTATATCTGTAAAGTATGCAAGGTAATCTAATGGTAAGTTAACAAAGTTGGCAACTCTAGCTACAATTAAATTAAGTTGATTTTTTAAATTGGCAAATAATGGCCCAGCGTTTAATGTAGAATTGAATACTAAAGCAATTGTTGCGTAGTCATTAATAAGAGCCGTTTTTCGCGTACTCCACAAAGTATAGACAGGATTAGAAACAACAAAGTTTTTAATATTTTCCGGCGGAACAATGTCAGGTTGCACGAATGGTTGACGGTTCCAAGCAGCTAATGTTTGCTGCCACTCATCACGGCTAGACACATCGCTTCTGCCCGGTGCCATGTTCATTTTAATAACGTTGTAATAAAAAACGGGAAGAACAGGTGTTGTATAAGAACCATTTATTTCTTCTTTAATCCAACCGGTAAAAGGAGGTGAAACAAACGAATTGTATAAACGATTTCGTTTGTATGCAGAAACAAGAAGTTTGACCGCCTTATCTATTTGTCCTCCGGTGGGAAATTGTAATGGATTATTTAATTCGTATGCACTTTTTATTGGGGTAATTTCAAGAAAATCTTCTCGTGTTAATCTAAAAGAACTCCACAATACATCAGACGCTGTTTTTTGTTTGAATAAATCCGTACTTTCTAAATCACTTTGTAAAGCCGCCAAAGTTGGATAAGGCGAAATATTGTATGGATTTCCTATTAGTCCGGTGTTGATTTCATTCAATATTTTAGTGAAGGCATTTACGTCAAAAACGGGAGCTTGAGTTAAGCCTGTATAAAAATTAAATTTAGCTTCCAAAATTAATTTTCGTGAATTATATAAATCTCTATAAGGTTTTGCCTCAGGATTATCATTCAGTTCATTTGCAACTAAAATCTCAGGATCGATAATTGCTTTATGAAACGCATTAATTGCACCGACTGTTGAAGGAATAGTTTGTAAACTTGGATCCCAAGAGCCCTTAATTGGCTCTGCTATTGCCTTCCAAAAAAACTGCCCTGAAAGTTGCAACGAAATTGGATTAGATGCAAGATCTAAATGTCTAATTTCTTCTTTTACCCATGTATCTCTTAATGGTGTTTTGGCACAATTTCTATATATTGAAGCTAATTCATATAACTCTCCTTCGGTAGGAGGTGTGTAAGTGTACATCGAACCTAAATAGTTTTCGCATTTTATCATCAATAGCATCATTTGATTAAATGCAGCAACAGTTGTATGAAGACTATCGTTAATTATTGTTGTAAAATCATTTATTAAAGTACCAGCCGATAAAAACTGAAACATCTGCTTAAGTCTTCCATAGTTTGTGGTTGCTGTAATTATGCCCGGCCAAATGGGTGTGTCCCAAACTTTATAAGGTAAAGGATTAAGCAAACTAATGGGCGCTGTTGGAAGAAGAGTATATGATTGATTGGTATTAAATAATTCCTCAGATATTTTTGCCGG
>Ga0214919_10008141_pt1 | contig 13923 bp, 30 predicted proteins | sample LL1503_MetaG_FD_177994 | JGI IMG/M metagenome (GOLD analysis project Ga0214919, IMG submission 177994) | Freshwater microbial communities from Lake Lanier, Atlanta, Georgia, United States - LL-1503 | ecosystem: Environmental > Aquatic > Freshwater > Lake | place: USA: Georgia | collected...
GTGAGTGGGAAGATTACCATCAAAAGAAACACGCGGTTATCATACAAAGAAAACCAAAGAAGAATAAGAAAGGTATTACAGGAATGGAAACCGAAGGGGAGATATTCCTATTATCAAAATTAGATGATGGTGTTTGGGATTGGAAAACCGTGACACAAACATTAGGATATGATTTTGGAGGTAGTAAAGAAAAGGCGTTAGATTATTTTATGGAAATATCAAATGATATAAATAACTTTAATTTAAACATAGTTTATTACTCACCTGAAAATGGTATTTATGACATGGAAGATAATTTCTTATGGAATTATGATTATGAGATATCTGACATACCAAATGTAACCGATGAGGTTATTGACATCATGGACGAATATTTAACTGAAGAATAATATGAACCTAAAAGAATCCATAAGAAGAATATTAATGGAAGAGTTATTGAATGAATCAAAATTCTTTCATAGAAGAGTTGATTTAAATGAGGTTAAGAAGTTACTTTCAGTTAACGCACAACAAACATTTTATGAGACAAAAAGTTATGAACAATTTAAGTATGAACTAACATTAAGAGCCGTGGAATCGATTATGTTTGATGATTATGAAATGGGGTGGGAAGATTTACCTGAACAGGAAGAGATAGAATTTGTTACAGAAGTCTCCAACAAATTTGAAAAAACAATTAAACTGTTATATAGTTTTTACTAACAAATAATATGAACCTAAAAGAATCCATAAGAAGAATATTAAAGGAAGAATTTAATCCGATAAAAGCAAGGAGAATGATTCATATTGCGGATGATTATGTTAATAAGTTAAGTCCTAAAGATGTGTGTGATTATTGGACCGAATCCGAGGCTGATGATTATATGGATGAGACAATGGCGGAGATAACTCGAGAAATGATTTACGAATACCCTGATATGGAAAGTGAAGAATATATGGATTATTATGATGAGATATACACCATACTACTTGAGTTTAAGTATAATGAAAGAATTAGAAATTTCTTCTTAGAATCATTAGATAATTGTGATTAATCAGGAGGGGAATTAGAGAAAAAATCCGTATCTTTACTGTATGGATAAATTACTTGTACATATCTTATTATTGTTATTTGTGAAGGACAAAAGTCGTATTAAGATGGCGATTGATGTACTATTCGGGAAAAATACCCCTAAAGTAATTAATGATGTGAAGGTGGTGAATACTGTTAAGGTTGTTAAGGATGAGGTGGTAAACAAACCAAAACCCGTTAATAACAAGAGGGATGAGATTATGGACGCAATCAACTATCTTAAGAGTAAATCCAATAAGACCAAATCTGACAGGGAGAAAATCCAAATGTTAGAGGTTATTCTTAAATCCGCACGGATTAACTAACCCATGTAACAATATTAACAGTTCATGGTAGATAACATATTATTATTGTGAATAACAAGTTTAGTAAAACCTAACGGAAGTAAAATAACATTTTCGGTTACTTGGTGCATTCTTAAATGGACGTTCTCAAAAACATGATGTTTGTTTTCTTTCTGGCAAAGAGAAAGGTGCATCGAAATAATAAAGTCACTATAAAGGGTTTTCATATCTTTAACCTCGGTTGTATTAAAGTCATAAAGAACGGGCTGAGACTGAACCAACAACATAGACTCATTAGGGTGAGACTCTTTATATTGTGACCAAGTCTTTTGTATAGTATCGACATAATCAATACTCATCCAATCATCAATATCATGTCTTGTCTGAATATCGTAGAAGTTATTTGTTAGGTGTTCAGTAAACTGTATTTTCCAAAAAGGGTCTAAGATAAAGATTCGGTTAACACTATCATCCAAGTAAGATGAAATAATCTCAGAGTGAGAATCGGAGTTACTTAAGAAACATACAGTAAAGTTCTTGTTAGTTTGAGAATTTAATTGTGGGAATAAAACCTCCTTGGCAACGGTTAAGTATTTCTGAAACAATTCCTCGTCCCTGAATGTACTTCTAATTAATATAATGTGTTTCATATTGATAAATACATCAAAACAATTTAATTCTTAACGATTGTCATATTGCCACATCACGGCATTACAATAAGCGTGGACGGCACCTTCAGTCATACCTGTATCATGTAGATGTTGTAAGTGAATGGGGTTATCCAAAAAACCATCAGGAAAGTTTCTCCAATTAATGTTCTTATCAGTAATATGATTCGGAGGAGGTTCAGTCAATAATGTTCCACAATACATACAAAGATTATTCTGTTCTTTAATGTACTGTTCTCTAACCACACGTCTCTCAGTCCAATGTAGTTCCTCATAATTAACAGGTAGTATATATTTCTTATTGTTCATCTATAAGTCTTTTTATTTTCCTCAACCATTCAGAAGAATGTCTAATATAATCATTAAACAATCTCAAGTCAACTTCACTATATAATGATTTAGGTCTTTTCTCATTATATTCAATATAACTTTCAAGTTTAGATTTCTCCTCTTCGTAAAACTTTTCTAATTTATCCATAAGATAAAGATAAGAATAAACTATCATACAAACAAATTTATTATGGTTGGTAGTTTACAGTAAACAGTCTACTGTAAACAAAACTTTATAATCATATGATAAATGAGAGAATTTAATTACTCACTCATCCCTCCCGTTCATTTCATTCACTACGGTATTCCTTCATAATTATATTCCCCCATTTATATGTGTGTGTCATTAAACCTTACGAATCCGTTACCTTTAAAATCCCCCATTGTTATGGTGACGTATAGAGTAAATTGTTATGGTGGAGATTTGGTATATAGATGAGGTAATCAAATTATAAGGTCAGGACCTAATAATGGGTGATTATAAGGTTATAACCTAATACTCCTATAGAGTTAGTTATATGGTAGTTACCATGGTGTTCATTATTAGAGGGTGTTCAGGAAACCTGAACATGGAGATTTAGTGAACATGTCTTTAACTATTAAGGGAACTTACTTATAATTTGTTATGGTATGTCATTATGGTGGGGAGTATAATGGTTAATTAATATCCCACTAAAGTGGTCGTTGAAGATAATATCCTAACACACTACGTGTTCCACCGCTTACTGTACCATTAAGTACATAATTAGCTGGGTTTTATATGTAGTGAAAAAACTGGTCCTGTAGACCCCTACAGAGGGGAAAAAGTGTCATTACGGTATCGTCATGACCATAAGTGGTGGTAAATTGTGGTAAGGAGTGTCTAAGGTAAAGGTGGGAAAAAGTGGTGAGGGGATTATCCCCATCGTCAAGCGTGACTGACAAAATGACAATTCCAAATAATTTAACATATTTATTTATTAAATAGTTATCAACAATTCCCCTCTGACATAGTGTCAGGTGGGTTTATAAAAAAAGTTATCAACAATTATGAGTAGAAAAGAACTGTACCAAAGTGTACTAAAAAAGTTTTCAACAGTCATCACAGAGAGTGAGGGACATTATATTGTGACATATAGTCATGGTTTATTCGAGGGGACATGTAAGTATGTGGAGAAAAGTGGGATGAGTAGACTTCAACCCCAAACTGTATTGTTATTAACGGAGACCGACATGGGGGATGTAATAGAGTATATACACAAAGAGTCCCCACTATCAAGTGAGGACCACAACGATTTACAAATGTATATTCGTATACATTCTCTACAGACGATTCAGGAACACCTTAGTCCTCAAGGTCAGTAGTAGTACAGATGTGTTTCTCCCACCACACTCTAAGGAAATGGTCCTTGGGGAAATGGTTAAGGATGGAATGATTAACTAACATGAACACCACAAAGGTGATGAAGCTAATCAGGAACAGAAGTATAAAGGCTTTCAACATAGATATAATATTAGAGGGACTTACGGAATAATTCAAGACATGACTGTTTATATAACTTGGCCATGTCGTTAGCCTCAATCTCCTGAGGGTGATTAGAGTACCCAACCTTAGACAATACCTTCTCATACTTGTTAAGGTTCTGAGTGTGGTGAGTATACTCATGAATGAATGTACTGATGAACTGACCTATGGTTCCACACTTATTGTAGAACACTCGTATCTTCTCGAACTCACTAACATATTCCCCATAGTAATCCTTATCAGTCTTAACAATACTGAACGTGGGGATTCCCTTCTTCTTAGGTTGACCAAGAACCTCAATACAATAGTCAAGACAGAACTGAGCAAGGTCCCTACGTTCCTTCTTAGTCAAGTCAGTCACGGACGCATAGTTGTTATACTTAATCCGATTCTCCATAGATGATATTAGTCTTTCAAACATTATACGAAGATAAGGATAATATTCTTAATAAACAACTTGTGCATGTCAAATCTTTTTTGTACCTTTACATTGTAACCATTCACAAGATGGGGACCGAGTAGACTCCACCCTGCCTTATACTTTGGTCTTGGGGAAATATATAAGCAGGTTGGAGTACACCCTCTTAGAGAAGAACTTGTTTCCCTGACCCGTCTCGGACTTAACCACCGACAATACAAAGGTACGGATTATTAATGACACTACCAAACATTCCCCCATGTTTATTCTATGAGTTATGAACATGACACATAGACATGTTAATAAGTTTGGCATGGTTGATAACTTTATTTGGCCATGTCAATTATTATACCTCCCCCATACTGACACCATGTCATGTTGATAACTTTAGTTGTGTATGTCATAGGAATTACATCACCCCCATACATTAGATTACAGACAGGGGAGGACCCTATGGTGACCCGTCTTGTTTATGGGGGGATATCCCCTCTATACCCCCCTATATGGGGTAGGTACCCCCTCCCTCCCCCGTATCCCCCCTCCATATAGTGGTTTTGGGGGTGTCAAAAGGGGGGATAATCCCTTAAATAAAGTATTCGTGTGAAAAAATGTTTATGGAAATTTTTCCGTAAATCTCTAAAAAAAATTTTTGGGAAAAAAATTCCCCTATATGGGACGTAGGTATATTTATTCTATATGAAAGTTATTATTAGTGAAAATAGAATGTTTGGGATAATGGACTCTATTTTAAAATTATCTTATAATCCTGAGACAAGAGAGTTTTATAGTGATGGGGTAATTGATGGAGTTATTGGTTACAAATATAAAAATGGGTTTACATATGGGGGATATCATGTTGATGATATGGTATCTAATATATTCGGTGAAAACACTGATGAGTTGTTATTAATTTATTTAAAAGAAAAGTTTCCTAACCTAACCATTAACAAAATTAACAATTAATACTCCCTATATGAGAGTGATAATAAATGAAAGTAGATTTGATTCAATATTTTCTGATTGGTTAAAGAAGGAGGATATTAAAGTAATGTATAATGTTTATTCTAGTAGATTAAATGGGTATGATGAATTAATTGTGAATGGAGGGATTTATTTATATCAGTATGATAAACCTATCAATTCAAATGCTTATATATTTTCATATAAGGTTGGTGAGGACAAACAGTTAATCTTTCGGGAATTAAATCCCCCCTCTATATTCCTGACCAATAGAAATGGTCTATTTAAAATATTCCCCCCTGAATACGTAATGGATTTCTTTGTTAATAAAGTAAGGAATTTTTTACAAAAAAGAATTAACGAAAAAAATATTCCTACATAGAACGAGAGTAATCCTTACCCTTATTAATTAAACGAGGGCGTTTATTACCTTCGTTCCTGAAACACGACCCCCTCTTTTAAATTGTTCCCTATATGTAAAAAAAATTTTTTGGAAAATTTATAGGAAATGTCTATATTTGTATCATGGTTTCAGATAGATTAAAAAACATCGTATTCAAACAACTCTATAAGGAGTTATCCAAGGCCGAGATTATTTTTTATCAGGACAGTGTATACTTTATTGACAGAGATAAGAAGTATTGGTATTTCGAATATGAAACAATAAGTGGTAAGTTATGGTGGAGGTATGATTTCTTTATCAATTTTTTTGTAATCTTTTCTTTGGAACCCTATGATTATGAGAAGGTTATGGGGGAGTGGGTGGAAGAGGTCCTAAATTGTGGAGTAAACACAACCCAAATAGTGTTTGGGTATACCCAGACTGAGGTGGAAGAGGTCCTAAATTGTGGAGTAAACACAACGATGATGAGAAGGTGTTACGATTATATATTGGTGGAAGAGGTCCTCGACTGTAAGGTACTCACAACCCATCAATTACAACCTAATTACATCCGAATGGTAGAAGATATCCTAAATTGTAAGGTAACCTCAACATCGAAGATAAAACTACCGTATGTGTTGGATATGGAAGAGGTCCTTAACTGTGAGGTGAATACAACACAATCTTTACCTACAATAGGGTTACGTAAGGTGGGGGAGGTGTTAAATACAAATACATAGTATTTATCTTATATGAGATATCTTATCACCGAATCAAAGATAAACCAAATCATTCTTGACTACTTGAATGATAATGTATACCCCGATTATGATTGGGGGCCTGATTTATATGATTTCTATAGGGACGAGATTAGGAAATATAATAGTTACTCATTCCCCATTAATGATGTGGAAGCTTATGCGTTCTATGGGGAGTATGCCAGTCATAAAAATGTCTTGGAAATATCCGAATGGTTGTATGATAAATTAACGGCACTTTTTGGTAATAATTGGCAACCCGTGTTTAATGATTGGTTTGAAGAAAGGTCGGGATTAAAAATTGGTACAATCACTATTAACTAGTAAATCATAACTCCGACCGTCCGAACTCCCTTCGGTCGTGGTCAATCCCCCCGCCCCCTTTTTTGCGGGGTTAATATATTTATCTAATATGAAAATTATAATATCAAAAGAACAATATAGAGTATTGGTGTTAAAACTCCTTGGAACTTTGTTTGGTGAACTTAGTATTACAACTGCCGAAGAAAAAAATAGATTTGGTCAGGGTAATGACGATTTCCATGATATACTTAACGAAGATGGTGAGGAAATCGCCTGTATATACATAAAGGGGAATGTTAAAAATAAGGGATGTAAACGAGATTTGACTTTTATGAATGATACAATAGAACAAATGGAAAATTTTATTCCTTATTATAAACATAAAATGTTTTCTGAAGTTTTAATTGAATATGTTTATAAGTGTACAGGTATTAAATGTGATTGTATTCAGTATGACTATAATTTTGTGGATAATGATACTTCATCTAAAACAAAAAAATATAACGTAAAAAAGAAAAAGAAGATTAAATCATGAAAATTATAATTACAGAAACTCAGAGTTTATATTTAAAACGTAGATTACATTTGATTGATGGTCTTGTAAAAAAGGTTCTTCTTGATGTGGACCCCGAAGAATATAACTATCATGATTATGTTGAGGAAATTGCTTGGTCCGTATGGGATAATATGTCCGAATCAGAACGTGGTGATACGGTATCGGAAGAGTTTTTTGATTATATACGTGAAAACTATTGGAAAGAGATTGAGACGTATTATTTAAAACATCGTTAATCCTTTTTTTTGGTGTTCTTGTATATTTATACTTAAAGGAACATTATGAAACATTTATTAAATAACATGTCTGAGGAGGAAAAAAATTCTATCAGAGAACAACATATCGGCGGGATGAACCTTATGATTGAAAACTTTAAAAAACTTATTAGTTCAAAATCGGGTGACGTAAAACCACTTCTTATTCGTGAAGAAGAATCTTCAACCGTTAGTTCGAATCTTGAGATGGGATTAAAAAAGGTTCTTAACCAATCTACTAAGGACGATTTATCCTCTGTTAAGACGGTGACTAATTTTTGTAAATCTAGTAGCGTTACTAAACAACCAAATACTAATAGTGTTTCTGCGTTGGTTAATGCCGAACTTTCAGGTCTTGATAACCCAATAAATTTGGGAAGTACAGGTGGTTCAGTTGGTAGAGTTGCCAATGTTATATTAAAACATATTAGTGGGTCTGCTCAATTATGTTCGTTACTTAAATATTACTCAGTTGATGGTGAAGATTTTTATACTGCGGTTGAAGGTGATGCGAATGGTAAAATGGATACAGTCTTTCCTGTTAAGAGATTAATGGACACGTTTCGTAGAGTGATTGATTTTAAATAAAATTTTAAAAATATAATGAAAAAAATAGTAAGACTAACTGAATCTGATTTAACTCGTATTGTTAAACGAGTTGTTGAAGAAAACAAAATGACCGAAGAAGGGTCTAGTCGTTATATGTTCTTTTCAAATCTACAACAGATGAAAAGACAATGTGAATATCTATTGGACTTTGATGAAGAACAAATTGAGGAGATACTGAATAACGGACATGATTGGGCTCAAGACCATATTTCTGAGGCTAAGAACAATATGGACCAAGTATTTGATTTCTTAATGAATGAGATTAAAGGTGATGACGCCGATGTGAAGAGTGAATCTTATTTACCAAACATTAGAGGTAAGAAAATATATGAGGACCAATATGGTTCCGTTGAAATTCTACCTATTCAAGAATCAGAATATAAGGGACGTAAGGTTACCTTGGGTAAACCTTTTTATACTCCTGATGGACCAAAGAAAAGGTCTGTATATGTAAAGAACTCCAAGGGTAATGTTGTTAAGGTTAATTTTGGTGACCCCAATATGGAAATTAAACGTGATAGTCCTTCACATAGAAAATCATTTAGAGCAAGACATAAATGTTCCGAGAAGAAAGATAGAACAACGCCAGGATATTGGTCCTGTAAAGCTTGGTAAATAAAATCACACATAATTTAATATGAGATATATTATTACCGAATCACAAGAAGAAAGTTTAATTAACAGATATTTTGAGACGTATATTGATTCAGGTTGTGTAACAATAAAACGAACCACCAATTATATTATTATTGATGTTCAGAGTCCTGGATATTTTGCTGAACATGGGTTTGGTAGTAATGAACCCGTTAAATTAAAAAACATTCTGAGAAAGAATGACTTTGTTTCTTTGGGTGTTGGGGAATACGCTAAAAAGATAAATTAATTACGGTTTTTCCATCTTATTTTATTGTTTGTAGTCAGGACAGGATTCGAACCTATATAACTCAGTATTCCTTCGCGCCTTCCAATCGGCCACCCGACTATGATTTTTTAATATTTTAACCAAATGAAATCTATATTATCAGGAGTTAAATCAAGATTAAATCTTTCTTTAGTAACAAATTTAATGTCAGGACTAAAAAATTCTTCATTTGGAGCAATTACTTTTACCTCACAATCTTGTAAACTTGGTTTAATCGATTGTAGTTGTTTTATCAATTCTCTTACAGTCATATTAGTCTTGTTTGTTTAGTTCGTTTTTAACTTCTTGCCAATAATCATAAGGTATTACTGTTTGTCCATCATCTATATTTTCAAGCTCTTGTAATATCTCATCAACTGCTATAAAAGCACACTGTTTAGCATGATATAATTCCATTAACTCATCATTTTCTTCACAAGCACCTCTATACGCATTAGGTTTAAAAATATCTATTAATTGTTTTGCTTTTTCTTTTGGTGTCATATTAGTCTTGTTTGTTTAATTTTTCATTTATTGCGTCGACAATGAATTTCCCTAATTCATCTTGGAACTGTTCAGCATCTCCAAAGTTAATGGACCCATCTTTGTTTTTAAACATATTTTGGATTGCCCCCCAACCTCTCACCTCAGCAATCATTTGATTACCACCATCTTTATCAACACCCCAAATGTATGTGCCCTTAAATTCATCAAGTTTTGCGGTACCTATAAATTTTTTAATTTCTTTAACCATGATACAAATATAAGAAGAATAATTTAAACCACCAAATAGGATGATTTGGTTTCTTTATATATTTATCTAATATGAATTCGGAACAATTAATAACAGATTTTAATGATGGTGACTATGAGAGTGATGTTAGACCATTGTTTAATGATATAAACACTTTTCTAAGGTTTGCAGTTAAACACGATTTTATCGATGAATTATTATTGGATAATATTCCTCATAATGAATTTGGTGATGCGTTACCATACTTAGATAGTTTAGGTAAAGTAGATAAGTTGGATTACGATAGTGTTCCTGAAGAGTTTAAAAACGAATTATTATTATACAAATTAGAGAAAACCCCTCAGGAAACTTTAAATTACGTCACAAATAATTTAATTACTGATGTTAATTTTATGAATGGTGGTTATTATCTACATGTTAAAGACAGAACAGAACTTGCGGACCTTTTTTATGGTAGTAGTAGAGATACATCACCTCGTGATTACGCCAAAGCCGTTTTGGGGGAAGATTCGTGGGACCCACATTGGGATACTACGGACGATGTATATCGTGATGTTATTGAGGATTTAAACGAAGAGAACCTTGGAAATTTATCCGAATACATTATTAAACAGATTGGAGGGCAGGAATTTTCTTTAGAGGATTATGATGACGAGTTATTTACAACCTTTTCTACAGAACAAGGAACCGAGGGAACATTCCAAATAACCAACGAGAATGTGATGAGGTTAATCAAGGATGAAAGTGCTATGAAAGAAATGTTAAAAGGTGATTTATCTGATTTAAAGAGTGAATTATATTCCATCCACAATAATGCTTACAACAATGCTTACGAATCGGAAATTTATGATGATGTGTGGTCAGAGTTATCTAAATATTTTGTTACAGGGTCTTGGGAAACAGAAACAAAAGAAAGGTACGATGGGAAGAAAATTTATCACGAATATATTAAAATCAATGATTTCCCGCAAGTTGTTTACGATTTCTTATCCGACAATAAGGGTTATACTTATAACGAGAGTTTTATGGAGTATTTTGGTACTTATGTTGGTGTTATTACCACTTTAATGGACAACAGTAATGATTATGATTGGTTAAGTTTTAGAGTACCTGACTATCCTGATTGGAGTACAACTAAAAAATATATAAACGAGTATTTCGGAGATTACATTTAACATGAAATACCTTGTAACTAAATCTCAATTATTAGAAGCCACAAAGTTCCCAAAAGGAAATGTTGTTCCCGACAAATATTGCCCAATGATTGAGAGACTTATCATGGAGTACTATGGTGATAAAATTTGTGATATTCTTGTTGTACCAACCGATAAGGGATACTCTCATTATGTTTTAATCTCGTATCACGGTTATTCTGTTAGTGGAAAAAATGGGACATCAGAAAAAATTGAGAACTTAATTGAGGGGTTTCTCCCTATTACAACTTTTGTTGTCGTTATAGACAATGACGGAGGATGTGATGATGATAGTGACCTTTAAGAAAATATGGAATATAAATTAACAAATGAACAATTGTCCAACTCTTTCAAATCTATAATGAGGGAGTATTCTGAATTGGTGAGTGCCGAAAGGAGTTATGATTATTATGATTACGAAAAACCTGGATACGTTGATGCAAATGTCGTCAACTATTATGATGACGAAGAAGATTGGGAGAACGATGATTGGGTATTTCAAGTTCAGTACGAAAAAGGTGATTGGGGACACGGTCTTGAGTTACCTATTTTAAGATATGGTGAATACATGGAGTCAGGTAGATTTATGACCATTAAATCACTGTTTGGGGATTATTTTGACCCTCTATTAAAAGAATGGTTTAATAGTACTTATCCTGTGGAAACACCTATTAAAACCGTAACAAAAGAACAAGACTAATATGAAAATAATAATTACAGAGAATCAAATCGATAAACTACAAGTCCATATTCAAAATGTGATTGACTCCGAATTGGATAATATACGTGAAGAATCTGAGGAATGGGGATTAGGTGAAATGGATGAGTTGGATGAAGTTGATTCCATAGATAAAATTGTTATTGATAGAATTGTTCCTCATGTTGGAATTGTTGTTTATATCGATATTTATACTATCACAGGACGAGAAGATTTTGACAATATTAGAGCCGAGATTCAATACAGGGTTTCAGAATGGGTACCTAACGTAAAACTATTCATTAACAACATTATTAGATAAAGAAAATGTCAAACACTCATCTCCCATACGATTTATCATTAACCCTAAATAAAAAGGGTTACATTAAACCATCTAACGCTTATTACAATATCTACAATCAAAGTATTTTTTATCAGACACCAAAGATACATGGTGAAGCCATTTGGGCCCCGACATTTGGTGAGGTGATAGATTGGTTTAAAGAGACCTACAACATGGATGTATTCCCCACAGTAGACTCTATCGAATCCGCATTAAATAAAGTGTAGTTTATTTCAAAAACTTTTCCTATCTTTGTTCTATGGAAGAATTTATTGGAAAAGAAGTTATCATTTATCCTGGTGATACTCACAAAAAACAAGGTATTGTTAAATCGGTTAGCTTTAACGGAGTTACGTTTATGATAACAAAATACGATAAAAATGACGGACAATATGTTGTCGGAAAATTAACCTTTATTTCTTATAGTGCGAGACTAACCTTTAGAGAAATATAATATGAAAAAATTACGAAAAGAAATCGAGTTCAAGGGACAAGGTGGTTTACTTGACGCGTTTGATGATATGTTGAAACAAAAATACAACATAACTGATGAAGAGTATAATTACATCTCTATGACCGCCACTGACGAAGACTTAACTGTATTTCTTGATGGACTTGGTGGTTTGGGTAGTACCCCATCATTCACCACTAAACGTAAATCATTGGAGATTCGTAACAAATATCTTAACCTTTTTAACAAACAATCGTGAGAAAATTTTTCATATTAACCCTTATTTCATTCATTTTTGTTTCTTGTAATCCTAAGATGCACGTTGTTGGTTCGGGTATGAGGAAAATGAATGTTAAACAAAATAAATATTCGGTAAAAAAACCGTACGTTAAAAGTTAACAGTATGAAATTCCCTCAACATCTATTAAAAGTATTGGAAAAAACCAACCCTGAAATAATGGACATACATGTTATTGACCACGAAGAAATGTCTGTTATTAACCCGATGGGTTTTGATAGAAAATTTAAGTTTCTTGTGAATTTAAGGGTATCGTTTAATGATAAATTTATCGATTATGACGCTCCTCGTATGATTACCGTAAAAAAATATGAGACCCTTATTGGAAGTTTATTTAGTATGTCCTTTCCTGATAACGACAATGTAACTATTAATGTTACGGACATTATTGTTCCCCCGAAAAGGGACCCTCATTCTCGTGAGGAATTTTTTAAGATATGGGAGTAACTATATTTTATTACGGGGTATTTATACAATATGAACTACATCATAACTGAAAACAGAATACACGAATTAAAAACCAATTTTCTTAATGGATATATTGGGGATAATGTTTCACGACTTGATACGTATATTTTGATTTATAATACCAGTTATGATAATGAGTTCGAAAACTTAGAACCTTTTCTTGAGTATGATTATAGTGATGGGAGATTATTCATTAACTCCGACATTAGAGACAATTTTATGTCTTTATTTGGTGCCGATAATTCCGAGGCAGATGAATTCATTTCAGATTGGTTCTCAGATAAATTTGGTGTTACCGTAGAATTTACCGCATAAGATGAAAATATTAATTAAAGAATCACAGTTAAAAAGTTTTATTAAAAATAAACTTGGTGTTGATTTAACCGACAGGATAAATATTGTAACCAATAAGTGGGAATTACCCATGGAGTTTGATAATATTATAACCCCAACTATTTTGAACAAATATCTTAATAATTATGGTCCCATGTTCTTTATTGAAACAAAGAATAATCTGTACCTGACCCAAGATAGAGGAAGAGATAATGGATGGTTTACTATAGATAAAAATGGAGGGATTACTGACGATTTTGAAGTAATGACCAACCTTGGAGTTGGTAGATTAGGATTATCAATGAACGACCTAATTTCAATGTACTTTTAAACTTATTTTCAAGTATTTATATTAAAACAAATATATTATGGCGAAAATAGTAAGGT
>Ga0214919_10008144_pt1 | contig 13919 bp, 10 predicted proteins | sample LL1503_MetaG_FD_177994 | JGI IMG/M metagenome (GOLD analysis project Ga0214919, IMG submission 177994) | Freshwater microbial communities from Lake Lanier, Atlanta, Georgia, United States - LL-1503 | ecosystem: Environmental > Aquatic > Freshwater > Lake | place: USA: Georgia | collected...
CAAAAGAAGTGTTACTAGTATTGGTGTAATTACAAATGAACCGCCACTGTACAAAAGGAATTTATCGTTTTTAGAATGCCGATTAACAAACAGGCGAAATGTTTGACGAGCTTTAATTATGTGTTGTGTAACCTTAATAACTTTTATTTTATACTTTCTTTTCTCCATTATACTATCTTCTTTTAATTTCAGTTTTTGAAAAAAATCCTTTTTTTGCTTGTGGTTTTTCATACATATTTTCATTAAAAACACAAACAACATCCGCACCGTTTCGTAATGTGAAACGCGGTGCTACCGCCTCCATCACCAAATAACTTCCAATCATACGAAAGTTCACAAGAGATTCATAATTGTTGTTATCAACAAGGAAAATTGCAGGAATTACCCCACCTTTTTCCTTGAATTCGAAGTATGTAAATTCACCGTCATCAAAAATTTTCATTGGGTAGAGGGAATCCTGTCCTGTTACGGTATAGTTAAAATTATATTTTTCAGGATTAACCGAAATGTTTGGCAAAATTGATTTTGAATATCTGCGAATTGTTTTTTGCTCTTCTTCCGTTGGATAATTGAATTGGTAATAGAATGTGTAACTATCGTCAAAATTGTTTGAAGGTTCTTTTGCATACATTTCGAAAAAGTATGTGCGTTTTGTGGTCATTACTGTCATTTGAGTATCAGCATCTGAGGCAACGGGTTGAATGAATAGTTTGTTTTCCTTTGAAAGAAGTTGCCATGAGTCATCTTTTGGATTTGTTATTGATTGCACTTTTTCGTCCGTGTCAAATTCAATATAAGTTGTGTTGTCGTAAAGTGAAACAACCTCATAAACTCCGTTTTCCATAAATGGGAAAACTTTGAAGCGGGAATCGTGCCCCATTGAATAAGCTTTGATAACTTTTTTTCTCACAGTAGTGTTTGCCTGTTTTTTATAAATTCCAAGGTCGTTTGTGGAATCACTTTCAGCTAATGCCTTTGTTTGAATTGAAATAATAAAAGATAGTATGACTAATAAAACATTCATCTTTTCTTCATAAAATAATTCAATTGACTTTTCTAAAACAGGTTTTTATAAAAATCAAGATTAAATCACATAAGCAGTATATGATGCAAAATTCAAACAACGCACCTGAAATATCCCAAAATAATTGTAAAATTTCTGTTGAAATGGAATCACAAGAAGGGGTTTTAATTCAAATAGCATCAGAAAATCAACTGAACTTGCACAGCATTGTGCGTGCACTTGAAAATTGTGGAATTATTGCTTCAAGCGAAACATTAAAAACCGTAGGGATCGACGGAAAACAGTTTAACATATATCACATTAGCGGATCTTTTAATATTCAAACTGCAATTAGTCTTAAAAATAATCCTGAATTTGTTGATGTCTTGGAAAAATCTCTCACTGGTCAAATTTCATACACAACCCTTAACAAACTTTCGGTTACATCACAAACAAAATTCCGCGATATTCTTCTTCTTCGCACTTATATTCAATACCTTAAACAAATCCAATTTCAATTTTCAGAAGAAATAATCAATGATGTCTTTGCTAAAAATCCGCAAATGATTTCAAAAATTCTTGAATATTTTCACATAAAGTTCGAACCATCATTTACACAAGAACGCAAACCAAAACTTGATGCTCTTCACAAGGAAATGTCAGAAATTTATGCTCAAATTATGGATATCACCGAAGATACCATATTGCGTCAACTATATCGCACAATTCAAGCAACGGTTCGCACAAACTTCTTTTTTGGAAAGGAATACATTTCATTAAAATTTGATTGCTCCGCAGTTCCAAACCTTCCAAAGCCCGTTCCATTCAGGGAAATATTCGTATATTCTTCAAAATTTGAAGCACTGCACTTGCGTTTTGGAAAAGTTGCAAGGGGTGGTCTTCGCTGGAGTGACCGTCCAAACGATTTTAGAACCGAGGTTCTTGGTCTTGTAAAAGCACAGAACACAAAAAATGCGGTAATTGTTCCGGTTGGTTCAAAAGGTGGATTCGTTATCACTAAAGATGTTTCAACCCTTTCAAAGGAGGATTATCTGGCTTTTGGTCAAGAGTGTTACAAAAACTTCATTCGTGGTTGTCTTGATTTAGCAGATAACATTATTACAGGCGAAGTTAAAACCAACGATGGAATTGTTAGGTATGACGATGAAGACCCTTATTTCGTAGTAGCAGCAGACAAAGGCACCGCAACATTTTCCGATATCGCAAACTCAATTTCCGCAGAATACAATTTCTGGCTTGGCGACGCTTTCGCATCAGGCGGTTCAAATGGTTATGACCATAAAAAAATGGGAATTACGGCAAAAGGTGCTTGGATTGCAGTTCGCAGACACATGATGGAAATGGGTCGCAACCCTGAAACTGAAGAATTTACATGCGTTGGCATTGGTGATATGTCTGGCGATGTTTTTGGAAACGGACTTATTATTTCAAGAAAAACAAAACTTGTTGCAGCGTTTAACCACTTGCACATTTTTGTTGACCCAACCCCCGATGCGGAAAAATCTTTCATCGAGCGTGAACGCATGTTCAATCTTCCTCGCTCAACTTGGGCAGATTACAACAAATCGCTTATTTCAAAAGGTGGAATGGTTTATGAACGCTCCGCAAAAGTTTGCAAATTAACACCTGAAATTAAAGAATTATTGGAAATTACAACAGACGAAGTTTCACCAAACGAACTAATTATTGCAATTTTAAAGGCAAAAGTTGACCTTCTTTGGAACGGCGGAATTGGAACTTATGTGAAATCTTCTGACGAAAAAAACAGCGACGCAGGTGACAAAGCCAACAACGCAATTCGAATTAATGGGAAGGATCTTCGTGCTTTGGTTGTTGGAGAGGGTGGAAATTTAGGATTCACACAAAAAGGCAGAATTGAATACGCAAAAAACGGCGGAAGAATTAACACCGATGCAATGGATAATTCCGCGGGCGTGAACTGTTCTGATGTTGAAGTGAATATTAAAATTACATTAAACAAACTTGTTTCAGAAGGAAAACTTTCACTTGAACAAAGAAACGAGCTTTTAAATGAGATGACACCCGAAGTTGAACGCCTTGTTTTAAGAAATAACTACCTTCAAACTCAAGCAATTACAATTACTTCATTCAATCAAAAAATCAAAATTGACGACCAAGAATCCCTAATGAAAAAGCTTGCGGTTTTTGCAAATCTTGACCGCGAAAACGAATTTCTTCCATCAACAGATGAAATGAATTCAAGGAAAAATCGTAAGGATTATTTGACACGCCCTGAACTTTGCGTTTTGTTTGCGTATAGTAAAATATATTTATATCAAGAACTGCTGAAATCTTCACTAATTAACGAAAAATATTTTGAACAAGACCTCATAAACTATTTTCCAAAACAAATGCAGGAAAGGTTTAGGGATGACATCGTAAACCACAAGCTTGCAAAGGAAATTATTGCAACTTCTGTGAATAATTCGATAATAAACCGCGTTGGAATTACATTTATGAATAACATTTTGGAATCTCGCCAATGCAAACCTTGCGATGTCATTCGCGCGTATATTGTAATTCGCGAAATTTTTTCCCTTCGTAAAATTTGGACACAAATTGAAAGCCTTGATTTTAAAATTCCATTCAATATTCAAGTGGAACTTTGTGCAACAATTAACGGATTTATCCACAAATGCATTCATATGTTGCTAAGCCACCACTTTGCACCACTTCCAATTACGCAAATGGTTGAAAATATGCTTCCTTGCATCAATATTTTGAACGATTTTGTAACGAATAAATCAGAAAAAACAGGGATCAATTCACGCAAAAAAATATTACAGGAAAGAGGCATTCCTTCGGAAATTGCATTTGATATTGCAAAAACTATTGAAGAAATGCAAATGTTTCAAATGGTTGTTCACAACCACAAGCCTGAACTTCTTGAAAAGCAAATATCAGGATACTATGCCCTTCGCAATGAAGTTGCAATTGATCAACTTTCAAACTGGATTGCAAATATTCCGGTTGAATCGGTTCTTCATAAAAACGCAATTCGCGAATTGGAGTTGAAACTTTACGCAAAATATTGCACGCTTTCGCAAAGATTTTCACACAATTACGACAATAACAAAGAAAAATGGATGGAAGAAAAGCAAAAACAATTGGCACTTTTTGCAAAACTTGTTGACGACATTGCAAAATCTCAAAAACAGGATTTTGCCCTTGTTTCAATGATTGTCGACAAAATTGATATTTTATAATGCCCGTTTCAGCATACGATTGCATTGTAATTGGTGGAGGACACGCCGGAATTGAAGCCGCGTGGGTTGCCTCTAAAATGCTTGAACGCGTTGCATTAATTACCCTTGATGAAAAAAACTTGGGGCAAATGTCATGCAATCCTTCAATTGGTGGTGTTGGAAAAGGAATTATTGTTCGCGAAATTGATGCCCTTGGCGGAATTATGGGAACAATTACCGACGATTCCACCATTCATTCCAAAATTTTAAACGAAACGAAAGGTTCTGCTGTGTGGGGACCTCGCGCCCAAACCGACAGAAGCCTCTACCACAATTCCGCGAAAAAACACCTCAAAACAAGGGGGAATATTGATATTATAATTGCACAAGTTGAAGATATTGAACTTGAAAATGAAAAAATTCGCGGCGTAATTTTAACAGATGGAAGGAAAATTCCATGTAAAACCGTAGTTTTAACAACGGGAACATTTCTCTCCGGCATGATTCTTATTGGAAAAGAACGGATTCCCGCAGGAAGGATTGGTGAACAGGCAAGCTATGGACTCTCACAAACTCTTGCCCGCTTTGGTTTTGAACTTGGTCGTTTAAAAACTGGAACTCCGCCCCGCATTTTTCGCGATACAATCGATTTTTCCCAACTTGAAGTGCAAAAAGGCGATGTGCCTCCGCGTCCTTTTTCGTTTGTGAATACAGAAATTTTTGTTGAACAAATTTCGTGTGCAATCACTTCTACAAACGAGGAGGCTCACAATATTTTATTTCAAAATCAGGAACTTTCACCAATCTACACAAAGGAAATTGAGGCGAAAGGTCCAAGATATTGCCCATCAATTGAAGACAAAACCATTCGCTTTCCGGAAAATCCATCGCACAGAATTTTTTTGGAAATTGAAGGTCTTGATTCAAATTTGGTTTACCCAGCAGGAATTTCAACCGCAATGCCACTTAATGTTCAGCAAAAATTTATTAATAAAATTAAGGGCTTGGAAAACGCCAAAATTGCACAAGCAGGTTACGCAATTGAATACGATTATGTAAACCCTCAAGAACTTTTGCCAACATTGGAGACGAAAAAAATAAAAAATTTATTCTTTGCCGGGCAAATAAACGGAACAACGGGTTACGAAGAGGCTGCCGGACAAGGAATTATTGCCGGAATTAACGCAGCACAAAATGTTCTTGGAAAACCGCCTTTTGTTCTTTCGCGAACGGAATCCTATATTGGCGTAATGATTAACGACCTCACAACCAAAGGCATTACCGAACCATACCGAATGTTTACTTCAAGGTGCGAACACCGAATTTCCGTTCGGTCTGATAACGCAGATTTCAGACTCACACCCCACGCAATTGCACTTGGAATTTCCTCAAAACTACGCACGGAAACCTTTGAAAAAAAGAAAAAAAATTATGAAAATCTGCTTGAAATCCTTCAAAACAAGGGATACACACCCAACGAACTTGCAACTTTTGGCATTGAAATTTCCAAAGATGGCGTTCGCAGGAATGGTATCGACCTTCTTTCTCACCCATTAATTTCCAGTGAAAACATTGCCAAACTATTTCCTGAATTTGCAGATTTCCCGCAAAATGTTCAAGAATCAGTCGCAATAACGGCAAAATATTTCCCATATCTTGAACGGCAAGAACAGGACATTAAAATAATTCAAGAACGCGAAAAAACGATTATTCCTCACAACATTGATTATTCGCAAATTCAGTCTCTTTCAAAAGAAGTTATTGAAAAACTTGCAAAGTTTCGCCCGCACACCCTTGCCGATGCAATGAACATTGAAGGTATGACGCCATCTGCAATTATCGCAATTTCGCTTTTTTTAAGAAAATAAAAAAATTATTTCCCGTGTTTTTTGCGGAATTTTTCCCCGCCATTTGAAATTTCAACTTGCTCGTTTCGTGCAATTACAAGCGAATTTTCTTGCGTTGATTTTGTAATTACCGAACCGGCAGCAACAATGTTTCCTTTTGCAATTTCAACTGGGGAAATTATTGTTGAATTTGAACCGATAAATGAACCATCACCAACTTTTGATTCAAACTTTTCAAAACCGTTGTAATTACAAAAAACCGTTCCGGCACCAATGTTCACATTTTCGCCAATTTGGGAGTCTCCAATATAAGTAAGATGACCGGCCTTTGATTTCCTGCCAATTGTTGAATTTTTAACCTCCACAAAATTTCCAATTCCTGCGTTTTCTTGAATAATTGTGTTTGAGCGAATTCGGGCGAATGGTCCAACAAATGCACCAGATTCCACAACGCACCCTTCCAAGTGGCTAAACGCACGAATTTCCACATTATCCTTAATTTCAACATTTTTTCCAAGGAAGCAACTTTGTTGAATTGTGACATCTTGCCCAATTTTCGTTCCAAGAAATATATAGCTTGTTTTTGGCAAAAGAAATGTTGCACCGTTTTGCATGTGAAGGGATTTTATCCGTTTTTGCATAATGTTATCAACAACAGCAAGGTCTTCGCGCGAATTCACACCAAGAACTTCAGATTTTTCGCATTTTAAAAATCCGCACTTTTCACCTTCATAATTTGCAATTGAAACAACATCGGTTAAATAATATTCGCCAGTAACTTCAGACGGTTTCAGCTTTTTAAGTGCGTTGATTAATGTGTTTTTTGAAATACAAACAACACCAGAATTGCAAATTGTTACGCCTCTTTGTTCTTCATTTGCGTCCTTATATTCCACAATTGCAAGAAGACGCCCTCTTTCATTGTTGTGTAATTTGGTTGAGTGTTCGTCTACAATTAATCTTCCATATTTGTTCGAAGTATCAAGTTCTTCAAAGCCTAGAAATGTGACATCGTTGTTTTCCAGTGCCATTTTTTCAATTGTTTCTTTTGTGACAAGTGGGGTGTCTCCGTAAAGAATCACAATTTTTTCCGCATTTGATTTCTCAATTTCCGCAATTGCAGTTGCAACGGCGTGCCCTGTTCCAAGGCGTTCGTTTTGAATGACAATTCTTTCGTGATTATTTTGAAGCAATTTTTCAATTTCCAAGTGGTTTTCATTCGATGCCACAACAGTTGTTTTAATTCCCACCAACCGTGCAATATCCAAAACAATTTCAACCATGGGTTTTCCACTCACTTCGTGTAAAACTTTGCTTTTTTGCGATTTCATTCGTGTACCGATTCCTGCTGCCAAAATTATGCAATGAATGTTATTTGGAATACTTGGATTTTTACTTGATTTTTCGTTCATCGTTCTTTTATTAAATTAAGAAGTATATTACTTGATACAATGAAATCCTTAAACTTGGAATCTTTAAATTTCAAACAATTTTCTGCAAAAATTCAAACATATTCTGCTGAAAGTTTTTCAACGCCAATTCAAGAAATTCCGTTTAAGTTAATTCCTGCAATTGAAAATGCTAACGAAACCTTTTGCTTCCTTGAATCTGCGAATAATTCTTTAAGAAAAGGAAGATATTCCATTTTGGCATTTGGGGAACATTTTTCTTTTTCAGGGATAAAAATTCTTGATGAAATTAAGGTTGCAATTCGTGAACTTTCGCATATTTTAAATCCAAACCTTCCAATGATTGGTTCGCTTTTTGGCTTTTTACCATACAACCTTGTTCGTGAAATTGAACCTTCAATTCATTGTGGTGAAACGAAACTCATTCCCGAAGGAATGATATTTCTTCCAAAAAACCTTGTTGTGATTGAAAACGAAACGCACCTTGTTCATATTGTTTCAATTTTTGTTGAAAAAGATAACATTGCCCAAATTTTTGAGAAAATTCAAAATCCGGAACATATTCAGGAAATTCAAAGCGAAAGTAATGTGAATTTAACAGGAAATTTCCACGAAAACCTTGGATTTTATTCCAACATAACAAAAGAAGATTACTGCCAAATGGTTAAAAAATCAATTTCGTACATAAAAAAAGGCGATATATTCCAAATTGTGCCATCAATTCGATTTTATAAGGAATATTCCAAACACCCAACGGAATTTTATAACAAATTGAAGGAAATAAATCCATCGCCGTACATGTTCTATTTTTCGTCAAGTTATGATGGCGAGAGGTACAACTTGATAGGAGCAAGCCCCGAAATGCTAATTAATTGCAAGGAAAATGAAATTACCCTTCGCCCCCTTGCCGGAACAATTAAACGCGGAACAACCGACTTAGAAGACGACACAAATGCGAAAATTTTGCTATCAGACGCAAAGGAAATTTCAGAACACCTTATGCTTCTTGACCTTGGACGCAACGATGTTGGCAAAGTTTCAAGCAAAGTTTTTGTTGAAAAACAAATGGAAATTGAAAAATATTCCCATGTAATGCACATAAGTTCAACCGTGAAGGGTGTGAAATCGCCGGAAGTTGATATGGTTGATATTCTAAAATCTGGGCTTCCAGCCGGCACACTTTCAGGTTCACCAAAAATTCGTGCAATGCAAATTATTTCCGAAATTGAAGATATCAGCAGAGATTTCTACGCTGGAACGGTTGGTTATGTTTCCTCGGAAATTCTTCAAACTTGCATAGTCCTTCGCTCGGCATTAATCAAAAGCGGAGTGGTGTATACTCAATCAGGAGCAGGCGTCGTTTACGATTCCATTCCCGAAAAAGAATATGAAGAATGCATTCAAAAAGCAACGGCAATCGCAACAGCAATTATAAAAGCAAGCTTATGAATTACACGCAAAATGGAGTGATTCAAAAAATTATCGCAACAAAACTTGTGGAATTAATAACGCAAAAACCGTGCGATGTTTCATCGGTTTTGGATATTGGCTGTGGAACGGGTTTTATTGCACAAAAGCTTATTGAAAAAGGATTTTCTTCGGAAAAAATTCTTCAAGTTGATACCAACCCTGAATCGCTCAAAGTTGCACAACAATTTGCTGAAGTTCGAACAATTAATTTCAATTCACCGTTAAAATTCACACAAAAATTTGATATCATAACATCGTCAATGTCGCTTCAATGGGCGGAAAATCTGTCAAAAACGATTGAAAATATTAAATCATTATTGAACAAAAATGGCATTTTCATCGCATCAATTCCAATGGAAGGTAGTCTTGATGAAATTTATAACGCACTTGCAATTTCACCGTTTAGTTTTCCAAAAATTGATGATATCTTGCAACATTTAACGCTAATTCAAAGTAAAAAATTTCAAGAAAATGCTTTCATTGCATTAAAGAATTTGCATAATTGCAATTTGAAGCTTACCACACAATCAACGCGAATTCACCATCGCAAAATTGCTTCCCTCAAAACGCAATTCACAATGTGGAATATCGGTTTTTTTATTTACACAAATTAAAGAAAAACTTCAATAACTTAAATTTCTTGTTGCATTGTGGTTAAAAGTGTGGTATACTTGTTATGTAACTATCTGATTAATATTAAATATAATATATTTTTTAATTTAATTTATGAAAGTAAAAGAAATAAGACAATTGCAAATAAATTTTTATGGCTTTGGTAGCTCTGATTCAAAACACGGGTTTGGGAGTGATAACAACATTAATGTAAATACCAATTGGGATGTTTTACAAGGCAAGAAAGCATTGGACGATGTGGCGGATAAATGGTATGAAGAAAATAAAAAAAAATTACTAGAAGCAGGTGAAATAAATATTCCTTTTGCACATTCATTTGGTGGGCTGAAGGCTTGGGCTTATCTTGCTGCTATTGCAAGAGACGAAGCAAATGGGCAGAGCATTTTAAATAAAATAAAAAATATTAATTTGTTTCATCCACTACCATCTAGTGAAGCAAAGAACATTAAGGAATACTTTGGTAATTGGTTTATTGGTTCGCTTGAGCTGATGTTTAAGTTTCATAAAAGACCTTCAATAATTGACTATATTGAGGATATCAAAAAGGAAGATTGTAAATTGCCGAATGCAATAGTGGTGCATAGATATGCGGAATTAGATGACATGGTACAAAATGATCCGGAATATCCAAAGCAAGTAGCAGAAGCATTTATCAACTCCTCAAATCAATCTATTGTTAGCGAATATTTGTGTTTTTGTCATAACTGTGAGCACAATGACATTCCCATTCCCGGAAGTAGAAAAAATGTTGCTTATACTCACGAAGATCTACTTAAAAATGCAATGGAAAGGAAGTTAACGGAATGTAAGCCTTTAGCAATTCTAAAAAGATACAACATTATACCTTCTGATAATAGTGCTGTAGTCACCAATAAAGTTGAATCTACACCTGAATATTTTAGCTTTTATGGTAGTTTTGGTCCCAATGAACCTAACGCACAAACGAATAAAAATCAGGATTCTAATTTTAGCTTTACAAAGGGTAGTTTTGGCACCGGTCCAAAGAAAGGTGAAAACATCACTAATTCACCACTCAAAATTCGACCTTCTCAGCTTTCGGACGGCAATAGCAATAAAACACCTTGCTTTTAAAAAATAAGACTTTATTGTTGGTATGAATTTAAAAAAGTAAGTAAAAAATAAAAAAATATGTTTAATATTGTAAAAGAAACAATAAATTTTCACGGCAAGGAATTAACGCTTGAAACTGGTAAAATGGCACGCCAAGCCGATGGCGCAGTTATGGTGACATTTGGTAAAACTCAAGTTTTTTGCACAGTTTGTTACAAGAAAAATAAAGATTCCACAAGCGATTTCCTTCCATTAACGGTTGTGTATCAAGAAAAATTTTATGCAAACGGTAAAATTCCCGGTGGATTTTTGAAAAGAGAATCAAAACCTTCTGACCGTGAAGTTCTTATTTCCCGCTTGATTGACCGCTCAATTCGTCCAATTTTTGAAGAATCATTTAACAGTGAAATTCAAGTAATTTGCACGGTTATGTCTTACGAAGAAAATTCTTCAACCGATGTTCCTGCCCTTCTTGGTGCAATGGCCGCACTGAAAATTTCAGGTACTCCCGTTAATGCGACAATTGCCGGGATAAGAATTGGTCTTTCTGAAAAAGGATTTTATGTAAACAATTCGCCAATTACGCCTGAATATGAAAAACTTGATATTTTCGTTGCTGGTACTCATGATTCAATTTTGATGGTAGAATCTGAAATTAAAGAGCTTCCTGAAACGCAAGTGATTGAATCAATTGAATTTGGTTTGAATGCGATCGGAGAACTTACGGATTTACTTGAAAAATTCACGGAATCTTCAAATGCGTCAAATCCAAAAGAGCGTTTCTCAATTCCAACAAATTGCACAAAAGAACTTTACACAAAATTGAAAGATTTCATCTGGAACGATGTTAAGGCAGCTTACTCCATTGTTGAAAAACAAAAAAGAGTCACCGCCCTTAAAGAAGCTTCTGCAAAACTTGAAGCTGAGTTCATTAAAGAAGAAACTTCTGCTCAAGAAAAAGCACAAATTTTGGAACTTTTCCACAAAATTGAAAAAGATTTCGTTCGTAACAGAATTCTTGACGAAAAAGTTCGTATTGACGGTCGTTCTCTTGAGCAAGTTCGCCCAATTGAAATTGAACTTCAACCATTAACAATGACCCACGGCTCCGCGCTTTTCACTCGTGGGGAAACTCAAGCTTTGGCAGTGCTAACACTTGGAAGCACAACTGACGAACAAATGCTTGATTCCATCGTTTCATTTTCAAAAGACGACTTCATGTTGCACTACAACTTTCCGGGGTATTCGGTTGGTGAAGTTGCTCGTATGACAGGCGTTGGCAGAAGGGAGATTGGTCACGGAAATTTGGCAAGAAAGGCTATCGTAAACATTTTGCCTTCAAAAAAAGTCTTCCCATACACAAAACGCGTAGTTTCTGAAATTTTGGAATCAAATGGTTCTTCTTCAATGGCAACAGTTTGTGCAACATCTCTTGTTTTAATGGCAGGCGGAGTTCCAACCAAAAGTGCCGTTTCCGGAATTGCAATGGGACTTGTTAAAGAAGGTGAAAGATTTGCCGTCCTTTCGGATATCATGGGTGATGAAGACCACCTTGGAGACATGGACTTCAAAGTCGCAGGAACAAAAGATGGTCTAACTGCACTTCAAATGGATATCAAAATCATTGGTATTACTGTTGAAATTCTTCGCACGGCAATTAAACAAGCTGAAGCGGGAAGAGCTCACATTCTAAACATAATGAATTCTGCAATCTCAACACCTTCATTGATAATGGCAGATTCTGCTCCGAAAATTAAAACTTTTGTCATCAAAAAAGATAGAATTCGCGGAGTTATTGGGCAAGGTGGCTCGGTTATTAAAGATATCTGTGCAACTTCCGGTGCAACTGTTGAAATTTCAGATGATGGCACGGTGGCAATTTTCTCAAGCTCGCAATCTTCAATCGATAAAGCCTACGAAATGGTTGGAAGAATCGCATTTGATGTTGAAACCGGTTCAATCCACAAAGGAAAAGTTGTAAAAGTTATCGAACACGGTGCAATTATTGAATTTTTCCACGGCAAAACAGGAATGGTTCACATCAGTGAGCTTTGCGATAGCAGAGTTGAATCCGTTTCCGATGTTGTTTCCGAAGGAAATTCAGTTTTTGTAAAAGTTCTTCATGATGATGGTCAAAGAATTAAGCTTAGTATGAAATCTGTTGATCAAGAATCTGGTCAGGATATCTCTCACTTGCTAACTCAACGCTAAAATTCATCGTTGTTTGAAATATGAGAATCGTTCTTGCATTTTTTCTTTTTCAATTTTGCGTTTTTGCAAAATCAAATTTAAACATCGCACTACCGCAAGAAGTTCTTCACACGAAGGAGGAGCTTCTTGCACCCAACACGGGTGATATACAATTTGGCAATAAAAAAGCCAAGGTTCAAGTTGTTGTTTTTGATTCATACTCCTGCCATCACTGTGCAAATCTTTACAACGAAATCCTTCCAGTCTTGGAAAAAATGTATATCAAAACAGGAAAAATCTTCTTTATCCACAAGGAATTTCCTCTGGATAAACTTGCACTTTTTGCAAGCAAAGTTGTTCATTGCAGTGTGAATCCCGCAAAAACAATGCACGAAATTTATTCCAAACAAAACTCATTTTTGGTTGAAAATTACGAACAAAAACTGCTTGCAATTAATGGTGTTAACGGAGATTGCGTCAAAAAATTTGATGACACAACCATCACAAAATTAGCATACGAATACTCCAAAGTTTTGCAGATCAACAGTACACCAACCGTATACATTAACGGGCAAATTCTTGAAAAAAATGCGTTAAAATACTTCATTACCAAGATTAACTTCGAGCTTGAGAAAAAATAAAAATACTTGACAATTAATTTTACCCGCCTGAAATTAGTCAAACAATTTTTTTAAAAAAATGCCGAAGTTAAAAACAAAATCCAGTGCAAAAAAGCGTTTTAAATTTAGCGCTACTGGCCTTGTAATTCGTTATGCAGCTAAACGCCGTCACAACCAAGGAAATAGATCTAAAAAACTCCTACGCGCCAGCAAAGGTCCAATCACTTGCAAGCCTGAAGTTGCTAAAATTATTAAAAAATATTTGTTTAATTAAATTGTATGTCAAGAGTAAAAAGAGGTGTAACCTCACACAGAAGGCACAAAAAAGTCCTAGAGCAAACCAAAGGTTTCCGTGGTCGTGCAAAATCATGTTTCAGAATTGCTATTCGCAGACTTCAAAAATCTTGGGAATACGCTTATGTTGGTAGAAAAATCAAAAAAAGAGACTA
>Ga0214919_10008145_pt1 | contig 13918 bp, 14 predicted proteins | sample LL1503_MetaG_FD_177994 | JGI IMG/M metagenome (GOLD analysis project Ga0214919, IMG submission 177994) | Freshwater microbial communities from Lake Lanier, Atlanta, Georgia, United States - LL-1503 | ecosystem: Environmental > Aquatic > Freshwater > Lake | place: USA: Georgia | collected...
GACTCGTGTCGTCTTTCTGACGAACCATGATTTACACAGAAATTGAGCTGTGTTCAACGATCGGCAACGCAGATGAGTGTTTTAAATGTCTGACGGTGTAAACTAACGCAAAAATAAAGATAGATATAAAGGCGTAAACCATAGTATAAGAAAAAAAAGCAGTATGGAGTTATCGATGAAAAAGACGCTCTTCCCTCATCAGATTGCGGCGATGGAGATGATGGAAACGAGGGAGAGGGAAAAGCGAATTGTTCATTCTACCTATTGTATTGATTTAATACTGAGTATCTATGCGGATATGACGGGGTATGGGAAAACGGTGACGATGATTGGGTTGATGTTGAGAGATAAGATGACATGGGATTTGGGACAGGAGCATATCCAGTCGTGTATCTCGGGAGTGTATGGCAATGGCTGTATTGTGAAGCGGAGTCTCTTGTCCTTGCGGAGGATTAATACGAATCTGATTGTGGCGGGGAGTACCATCATCCGACAGTGGATGGAGGAATTAGGGGAAACCACATTACGGTATGTGGTGGTCACCTCGCGGAAAAAGGTAGAGCAGGTGGATCCGAGTGAATATGAGGTGGTGTTGTGTAGTCCGGCGTTTTACAACTACTTGTTGGAGCGGTTCCCTAGTTATGCGTGGAAGCGATTTATTTATGACGAGCCTACACACACCAAGATTGCATCGATGCGGCAGATTATTGCGGGTTTCATCTGGTTCATCACGGCGACGCCCGATCTGTTATTGAACCAGCAGCGTTACTCGCACAATTTCATGAGCAGTATTTTTACCAATTACATGGATTATAGTCTTTATAAGAATCTGATCCTCAAGAACGAAGACGATTTCGTGACCCGTTCTTTCCAATTGCCAGCGCTTCATCATCAGTACCATACATGTCACCAACCCGTTTTTAATATTGTCAAGGACCTCATTTCCACGGCCATTATTGAGATGATTTCAGCGGGAAACATTGAGGGGGCGGTGCGGTGTTTGGGGGGGAACAGCACCTCCAATATCTTTGATTTGATCGAGAAGGATATGCGGGACTCGATTCAGCAAGCAGAATGGAAGATTACACGGTTTGAGAGAATCGGGGACGAGACCAAGGTTCAAAAGTGGCGAGAACGGGAAGATCGATTACGCAAGCAATTAGAGGAGCTTCAAGATCGGATTCGACATGTGCTTTTGTACTGTGTCTGTCCGATTTGTTTAGAAAAGAAGGAGAAGCCGATTTTATTGACGTGTTGTCAGAACATGTTTTGTGGGGAGTGTGTCCTTCAATGGTTTCAGGAAAAAAGCTCGTGTCCACTCTGTCGGCGACACATCACCAACGATTATCTGATCTATATACCACCCGAATCCGTACAAGACATGTCTGAAGAGCGGTCATCCCGCGAATCCGTATCACCAACACCCCAGGAAGAACGAATCCCGAGCAAAATCGACACCATATTCAAGATTCTACGTGAGAATCCTACAGGAAAATTTATTATTTTTTCTTCTTTTTATGAAACCTTTGATCTGATCCGAGAGACGCTTCATGACCGAGGCATCGAGTTTGGAGAAATACGGGGCACCATGGCCTCCCGTGAAAAGGTCATTTCCGATTTCAAAGAAAAAAGTCTCAATGTTCTTTTTCTCAATTCTCACGAATCCGGTGCCGGACTCAATCTTCAGGAAGCCACGGATATTATCATGTTTCATTCCATGTCTGAACCCATGTTCACTCAGGTACGAGGTCGAGCGTACCGCATCGGACGCACCCTTCCCCTCACCATCCACCACCTTCAATAATCCGATAGAAAAAGAGGAGGGACGGCGTCAAGGAGGTCCTTCGTCTCTCGTACCACCATCAGATTGGTGGGAAAGGAGGGAAGCAGGCGCTGGTACCATCCCTGATAGCTACCCTTCTCCCATTCCCATCCTTTCTTGTGAAGAACCAGCATCTTTTGTGCGAAGTAGGCGATCAAGGCGGCACCTCCGCCCTGAACCGTAATATAATGACGACAGTTGGCAAAGAGCATGAGTTTCAGCCTGTTGTAGTTATACTCTGGAAAAGAAGCGAGTAATTGAGAAAAAGAAAGGACGTCAGGATGGCGATCAAGGATCGCCCGATCCGGGAAAGAAAAAATGGTGTTGTGATCTTGACTGTAATCCGATCGACCCTTCGTTGTATCAGTACCTAGGTACACCACTTGATAATGGGGGGAAAGAGTCGAAAAAAGAAGGTCCAGTGTCAGGGGGTCCAAGAAATTGATGGGCGATTGGTTCCATTCGACATTATACTTGTTATGAATCACCAGGAGGGGACGAGCAAAAATCAGTAGTGAATTGCGGTACATGTGTTGATACGGTGGTGGTGTCCATTGAGAATAATCGGCGAGTTCATCGACATCATCATGTTGATTCGGTGTGGTTCGATGGTTGGGGGAAACATAATATCGTGGTGAGGTATGAAACCGGATCTGACTGGGGGACAAGAAGAAATAAAACGGGTCCATGCCCGGATAAATCTCTACCGAATCCTCGGGATGGATCTTATGCTGAAGAAAAAGATGGTAGAGATATGGAATATGGAGCACTATCTCGGCTCCAAATTCACCTGAAAACGTGTAGTGGATCTTTTTCATCCTTCCCTCCTGAATATATAAAATATATATATTTATGTATTCTTCTTGTGGATCGATAGAGAGAGATGATTTGTGAGGTCTGTGGAACGATAGTATCGTCTCCTGCCGTTTCTTTTCCTTGCGGACACGGTTTTCTTTGTCATGAGTGTCGACGAGACACGGTTCTTTTGGAATGTTCTCCGTGTCGCGTCCGTCATTTTGATCGAGCCTTGGCGACATCGATTCATGAACGCCACGAGGCACAGACCCTCACTACCTACCAAGCTCTTCAACTCCGGTACCAAAATCGACCGGTTTTGGGTCGACCCATCCTGGTTTGGGATCTACTGGCAAAGACGCGACAGTGTATTGATCCAAGTGACCGTGGATTGTGTGGTATTGATCAGTTTCAGCATGTTCTTCAGGTGCTCGCCAATCTGGAAGCCAAAGGACGACTGGAGGACGAGGTACTGTTTTGTGCGGCCGTGCTTCATGATCTAGGAAAGATGTTGTTACTGATGTCTGACGAAGATCCGGCCAATGTCGTGTGTTTCAACAAAATATTGATTCCGGGTAAGAGTTTAGATCAGACGGTGATCACATGGAATCATGACGAGTTTATGTATTCAAGAATCAAGGACGTGGTGCCCTATGAGGTTTCCTGGATCGTTCGATATCATAGCCTTCGTGATCCTCGACGTTTAGAATCGATGAATGCGCGAGATGTTGAATTATGGGATCGGTACATGGTGGTGTTTCAGCAATGTGATTTATATTCAAAGTCCCCCGAAAAGAGGGTTCCAACAGAGACGATGCTCCGTTATCAAGAAAGAATTCAGTTCCATTTTCCGCTTCCTCTTTACTTTTAATTGTACTTGATTTGATGTTTATAAAATTGGTAGAGAACAGTGGGGTCATCATCGTCCATAATGCGGATGATGGCTTTGGAGGAAAGAAGAGGCGACAGGGTGGGGACCTTGAAGGAGTGGCGAAGAGGGATCTGAAGGACATGGACGCGGTCGGTGAAAAGACTCATATCGAGGATATCTCCATGATAAAACGAGAGATTGGGGTAGCGTTGACAGGCCTTCTTCCACAGGGCGAGATCGTTTTCGATGCCAAGGATGTCGAGGTGAGGATAGGTTCGACGGAGGAGAGCCGTGGAGTCGCCGGACTGACAATAAAGATCGACGCCGAAATGGGCGATCGGCAAAGGATGGATCGGCTCGTCGTCATAGAAAATCGGACTCGCGGTTGAAAAGTCCGTTTTTTCCTTGACCAGAATGGGACTCGTCAAGGGGCGCTTCGTGGTCAGGACGTGAAACGCGGTACAGGTGCGCAGGGTGGCGGCGATCCAAAATGCGTATTTCATAATTTGATCTGTAAAACACGTGGTAAGAAAATAATGGGTTAATCTTTGAATGATGAAAAGAGGAACGTTTCTACTGCTTTACAATAGTGCTTCAAGGTTGGTGAGAGAGGGTCCACGTCCACCGTAGCGTTGAAGAATGCCGGTACATGTAACTTGGCTAGTCTGAATAAGGTTACGGAATTTCTGAAACAACAGGGAGGAGTGTTTCCAATCGCGTTCCATGGCAAATTCAATAATGAGATTTTCCATGGTCTGAGAGGCGTGGTCAAACATGGTATAAAGGGCTGTTTTTTTCAGGTTGCGTTTCTCTCGATGGTACAAGAGCCTGGAGATTTCAGAATCGTCCATGTCATGAAGAAGATAGCGGACACGGGCGTCTTGGTTGGTGCGGAGAGTATCGACGAGGTAGACGGGCAAGATGGTGTCGCGGATATGAGCAATGTGTCGGATTTTACGGAGGATCGAAAAGGAAATATCCTGAGCGTTGGTGGGGGGATGTTGTTTTTGACGAAGTGTTTGCATGATGCGTGTCGCAAACATGGGATCACGAGCATCCATATCGACCTGGGCGAGGTTGATGTGCGGTTGCTCAAAGAGCCAGTGATAATAATGGGGATTATGAAGGACGGTGGTGCTTTCGAGTGGACGCCCGCTTTCCCAAGAAAAGGCGCAATGACAACCGACGCACCACATCTGATCACATCCGCTGATTTTGTAAATACGGATGGCACACCTCGGGCATGGTTTGGTTTCACGAAGGATGAGCGCCGCGGCTTCCATGTTTTCACGGAGGCATTCATGCGGCAACGATTCGTTTTGGTTTGTGATCTCGACCGGTTGATGACACTGCCGACAGAGGTGAGTTTGACAAAGCAGACAGGAATGAGTGGCCTTGTGGATGAGTCCTCGACAGTCCTGGGTGGGACAGGGTAGGAGGAGGACTCCGTTTTGGTTTTTTTGCAGCGCGGAAGAAGACGTATCAGAAACTCGCAGTGAAGAACGGACAGCGAGGATCCTTTTTATTTCTTGACAGACGTGGGACATGGCGGGGGAAAGAGCTAGTTTTTTGGACCTCAGGAGTCTTTTCTTTTGTTTGCGCAGATCGTCTAGCTCGATCCCGAGCTCACGTCGTTGTCGCTCTTGTTGGGCGAGGATCATGTCGTTGCCTAGAAATGCCTTTTCCGTTTCCCACAAAAATTCGGCACGCCATAGCCTGTATTGATTGGAAAGGAACTCTTTTCTCAGCTTGGTATAGACGATGTCTTGGGGAAAGATGGCCCGGCATCCGACGCACGAGACGTCCTTGTTGGTATTGGAGAGGATCCATTCTTCCATACACTCGCCACAGCATTGAACGCCACACGAACACGAAAAAATAGGCGAAGACAAAGAGTCCAAGGGAGCGTCCGTGAATTGAAAACAAACGGCACATTTCCGTTCTGTCGTCATATGATCTTTTTTTTTTTGTGGTAATAGTAGTGGAATAGAAAGAGGTGAACACAAAAAACAAAATAGAGTATGACTATGTTATTTTTAGGGTGTCAATTCAATTTAGTGGTTGGTGTGTTTAGACAACGGTGATTTTTTGAAAAGGATGCAAACGGAGGATGCCGATCTTATCGATCGATTCCAAGAATTCTTTCTCATCGTCATTGAAACGCGTGCTTCTTCCTTTCATCGCACGGATGACCGGTGATCGAGACATGTCAAAGGTGTTTTGATCCAATTGCATGCGGGTTAACGGTCCAGTCGATAGACCCAATCCTGATGGTTTATCACTAAGCTGTCTAGAGATGGTTTCATCATCGTCGATAAGACTGATCTTGTAATGACTAAGAATATCAAGAAGAACCTTTGGATTGGGAGATTTGATGTAAAAACCGCGTCCTGTTCCTTTCAGGGAGTCAACATATCGGATTTCGACCTTGCCTTTTTCCACGAGGAGAGTGGTAATACGATTGGCTCTTCTGTTTTTCAACAGGACCATATACTGATCCAAGCTTTGTCCATTCATAAAACATAAATAAAGTCGATCCATTTCTAAAATAATATACTCGATATTGACGGGTCGGTTGTAAGACGTGACGTAGGAGGCGGGGATAGGGAGCTTATCCATGATCTCGTGATAGACACTTGATTTTTTCTTCATGGGGGATTCCAACTTTTTGGACATTTATAATATGAAAAAAAAAAATAATCAACACTACTGCCTCTCCTTTCATGAAAAAACGAATGTATTACCTAAAACGGCTCTTACCAAATTTTTTAATACCGATCAGGTTACAATAGAATTATTGGATAGGAATTTTCTCAACATTTACCCACGACCTACTAAGAAGGCCTACGAGTTCGCAAAGCATATTTTTAGGGAAAACAACCCAATGTTTATGAGTGAGTCTTCTACACCATTAACTAAGCAACATCTTCAAAGGAAGTATCGTTCTTGGTATCCACCTTTTTCCAAGACGGTGACGGTTCCAACAATTGGTAAGGAAGCCTACAGAGAATGAATTAAATCAACTGATGGGATTTAAGAGTTGAGCGTATATAGACAAAAAAGAGAATGATCAAGCTATTCCTGAGCACGCCGTGTTATGGCGGTAAGTGTATGGAGCAGTATGCCATCAGTCTGTTACAGTTTCAGGGTGTTTGTGAGAAGGAGAAGATCTCATTGGTGTTGGACACGACCGAGAATGAGAGTCTGATTCCGAGGGCGAGGAATATATCGGTCGCGCGTTTTCTTCAGAAGACGGATTGTGACTATTTCATGTTTATTGATTCTGATATTCATTTCGAGCCCGAGGCAATCATTCGTTTGATACGCTCCGGACACGATGTGGCGGTCGCTCCTTACCCTAAAAAGTCGATCAATTGGGAGCAGGCGTCCGAGGTGATTATGGATACGGAGGGGGCGGATACGCATCCTCATACTCTCATGTATGCGTCGGATCTGGTGATGAATTTTTCGGATGCGAAGAATCGTGTAGAGGACGATTTTATTGAGGTGTTGGACGGTCCAACTGGATTTATGCTCATCAAACGGTCGGTGCTAGAAAAAATGGTGGAACGTTATGGGAAGGATCTAGAGGTATACCATGATAGTCCTGGTTCAGATATAGAAAAATACTATGCCGTGTTTTCCTGTCTGATTGAGAAAGAGACCCGTCGGTATTTATCGGAGGATTACGCGTTTTGTCGACGCTGGCAAGCGATGGGAGGTAAGATTCACGCTCATATTTTAACCACACTCGGTCATTGTGGCAGCTTAGGATTTGCGGGTCAACTTCATCTTGTTCCGTCTATCACGGCTTAAGGTTTAACATTCTATAGAGAAAAATAAAACCCCGTCAAGATGCATTACGGTATCATTGCGGTGACCCATGATGGTCAATTATATGTGCGAACGGTGATTACCATCATGCGTATCAACATGATGTGTTCTCAAAAGGGTATCAGCAAGTCTCTGATGTTTGTGCGTGACACGGAAGAGGATATCCGACGTGGGATGGAGACCGAATCTAAACGATGTGATCGCATCCTGTTTCTCGATTATGGGGTTATTTGTGAAGACGATGAGACATTGGAGAAGTTCATCGCGAAGGAGTTGAACGGTGGGCAAGTAATGCCAGCGGTCAAGGAAGGAGTGAATTGGGACAAGTTCCGAGAAAAGGTATTGACTGGCATCAAGGAGCCACTTTCACAGATGGGATTGGAATTTGATACCGAGGTGGATGAGGAGGGAAGGGTGAAGAAAACGGAGCCAAAGATGTGGGCTCTTGATGTGGCGTCGATTCGTGATCACCTGCTCACCCTACCTTTATCACGGAAGGGAATGTTTGAGGAGTTGATGTTCCGTGGGGTGAATATCGAGTGTTATCAACAGGCCAAGGTAATGGTGGTGTATCCGCATGAGTGTATTGGGAACATTATGGCGCTAAGTCGAACCAGCCAACAAGATCCTTTTATGGCGGAGGGGGTTTTTGAGGAATTCAAAGAAAAACTGGAAAACTTGAATTCAACTTCCAAGCTTTCTACGATTGACCCTATGAACATCGAAGAGATGTCTTCTCTTTATTTTCTGCGTTCAGAGGACAATGTTTTGGCGTTGGATTCTACATGGAAACAGTTGTTTCTTATGGTTCAATGGGTACGTTCGATTGTGGTGATAGAGTCTGATAAGAACAAGGCAAGTCAGTTGGAGAGGCTTCAGAAGAAGCACGGAGTTCAATTTGAGATTCAGACGGAGGTGTTGGCCTCACGCCCGCTTTATCGGAAGGAAACGACGATGGAGTTGACGACCGAGGAAACAGAGTGGGAACAGGAAACCATCCAATGGAAAGATCTAGGTCGACCAATCACGACGATTTGGTCGACTGCGTCTTCGGTCATGTTATTGTACTATTTATTGAAGGATCAGCCCGAATGTTTATCCGAGGTCAAGAGGGTTGTGATGGAGCCAGTATTATCCTTGGAGTATCGACGAGATATTTTGGATACGATCAAGGCGGCGGGTTTTGGATTAAAGGCGGTACACAACAAGATCCAGGTGTGGGATCGATAAAAAGTAGAATAGAGTATAAGTAGAGATCAAAATAAGTCATTCCTTTTTGAACAAGAAGAAAAAGGAATTCACGAGAGTTGTTTGATTTTATATTTTTTTTTAATTTACAAATCGGATTATGAAACGGTGCATGTGATGTGATCAGAGTAGAATCCAGGTCGCAAGGAATATAACTTGCTACACTTATGCTTGTAAGGAAGTAATAGATTTGTGTTGTTCAATTTGATATCTGGCATACGAGTTTTCCAATGGTATGGAAACTCGAGCCATTCAATGAAAGGTGTAAAACACTTAAAAACCGACATGTCAGCGAGTACAAAAAACAAAATTTCCATAAAGAATCGATAATCTTTCTTTCTTTTTTCGAGTTTGTTAGTTAATGACGGTTTCACTTGAGGAATTACGATCTGTCGTCCTAGAGAACAGGCTGGAAGCGTGATCTTCCCACCGAACGGTCTGTGACCGACGGGGTCTTGATGGTGGAAAGCCGAAGGGGGAGGAGGAGCTGCTGCTGCTGCTGCGTTCATGGGGAGTAAAAAATATTCCGGGACTGACACCACTGGTGGCACGACCGACGGCACTGGCCACAGCGCTCAGGGCTTCTTCAAGCCGGTCGTCGTTGTAGGGCAGGGTGGATTGAGGAGCCGCGCCGACGGAACCCGCGGCGTCTTGAATATCGTCCAGGTTACTTCCGAGAAAGACCACTTCCAGCTTTCCCTCCTGCTTCTTGCGATGAAGCTCCGTCTGAAGCTGACCACGCGATGTGACCCGTTGGCTCGCGTTTTCTTGACCATCCGTGAGGACAATCAGGATGGTCTTTTCATCCATGGGATTCACACACTGAAGGCTGTCGTGGATGGCGTCGTAAAGAGCGGTCAGGCCTTGGGGATGGTAGTCCTCTGACGTCAGCGGAACCATTTCAGAAAGAGGTTTGCGAGTGAAGAGGGTCCGTACCTCCGTGCTGAACGTCAACATGGAGACCAGCACCGTTTTTTGAGGATCCTGGACGCGGAGCTGTTCCTCCCGAAATTCTTCCACCCCCGAGAGGACCACTTGCTGGCGGGAAAACATGCTTCCACTCTCGTCTAGCACGTAGATGACATGCTGGACGCTGATGGACAAGTCGATCACTTCCTCCACCAGCTCCTGAAGACATTGACGGACTTCTTCCATGTTTGATGATAGTTGATGATATGGAGTCTGTTTCATAAAAAAGTTTAAAAAAAAACACGATGAGTTTTAGAAACTAGGATTCTATCACTATCCAAAGAAGGTATCTATCAATATCGTTTTCAAAGTCAGTGTTTTTTTTTTTATTCATTAATTTTATTGTCGTCTTCTTCCGAAAATAATTTCTTGAAAGAGGTCGAGAAGTGTGATGGAGGGGTTCCATTTTCCCTTGAGGAGGGATTGACAGCAAGGACAATGTTCCCATGGATGGGTTCGCTGATCTTCTAGCGACTCCAGGTAGGATCGGCCGTTGATCGTGAGGAGGGGGGGTCGCAAGGGATATTCGACGGGAAACTCGAGATCAATCGTTTGAACGGGGGTGTCGGTCATGGTCAGACGAGACAGATTTGGATGAAGAGTGATGGGGTACGGGAAGAATTGACGGACCGCCTGGATTTCTCGGTGCTGTCGGTCTAGTATCATGCTTTGGAGAGAATATAGGAATAAAAACAAGACTCATTTTTTTATTCTTTTTTTCAAGAATTTTATTTTTCTTCTCTCAAGCATCTCAAGCAGGCTTGGCTGTCAGGGTTAGGGTTGATTGGAATTCATCACCGGTCAGGATCTTGTTGGCCAGCAATTTCTGGATAATGGGTTCTAGCTCAGGGCGGTGACGCTCAATCTGTTGATACGCAAGGTCGTAGGCCTCGTTCAGGATCTTGGATGTCTCGTCCTCCAGAATATAGGTGGTAGTGTCTGAGAAGGAGCGGTGGAGCATGTGAGGCGTCTCGGCCGGATCAAAGAGATGCGGGTAGGTCTCTCCCATACCCATACGTCGGACATAGTCGTTGGCTAACTGATTCACCTGCTGAAGATCCTGTGCCGCTCCCGTGCTCAATCCTGAATTCCCATAAAAAACACTCTCCGCTGCCTTGCCCGCTAGCATCACACTCATTCTCTGAAGCAACGCCTCGCGTGTAGGCAGGTCGTTGTCACCACGTCGTTGAACCGAGTACATCGTGTACCCCCCTGCTCCCTGATAGGTTTCCTGGATGCTCACCTTGTCAAGGATGAATTTCGGATACAAGGAAACCAACAAGGCGTGACCCACCTCATGGATCGCCACCCGTCGTCTTCGCTCAGGTGACCGAGTATCTGTTTCCTTCACGATACCGACACGGCTTTTTTCCAATGCGGCCAACAAATCCGTCTTTTCCACCACCTGTCGTTCCTGTCTCACCGCCATGATCGAGGCCTCATTCACCACATTCGCCAGCTCCGCACCGGAAAACCCTTCCAGCTTCTCGGCCAGTTCTGGAATGTCCTTCGACACTACCGGATTAAACCGTGTACGGTTCAGATGAACCTTGAGGATCTGTTCCCTCGACTCCACATCCGGTAGAGGAACCGAGATTATACGATCAAAGCGTCCAGGACGAAGGAGGGCGTTGTCCAGGACGTCTTTTCGGTTCGTGGCACCAATAATGAGGATCCGATCACTGGTGGCAAACCCGTCCATCTCTGAGAGGAGCTGGTTCAGCGTTTGTTCTCGCTCGTCGTTTCCACCACCACCAAAACCACCGGTAGATCCTCGTTGTTTGCCGATTGCATCAATCTCGTCGATGAAAATAATGGCGGGGAGATTCATTCGAGCCTGTTGAAACAGCGCACGTACCCGGGCCGCCCCCATCCCCACAAACATCTCCACAAACTCGCTGGCCACCACAGAAAAAAAGGTGGCACCTGCTTCTGAGGCCATCGCCTTGGCCAACAGTGTCTTGCCCGTGCCGGGAGGTCCTTCCAATAAGATGCCTCGAGGGACACGGGCTCCGATCTGCTGATACTTCTCACTGTCCTTGAGAAAAGAAATTACCTCGTAACACTCCCGAAAGATCTCCGGTGATCCCGCCCAGTCCGTCAGATTCACCAACGACACTTCACGCACCTCGAGGCTACCCCCCCCTCCTGATTGTGGTCCCGGTGATGACATCCCTCTTGGTCTCATAAAATTGGACACCCGCTGTAGTGTGCTCACAAAATACGATCCGAGCGCTAGGATCGTCATTCCCCATATGGAACCACCAATCACGGGCGCCGCCTGCTCCCACAGAGTCTTTTCCGTCGAAAATTCGAGATCCACGTGCTCCATCAAACTTTTTTCTACGACAGTAGGTATCATCAGACTTGGTAGATGGGTCACCACCCCTTGAACGATTCCATCGTCTTTACTCTCCTCCGCCACTAAACTATCCAGCTGCTTGGACACCACAATTTTTCGGATCCGATGGCTTTCCATCGACCGAATCAAATCTCTCACCCCCTGTTCACGAACCGGCTTGACCACTACCCTTTTCTCCAAGACTCCAGGGATCATGAATCCTTCCATTCTGATCGTTCCTAACATGATCACCAGCATAGTAATAGCCCATCTCATTCGTAAAGTCGTGTTTCGTTTTTTATTATCAAGATCACGAGCTTAAATCATTTATGTTTGTAAGGACGAAGGTGGACAAGAAGAAGGATAATCACGAGAGCGAGAAGAATAAAGAGGGGAAGAAACAGAAATAGAAAGAGACGCATAATAATGACATGAAGAAGGGGGCGAACGATCTTGGTCTTGAGCTTGATCAGGACGCGGGGGTCGTCCATGGTTTGAAGAATGCTATCTTCCAGGATGGGGGGTAATTGGAGCTGAACCTGCTTCATCAACGCGGTCACCAAATCGTCCATTTATCTTTGTTTTCACAAAATAATAATTTTCAATATAATAAAATAAAAATGACAGCCCGTCGTTCGTGTAACCCTCTTAATCCCAAGGCTTTAGATGTAAATTATCGATGCAACGAAGTGACGGGACGATGGGTCAAAGCGACCACCGTTTTGCCTCCTCCTCCTTCTACAACCACGAGTTCTTCACAACAATTAATGATTCGACAGCTTTACACCGGTATGCAAACCGTCTTATCATCTCTTTCTTCTGAAGAATTATCAAAAGCGTTGAGGAAACTGAATCTGATTCAACGACTGATTCTCGCACTCCGAAGTGGGATCGAGAATGCGAGAGGTATGACCGACGATGAAATCCTTCAGAAACTTCAGATTCGTTATACATCTCCACCAGTGGTGGTGAATGTACCGGTTCATCCATCACCATCACCACCTCCACCAGTGGTGACGAATGTACCGGTTCAACCATCACCACCACCACCATCACGACAGCAAGATTCAGAAAAAGTACGAGTTCATGAAAGAAACGAGATACCGAACTTTAGATCTATGTCATTGAATGAAGTCCGACGGTATGCAAATTACCATAAAATACCAAATCGTTCCAAGATGGCCTATCTACAACTTATTCGGGCCTTGATAACGCATTACCAGAATTCAGTTTTAACGGACAATCAGCACACCCAATTTGAATTATATTCCATAGGCACTCTCCGACGCTATGCAAGAATTGGCAACCTTCCCAATTCTTCCAACTTGCCTCGGAGAGATTTGATTCGACTGCTTCAAGAACGGTATCCGTATGTTCGCGATTTACCCGACCTTGATAAAAATCGAAATTCAATAGAAACGCGGTTACCATCGCTCTCGTCCTCAGCAAGAACCCAACAACAAATAGAAGTACAACAACTCCCCACCCAACAACAATGGTGGAATCGGGTATGTCATAACAATGACGGTACACTTCAATCACAAGAGTGGAACGATGTATCGAAAGACAATGTGATTCGATTCCAAGGATTTTGCTTTACGTTACCGGAAGTGTATTCGATGATTCATCGCGCGTTTACTTCAACGGATACCTCGTATCTTATTGCTCCTTTACGATTACAAATCCCTTGTGAACCGTTTGGTCGTGTTCCCTTTACTCTCGCCTTCTTTCTTCAGTTGCGCAAGAAAATGAAGGAAAGTAATGTCCCCCAATATCCCGAGGTCTTATATTTTTTACGACATGTACGAAAATTTTATGACTCAGACAACCCGATCCATCGTTTTATCACTATACGAGACCCAAACAAAGTCCAAGTCAGTCACGCAATTGAAAAATTTTTACAGGATGGAATTCGTATGATCCGAAAAGGAGAACGATCCAATACGGAAATTTCATGGGAATTTATTTTACCGAGCAACGCCGACATGACGGATTCACAGAAACTAAATTACGCCCGGGGTAAACGTGTATAATTATC
>Ga0214919_10008149_pt1 | contig 13911 bp, 14 predicted proteins | sample LL1503_MetaG_FD_177994 | JGI IMG/M metagenome (GOLD analysis project Ga0214919, IMG submission 177994) | Freshwater microbial communities from Lake Lanier, Atlanta, Georgia, United States - LL-1503 | ecosystem: Environmental > Aquatic > Freshwater > Lake | place: USA: Georgia | collected...
ACTTAGAGGAAACTCTAGGTGCTTTTTTTAGGTTCAAAGTAGTATAGTCCGACTTTACTACTCGTCATAGATTTTTCAATGTCTTTTCATAGATTTTCGATACCAAAATCATCCCAAATCTATCTCTCCAACAAGTTATTTTGTTGGTATCAATTGGCTGCCCTAGCAGCACAGTCTGAACACTTGAACATGTTCTGTCCCAGCAAACGTTTGCATATTCCCGATGAACGTGGTTTGTGCAAACCACATTTGTAGCAACTGATGGTTGTGCCGCATGAAAAGTCTTGATACGGCGATCCGGATTCCTTGGCGGTATAGCGTAGCCCGTCCGCAGCAATCTTGGTGACTTGATCATTACTCATGAAGCTATTCTAGACTTGGACTTGAATAAAACGCTACGTTTGTTTTGAGTTGGGTTCTGCTATTCAGCCCAGCACCCAAGGATAAAAACGCGCTGCAGGTCTAAAAAGTGGACTACGAAAAATTTGTGGCTTTAGAAGCAGCGTGTTTTAAATGAGTCAGAAACCTTGGATGCCGGCCCAAAGACAACAACTGTTGTCATGTTAACTGCGCGACATATTCCAGATCTCTTTGAATGATTCGAGGAGGGCATAGGATTCCTCGCGAATCATTCCAGTGAATTCAATACTGGCCAAAGGTGAGATTTATGGAAATTGCTAACCCTGAGGATCAACTGGCACTTATTCATTTATCAATACGTGTTACGATAATAAAGTGAATGTTCGTCAAGTAACTAATGCCCTTGAACTGATGGAGTTTTTTGCAGATCGTGGCCGACCAGCCACACTCGCTGAAGTCTCCAAGCACTTTAACTGGCCGCGTTCAAGCACCTTCAATCTGCTGCAAACCCTGTCCAAACGAGGTTACTTGTATGAGCCGCGTTCGCGTGAAGGTTATTACCCATCGCCTGCCTGGTTGCCTCTTATCCAGAAAATCGACCGCGCCGCACCGGTGCCTATCGAGTACCAAAACCTACTTAATTCACTGCAAGAGCGAACTGGCGAAACTGCGGTTCTCGGTGCGATTAGCGGTATGAACGTTATTTTTATTGCGGCGGTTGAGTCGATCCATGCCGTTCGCTACACCGCTGAGGTGGGTAAGATCGTTCCCATTCACGCCTCCGCTACCGGAAGGGCGCTACTTTCTCTCCTAAGTGAGAGTGAGTGTGCTTCGATCCTGCGGCGAGCGGTTTTCGAGAAGTACACATCAACGACGCTTATGAGTTTTGAAGCCGTAGCGAACGAAATTGCTGAGTCACGCCGGCGCGGCTTCTTTGAAGGTGTCGGGGAGTATACGCAAGACCTTGGCGGTATTGCCATGCCCCTGGCGACCACAAACAGGCACCTAGCTGTGCTTGTCGCTGGTCCGATGTCGCGTGTGCAACCGTACAAGAACGAAATCGTCTGCGCCATCAAGGAAGAATTCGCGCGCCATGTTTCCGTGAACAAGGAGGAAGCTGATTAGCTAGCTAAGAGAAAGCGTCTCGTGGACTGATTCTCAGTCCACGCCGATGCCTGCGGCATCCAGTTGTTCGCGCGAAATTCCCCATTCCAAGGCCCGCTGAATTCCACCCTGTCCGCATTCCGGAGGTGCACCCTTAACCGAAGATGGCGTGCGGGAAAATTGTGGAGCAGAATTAGGCTGGACCACGCCGTTAGTGTTTATGAAGATATTCCGAGCTTTATTGTGAGGGTGCTGGCCCACCTCAATAGGTGCCAGAACAGGAGTGATGCACGCATCGCAATCCTCGAGCAACTCACACCATTCTGCTCGTGGACGATTTCGGAAAAACTTGTCGAGTGACTTGCGCAATGCCGGCCATTTCGAGCGATCGTCACCGTCCAGAAGTGACTCGACAGGGAAGCCCGTCCTCTGCGCGAAAGCTTCTCTAAACTTACGCTCGATCGCACCGAATGCCACATACCTTCCGTCGGCGCATTCATAAACGTTGTAGAAAGGCGCCCCGCTATCTAAGAGGTTTTCGCCCCGTGGCCGCGTGTTCATGCCTGCAGCATACATTCCAAAATAGGGCGCCATTAGCAAACTTGCACCTTCGACCATTGCAGCATCGATTACCTGCCCTTGCCCTGAGCGAGAGCGCTCAACGAGCGCTGATGCAATTCCAAAGGCTAGCAGCATAGAACCTCCGGCATAGTCGCCTAGTAGGTTCAGCGGAGGGGTAGGCGGTTGGCCTGTGCGTCCAATCGCGTGTAAGGCTCCCGTTAAGGAGATGTAATTAAGGTCGTGGCCTGCTACCTTGGAAAGCGGTCCGGTTTGGCCGTACCCTGTCATTCGTCCGTATATTAGGCGTGGATTACGCGACATACATATATCTGGGCCAAGTCCTAGTCGCTCCATAGTGCCAGGCCTAAATCCCTCTATCAATACGTCGGCAATATCGATTAACTCTACAGCTAAATCGCGCGCGCGCGGTACCTTCAAGTCGAGGGAGATGGACGTTTTTCCCCTATGGGCAATATCGAATTTACGTTCACGAGGAATTCCAATATCGCTCGGACCATCGCGTTCAATAAGCAGCACCTCTGCCCCGAGATCTGCCAGAAGCATTCCGCAGAAAGGCCCTGGACCGATTCCTGCGATTTCTACGACGCGAATTCCAGCCAGAGGCCCTTGCTGGTGTTTCTCGTTCATGCTCTTCCCCTCTGCCGCACGCGTAATTGTTTAGCGAGCTCGTCGCGATGCTGCGGGGCAGCGACGCTAATCAAGCGTAGAGCACGCTCAGCGGTAGTTACGTTACGCAGTTCCGCGACGCCATATTCCGTGACCACCGTGTCGACATCGGCGCGGCCGATCGTGACCGGCCGCGAATCTAAAGTCGCCACGATGCGGCTAATCTTGCCGCCCGCCGCGGTAGCTGGGAGCACAGTAATGCTCCGGCCGCCTTTGGAAGCGCGGGCTGCGCGGCTAAAATCCAGTAACCCCCCGATGCCGCCGCGCTTTCGGCCTTGCAGTTCTTCGCAGTTCACTTGTCCGCTAAGGTCCACCTCGAGCGCACCGTTGATCGCATGAAACTTTGAAAGCAACCCGAGGTGGTGCGAATCATGAGTCATCGAGCTATGGCGCACCTCGATGGATTTGTTGCGATCTGCAAAGCGATACGTCTCCTGAGAGCCGCACAAGGTATTGGTCACGCTGATCCCTCCGTCAGACCCTTTGCGCGAGTTGTCGATTGCACCGCGCTGTATCAAGCCGATACCTGCGTCGCTAAGCACACCTGAGTGAAAACCGAGGTGTCGATGCGAACTCAACGCGCCAAGCGTCGCGTCAGGCAGAGACCCTACACCGACCTGTAGTGTCGCACCCTCGGGGACGATCGACGCGACATGTGCGGCAATTGCCGTTGCGACTGCATCTAACTTGGCGGTAGGTAGTACAAGAGGCGGCAATTCGGCATGCATCCAATGATCTACCCGGAGATCATCTGGCCAAGGAGTTCCATACGTCCATGGAGTGCCTTCATTCACCTCGGCGACGACAACTCGGGCTCGCCTCGCAGCCTCCAAAATATAATCACATCCTAATCCGAAACTTGGCACTCCGCGATGGTCCACAGCCACTTGTAGTAGTACGACGTCAGCCGGAACTTGCCCTGTTTCGAATAACACTGGAAGTTGGCTGTAGGACTCTGGATAAACTTCTAGTGCTCCTCGATCGGCAATGACGCTTGCGCGCCCGACGGCACCGTAAGATAAAAACCGTATGTTGGCTGGCGCATCGTCAAAAGTATTGGAAAACAGAGTTCCGACGAAGACGCTTAGTGAGAAGCTCGAAACACATGCGTGCTCTACCAGCTTACGGGTTAGTGTGCCCGGTTCAGCGCACGCTTGGCCGCAGACTACGGTGTCGCCGTCACGCAGCAAGTAACTGAGATCGAATGCCGCTGCGTCCACCACGCGTCGATTCTTCATGCTGCGAAAGCTACCTGGTCGCGCTTCATGAACACACAACGACTGCACACACGCACTAACTCGCCGCGCTGATTGATTTTCCGATGTTCGAATTTAGTGACGTCAGTGTTGGTACGACTCTTCGACTTGCGCATTCCGACGGATGTCGTTTCCACATTTGGCGTATTGCCTTCGAAATTGGAATTCGGAAAATAATAATAATTCATACCGTTATTGCCGATCGAGGAACCCAGTGCCGTTTAGTAGGTGGACACGCCAACGAACAGCGCGAGTGCGAAAATGCAGATGACCAACGGCTTCTTGAAATCGGTTTTGGCCACAAATTTTAAATCGAGGTACAAAAATTGCGGATTCAAGCTCAGTTCGGTCGCAAACAAGTTATCGTGTTCTTTTACGGTTGGCGTGATTGCGTGTTCGAAGCCTTGTCCATCCTTAAACTTATAGAATTGTAGTTCTGCCATGTCAGTTCCTTCATGGTCGGATTGAAGGCGTCGCCTGGAACGCAGCACCCGATGTAAAAAGACTGGAAATTTCAGCGGCCGTATAGCCGGCTTCCTTCAACACCTCCTCGCTGTGCTGGCCGATCTGTGGCGGAAGGTAGCGCGTGTCCATATCCACCGAACTCCAGCGAGCTGCATGACGCATTTGCCGAATGCGCCCCTCAGTCGGGTGACTCACCTCTTGGAAAAAGCCAATTTCATTTAGGTGTGGGTCAGTGAGAATATCATCGATTGAATTGATACGCTGGCACGGAATCTCGTGCGCCTCGCAAAGGGCTATCCACTCGTTGGTCGTCCGGCTTGCAACGATATCAGCAAGTAATGAATAGGCGACCTCGTAGTTGTTTGCACGCGCTGTTTGGGTGTTGATACGCGGGTCGCCATCAAATTCAGTGACACGGCCGATCGCGCTGAAAAACGCGCGAAACTGCTTGTCGTTGTAGGGCGTTAGGCCCAGGTAGCCGTCAGAAGTCCTGAACGGTCGCCGGTAGCGGTTCAACAGGCGACTGTACCCAGATTTCGCAATGGGCGGAACGTATGCCTCACCATTAAGATGATCGCCTAATATCATCTGTGTTAGCGTCTCAAACATTGGAACCTCGATCGACTGGCCCTTACCGGTTCGTGCTCGCATAAACAAAGCGGCGATGGCCGCATGCGTAGCTGCCAGCCCAGTCATGCGGTCGCAGAGGTTCGCCGGAATGTACGCGGGCTCCGCATGGCCGGCTCTTGTAAACAGTCCAGCGATGCCGCAGGCGGCCTGAATGATGTCATCAAATGCCGGCCGTTCTGCGTAAGGCCCGTCTTGGCCAAAGCCCACTAATGAGACATACACGATCGACGGATTGATCTCTCGCATGTCCTCGTAGGAAAGCCCAGCGCGTCGCATGGCTGCGGGGCGAACATTATGGATGAAAAGGTCTGCCTCTTTACAAAGCCTGATCAGCGCTTTCTTACCTTCCGGCATCTTTATGTCCAGAACTATGCTGCGCTTGTTACGCCCGGCAGCTAGATACATCGATCCCATTTGTGGGTTGCGCGCAGCACCTGCATGACGCATCACATCTCCCTCTGGAGGTTCGACCTTTATAACGTCGGCGCCGTAATCTCCAAGAATTTGTGTTGCGACAGGTCCCATTAGGACAGTAGCCATATCCACCACCCGAATCCCGCTCAACGGATGACTAACCTGTCCTGTTTCATTAAACTTGTCCATCATTGTGGACAAATTATACCTCTATGTGTACACTGAAGGTAGGCTAATGAAAGGTTGAAATGGATTTTGCATTAACGAACGAACAGGAATCAATAAGAGATTCTGTCGAAAAAATTTGCGCGCGGTTCGACGACGAATACTGGTCTCGATTGGACCGCGAAGGCGGATTTCCTGAGCAGTTCTTTCAGCAACTAGCAAAGGACGGTTGGCTAGGAATAGCGATCCCAGAGGTATACGGTGGTTCTGGTATGAAAATCGCTGATGCAGCGATCATGATGGAAGCAATTGCACGATCTGGTGCCGGCATGTCCGGCGCTTCGGCAGTTCACATCAATGTCTTTGGCTTGCACCCCGTTGCTGTGTTCGGCAATGATGACCAGAAGCGTCGTGCACTCCCACCTATGGCGCGCGGCGAGGTCAAGACCTGCTTCGCCGTCACCGAACCGAACACCGGCCTCAACACAACTCAGTTGCGCACGCGCGCGATACGGAAGGGGGATCTTTATGTAGTTAACGGGCAAAAGGTCTGGATCTCGACGGCGCAGGTTGCGACGAAAATCTTGTTGCTAGCGCGCACGACTCCGCTTGAGGAAGTACAAAAGCCAACTCAGGGGCTCACACTTTTCTACACGGATTTCGACCGCTCGCGCATTCAGGTGCACGAGATCGAGAAGATGGGCCGTAAGTGCGTAGACTCGAACGAACTGTTTATCGAAAATTTCGAAATCCCTGTAGAGGACCGTATTGGCGAAGAGGGTCGTGGTTTCGAGTACATACTTCACGGCATGAACACGGAGCGGATCATGATTGCGGCAGAGGCGATCGGACTTGGCCGCCTCGCCCTTCAGCGCGCAACCAAGTATGCTACTGAACGAATAGTATTCAATCGCCCGATCGGAAAGAACCAGGCAATACAACATCCGTTGGCACAAAACTGGATGCAGCTTGAAGCTGCCTGGCTTATGACCATGCAGGCAGCTTGGCAGTACGACAACGGAATACCCTGCGGTGCGGCTGCAAACGCTTCGAAGTACTTGGCCGGAGAAGCGGGGTTCGAGGCATGTACACGCGCCGTCATGACACATGGTGGATACGGCTACGCAAAGGAATACCAGGTAGAGCGGTACCTTCGCGAATCGTTGATTCCACGCATCGCCCCTATCAGTCCAGAATTGATACTTTGTTTCATTGCCGAAAAGGTTCTTGGACTTCCCAAGTCGTACTGACAACTGGTAAACCAAATATAAACTTTTAAAAGGGAGGCAATATGATCAACATTCGAAAAATAGCACTTGTAATAGCCGCAACGTCATTTTTATTCGCTACGGGGCTTGCGCAAGCGCAGGGCTATCCTCAGAAGGGCACGACGATAAGGATCATCGTTCCTTTCTCGGCGGGTAGCGGCACCGATGTGATGACCCGAACCCTGATTGAAGACGTGCAGAAAAGCTTAAGCGGTGTAACGGTTGTGATCGATAACAAAGCAGGGGCAAATGGCGCCATTGCATCCGAGATCGTCTCCAAGGCTGCTCCGGACGGTAATACCTTGTTGCTAGTCACTAGCTCTGCTTTCTCGGCGAATCCGTGGCTAATGAAGAAGCTATCGTATGACCCAGTAAAGGATTTCACACCAATTGTTCGCGTGGTGGACTTCCCATTCATGCTTGTCGTGAGCGGTACATCCCCTATTAAAACGCTAGATGATTTAGTAAAACACATACAGTCAGGTGCCAAAATGGCGATGGGCTATGGAAACGCCACTGGACAAGTTGCAAACGCGCACCTAATGAAAGCCGCCAAGTTTGAGGGGGTCTCCGTGCCTTACAAGAGTACGCCCCCAGCGATGACAGATCTGATCGGTGGCCAGTTTGAAGCGATGTTTGTGGATATGGCTTCGTCACAGGGCTTGGTGAAGGATGGCCGCATACGCCCTTTGGCTGTGATGGCGGACCGCCGGTCCAAGCTGATGCCAAATCTCCCAGCCCTTGGTGAGAAGTTTCCCGGCTTCAATTACGTTGCTTGGGGTGGTCTAGTCGGACCCGCTGGACTGCCGGCTGAAGTTGTGACGAAGATGCAAGCCACGTTCAGTTCTTCGCTGGCCAACCCCAGCGTCGTCAAGCGTTTTGGCGAATTGGGCCTGGAGCCATATCCAAGTACTACCGCTGAATTCGCCAATTTCATCTTGGAACAAAAGGGCGCATGGGGCGCCAAGATCAAAGATGCCGGCATCCAGCCGGAGTGAAACTAAGGCTCTGCCGCACCCGTCGGCCTTGTTGAAGCGAATCTATTAGTCAGTTTTAACCAACGAGTGATGAACCTACTCTTGACGATAAAGTAGCAAAGCGAATTGATTCATCATTCGGGGTATTTTAAGGATAGGTCTTCTGGCTGAGAGAGTTTTTACGTAGTTTCCGATTTGTTAACAGTCTCAAACTTCATTTTTTTAAGGATATGTTGTTAGTTGTACCCTCACCTAGTACAAGGAGGTTACGGTTTTTTATTGCAAAGATTTTCTTAACTTTTGGCTTTGTAAGGGCACACCTCACATGACTACGGCTGGATCGTAGTTCCATTAAAAAGGCATCAACAAAAAGGTACACCTATGGCAGGCTTATATTTCGAACAATTTGAACTCGGTATGCGTTTTGACCACGAATGGACGCGAACAATCACCGATATGGACAACGTGCTTTACAGCGCTCTGACTATGAATGTGCAGCCTTTGCACATCGACGCGCATTTTGCGGCCCAAACTGAGTTTAAGCGGCCCATCGTTAACAGTTTGTTCACGCTCGGCCTTGTTATCGGAATGACCGTTAACGACACAACTTTTAGAACCACCGTTGCCAACCTAGGTATGACAGACACCAACTTTCCAGCACCGGTATTTGCTGGCGATACGATTCACGTTCGCACAACGGTAATCTCCAAGCGTGAGAGTAAATCGCGTCCCGCAGCCGGCATCGTGGAGTTCGAGCATGTAGGGCTCAACCAAGATGACAAGGTGGTTTGCGTCTGTCGCCGCGCCGCGCTCATGCACAAGAAGCCGTTAGCCACATGAATGCTTCCATGCTATTCGTACCGGGTACCTCTCCCGATCGCTATCTCAAGGCTCAGGCCGGCACGGCCGGTGCTCTAATCCTCGACCTAGAAGATTCTGTTCCAAAGGCTAGCAAGAGCGAGGCACGCAGCAATGTGGTGGACATGCTGAGCGCGCAGCCGGCGCATCAGCAGGTGTGGGTCCGCGTTAATCCCGCATCTAGTCAACTTCTGTTGGCGGACCTAGCTGCCGTGGTATCGGCAAAGCCGTTTGGCATACTTCTGCCAAAGTGTAGCGGGCGCAAATCGCTGATAACCGTATGTCATTACCTCGATGCTCTAGAGACGGCTGCCGGTATTGAACTGGGTCAGACGAAAATTCTTCCTATCGTCACCGAGACAGCAGAGTCAATGTTCCACCTCGGTGAGTTCGCAGGCAGCACTTCCCGCCTGTGGGGACTGACATGGGGCGGCGAGGATTTAAGTGCCGACATTGGCGCAATCAATAACAAAGAGGGCGGGCGTTATACCGAGCCCTACCGATTGGCACGGTCGATGTGCCTTTATGCTGCAGCGGCAGCTCGCGTGCGTGCAATTGATACCGTCAGTGTAGCGATCAACCAGCCCGATCTAGTGCGGGCTGAATCGGCAGAATCGTTTCGTGACGGTTTTGTAGGCAAAATGGCTATCCATCCTAGTCAGCTTGCTTCAATAAACGAAACATTTTGTTATTCAAACGAGCAGATTGCGTGGGCACAAAAAGTTGTTGCTGCGCTGGGCTGCCGAAATGGGTCGGGCGCTGTTCAGTTGGATGGGCAAATGATTGACGAGCCGCATTTAGTAATTGCGCATCGAATACTGGGAGACGGAGCTTGAGTGAGCCTCTTCCGGGCGTGCGTATCGTCGACATGACTGCAGTAAGCAGGGAACCAATTTCGATAAATTGCTTGACGACTACGGCACCGAAGTAATCAATATCGATACCCAGTTGGTGCGCTGGGGCGGATATGTGCGGGGCGATGGCATCCAGCCAAAGTAAACCACAAGCCAGATGGGGGATGGTGTGCATGCCTGCGATTGAGTATGCATTTCCGAAACATGAAAGGATACGTTTATCCGTGGCTGAAACTGGTGTTGATACAAGATTTTCAAGCATGAGATATGCGACGTCTTGATAGTCAGCCCAGCACCCAGGGGAAAAACGCGCTGTAGGGCTGATTTGATACTCGCATGCTTTGCCCAAATGGGTCCTGCAGGTATAAAAAATTGGGCTGCGAAAAATTTATGGGAAGTACTTGTCAAATCAGGGTGTTGATTTTTACTCGGTACCCACCACTGCTACTAGTATTCCCAAGGTCGTGGTCTACGCTTGCTCTGCAACTCACCCACGTTCATCTCGCCCTGTAGTGGGGCAGCATAGAAGCGGTCAATCATCTCGGGACTAGTTCTGGCATTTCTTGCCAGCGTCAAAGTATCTACGCCTCGGCCGAACATCAAGCGGAACATGATGCTGCTGTGCCGCAAGCTGTACAAGGTTCTTGTTTCCCCAGCTGTGCTTAGCTTCAAGCCAGTAACTTCCAAGACAATTTCAAATTGACGCGCTAATAGTTTCATTGCGTTATCACGTGAAGCAGCGTGAGGCATGAACACATAGTCCTCGGGATGAATGTCTCTGCCAAATTCCAGCACCTGACGACGTCGGATCCGTTCGTAAACTTTCACAGCCCATGGCATCGTGGTGATGGGAAAGCTGTGACCCTTGCTGGGTGGCAGGCTCAGTCTTAAATATGTCCACTCACGCTTGATCACTTCAACGTGTTTATGCTGCATGTTTCGAATGTCAGTTGGCCTGATATAGCTATTGACCATGAACACAATTAGATCCGATAGATCCTTGGTCATCTCAATGCGTTTAATCAATCGGTCGCTAGGACTAATCTTTTCGCCAGGGGCACAGAAATAACTTCCTTCCATTGGTTCAGTATGAGCCCGCCATTCCACTCGCTTGCCTGCAAGCTTCTTGGACTGCTTGGTAATTGCTTTGTATTCGCCAACATTGAACCACCCACGCGGTTTGTCTTCAACGCCAACTTTGGGAAACTCTGGAATGTGATCTATGAAGCTGTGCCTAGCTGCGTGCTGCAAAACTTTTCGGGTCAAGCCCATGTAGGCACTCAGTGTTGATACGCTGAGCTTGGGCTCTTGGTTGGAAATCTTTTGCAGGAACTCATCCAACGTTTTGTAATTAATGGATAACACATCCATGAGTCCAAAGAAGGGCAGTATGTGCTTGTCGTATCTAAGCTTCATGTTGTCGTAGCTGATCCTAGACAGTTGATTACGGTTGAGTTTGGCTGATTCACTTTCCATCAGCATTTTGGTTGCCTTGGCATAAGTCACAACCTCAGCAGCATTCACTTCTGCTGGAATGCCATCAAAACTGCCACCCCTTATGCGGATGGTGATGTCATCGTAAAAACGCTTGGCCGCTTCAAGGGCATCCCGTTTGATTTCCGTTTTGGTAGTTCGCTTAAAAATGTGACTCTCTGCGTAATACCTTACCCACCAATAACTGGACGCGGGGATTTTGAAGATCACAAGTTTTCTTGGGTAGCCCGGGATCCGTGTGATGGTGTCCAGTATGGGTACAGACCTGTGACGCTCTGCTGAATCGGGTTCAAATGCTCTAACCATGGCTCACGCTCGCAATGTTTTACATAGTGTGTTTTCGGAGAAGTAGGGCAGTCAACCGATAAAGGCTGAGTCTGTGGCTTTTAGACGATCTGCAAACTTAAACGTCGTAATTTCAAGTGATCACAGCTTCGGCTTGTGTTTCATCGACAGTGTGCTTTGGTGCATGACTTTTCCAATGGTGTTGATCGTGCCAAGCTAGGAGTTTTGACATGGCATGGTCAATTGCTTGTTTGCCATAGCCATCTGTGAGATCTATCAGTCTTTGAACGTCAAAGTTCTCGATCACGCTGTCGTCGATGCTGTCTCGTTTGATCTCATCTTTATGGCGCTCAATTCTTTGGGGCCAGTTATTGATTTCATCCGTGATGCTGCGAACTTGATCGTATGTTCGAAGTAGTGAATATAGATTTTTGAGATCGTCGTTATTGACGAAGTACGAACCCAGACATTGGGTTGAGTACTTGAGAAGAAAAAATGGGTTGATTTCAATCTCTTGCGCAGTGAACAAGAAATGAGAAGTTGTTACTTGCGACCAATAGCCGCGTCGCTCTTCTTTTTGGTTTGGAGAAAGGCTATCTTTTAATCGAGCCAATGATCGTATGTAGTCTCGGTGATGACCGTTGGTTTTGTAGTAAGTGAAATCTTCAGTGCCCAGCAGTCGGATCAATTCCTTGCGCTTGGGCAATTCCTTTTCGTCCTCAACATTCCAAAGCAGAATTGAGCCCTTTGGAATTCTTGCAAATAAGTCGTAGTACATGTGGGTCTCCTTTAATTAACTCCCCAAACCCGAAGGTTTAGGGATTGAGGTTGATTGAGTTATGCAGGCTGATGGATAGTGACTCCGCCAACTGTCATGCTTTGTGGCGCATTGAGCATGGCTTCTGGTTGCACTGCAGCATTGACCGCAGGTAAACCAACTGGTTGGTAACCCTTGTCTCCAGGCTTCATACCCCAGCCTGAGGTGATGCCAAGCTTTTCGCGTAGCACATCCAGTTTTCCTTGCATAGCTTCTAAGTCATCGGGTACGCTGACCTCTGCAACCATGGCCAAGATCTGAGCTTCCATGGACTCATTGACTTTAAAAAATTTCACCACTCGGCGCTCTTGCCCACCAGGGTTTACACAAACGGCAAACTCAAACAAGCCTTCCTTCTTGCCTTCTGCCACAGTGTTGAGAACGAATTTGTTATCCACTTCCACAACTGTTTGAGCTGACTTGGCATTGGCCAGTAGGATCTTTTTCAGCATCTGAACCTTCGCGTCCTTGTGCTCTTTGATGTTCTTGACGTTTTCAGCCTCATCTTTTGTGGCTGTGATCTTTCCTATGCCGCCCCGGTCTTTGATGTACTTGGGTAATTCTTGGGCAGTAAGGTTTTCATCATGAGCCACTTGTAATACTTTGGAATACGAATAGGCTGTTTGACGATCAGTTGGCAAGATAAAGCGCAAGACTGTGGTCACCCAAGGCGTATTGGCTTGGGTCTTGATTTCATGGTCAGAATCCAGTCGCTCGCGCATGCGCTGCAAGATGTGATCACGCAGCGGTGATTCGTTGATTTGCAGCGCGTAGCTGTAAATTGCACCAAGCAGGGCGTAAAGCTCTTTAGTGCCACGAACCACGTAGGTTTCCACGTACTGATCGTTCATCTTGGCAAGGTTCGAGGCTTGGCCCAAAACTATATCTACCTGAACGTCATTTGCACTCTTGTCACTCGGGCGGCGGCTATCCGATCCCCCAAGGGTGCGATTCATAAGCAAGCCAAAAGCCAACTCATCTATGGGTTGGGCGGGTACTGAATTCCCATTCAGCTGCGGTGGATTTGAAACTGCAGTTTCTAAGTTCATATCAACTCCTGATAAAAATTTAACTAAGGGTTCTGCCGGCCAGGATCGACTCGACAACCGAAGATTAGATTTCTGGCATCGAAGTTAGATACTTTTTTCGTGGGGGACGAAAAAACGATGTTGACGACTCAAAAAGCTGCTAGCAGTGGCCAGCGGTTGATGAAATCGATCTCTGTTAGCGGCGTCGCAGCAGCTGAAGTTCAAGGTGTAGCAAGTGAGCCCTGCCTGTGCGGCAGCTACTTGGAAGCTTGGTTTCGATGTTTGCAACTGTCCAAGCAATACACCCACAACTGCCGTACAGGATTGTTTGGGTCGCAGGGAGCTGCCAACACCTTTCAGCTTTTTGGAAGTGTGGAAGACTGCACATTGCAAGAGTGGTGGTGCGAACGTGGCTGCGAAAACTTTGGTCGCAGCATGGCCACATTTAATGTGCGATTGGTCGTAGCGCAGCGAAAAAAAGACAGTTGCCGCATCACTTTGGATGCCGATGATGAAACTCCTGCTGAATTGGTTGGTGACGAGATCAGTTTTATGCTCTGTCAACTGCGTCTACTTCAAGGTCAAAGTGGCATGCTTTCCTCAGCACCCAAGGCGTGGTCAATTTACAAAAGCCGGATCACGCCCGATGCCATAAAGCTGCATCTAGATGTGCTCGAGGCACATGACA
>Ga0214919_10008151_pt1 | contig 13907 bp, 16 predicted proteins | sample LL1503_MetaG_FD_177994 | JGI IMG/M metagenome (GOLD analysis project Ga0214919, IMG submission 177994) | Freshwater microbial communities from Lake Lanier, Atlanta, Georgia, United States - LL-1503 | ecosystem: Environmental > Aquatic > Freshwater > Lake | place: USA: Georgia | collected...
TGCTCCCAAGAAGAGCGCTGCTAAGAAAAAACCTGCCACGCGCCGGTAATTAAGATGGCTACCAAACGCGGTATCCAATACATCCCTGCAATTGATGGACTGCGCGCTATAGCGGTAATTGCAGTCATGCTTTACCACTTGGGTCTTGAATGGATTCCTGGTGGATTCCTTGGAGTAGATCTCTTCTTTGTAATCTCAGGATATGTGATTACGCGCTTACTCCTTGATTCGATTCAACAGCGAGGTGGATTAGATCTTCGCGATTTTTATCTAGCGCGAATCCGCCGATTGGTTCCACCTTTGATCTTTATGCTTGTTGTTACCTCAATTGTTGTTGGGTTATGGGCTCCAGATACCACTAAGAAATTCTTAATTGATGCGCCATTTTCAATATTTGGTGGAATGAACTGGTGGTTGGTCTTTAACCATCAAGATTATTTCGCAAGTAGCGGGCGCCCTCCTTTGCTTCAGCACACTTGGTCGTTGGCGGTTGAAGCGCAGTTCTATCTACTTTGGCCGCTCATCTTGCTCTTGGTCCTGCGCTTTTTCGGTAAGAAGTTAATCCCGGCAGCGGCCCTGGTAATTGCAGCAACTTCGGGAATCGTCTTGATGTTTGTCTCATTCCAACTAGATGCTGCAAACTCTTCGAAGGTAAGCCACGTCTACTTTGGAACCGATACCCACAGCATTGGGCTCTTCCTCGGTGCCGCACTTGCAGTGAGTTGGATCCCCCAGAATTTCCAGGAAAAAGTAAGTAACAGAGCGCAAGATTTTATCGATGGAGTTGGAGTATTTGGCTTCCTTGGAATTCTTGCAACTTTCTTATTGATAGATGAGACAAAACCAACGCTTTATCGATTAGCTTTTCCACTTGCTGGAATATTTGGTACTGCAATCCTGATTTCAATTGTGCATCCGGCATCGCGCTTTGCACCACTGCTGCGCAATCATGTAGTACTTTGGATAGGCGAACGCTCTTATGCGATCTATCTCTGGCACTGGGTTATCTTTCAAATCTCCCGGCCCCAAGTTGATTTAGAAGGACAAGACTGGGCGCTTTTATCATTACGTATTTTACTTGTCCTTGCTCTTTCAGATATTTCTCTGCGCTTAGTCGAACTCCCCATCAGAAGTGGCGCCGTTTCATTTTGGCTTAGAGGCATGAAGTATCGAACTCCAGATGTACGAAAGAGACAGAAGCTTTTAATAATTTCGTTAACTACATTAGTTATATGTATATCAAGCTTAGTTTCACTAAATGCCCTTATTGAGATTGATGACAAAAATAAAGCGCTGATTCAACAGTTGAAAGATGCCGAAAAGCCACTTGCGCCGCAGGCAACCGCTTCCAATCCTGGTCTCTGGGTTACGGGCGACTCAGTAATTTTAGGTATCCGCCACGAGCTAGAAAGCGCATACCCAATAGCCTTAATTAACGCGCGAGTTGGTCGTCAAGCACCGGAGTTAATTGAAGTTATGTCACATGATTTGAAAAATGTTGGTAACTCAACCGTTATATTTGACTTGGGAAATAACAATGCACTCACTCGCGAACAAGTTGTTGCAATTTTTGAGATAGTTAAATCAGCGCCTAAGGCAATTGTTGTAAATACCGCGGTTCGTCGCCCTTGGAAAGAGGCCAATAACTCTCTTATTGATGAAGTTGCGGCAGGTTATCCAAATGCTTTGGTTGTGAAATGGGATCAAGTTTCACAAGGACATCCTGAATATTTTGCGCCAGACGGAGTTCATTTAGTGCCGGCTGGAGTACGTGCTTACGTCGCTGCGATCGAAACCCAACTATAAAAAATAACCCCCACCGGATCGGCAGGGGTTATTTTTATTTAATTCTTTATTCGAACTGACCTGCAAATCCAAACGCCTTTGCTGATGCGCTCTGTCCATCTGAGTAAACAGATGAGACTCGGAATGATGTTGAACCATCAGTTGAACCCTTTGTGAATTCAATTGAGAGTTGATCTGCTGGAAGCATGCCAGTCTCTTTCCATTCGCCCATATTTGAACGAACTTCAAACTTGTAACCGGTTAGACCTGCAGTTGCTGCAGGAGCCTTCCAAGTAATAACCATGACTGACTTAGTTGAATCTTTCCAGTTTCCAATGAAGCGACCTGGAGCTTCTACCGCTGCTACCGCCTCGCCTGTTGCTGAAGCAGATGCTTCAGGAGTTGCCGCTTCTGACATTTCAGGAGTTGCTGATGAGGTTGCTGATGCAACTGGGGCAGCATCATCGCTTTGAGATGCAGGACGTGAGATAACCACAATTGCAAGAAGTGCGATACCGATAACTGCTGCGAGCAATACGCGAGGAGATGTTGACTGCTTTGGCGCTGCGCTTGGCTTAGCCGCTGGCGCCGCCTTAGGAGCAGGAGTTGTTGAAACATTTACCGCTGATGGGCGCTTAACGCCACCAACTGGAACTGGTGGAATAACTAAAGTATTTGCAGAAGTTGATTTCTTCGCTGGTGACTTTTTAACTGCGCTCTTCTTACGTGCAGGGGCCTTCTTCGCAACTTTCTTAGCAACAGCTTTCTTCTTCGCTGGGGCTTTCTTAGCTGCCTTTTTGGTCGCAGCTTTCTTCTTCGCTGGAGCCTTCTTGGCAACCTTCTTTACAACTTTTTTAGCTGCGGCCTTCTTCTTAGCCGGTGCTTTCTTCTTAACTGCCACGATGTGACTCCTTTGAAAATTGGAAACGATCAGGGTTGGAACGAGTTCGTATAGGCCAAGTTTAGCCTAGGGAGTTGAGCAAATTGATGACATGAGGTGCGATCGCGCGGAGTGATTTTCCGCGATGGCTTATCGCATCCTTGGCTGCTGCGCTCATTTGTGCGCTGGAAATTGCATAGCCTTCGGGGCGAAAAATTGGATCGTAGCCAAAACCTTGATCTCCAATTGGCTCGTGAAGAATCCAGCCTTCAAATATCGCCTCTTCTATGTGGGTTCGCCCGTCTGGCAGTGCAAGCGCTGTTACACATGTGAAGTGCGCGCTACGTTGCTCGTCTGGAACGCCATCTAATTGGTGCAATATTCTCTTAATATTTGCCTCGTCGTCACCATGTTTTCCAGACCATCGTGCCGAGAAAATTCCAGGATCGCCATTTAAATAATCAACGCAGAGGCCACTGTCATCTGCAATCGCCGGGATGCCAGTTGCTTCGCACATTTGGCGCGCCTTTAATAACGCATTCTCTTCAAATGTGGAACCGGTTTCATCAACATCATGGAGATCAGGAAATTGATCAAGGCCCACTAATTCAATCTGCCCTGCAGCGATATCTTCGAGAATACGACGAAACTCTTCAATCTTGCCTTTATTGCGCGTGGCTAGAAGTAATCTATGAGGAATCACTCTATTTACTCATTGAGAGAGCGCGGTCTTTTGAATTTCACCAAGTTCTAGGCAGCCCGCAACTGCCAGATCTAAAAGTGAATCAAGCAAGTTGCGATCAAATGGCACTCCTTCGGCAGTTCCTTGAACTTCGATAAATCGCCCATCGCCACTGCAGACCACATTCATGTCGGTATCTGCGCGAACATCTTCTTCATAGCAAAGATCGAGCATGGGAACACCGTCAATTATTCCGACAGAGACTGCTGCAACTGAATCACTTAGCGGTTTGGAATCTACCTTGATGTGGCCCTGTGACTTCGCCCAAGAGATGGCATCGGCAAGTGCAACATAAGCACCAGTAATGGCAGCAGTACGCGTTCCACCATCTGCCTGCAAAACATCGCAGTCGATCACAATTGTGTTTTCACCGAGTTCTTTCATATCAACGATTGCGCGAAGTGAGCGACCGACTAATCGAGAGATTTCTTGGGTGCGTCCACCGAGCTTGCCCTTAACGCTTTCGCGATCAGAGCGAGTATGTGTAGCACGTGGCAACATCGCATATTCCGATGTCACCCAACCTGTACCAGAATCTTTTAACCAACGTGGAACGCCCGGTGTAAATGAGGCGACGCAGAGCACGCGCGTCTTTCCGAACTCAACAAGCACTGAGCCCTCAGCATGATCTAACCATTTGCGTGTTACGTTGATTTCGCGCAGCTGGTTATTGTTTCTTCCGTCATTGCGTGCCATGGGCTTCCATTCTATTTATTCGAATTTATCAGAGGTGATCTAGATGTTGTACAGAACCCACTTCAGGTCCCAAGAATCGGCGAGCTAAAACCTCAAAAGCCGCTGAATCGCCTGTCGCAAAGAAGCGATGTGAGGCGGGAGTTGTTGTAGGAGCGCGCAAGAGCGAGTTTTCAACCAGCGTTCGATATAAATCTTTGGCAGTTTCTTCAGCGCTCGAAACTAGCGATACGCCATTGCCCATTACATAGGAAATTACGCCAGTTAAGAGTGGGTAGTGGGTGCACCCTAAAACTAGTGTGTCCACATCAGCATCCATCACCGGCTGCAAATATTCGCGGGCAATTTTGGTAATTGCCTCCCCCGATGTTTCACCACGTTCCACAAATTCCACAAAGAGTGGGCACGCGATAGAAGTTATCTCTAGCTGAGGCGCTGCAGCGAATGCATCCAGATAAGCCTGCGAATCGATTGTGGCCCGTGTGCCGATTACACCGATACGTCCGGAGCGAGAAGCAGCAACTGCGCGGCGAACCGCAGGTTGAATAACTTCGATGACCGGCACTGAATATCGCTCTCGCGCATCGCGCAACATGGCAGCACTTGCCGTGTTACATGCGATCACTAAAGCTTTAACGCCTTGATCGACTAGATAATCTAGAGTCTCTAAAGCAAAAGTTCTAACTTCCGCTAGCGGTCTTGGACCATATGGACCGCGAGCGGTATCGCCAATATATAGAGTTGGTTCATTGGGAAGTTGGTCAAGAATTGCACGAGCAACAGTTAAACCGCCAACTCCTGAATCAAAAATTCCGATTGGTGCATCGCTCACAGGGCAAGACTACCGCCTTGCGCGTCAAGCCCAGAGCGTGCCATCTAGCCCTTCGGTCGCTTCTTCAATATCAGAACCGTAAATCCCCGTTGATAGATATTTCCATCCAGCATCACAGACAATAAATGCAATATCAGCATCGCGGCCATCGCGAACCGCTTCGTTAGCCACTGCAATAGCCGCGTGCAAGATTGCACCCGTTGAAATGCCAGCAAAGATTCCTTCTACTTCCAAGAGTTCGCGCACACGGCTTACTGAATCTTGCGCACCCACTGAAAAACGGCGAGTTAAAACGGAAGCGTCGTAAAGTTCTGGCACAAAGCCTTCGTCGATATTGCGAAGGCCGTAAACAACTTCACCATAGCGAGGCTCTGCGGCAATAATATGAACATCTGGTTTTTGTTCTCGCAAATACTTTCCAGCTCCCATCAAAGTTCCAGTTGTGCCAAGACCTGCAACAAAGTGGGTAATTGTTGGTAGATCTTTAAGGATCTCTGGACCGGTGCCCTCGTAATGCGCCTTGGTATTTGCGGGATTCCCATATTGATAGAGAAATACCCATTCTGGATTCTGCGCTGCTAACTCTTTTGCAACGCGTACCGCCTCATTAGATCCACCAGCTGCGGGAGAGGAAATTATCTTTGCACCCCACATCTCCAAGAGTTGGCGACGTTCTGGACTGGTGTTCTCGGGCATTACACAAATCAATTTGTAACCACGCACCTTTGCCGCCATGGCAAGTGAGATGCCGGTGTTACCACTAGTTGGTTCCAGAATAGTTGCGCCAGGTTTTAGCTGACCGGTTTTTTCGGCTTCGTTGATCATTGAGATCGCAGTGCGATCTTTAATTGAACCAGTTGGGTTGCGATCTTCCATCTTCGCCCAGAGGCGAACGTTTGGTGCAGGTGACAGACGCGGTAGACCGATTAGCGGTGTATTTCCAACCGATGCTTCAAGTGAGTCATAACGCGACAATTTAACCGCCAGCGACTGCAGGGAGAATTGTTACTGAATCACCATCTTTGATTTGTGCATCTAAACTTCCAAGGAAACGAACATCTTCATCATTTATATAAATATTAATAAAGCGACGTAGCGCGCCATTTTCTAGGAGACGATCGCCAATTCCGGGGTATTGCGCATCGAGGTCTGAGATAACAGCGCTAAGAGATGCGCCAGTTGCTGATACAGCTTTCTGATCTTTGGTAAACGGGCGAAGAATTGTTGGAATGCGTACGTCGATGCTCATGTGCATATTATGGCCAATATTTGAGCTATTCGGTAATTGAAACTTCTTCCTCGGTTACGACGCCATCAATTATTCGATATGAACGGAATTCAATTGCAGGTGCAATCTCTTTGCGACTAGAAACCAACACATAATGTGCGCCTGGTTCCCCTGCGTATGCAATATCGGTGCGTGAAGGGAAAGCTTCGGTTTCGGTATGCGAGTGATAGATAACAACAATTTCTTCATCGTTATCGTCTACCTCGCGATAAAGCGCTAACAGATCTTTCGGATCAAATTCATAAAAAGTGGGTGAATGCGCCGCATTTATCATTGGTTTTAAGCGCTCTGGGCTGTCTTTGCCAATTGGCCCAAGGATTACGCCACAGCATTCGTCAGGATATTCAGCACGCGATTGTTCGATAATCGCATCAACAAAAGCGCGAGAAATAGTTAGCGACATAGTGGAGTTATCTTAACCCTCATCCATAAGGGCGGCGACTAAGCCTTCTTGCAACCAACCTAGCCAACCGTAAACAATATAAACACCGCGCAGTGGATCATCTGGTGCTAAAAGTTCTAACTCATCGCTGCTGCGTTCTTGCACATTTAAACGAACGCCCAAAGCTAAACGCATATCGTTAATTGCACCAAGCCAAGCATTTGCGCTCTCATGATCAAGATCGACTGTGCCATCTTTAGCGCTCTTTAAATACATGCGCATTGCCATGGCATATGCTTGTTTCTTATTGCGAAGCGTTGATTCGGTATAGCGACGAAATTCTGCAGAGTCCGCATGGTCTTGATAAGCATTTGGCAGTAAGCGATGAAGTACTTCATCTTCCGGCGGAGAATCGTGAGTTGTTATTCCAACCATCGCCGCTAATGGATCTTCGTGGCCGTGATCAACGCGCTCTGCCAAGAGTTCAATAATCTGCTCGCATAAGTTAATTAATATTTCGCGTTCATTTTCGGCAAATTCTGCAATATAAGAGTTACTGCCGTGGCGCTTAAATCCTTCAGATGTCATATCGCTTGGTCTCCACGTTGCAAAGTCGCCCAGAGTCCATATTCGTGAAGGCGAGCCACATCGTGCTCCATCTCTTCGCGGCTGCCCGTTGAGACAACTGCTTTACCTTCGGTATGGATCTTCATCATTAACTCGTGAGCTTTCTCTTTGGAGTAACCGAAGAGTTCCATTAGTACGTAAGTCACATAAGTCATGAGATTTACTGGATCATCCCAAACGATGGTTACCCAAGGCGTATCTCCTGAGAAGATCGCGCGGATCTGCTCTTCGATATGGGTATCTGTCTTAACCATCACCGGATAATGATAGAGAATTCTGGAGCGGCAACTTGCCGCCAAATTTGATCTGCCGCAACCAGGATCTGATAACGCGCTACTTGGCGCGCTTGTCCCTCGATTGCAAAAGTAAATGAGCCTTGTTCATTGGTGGTTGCCGTAGCAACGCTCTTCCAACTTCCCGCGCTAAATTTAATCAACGACACCATTGCGCCAGCCGTACGAGGTCGAACGGTTCCTTCAATCGCAAACGGAGTTTGCGATTTAACTGTGCCGGGTGCGGCAATAGAAATTGTGCGATCGACAATTAATGAAATTTCATTGCTAAGTGATTCTGCACGTTCCCAAGTTCCATCACTTGCGATGCGAATTGTGGTGGGCTTACCAAGCAATATTGGCGTTGCAAACTTTCCATCTATACCAGTCGTTGCCCTACCGAGCAGTCGCCATGTTGCATCCCCTGCGCTCTGTCCTTCGATACGAATCGGCACATTTGCAACAGGTGAAAGATCTTCCAAAGTAAGTTGTGAAGATAAGTTAATTGCGCTTCCATATAGCGAGTTTGTCTTATCCGATGAAAGAGTGCTTAAAACCTTTGCTGGAGCGATGCTCAGAGCAGTCTGGCGGATCGCTTCCATCGCAAGTGGCTCTTCCATTCCAAGCGTCCAAGCAGTAACTCCGCCTAATTTATATTTAGCCACAAGTTCGCTACGTATTTTGTAGCTCTGTGCATTCTGGTACCAGGCAGTGCGCGTTGCTGTACAAATTGTGGAAAGCCCATCGGCAGTGCTTCCTTCATAGGCCTTTGTGTAGGTAAAGGTAGCTTCACCAGATTTTTCATCATAAATAGGTGCGACGCCGTAGCTAGCAGCCAAGGCGGCTGCATCGCGCATCACAAAAGTTGCTGCTTTGGCGCCGACTTTAATTGCATTCGCAAACGGTGCAGGGCAGACCCCTTCTACCTTGGTTACCCAATCGCGACCATAGCCAGCTAGCCCAACATAAACTTTCGAAGCCGGCATTATCGAAACTGCATAAGCAACAGTTTTTTCAGTCCAAGTAAACGGACCAATCGGTCCAACCTTTGCAACTGAATAGTCGTAAGTCATGATTCGCAAACGATCGATATGCGGCGCAATTTGTGGCCAAGCATAGACCGTGTATCCCGGTTGTTTCTCAGCCGGATTAACATTGTAAGGAGATGAAACAGAGAGCAATTTATTGTTGGAATGCAAGAGCGCGGAAAGTTCTTTTACAAATGCTACCCAGAGCGGTGCGGTCGTAGCCCAAGTTGTATTTCCATCAACGAAGGCAAATCCTTCAAAATCTAAATCGATGCCATCAAAGTTATTTGCTATTACGTAATCGTTGATAGTTTTAGCAATTTTGCTTCGGTTTGCCGCATTTGCTAATAAGTTTGCTAGCACCAACTTATCCATTCCATCTGTAATAGTTGGAATTATCTGGAATCCTGCAGCGCGCATTGCTTCAAGTGGTGTTGCTATTGGAACGCTGGGATTACCTGTAGTATACAAATCACTTACAAATGCCGCTTTGGTCTTCCCGTCATATTTAAGGGTGTACCAAAACGGCATCACCTCTTTAATTAAATCTGCGTTATTGAGCGCGGCCGGAAGCGCCGTCTTCATTCCGTAATAAGGAATCCACCCGGTAAGAATTTTCCGCGGCTGGCTTGCGCTATTTGCCTGCGGTGAAGTTAGGACGCTAAAGGCGAGTAGAGCTACAAATAATTTACTTGTCAGAGGAATTGCGCGGGAGGCCGTCATAGATTTCTTTACAGACTGGACAGACAGGATATTTTTCAGGATCGCGCGATGGGATCCATTTCTTGCCACAAAGCGCCCGAACCGCTTTACCGGTCACCGCTGATTCAACGATTTTTTCTTTCTTTACATAGTGGGCAAAACGATCGTGGCCCCCATCATCTTCTTGATTTTGAGGACGGGTAAGCAGATCTGTATCTCCCTCTAAAACCGGTGAGTTCTTACGGAAAATACCCATGACCGAAAGGATAGTGGCAGCGGGTAGAATTTGAAGATGAAGGACTTGCTACGCACCGCAGATTTATCGCGGGCCGATGTCGATTTACTGCTCGATACTGCATCCGATTTCGCCAAGAACCCACTTCGTTCAAAAGACGCACTAGCCAATAAAACTGTCGCGATCTATATGACTAAACCTTCAACGCGAACACGTCTTTCTTCTGAAACAGCCGTGGCACATCTTGGCGGCACTCCAATCTTTATCCGTGGCGATGAACTACAACTCGGACGTGGTGAAACGATTAGCGATACTGCGAGAATCATCAGCGGGTATTGCGATGCTTTAATTATCAGAACTTTTGCGCAGTCAGATGTTGACGAATTAGGTGCATACGCATCTATTCCGGTTATCAATGCTTTAACAGATGATGATCACCCAACGCAATTGTTGGCTGATTGGCTAACTATTCGCGAAACATTTGGCACTGATATAAAGAATAGAAAATTTGTTTATCTTGGTGACGGCAATAATATGTCGCATGCTTGGTTGACTATGGGCGCAATCATGGGCGCGCACGTTGTTGCCGCAACGCCTTCCGGTAATTGGGCGCCAAGTGCCGATGTCGTTGCCCAAGCAAAGAAGATCGCTGAAAAAACCGGCGCCGTAATTGAAGTTACCAACGACCCCGAAACTGCTGCGAAGGGCGCAAGTGTTTTATATGCAGATGTTTGGATGTCGATGGGAGATCCTGAGGCAGAGCGCGCTGAGAAATTTAAAGCGCTGGCCCCTTTTGCGGTTACCGATAATTTAATGGCGCTAACCGAAAAGGATTCGATCTTCATGCACTGCTTGCCGGCGCACCGCGGTGAGGAAGTAGCGGCCTCAGTAATCGATGGCCCTAAGTCCGTAGTCTGGCGCGAGGCCTACCACCGTCGCACAACTATTCAGGCCCTGCTCTATCACCTCACCCGCGGCGAACTCGCAGGGAATTAGTCCAACAAGTAGGGTTCGGTCATGCGCGTCGCCGTCCCGTTAGAAATTAAATCTGGAGAAAAGCGCGTAGCGCTCGTTCCGGACATTATCAATAAGTTAACCCGCCTTGGATATGAAGTTGTAATCCAATCTGGCGCAGGCGATAACTCACAAGGTAGCGATGCGGCATACACAGCTGCTGGTGCAACCGTTGTCAAAGGTGACGTACTTGCCAGCGCTGATGTAGTTCTCTCAGTTCAGCCACTTACCCCAGCGCAGATGGCTACTTTAAAGCGTGGTGCAATCACCATTTCATTCCTTTCAACTGTTACGGCAGTTGATTCGATTGATGCCGCGATCAAAGCTGGCGTAACTGCGTTCTCACTCGAATTAGTTCCACGTATCTCACGTGCCCAGTCAATGGATGCACTCACCTCGCAAGCTCTGTGCGCTGGTTATCGCGCAGTCCTGGTCGGCGCTGAAATGTCACCACGTTTCTTCCCACTTTTGATGACTGCAGCCGGAACCGTTACACCTGCACAAGTTCTTGTTCTTGGCGCCGGTGTTGCAGGTTTGCAAGCGATTGCAACAGCCCGCCGCTTAGGTGCAGTTGTATCTGCTTACGACGTTCGCCCATCTTCTGCCGATGAAGTCAAATCTATGGGTGCCACATTTATCGAACTTGAACTTGAATCACTCGAAGGCGCCGGCGGTTATGCGCGCGAGATGACTGAAGAACGCGCCGCAAAGCAACGCGAACTTTTGACTCCATACATCGCAAAATCTCATGTGGTGATTACGACTGCTGCTGTGCCAGGTCGCACTGCGCCGCGTTTGATGACGCAAGCAATGATTGATGCGATGGAACCGGGGACAGTAATTGTTGACTTAGCGGCTGAAAGTGGCGGAAACGTTGAAGGTTCAAAGCCAGGTGAAGTGATTGTTACAAGTGGTGGAGTTCGCATCTGGGGCGGTAAAGATGTTCCAAGCCAACTGCCATTCCACGCATCAAGTTTGTATTCACGAAATGTCGTGAATTTACTTACTTTGATGACAACTGGAAGTAAAGATGGTGCACCTGTTTCACTCAATCTCGACTTTGCCGATGAAATTATCAACGCATCAGCGGTTACACACGGTGGCCAACGACGTGACCCAAGCGCAGGAGGTGCTAAGTAATGGATGCAATGGCGATCGTCTCAATCTTCGTTCTCGCAGTATTCGTTGGCTTTGAAGTTGTCTCAAAGGTTTCTTCAACGCTTCACACACCGCTTATGTCAGGTGCTAACGCGATCCACGGTGTAATCCTGGTTGGCGCAATCATTGTCTGCTCACATAGCGAAACCACCCTTGAATTAATTCTTTCTGTTCTTGCCATCGTCTTGGCAACGATCAACATGATCGGGGGCTTTGTAGTTACCGACCGCATGCTTGAAATGTTTAAGGGAAATAAGAAAGGAGCAGATAAATGAGCCGCGCTTTGTATGACCTAATCGGTCTAGCCGCTGGCGTCTGCTTCATCCTCGCCCTTAAAGGTTTATCTCACCCAAAGACTGCACGTCGTGGAAATCTAATTGGCGCAGTTGGTGCAACCGTTGCAACGCTAGTTGTCTTTGCTTACAAGGCACCACTTCATAACCTAGGTTGGATCTTGGGCGCAATGGCAGTGGGTGCACTAATCGGTGTTCCTGCAGCTCGCAAAGTTCAGATGACTCAGATGCCACAACTTGTTGCGCTATTTAATGGTGTCGGTGGCGGTGCTGCTGCACTCGTAGCAATTGTTGAATATCAAGCACTTGGCGCAGATGCCACAACCGCAGAAGTTATCTTCACGGTATTTACTGTTGTCGTTGGTTGCGTTTCATTTAGCGGTTCGGTTATTACCTTTTTAAAGTTGCAAGAGCTAATGACTACTCGTCCAGTTGTTTTCCCTGGCGGACGCTTTGTAATTGCGGCAACGCTAGCTGCAGTTCTTGGAGTCTCCGGTTGGGTTGTAGTTGCACTTGGCACTACCCCGCTACTGGTTTTAGCTGCTCTTTCACTGCTCTTCGGTATTCTCTTTGTGCTTCCAGTTGGCGGCGCAGATGTGCCGATCGTTATCTCACTTCTTAACGCATTTACTGGTTTAACGGTTGCGGCAAGCGGATATGTTCTTAACTCAACGCTTTTAATCATCGCCGGAACTCTGGTTGGTGCATCAGGAACAATCTTGACACGCTTGATGGCAGAAGCAATGGGTCGATCACTCTTTGGGACTTTGTTCGGTGCATTTACTGCAAAGCCACAAGATACATCGGCTGCTGGCGAAGAGCGGCCAGTTCGTTCTGGTTCACCTGATGACGTTGCGATTCTTCTTAACTACGCACGTCGGGTTGTGATTGTTCCGGGCTTTGGCTTAGCAGTTGCACAAGCACAGCACACAGTTCGCGAACTCGCCGATTTGATGATCTCAAAGAGCATCGATGTGGCATACGGAATCCACCCAGTTGCCGGTCGCATGCCAGGACATATGAACGTGCTTCTTGCTGAAGCAAATGTTCCTTATGATCAATTGGCTGAGATGGATGAAGTAAACCCAACATTTGGTCAGACAGATGTTGCAATTGTTATTGGTGCCAATGACGTGGTTAACCCAGCTGCGCAGACAACTCCTGGTTGCCCAATTTATGGAATGCCTATTCTGGAAGTTTCTAACGCGGCAAACGTTATTTTCTTGAAGCGTTCGATGCGCCCAGGCTTTGCTGGTATCGAGAATGAACTTCTCTATGATCCAAAGACGATGTTGCTCTTTGGTGATGCTAAAGCTTCGCTAACTAAAGTTGTTAGCGCTCTTAAAGCTCTCTAGCCAACCATTTCGGTATCGCGCACTTTAGATTGATCGTGCGTGCACTTGGAGTTCGCTGGTAGCTCGTTGCATGAATCGCAGAGCAAGATGAGTTCGTGGCAGGTCTTGGTGCGGCAATTGCGGAAGATCTTGCTCGGCGCCTGACAGATCTCGCACTCACCAATTACCTTGGTTTTGCTGGAGAAATCGATCGCCATACGTGAATCAAAGGTATAGAGAGAACCTTCCCAGAGTCCATCATCGGCAAACTTCTCACCATATTTAACGATTCCGCCATCGATTTGGTAGACCTCTTTAAATCCACGGTTCTTCATTACTACAGACAAGATTTCGCAACGGATTCCGCCAGTGCAATAAGTAACAACTGGCTTCTCTTTTAAGTGGTCATACTTTCCGCTTTCGATCTCGCGCACGAAATCGCGTGAGGTATCAACGTCGGGAACAATTGCATTCTTAAACTTACCGATCTTGGCTTCAAATTTATTGCGGCCATCGAAGAAGACCACATCTTCGCCGCGCTCTTTAACTAATTCGTGAACTTGCTCGGGACGTAGATGCTGACCACCACCGATTACACCTTTTTCATCAACTTTAATTTCATCAGGGTTATCAAAGGCAACA
>Ga0214919_10008154_pt1 | contig 13904 bp, 13 predicted proteins | sample LL1503_MetaG_FD_177994 | JGI IMG/M metagenome (GOLD analysis project Ga0214919, IMG submission 177994) | Freshwater microbial communities from Lake Lanier, Atlanta, Georgia, United States - LL-1503 | ecosystem: Environmental > Aquatic > Freshwater > Lake | place: USA: Georgia | collected...
GCGCGCTCAGGCCTCGAGCTCGTCGCCCAGCAGCTCGGCGTCGGGGAAGAGCGCGTCGATGTCCAGCGCCTGGCTGCCCGGCGCCTCCGTGCGCGCCCAGAGCGCCACGTGCGTCGCCAGCAGCGTCAGCCCGGCCTCGGTGCCGTCCTTGGCGTAGTACTGCGGCTGCAGCGCCACGCGGCAGTGGCCCTGCTTGAAGTAGCCGCAGCGCTTCAGCAGCGGCTCCAGGAAGGGCCAGCCCTGGCCCTTGGCGGTGGCGCCGTCGGCGCGCCGCACCTTGAACTGCGTGGGCGCCCGCTGCGACGTGGTCGGCGGCACCACTTCGACCTTGATGGAGACGTAGGGCTCGCCGGCCTTGGTGAAGCGCAGCGCCGGCTTCCACTTGAGCCGGGCGTCGGCGCCCGTGTGCTCGCGGTAGGCCGCCTCGGCGCGGGCGTCCAGCTGCTCGACGAGCGCCCGCAGCGCGGGCGTGAGGGCCGTGGCCATGCCCATGTGGTCCGCCAGCACGCCGGCCACCCGGGCCTCGCCGCGCTGCTCGAAGGGCGTCGGGTCGAGGCCGTAGAGCAGCTTGCACCAGTGGCGGCCCAGCTCGAGCTGGAGCTCCCGGTCGTCGAGCACGAGCTGCGGCTGCTCGTAGCGGCGCTTGGGCGCGCCGCCGGCCTCCTCCTCCTGCGGGCGCTTGCGGCACTGGAGGCGCGGCAGGGCCGGCGCCAGGCCGTCGAGGGCCGGCAGCGGGGAGGAGCGTGGCGCCGGCTGCATGGCGTGCGTTGGCGGGGGCGGGCGGCCGCTGGCGGCGGCGGAGGGGCGCTGCGCAGGGTAGGGGCAAAGCGAGGCACCGCTGCAGGGACCTCGGCGGCTGCGTTGCGCTGCTTTGAGCCGAGACGGCCCGATGACGGCGCCCGAGCGCGTGCTGTGCTGCAACGTGCTCAACACCGAGCAGACGCACCGGGACTCGGTGTTCCGGCACCCGCTCTTCGCCTACGAGGAGGCGCTGCCGTGGCCGCCGGCCAACTGGCGCGAGCTCTGCTGCTGGCACTGCTGCCACAAGTGCCCAAGCGTGCCCATCTGCCTCCCCAACAGCTATGACCGCAAGACGAAGGTCTACCACGTCTTCGGCCTCTTCTGCAGCCTGCAGTGTGCGAAGGCGCACCTGCTCGAGAACACGGCATTCGGCGCGGGCGACCGCATGCTCCTGCTGCACCACATGGCCCTCGAGCACTTCGGGCACAGCGGGCGCATCGTCGCGCCGGCGCCGCCGCGCCACCGCCTCAAGATGTTCGGCGGCGACCTGGGCATCGAGGACTTCCGCAAGGAGCACGAGTTCCTGAGCGTGGCCTCGGCGCCGCCGCTGATCAGCACGCCCGAGGTCTACGAGCGCTGCGCCCTGTCGCCGGCCGACAGCTGGAGCACGCGCAGCATCGTCGGCGGCCGCCCGGCCGCCGCGGCCGCGCCGGCGGCGCCGAGCGCCAGCAGCGCGAGCCTCTTCGGCTCCTTCGTGCGCTCCAAGCGCGCGGCCGCGCCGGCCGAGGAGCCGCGCGCCGAGGAGTCCGTGCCGGGCACGCTGTCGGCCTTCATGAAGCGCAAGCGCTGACGGCGCGCTCAGGTCGGGTTCAGCGGCACCTCGTTGGACGGCGGCTGGTCGAGCTGCTGCAGCTTGGCCCTGGCCGCCTGCAGCGTCGCGCGCGAGTCGCTGGCGTAGCAGGTGACGCCGTCGTGGGCAAACTGCGGCGGCAGCGTGTCGCAGCGGGCGAAGCCGTCTTGAATGGCGTAGTGATTGATGTACTGCTGCAAGAAATCCTGTTCGCTGACGCCCCGCGGGACGATCGGCGTCACGTTCTCGGCCGTCAGCGGCGCGAAGAAGCCCCTGGAGTCCAAGAGGAGGTCGTCGTGCAGCGAGTCCGGGAGAGTGTTCACGACCATGTCTTCCGCGCTGAGCGTCCAGGGCACGGCGACGGTCGTGGCTGGCGACGCATAGGCCTGCGCCAGGGCGTCGAGCCGTTTCTGATAGACCGGCGTGTGGCGCGGCAGCGCCGCCCCGGCCTCTCCGGCACCGCCGAGACCGGCGCAGACCTGGCCCGGCGCGTAGCCTGTGACTAGAAACGTCGACGCGGCGTCCTGCGCGCGCCACAAGGAAGGGCAGCAGTCTCGTCCAGCGTCCTTGCAGCTCGCGGCGCCGGTACTGTAGCCGTTGCCGCCGGTCAGCCAGATGCTGTCCCAAGGCGGGTCCGGTCGGTTGGTAGAGCCATTCCGGTGTATGTGATTGGCGTTGCCGCGCACCCGCAGGTTCACTCCGGGGGCCAGGAAATATTTTTGCAGCGCCAGCATGATGGCGTCGATGGCGGCGGGACCGACCGGCGGCGCCAGGGGGGGCGCGGCCTGCAGAGCATCGTGGTGGCTGCAGAACAGAACGGTGTCGGCGCCGGCGCTCTTGACCTTGGCGGCCACGCCTGCCCAGTCGTAGGCCGCCTCGAGCGCCTCCGGCGTGTGGTAGTTGTCGGCCAGGACCAGGCAGGTGCGGCCCACGAGGAAGATCTGCAGACTGAACTCCAGCGGCACGTAATGCCCCGCGAAGCTGTTGAGGCTGGGGTCGTAAAAGGGCAGCTTGCCGTCCGACAGGAAGAAGGCCGGGACCCACCGGGCGTCGCCGTCGTTGGGATTGCCGGTGTTGCCTTGGTAGTCGTGGTTGCCCAGCACGCCGACCACGAGGTAGTCGGCGATGCCGCGGTCGGCCGGGGCCTTGCGCACGTCCAGGGCGGACCATTGCGTGACGGTCTGGTCCCAACTGTCGTTGTAGAAGATGTCGCCGGGGAACACGGCCACCGAGGGCGTTTTCTGACTTTGCACGGCGCCCTGCATCACGGCGACCGCCCCCATCAAGGCCCACGTATGGTCCTCGTGCGTGTTGATGTCCCCGAAGAAGAGCATGTCGCCCCCCTCGACGCTCCCGAAGGCCGGCACGATGATCTTGTCGTAGGTGTAGGGGCCCACGGTCACCGTCAAGGGCCCGAAGGGCACGCTGACGTCCACGCAGCTGTATTGCGCGCTGCCGCCCTTGGTTTTGAGATCGACGGCGCCCGTGCGGTCCCAGGGCACCGTCGTGGCCTGGCCCCGCGGCTTGCCGGCGGCGTCGAGCGACTGGTACGTGACCTGCGGCGCCGGCGCGGGGGCCCGGTCCACCCAGCCCAGGCGGAGGCCGTACAGCCGCTTGGCGGCATCGAACTTGGCGTTGTGCTCGATGAAGTTGAGGGGCACCGCCCGGAAGCTCGCGCGCTTGGCGTCGCTGGGCGGGCTCGGCGGCGTCGGCCCGGGCCCGGCGCAGACCTGGGCGGCGCTGCAGGCCGCGGCGCACGCCGATCTCTCGCCGTCGACCTGGACGACGGCGGCCGGGCAGGACAGGCTCTTGTTAGTCTGCAGCCACTGGATGTGGTCGAGGCAGGACCCCCCGCCGGCCTCGTAAGGCGTGCCGGCGCACGTCTGCGGCCCCGCGGCGCCGAAGAGCCCCGGCGCCGCGGGCGGGGCCCCCGGCAAGCACCAGCTCAGCAGGAGCAGCAGCACCAGCACGACCGCGGCGCCCAGACAGAGGTTGTTCATGCTTTATACACCCTCGGATCTTGGTGGCTCGGCCCCGGCACGTAGCAAGCGGCGGCCCCGGCGCTTTCATCAAAAGCACCCTTTTCGGATGGCCGAACTCCGCCGCTCCGCCTGGGGCCCGGCGACCTGGGCCTTCCTGCACACGTCCGCGGCCGTCATCGAGGACGTCGCCGCCTTCCAGCAGCAGCTGCGGCTGCTGACCCGCACGCTGCCCTGCCCCGAGTGCCGGGGCCACACGGCCGCCTACCTGGCCGCCAACCCGCCGGAGCAGAGCATCGTCGACGCCGAGACCGCGTCGCGCTACGTCTACGCCTTCCACAACGCGGTGAACGAGCGGCTGGGCAAGGCCCGGGCGGAGCCCTACGTGCTGCAGCTGGCCTACAGCGTCGCGCTGCCGGAGCTCCAGCGGCCCAACCGCCTGGAGCGCGTGCTGCCCTACCGCCGCTTCTAGCTCGCGTCGGCGCGCGGGAGCAGCCTCCTCAGGACGTTCAGGTCCAGGTGGCCCTCGGCGGCGGCGCTGCAGATGGTGACGTGCAGCTTGGCGTCGAGCCACCACACGAAGAAGGCCAGCGCGCACACCCGCCAGGCGGCGTCGAGGAACTCAAGGACTTCGGCCTTGCCGAGGTGCACGAAGAGCCGCAGCCCGACGACGAGCGTGCCGACCGCGGAGGCCGCCTGCAGGAAGGGCACGAGCGCGCAGGCCAGCTTGGCGTGGGTGGGGTCCTGGCCGAAGCGCGCGACGTTGTCGAGCGCCATCCGCACGCGCTCCTCGTGCCCGAGGGCCTTGAAGGCGCGCCGCGCGTCCTCGAGGCGCGCCAGGTAGGGCTGCGCCTGCTCGCCGAAGCTGGCCAGGAGCCCGTGGAGCTGCCGCCAGACCTGGGCGGCCCGCGGCATTTATCTACGCCTTCGCCACGGCGGCCACGAAGGCTTGCACCTCGAGCTGGAGCTCCTCCAGGGCCGCCAGCAGGGCCGCCCGCTTGCTCGCGTGCGCCAGCGGCTCGAAGTCGACGCGGATGTGCCGCGGGGGCTCCTCGATCGTGGCGCCGGGCAGGAGCTGCAGGATGCGCTCGCGGCGCACGGCCGCGATCTGCGGCGTCGCGCTGGCCACGACGTTGCCGATGCGCAGGACGTAGCCGGCCGCGCGCAGCGTCTCCTTGGCCTCGGGCGGCGGCGTCAGCAGCCGCACCTCGGGCTCGTAGGCGCTCATGGCCACGGGCTGGAACTTGACGTGCCCGGTGCGGAAGACCGAGTCGGCGCGCAGCGCCACGTCGGCCAGGTGCTGCGGGCCCTCGCCGGCGCGCGCCCGCAGGCCCAGCGGCACGCGGCCGCAGCCCGGCGCCAGCGTGACGCCCGGCGGCAGCCGCAGGTGCGCGGACAGCGCTTCCTCGCCGGCCGGGACCCAGAGCGCGGCCTCGTGGGCGCCCAGGGCGCCCCGGAAGCCCAGCATGCCCAGGCGCTGTGCCGCCATGGGCTCGTACTCGATGGACTCGACGCCCTCCAGGAAGGCGACCTCGACGGCGGCCAGCGCCCGGGGCCGCGTCAGCAGCGCGCGCCGCACCATGTTGGCCACGCGGAAGTTCGGCGCCAGGAAGGCCGCGTCGTCGCGCTTCTGGCCCCTGGCCTTGCGCAGGAGCTCGGCGAGCTCCCGCTGCAGGGCCGCGGCGCCGGCCAGGAGCTCGGCGGCCGTGCCGCTGAGCTTCACGACGTCGTCCTGCGGGTGCTCGCGCACCACGGCCAGCGCGGTCGCCGCCGGCGCCAGCGCGCTGCCGTGGTGCACGAGCGACTCCAGCCAGGTCTCGTCCATGGGCCCGAACTGCCAGAGCCCGGGCCCGAGGCTGGTGAGGCGGGCCTCGGTCATCCGGGGGGCGGAGCCGGCGCCGGCCTCAACCTAAATGAGCGTTCTACCCCCCTTCGAGCCGGGCCGCGGGGCAGGGCAGCTCGAGTACTTCGGCTGCTACCAGGTGAGCGACGAGGAGCGCCCGCGCGGCGGCGCCTACCTTTGCGGGTGGACGTACCGGGCCGGCGACCCGGAGGACGCGACGCCCTGGCGCGCCCTGGTGGGCGCCGTGGCGGTCGACCTGCTCGTGTCGCCCCGCGAGGCCGAGTTCCTGGCGCAGTGCGCCGCGGCCGGCTTCTCCTGCTGGGTCGTCGGCACGCTCGTGTTGACGCGCACGCTGGCGCCGGCGTTCCTGCACGTGTCCGCGCCGCAGAGCGCCGGGCCGCGGATGCCGCCGGCCGTGGCCGAGGCGCTCGCGCGCTCGGCCATGCGCCGGGCGCTCCAGACGCTCTGCGCGCCCGAGCGGCCGCCCTGTCTGGCGCTGCACGGCACCGCCCTGCTGGAGCCCTGCCTGGCAGGGGTGCTGGACGGCGGCGTCGCCACGGCGACGCTCTTCGTGCGGCACGCCGAGGAGGAGACCTGCGCGGGGACCGCGTGGCACACGGGCTGCGACGCCACGCGCCTGGGCACGTCCGGCCAGCGCTTCGACCTGAGCACGCGCACGCTGCGCGCGGAGGCGGGCCAGCGCGCGCCCGAGGTCCTGCGCGGCTGCCTGCTCGTGGACGGCCGGCCGGCCCGGCTGCTGCTCGTCCTGCGGCAGGTGCTGCTGGCCACGCCGGCGCCGCTGCGCACGCTCGTGCTCTGCCCGCGCGAGGACCTGCCCTTCGTGGCGGCGGCCCTGGAAGGCCTGCCGCGCCTGCGCGTCCTGACGCGCGCGGCGGACCTCGCAGCCGACCTGGCGGCGGCCGGCGTGCTGGTGGCGACGCCGGAGCTCGTCGGCCCGCCCGCGGACCTCGGCCAGCTGACCGCGCAGCCCTACCACCGCCTCGTCAGCGTCCGCTGGCCGACGGTGAGCTGGCACCTCTGCTTCGTGGCCCTGGCGGCCGTGCGCTTCACCACGCACCTCGCGCTCGCGACCGCCGAGGACATGCACGCCCCGCCGCCCGAGCCCGTCACGGTGGCCCACCTGCTCGGCGTGGCGCCGCAGGGCCTCCAGGACCCGAGCGGCCTGGCGGCCGTGCTGCGCGCGCGCGTGCTCCACCTGAGCGCCGAGGCGGGGCTCCCGGAGGTGCTGCCCTACCGCCACGAGCGCGTGCCGCTGCCGGACGCGGAGAGCCGCGAGCTGGCGCAGCACGCGGATCCCTTTCGCGCGCGGCTCGGCCTCTTCGCGGCGCTCTGCGGCGCGCCGGCGCCGCGCTTCCCCCAGCTCCGCGGCGTCACGCCCGCGGAGCACTTCGCGCGCCTGGGCGCGCCCGTGAGCGACTTCGCCCTCGCCGCGCTGGCCGACGACACCGGCCAGGAGTGCCCGATCTGCTTCGAGGAGAAGCCGCCGGTCGCGACGCGCTGCGGGCACCGCTACTGCGACGGCTGCCTGCAGCAGGCGCTGGCCCGGCGCCAGAGCTGCCCGGCCTGCCGCGAGCCGCTGCTGCCGCAGCGGGACGTCGTGGTGGTGCGGCCGCCCCGGGGCCCGCCCGCGGCGGGCGCCGTCATGCGGCGCCTGCTGGAGGTCCTGTGGGCCGCGCCGTCGCGCACGCTGGTCGTCGCGAGCCACGGCGACGTGCACGAGAAGCTGGCGCACTGGCTGCGGCGGCAGGGGCGCCCGCGCACCTGGGCCTGGCGCGGCAACACCTGCCGGCTCGTGGCCATGCTGAAAAACTTTCGCCTGCACCCCGACGCCACGCTGCTCGTGGACCCGGGCGCGCTGCCGCTGCACTGGGCCCGCTTCGAGAACGTCCAGCGCCTGCTGCTGCTCTGGCCCCTGCAGCGCGGCCGCCTGGAGCCCTGCTGCCAGCTGCGCCGGGTGCGGGCCGCCCTGGACCCCGGCCTGCTCGTGGACCTGCTGCTCCTGACGCCGGACTGTGAGCGGCCGCTCGTCGCCGGCGAGCTGCTGGCGCTGGCCGACGGCTGCGGCGCGTGTCAGAGACACGGGGCGGCGCTGCTGGCCTCCTCCGGGCAGTGAGCGGGCGGCTCCTCCTCGGGCGGCGCGGGCGCCGCGGCGCGCTTGCTGTGGTGCAGCAGCACGAAGTGCAGCGAGAAGGCCTCGAACGTCAGGGCCGGCGCATTCGCGAGGCCCAGGCTGCTGGAGAGGTAGAGGGGCCGCTGGCGTTGCGAGCCGTGCACCTCCTCCCAGCCGCGGCGCAGCAGCGCCAGCGCCCGGCGCTTCTCGGCCACGGTCAGGTCCGGCTCGCCGGGCGGGCGGGGCGAGGTCGTCATGGCGCCGCAGCTTTCAAACTGGCGGGACCAAAAGTTAGCCATTCGCAACGCGCCCCGGGGCCGCGCCCGGGCGGCCGCCCCAAGAATCAAACCGCCTCGCTCATGACCGCGGCGCCGGGGCCCGCCGAGCTGCTGCGCCTGGAACTGCGCGAGCTCCTGGGCGACCTGGACGCCGAGATCAAGACGCGCTACCCGGCGACGGCCTGCGACCTCGCCCGCCGCGTGGCCGTCGCCGAGGTCAGCGCCGTGCGCGACCTGACCCACCTGGCGCGCCAGGCCCTCGTCGGCGGCGCGCTGGAGGGCGACCCCCGCTGCACGACGAGCGGGCAGGCGCTCGACCTGCGCGACAGCCTGGCCATCGCCGCGCGCGACGTGCGCCTCGAGCAGGAGCGCATCGAGGCCGAGCTGGCGACGCTGCAGCTGCTGCCCTGGCCGCCCGAGTTCTTGGCGGCGCTGCAGGCGCACCTCGAGCAGGAGGCCGGCGCGTGCGCCGACCAGGAGCAGGCGGCGCAGCGCGGGCGGCAGCGCGCGGCGGCGCTGCGCGCCATCGTCACCGACATCGCCGACGCCACGCTCGACGCGCTCGGCCAGGCCGCCCGCCTCCCGGCCGCCGAGCGGGCCGCGCTCGGCGCGGCCGCGCAGCTGCAGGTCGAGCGCGCCGTCGGCGCCTGGCTCGCCTGGCTGGCGCGCCTCGACGTCGTCGAGCTCGCGCTCCAGGAGCGCTGCGAGCCCGTGCGGATCGCGCGCGCCCTGACCGAGGCGGCGGCGCAGGACGCGAAGACGGCCAACTTCCTGGCCGTCGTGCGCCAGGCCATGAAGCTGCGGCGGCAGCACCTGCGCCTCCAGGGCTCCCAGCAGCGCCTCGCGGCCGTGCTGGCCGCCGGCGACGCGCTGGCCTCCCTGCAGGCCCGCATCTGCATGAGCTGAGGCTCGCCGGATTTTTTGGCTCGGCGGGCGGCGCGCGTCTCACACCAGCGGGCCGAGGCGCTGCACCTGCGGCGCCAGCAGGACCGCGCCCGCGAGGACGCCGAGCAGCAGCGCCCAGGCGTGCCACGCCCGGTCGAGGCGGCGGTGCTCGCGCACGACGCGCCGGTAGCAGACGCAGAGCTCGTCGAGCGCCTCGGCCGGCGTCGGCACGGCGCGGCGGCGCGCCGCCGGCTGCCCGCCGCGGGGCAGGGCGATGGCGTCGAGCAGCGCCGCCTCGAAGTCCGCCACCGAGAAGACGTCGCAGAGGAAGCGGACGCCGTTGGGGTCGAAGGCCCAGAGCGGCGTCTCCCAGAGCGTGTCCGTGAGGCGCCAGACGACGGGCACGCCCGTCAGCAGCGCGGCCGCCGGCGCCTCCAGCGGGCCGCCGAGGTAGAGGACCACGTCCACGCCCTGCAGCAGCGTGGGCGAGACGCTGCCGCTGAGCTCCCGGTGGCAGACGACGCTCAGGCTCCCGCCGCGCCCCGCGTAGCACGCCTCGCCGTGGTGGTCGGCGGCCGCCAGGACCACGGCGCCCTCGGCGAGCACGGCGCTGCTGCCCAGGACCGCCAGGACCTCGCGCGGCGCCTCGCCGCAGAGGAGCGCCACGAAGCGCTTGGCGCGGAGCTCCGACTCCAGGGCGCGCCAGCTCGGCAGGCGCTGCCGGGCCTCGGCCGCCGGCTCGCGCGTGACCGCGAAGTCGGCGGCCGCCGGGGCCGCCCGCCAGCAGGCGCGCTTGGCGTCGCTCACGCCCTCCTCCAGCGCGACGACCGGGAACAGCAGGGCGCAGAGCCAGGGCCCGCCGAAGAGCGGCAGGTCGAGGTCCAGCGGGGTGATGGCCACCGCCGTGCCGGCCCAGGCGGCGCGCAGCAGCAGGGCCCAGGGCACGCGCTGCGTGCGCCGCAGCATGACGTGCAGGACGTCGACGGCCGCCGGGGCCGGGGGGGCGAAGGCGGCGTCGCCCAGCACGCGCCGCAGCGCCGCGCCGCCGCCGCAGAGCTGCAGCCGGACCTGCTCCTCGCCGCAGCGCTGGCTGCGGGCCGTGGCCCAGGCCGTCTCGACGCGGCGGGCCCAGAGCTCCACGTCGGCACAGTGCAGCAGGACCGTCAGGCTCGGCGGCGCGGCCTGCGGCGGCACGGGCCGCGCGGCCGCGGCGCTGCGCTCCAGTTCGGCCAGGTCGCTGCGGGCGAGCTCGACGCGGGCGTCGGACGCCATGACCTTCGCCAGACTCTTGCCCTCCCAGCGCCGCGCCGACGGCAGGGCCTCGGCCGCACTCCGGCCGAGCGCGTGCCGCACGAGCTCCACGAAGTCGTCCAGGTGCAGGCAGTCGAAGTCCAGCTCGGAGAAGGCGGGCACCGCCACGACTGCGGGCAGCTGCAGCAGGGCGTGCACGGCGAGGTCGCGCGGCGCCCGGGGCGCGTAGCGGTTCCAGAGCAGCGGGTGGCAGCGCGTGGCCGCCGTCTGCAGCCCCCAGAGCGTGCCGAGGCCGAGCTCCGCCACCTGCACGGGGCCGCCCGGCCCCCGCAGCGCCGCGAGGGCGCTGGCCAGGACGAGCCGCTCGAGCGGCGCGGTCTCGGCGAAGCTCACGACCAGCAGCTGGCAGCGCTCGGCCTGCGCCACCAGGGCCGCGTGCACCTTCAGCAGGATGGCCACTGCCTGGTGAGGCGCGCCCGTGGCCACGTGCACCACCGCGCCGGGCTGGACGCGGCGCACCAGCTCCCGGGCGGCCTCGCCGTCGCAGAGGTCGACGTCGTAGTAGGCCAGGGCCCGGCGGCAGGCGCCGAGGCGCTCCGCCGCGGAGGCCACCGGCCCGAGGGCGCCGCCGGCCGCGCGCGCCGCGCCGTTGTCGGCGACGGTCACGGCCCAGCCGTGGTCGCAGAGGTGCAGGGCCAGCGGCCAGCCGGCGTAGCCCTCGCCGCCGAGCACCAGCGCGCGCGCAGGCATCTCCATAGTCACGGCGAGGACGGCGCCGAGGATGCAGGCGAGGAGGGCCGGCTGGGGACTTTGAGCTTCACGGCCGCGCACGGGACGTCGGCGGGCTGCGTGCGCGCGTCGTAGAGCGGGTGGTAGCGCGCGAGCACCGCGGCATGCGCCGGGTTCAGGAGCAGGTCCTCGTGCGGCAGCCAGCCCTCCCAGCGGCCCGCCGCGCGGCGCCGCGGCGCGAGCACGACGCGCACGTCCAGCCGGGCGCCGCGCGAGGAAAAGCGCGCGGCGAGGACCCGCGCGAGGCGCGGCTCCAGGTGCAGGCGGCGCGGGCGCGACGAGAAGTAGCCCCAGACCGCGGCGGGCTCCCACTCGGCCGGCGGGCGCCACAGCAGCGCGCGCAGCAGCTCATCGCCGGGGCAGGGCTCGGGGCGCAGCCCCGCCATCTTTGCCAGGCGCCCCGCGCCGCGGCGGCCGCCCCAGGCGCGCCACGGCCAGCACCGCCAGCCCCGCGACGGCGGCGCGCCGCTCGTGGCACAGCGCCGTGACGCGGCCCTGGCGCAGCAGCGCCGACACGGACGCGCCCGGGCTGAAGATGTGGACGTCCGCGGGCGCCGGCGGCAGCTCCAGCACGACGGCCGCCAGCGCGCGGCACCGCAGCAGCTCCGCGTGCGTCACGAAGTTGGTGCGGTGCCACAGCAGCGCCGCCCAGGGGTGCGCGGGCGCCCCGCAGAGGCCGCTCGGCGTCAGCACCAGCATCTGGCGGCACTGCGGCCAGGCGCGCCGCAGCAGCGAGGCGGGCGCGTTGTTCACGAGCCCGGCATCGACGCAGCGCCGCCCCGCCACGCGCACGGGCGGGAACGCGAAGGGCACGGCGGCGGAGGCCAGCACGGCGCGCACGAGCGAGCAGCGCGGCGCGCGCGCCGCGTCCAGCAGCAGCAGCTCGCCCGTGTCGACGCAGGCCACGACGCACGCGAAGCCCGGCGCGCCCTGCCGCGCGAGCCACGCGAAGGTGGCGTCGGCCGGCACCCCCTTGTCGTGCAGCCACGCCTGCAGCAGCTGCCGCAGCGGGCGCACGCTGCAGGGCGCGCCCGCGGCCCAGAGCTGCGCCGGGCAGAAGATCCGGTGCAGCAGCGGCGCCCAGGCCGTGGCGTGCACGCGCGCCTGGAGCTCCGCGGGGTCGTAGCCGACCGCCAGCAGCAGGGCGAGCACGGCGCCGGCCGACACGCCGCACAGGCACCGCAGCGTGCGGCGCAGCTCCGCCCAGCGCGCCTCGAGCACGCCCAGGTAGCCCACGGTCTTGAAGCCGCCGCCGGCCAGCAGCAGCGCGTCGGTCATGCAGGGCGCTTTGCGTAGCGGGCCGGGCCCGCGGCGTGGGCGCCGGCCCCGGCCGGCGCGCCCTCGAGAAAATGGCCGTGCCCATCTACGTCATCTCCATCGACCCGCGGCGCTACGCGCGCACGGCCGCCGAGCTCCGCGCGCACGGCCTGGAGCCGACGCTCTTCGAAGGCACCGACGGCACGGCCCCGCCCCTGCGCGAGGACTGGGACGTGTCGCGCTTCGCCCGGCACTTCTGCCCCGCCAAGACGCTGGGCTGCGCGCTCAGTCACCTGCGCCTGGCCCGCACGCTGGCCCGGGCCTGGCCGGCGGCCGACGCCGTGCTCGTGCTCGAAGACGACGTGCGCGTGACCGGCGCCACGCCGGCGGCGCTGGCGGCGCTGGCGCGCACGGCCGCGGACTGGGACGTGCTGCGCCTCTACTGCCAGGGGCGCTGCGCCCCGCACGCGCGCCTCTTCGCCGGCAGCGCGGCCGCCTACCTGCTGTCGCGGCGCGGCGCCGCGGCCCTGGCCGGCCTGCAGGCGGTCTACCACGTCGACATGCAGCTGGGCGGCCTCCGCGCGGTCAACGGCCCGCGCCTCTTCACTACGCTCGACTGCCGCGACGGCTTTTTGATCGGCGACCAGCGCCTGCAGTTCTGGATGCACCAGCCCTTCCTGCGCCTGCCCGGCTGCGGCCGCGACGTGTCGTTCGGGCTCGGCCTCGGCGGGGCGCTGGCCCTGCTCGCCCTGTGCGCGTGGCTGCGCGGGCGGCGGCCGGCGCTGGCGCTCGTGGGCGCCCTGGCCGTGCTGGCGGCGTTCGCGGCGCTCTACGAGCGCGCGCACGGGCCGACGGTGCGGCGCACGCACCAGCGGACCGCGGCGGCGCTGACGCTGGGGGCCGCGGCGCTGGTCGGCGCCGTGGCCTGGGCCCTGCAGCGCGGCCGGCTGCACCTGGCCGTGGCCGCGCCGCTGCTCTTCGTGCTGGAGACGAGCGTGGTCGCGGGGCTCATCGGCCTGGCGAGCCTCGAGTAGGGGCGCGCCGGCCGCTGAGGGCACGCTGGCCGCCCGGGACAGCTCCGAGCCGGGGCTCAGGGGGCGGTCGCCTGCTCCGGGCCGGCCTCCGCCGCCGTCTGCAGCGTGAGCTCGCACCGGGGCCGATACGTCAGAGCCGCTACGCTGGGCTCCAGAAGGTGGCTCGTGGTCAGGCGATCGTGAGCTCTTGCTCAGATCCGAATAACGCCTCACCCCGGGCTTGGGGTTCCGGTTGATCAATCGGAGTAGAAGAGGAGCACCGACTCCACCTCTTTTGACGGAGCATGGCTCCGAAAATGTTCTACAATATCTGCCAGCTTTTCCAAACGCTGCTCCCACTGCTTTCTGTGCTTGGGGGCGAGTCTCGGTTCTCCTGTAGGAGTTTTCCCCCAGCAGCCTTGGATCTTCTCTCCATGCAGGTAATACTCGTCTGGGTTGAAGCGCACAAAGACGTGGGGGAGGCGCCCTGCATCTTCAAAAAGCTCCATCGTTCTCCGGTTCTGACAAGAACAGTCGTAATTGGTGTGCTCAAACTCGTCGATTTCGACACTGATGACGTGGCTTCCGATGTGCGCAAAGGCATCAGGCCTCCGGGATGAGCAGCCATCCACGATCCTCCGGTCGAAGGACCAGGTCACATCTGCGAATCGCTCCTGCAAGAATGTGATCACTGCCCTCTCTTTGTAATGTACGCAATTACGAATGAATTGGGTCCGAGGGTCCTCTTTGAAGAGGTGAGTGAAGCACCTCCCACAGTATCCATCCAAGTCAGGTCTTCTTAAAGAGCTGCAAGCACTCGTGGGGTGATAGATGCACCGCCGGCTGGAAAAGTATGCATCATACCACTCGGGATCGTGAGCCTTGGC
>Ga0214919_10008155_pt1 | contig 13904 bp, 16 predicted proteins | sample LL1503_MetaG_FD_177994 | JGI IMG/M metagenome (GOLD analysis project Ga0214919, IMG submission 177994) | Freshwater microbial communities from Lake Lanier, Atlanta, Georgia, United States - LL-1503 | ecosystem: Environmental > Aquatic > Freshwater > Lake | place: USA: Georgia | collected...
ATTTATATATTTTAAAAATAAAATAAAAAGTTTTCAATAAAATTAAAAAAAAGAAAGGAGGTTTTTCAAACCTTTTTTAATATCATCTCCTTAATTTACGCGTCTTTCTTCTTCTATTGCTTCTTCTGCTCCCACCCACCTCATAATCGGGCGGCAGACCCGGTGTATAACCGGGAGCAGGCGAAGATGTTTTTTTCTTTTTCTTTGTCAATAATTTTGTCATTTTCGATTTAAGTGTGCGCCATTTTGTTTTTCTTCCCCTATACGTGGGTGCGGGAATAGAGGATGGCTCATATGGAGGCGGAGTGGCATAATAGTTAAGACGTGTGACTTCTGCCTGATCCGCTGCCGTGGCTTGCCTAAATTCTCTATCTCTATTGCGTTCTGCCGCTGTTTCACCCGGCGTCGGTTCCCACTCTTCTTCTTCCCCCTCTTCCTCTTCTGCCCAAGCGGTGGTTCGGCGCGCACTTTGACGTGCCAGCCATTGATTATGCAGTAACCATTGTTTCGCTCGTTTTTGAACTCGCGTGGGTCTTCTTCCCTCTGCCTCTCTTACTCTGGCCGCCTCTACATGTCTCGCTACTAATTCATTTAATTCTCTTTCTCTGGCGGCGGCTGAATCAATCTGGTGAGGTGTTAATGGTCGCAGGCGAGTATTTGGATATCTTGAACGTCGTTCTCTCATACGGTCTTTTCGGACTAAATTCTTGAGTTTATCAAAATAATTCAGTTCATTTCTAGCTGTTATAGCCCTACTTAACAAACTAGGCATGCTTTCCTATACAATAACCTTCTAAAATTTAAAAAAAAACTTTCTTAAAAACGCCTTTGTTGAGATTTTTTACTCTTATGCTTGCTACTCTTATGCTTGCTACTCTTATGCTTGCTACTCTTATGCTTGCTACTCTTATGCTTGCTACTCTTATGCTTGCTACTCTTATGCTTGCTACTCTTATGCTTGCTACTCTTATGCTTGCGGTATTTTTTACCTCCTTCGGGTACTTCCACAAGCCTTATCCCATTTGAAAGTTCTACAGCATGTTGTATTGCAACACGATTAGATTTAATTCTTTCTTCTATGGTTTCGAAATTTTTAAATTCATTTAAAAATGATTTTTGTTCTTTTGTTAGTTGATTGGGTTGGTGGTATTTTACAAATTCTTTTATAGATTGATCCCAAGTATTCTCATTATGTTTGATATCGTAATTCCTCTTATGTTTAAAACCGTGTAATAAAGAGTTTTCGGTCATTAATGATAACATAAGTAAATCTGCTCGTTCTGCTATATCCAAATTTTGCTCCCTCATAAATGAGTTCGGATACGTCCTTCGTGTATAATTACTCTTACTCGCCGAGCGTCTTATCTGGCTCGTATTGCTCATACTATATATATAACTTTTTAAAAACTTTCTTAATGACGACGTCTGCTTTTTCTGCTCTTGCTTTTTCTGCTCTTGCTTTTTCTGCTCTTGCTTTTTCTGCTCTTGCTCTTCTTACCGCGTCTCCGCGTTTTTCTGCCGCCGATGTTGGATTCAATGGAAGTCCCATAAAGCAAAGATTCTATAGTAGGCGTAATACCCGCATCTGCGCGATCCTTATCTATTGCTTTAATTAACTTGTAATATGTTTTAATTACGGGACCGTGAGATTTTTTATCAAACAGATCTTTATCCTCCTTGGTAAGACCTGATGTTATTTCTCTTTCTAATATGTCTGCTGCATCATCTATATAGTTTCTATCAATATCCATATTATAATTTTGTCTTACTTCACCTGGATTTTTAACAATTTTATCCACCGTATCATATAGATCTTTTTTAGTTATATAAGAGACTAATTTTTTTATTTCTCTCTCCTCTCTCACTCGTATATTTTTTGTCGGCTCGTCTTCACCGGTATACCGTTCACTCCGCGGTGAATTAATATGTCCTGTGCTCCTCCCCATTGAATAAGCCACTGCGCTATGAGCCATTTTTATACTATAACCCTCTAAAAAACTTTCCTAAAACTGCCAGTGTTATAGTGATGGACTAAGAATAATCCTAATCCCAGGAAAACATCCGCCAAAAGAAATTGATACGCTTCTCGCCGCTTCTGTAGAGCATAGATGGCGAAGAACAAATAGAATAAGCCGTGTATAGGGCGAAACGGTGTCCACCAAATAGGCGCACCTTGCGTTTCTAAGCCACTGGTGCGTTTACCCGTCAGAAACAAATAGAAAAACCCCAGCGCAGGTAATAAAGATAGAAGCCCTAGGTAAGACAAATACTGCAACGGGCACATTTTAGCGAGCCAAACGATAAACAAACGCATCGGTATACAGCCGCCTAGAAACATCAGAAAGCGTTTCTGTAAAGAATTCATTTTATATATACATATAATATAGTTAAGCTATGGGTGGTGGTGTATTACCTGTAGCCATTCACCAGGGCGAACTCTATTTCCTGTTCGGGGAAGAGCAGGACGAGCACAAGTGGATTGATTTTGGCGGCGGTGCCAAACCGGGCGAGACTCTAATGCAAAATGTTATAAGAGAATGTTGTGAAGAATTAGACGGATTTTTCGGCACACCCAATGAAATAAAACAATTGATTAAAAACAATCTCATATTGAAGTTAAGTTTAGAAACGTATACCACCTTTATTGTCTACGTGCCCTATGACCCTAATCTGCCTTTTTATTTCAATAACCATCATAAATTTATAAAAACGCATCTGCCGCACCTTATCGGGAAAAATGGTATGTTCGAAAAACGGCAGATTCAGTGGATGACGATCGACGACATACTCTCATTTCTTGTCTAAGTCCAGGCATGCTTTACATTATAAAAAGAAAATGATTTAGATAGCTAATGACGCCGCTTTGTCCTGCTGTGTCTCTTGCTCTTTTTTTTCTTACCGTGTCTACGCGTTTTCTTACCACCCACCTTTGTCAACCCCTGCTTAGCTAGTCTTTTTATATCATTCATATTCCACCCAGCCCACAATGTATGCATTAAATTCCAATAGGCTTCAGTGATTCGTGTTTTAGGACCAGTTAATTCTTTTTCTTCCTCATCCGTAAGACTATTATTTTTTGCGTGTTTTAACAAAAGTCCGGCTGCATTCATAACTTCGTCAGTGTATGGAGAATTCTTGTAGTGTTTATATTCTGTCTTATATACTTCCACCATTGCCTTAATATCATCATCACTAATGCGATCATCCACTAATACTTCACTCCACATTTCTTCCAGCACCGCTCGTCCACTTAGTCGTCTGGATTCAAGACCTCTATTCATCTCTGATAATTCACTTGCCGCTTGTTCAAGGGGTTTTGTTGAACGCATTGAAGAAATTGCTGCAAGGCGAGCCATTCTTATACTATAATCCGCTAAAATAGTTTCTTAAAATCACCTGCCATATGATGGTGCCATAGGAATAGACCTAAGCCCACTATAACATCCCCCAACAGAAATTGATATGCCTCTCTTCTCCTCTGCAATGCATAGACAGCGAAGAACAAATAGAATAAACCGTGAATCGGGCGAAACTTAGTCCACCAAATCGGCGCCCCCTGTGTTTCTGGTCCGCTGGTGCGTTTTCCCGTCAGGAACAAATAGAAGAAGCCGATTGCGGGTAAGAGTGCTAATAAACCTAGGTAAGGCAAATACTGTAGCGGACACATTTTAGCGAGCCAGACGATGAGCAACCGCATCGGGATACAGCCGCCTAAAAACATCAGAAAGCGTTTCTGCATCGGATTCATTTTATATATACATATAATATAGTTAAGCTATGGGCGGCGGCGTTTTACCTGTAGCCATTCACCAAGGCGAACTCTATTTCCTGTTTGGCGAAGAACAAGACGAGCACAAGTGGATTGATTTTGGAGGGGGTGCTAAACCAGGTGAGACTCTTATGCAGAATGTTATAAGAGAATGTTGCGAAGAATTAGACGGCTTTCTCGGTAGCCCGAATGAAATAAAACAGTTGATTAAAAACAATCTCGTCTTGAAACTAAGTTTAGAAACGTATACGACCTTTATTGTTCACGTACCTTATGACCCTAATCTGCCTTTTTATTTCAATAACCATCATAAATTTATCAAGACACATCTGCCGCATCTCATTGGGAAGAATGGCTTGTTCGAAAAGCGGCAAATTCAATGGATGACTATCCAGGATATACAGGCTAAACGATCACACTTTCGCCACTATTATAGAGAGATGTTATCGAAGATTATTGAACAAGAAGCGTTTATAGTGGAAGAAGCCATGAGAAAAAGATAAAAAATAAAGTATAAAATATATCACATCAGTATATACATGTATATATTTTTGGAACTATGTCCTCAAGCCAAACTTTATGCCTCTTTCGCGGTTTTATTACTGCTGTATATTATAATAAAAAATCAGGAAAATTCGCGGTATGATGTAGCGTTGCTTTTACTAAAAACATCAATTTTTATTGCTTGGACATTTGCTCTGAACAAAATGTGTGTGTCGGGTTATAAATATATTGCTTGGATTGCGGCTATTGTTCCGCATATTATTTATGTGTTGGTATTGGTGAATGTATAAGCAGGGGCTCTGCCCCTTTAACCCCGTGCCCTTCGGGCAAAAGCGGACTGGGATCGATTCGGGGGGGCGTGGGTGGTGCAACCCCCCAAAAATTGAACGATAATCTTCCCATTTTTGTTTTTATAAACAGATGATAAGCTTGGTGACCACTCGATTTAACCAACAGACGTGGGAAGAACGTAATCAGTGGTTAGAAAAGCATCACTGGCAAGGCGCGATTTACGGCTCGCCCTTACGCGTAAAAGAAGATGTCAAAGCGACAATGATTGTTTTGGAAATGCACAATGATGATAATGAAATAAAAGCGATAAGTCTAGTCAAAAAAACTGTGGCAACCGATAAAACTTATCACATTTACACGGACGGCAATTTCAATCGCTATATTTATAAAAGTCATTACAGGCTCGTTCTCAAAGATATAGAGAGCTCGTTGTCAGTAATGGAAAAAAAAATAATAACTATATTTAACCAGTTATTATTTAAAGGGGCGTGTCATTTTAAGCGCCAGCAGGGTATTACGGCTGTTCCAGAGTGGATTATGCAAAATAAATATATTGATTTTATTCCGTATTTTAAAGAATTGTTTGCTCGGTTTTATAAGGTATGAGTAAGAGTAAGACTCTTGCTATTGAATCTGTCGGATTTTAATTCCCATTTTTCATTTATTTGCGGTACGACTTGACTATACGTATTACTAATGACAGCAAATAAACCATTGCAATGAAGACGCAATGCGTCATATTCTTTTATCTCTTTTTCTACTGTTGTCTGTAGTTCCCCAGGAACAATGCGTATATTATGATCGAGACCAACGGTTAACCGATTAAACATATCAATACCCACCGCCCCGAGCAGTTCAAAGATATGCACCAATTCAGTGCTTTTTTGCTTTTTTCTATGACAGCTGTAAATAAACTTGGCTAGTTCCTCTTTCGTTTTTTCGCCTACGATATATTCAACGCGCTGCTTTTCAAAGTCGCACACCACTTGACATTGTGTACGTAAAACTCGTATCTGATTGTTGGTAATATCTGCTACCAAACGATACAATTTCTCTTGTACCATTTTGCCTAAACCTTGTCCCTCCATAGTTCTCGGCAAATAATCTTTCAGCTTGCGTATTTCGACCATAGGTACCAAGCCACCACACGGTACATCGCCGGGTGCTCTTTGTGCCTGTCCACTAGGATTTTGACTACGCTGGTATTCTAGCCAGTGCGGATTATGCAAACGATCGCCCTGAACCTTCCGCCCTGTATTCCAATCAAACGCTGTATGACAGCCTGTGCACCACATTTGTGAACAGCCTTCTATCCGGTAAATGCGGTTATGACACCCGGGACATTGTTTGGTCTCTTTTTTTATAGCGTCGGCACTCGCGACATCATTTGGATCGCACGTATGTTCATCGGTTTTTCTAGGACCAATGATTTCATGGCATGCCGGACAAGTATACATTTCGCAAATGCCGCATTTGTATTGTGTCGACAGCATACCATTGCAGGTGGAGGCAGGGCACGACATAAAGAACACTTTGCGTTCACTTGGTGCCTCGGCTGTCCCTGCGCCTCTATGCAAATTCAGTTCGCGCCGATGTGATTCTCCGATTTCATTATTCACCTTAGCAATTTCATTCTTCAAGTGCTTTAATTTTTCGCCGAGGTTGGCTCGTATTGCTTTTTCTTTTTGTGCGGTTTTATAACGCTCTGCCGCCGGCATTGTCTCAGACAATTTACTCAGCTCAATGTCGCATAAGAACTTTTCCCGATGTGGTTTATAGGTATCCGATATCCATTTCTTCGTCAAAGACAGCATAAACTTGGCGGTCCACGGCTGTTTGCATTCCATACAATGCGGCTCATTGGTGCTAGTGAGCAAATAAGCGCGAATACAAGCAACACACACCTTATAGTTGCAACTGCCGTATTCACATTGAATACACTTGCGCGAGCTGTTATTAAAAGAATCACAGCAAATATTGCATTCTAGGGGGATTGCACCCGCCATATCAGTGGTTGTCGTTGTTAGAGGGGGCGCTTCTACAACCCCGTTTGTCTCTTCTGCTCCGCCGTCCATTTTATTAATAAGAGATATTTTTTTATCAGCTTTAGTCGCCATTGTAGTTAGTAGTTTGTTTAAGGTATTTTCTACATTCTGACCATAACTGGGTTCAATTTTATGTAAACCTTTTCATTTCATCGACTGAAAAAAAGGAACCGCGAAAAAGGCACTACATTTAAAATAGACTTAAAATTATACCGCTTAATAGTAATAATGACCGACACCAATATAGACAATTATTCTGTTGAGAACATTCTAAGTATTTTTAATTTAACCGATCCCACGCCCTTTAATGTGCGGGATGTGGCGAATAATTTAATCGCCAAGATGACGACAGAAGGCAAACCTGAATTAGTCATTTTTTTTACACAGGCGCGAGATAAAGTTCTCGCGGATATAGAAAAAAAAGGTTCCGAAAATTTAGAGGTGGAAAATGAACCCATTGAAAGCTTGGAAAAACTATGGGTGGAAGGTTCCTTTGAGGATAATGCCGAAAATCATACACGTTATTTTATTAACAATGCTCACTTTCCAGTCGATAAAAAAATGCCCCCACTTGTGAATAGTGCGATAAATAAGATTCCTATTATTGCTACGCATATTATTTCAGTGGACAGCCAATATCGATCCACTATATTGCCTTATAGTAACAGCCCTTTATCAAATTCATATAATACCAGTTTTACATTTAATATAACCAATCCTATTACTAAAACAGTTTCACTGCGACTCTATTCTTATACTATACCAACGACGTGGTATGCATTTAGCGCAAATGCAGGCAACACTTTTTTTATGTACAATGGTGTCGTTATTACTATACCGGACGGCAATTATACTGCCTCCACTCTCGTAAATGCAATAAATACGCAAGCCGCCCTAGATACTGCCACGATAGGATTAACTGTCAGTTATAATCCAGCCAATAATAAAATAACTTTTACCAACAACGATCCCTTGTCAGGGCTAATCACCGTTACATTTTATATACAAGCCAATGTAATAAATTATAATAATTGTGGAAATTTGACTCTGGGTAGTTTTCAAACGCTCGGCATTAATACTACCTTGGGGTGGCTCTTGGGTTTTCGTACCACTCCGGACCCAACGACAGGGGATATGTTTATTACGATTGGTCCTAATCAAACAATAGTTGCCGATGTCCAGCCGGACACGTATGGACCCAAGTATTTTGTTCTCTCATTGGAAGATTATAGTAATCAGCGTTTATCCAGTGGACTGTTTAACATTACAACTATTAAAAACTACGCATCTTTAAGTGTTCAGGACTATTTTAACACGATTAATGTAGGCTGCAAATTACGCGAAGGCTCTCTTACACAAGCTCAACAATATTCTATAAATGCAGTGACAAATGCAAATGTTAAAGCGATTAAAGATAATCATAGTGTGGGTTTTAATAATAAATTATCTGGACCCAATTCAGGAACGGCTTTTGCTATTATTCCGCTGCGTGATATTAACAATATCAGACCTAATCCTTATACACGTTTTGGTGCCGAATTAATTCCATATGTACGCCGGTATGTAGCTCCAACAGATTTACAGCGGTTTAGCGTATCCTTAACAGATGACAAAGGAATCTTGGTTAATTTATACGATAATGATTGGTCCTTTTCACTGATTGTGGAAGAACAGCTGAACTAAGGGGCGCCGCCAGGGGCTCTGCCCCTTTAACCCCGTGCCCTTCGGGCAAAAAGCGGACTGGGAGCGGGGCGGACTGGGAGCGGGGCGGAGGCGGGCAAGCGGATGCATTATACTTGGTGATCGATTTCATTTTTGCCCGAAGGGCACGGGGTTAAAGGGGCAGAGCCCCTCTATAACAAAACTCGGCAAGGTCAAGTCTTGTAAAGCACTCGGTCTCGGTATCTTCCATTCTAAGGTCAAATGTACTGTGGAGCTCTCCGGCGATTTGCTCGTCCAACGGTCTTTATTGAAGAGAACAAAGAGTTTCTTCAGTCGATTTATTAGCCCACCGGCGTCGCGCGGCGGTACGTGTTTGCTCGCCCATTCAAATTGAAGAGCTTGTATTTTGGTTTGGAAGCCGTGTACTAAACAAACGTGTGTCCATCCAGGTCCTTTGCTATGGGTATATTTGGCGCCTCCGCTCAGCTCGCCGTTATGTTTCCGAAGCCGTTTGATGACATCCGGCGAAACGCCGGCATAGGTATAGCCTTTATTTTGAATGATATAAAATGACCAAGGGGGCTCCTCTGCCTTTACCTCTAAGGGCTCTGCAAGCGAAGCGGGCTCTGCAAGCGAAGCGGGCTCTGCAAGCGAAGCGGGCTCTGCAAGCGAAGCGGGCTCTGCAAGCGAAGCGGGCTCTGCAGCATTTTCTATCATTTTACTTACGCCAGAAAATAATAAGCAAGACAAAACCTATAATAATATTGCCGCAACCAAAATATTTGGTATATTGGATAGTGCGTTCTGGATTAGGATCATATGAACTTATAATAGTACACATATTTAACCAGCTGGATTCGTGCTTTTTGTTATAGATTGTTTCTTGATAACCCATATGAATAAAGGATAAAAACAATAATACTATAATAATTCCCAAATAACTCCATTGTTTACTGGATATCTTTTTTCGATTACTTTTAATCAATGCAAACAATAGGGCGGAATATTTTATAAAATCACATACATGGTCATAATAATCGCCGAACGTAGTAATTTGATTATATTTTCTTGCTAATTTACCATCAACACAGTCAAAATAATAGGATAGTAGCCAACATATAATAGCTAATAGAAGGTGTCTTTGTAGCACCTGATATGCCGCAAATAATCCAAAAATAAAACTTAGCGTGGTCACCATATTAGGTGTAATGCCCAGATTATGATAAATATGTAAATGATTATCTATAAACCTGAATAAATATTTGTCCAATGGACATTCATGGTGGTCTGCTAATTTATTGACCATTATATATTTATGTATTATTAAATTATCTATTAATACATTACATAGTTCTACGTATGTTTAAGAAAGTAAGAAAATGCAATTTTTCCATGAAAGTCTGTTGGCACTTTTGGAAAATGGACATTTTAAAAATGTCCAAAACGCAAAAGGTCCGCCGGACTTTTTCCAAAAAACACGATTTTTCATTTTAGAGCATAATGCTCTCATTTTCGTTTTTTCTTATAAAATGTTGTGAGCATAACTTTTTTTGATAAATTATAAAAACGATTTAGGAACCTTTTTCCATTGATAATATAGCAACAAAATGGCAACTTTAGAAACAGACACAGACCAGAATAGTTCGGCGAAATATTCCTGCGAAAGTTGTCATTATTTTACATCACGACATAGTCAATTTATGCGCCATAAAAGCACTAGTAAACATTTAAAAAATGAAAATGGAATCCAAAAGCCGGCTTTAGTTCCGCCTGTCTTTAAATGTACCATTTGCGATAAGAATTATAAAGATCGGTCGGGCTTGTGGAAGCATTCTAAGAAATGTCAAAAACCGAACTTAATTCATAAGCAATGTCTTTACAATAAAGATGAACCTAGTTTGGTGGAAATGTTGATAAAAGAAAATACGGATTTTAAAAACCTGATTTTGGAATTGGTGAAAAGTAATTCAGACTTGCAGAAACAGATGCTGGATGTTTGTAAAAATAGTAGCAACAGTAGCAACGGCAACAGTAGCAACGGCAACAGTAGCAACAGTAATAGCAACAATAATATTAATAGTAATAATAAAACCTTCAATATGCAGGTCTTTTTGAATGAACAATGTAAAGATGCGATGAATATAATGGATTTTGTCAATACCTTCCAATTGGAATACTCTGACTTGGAAAAGGTCGGCGAGGTAGGTTATGTGGAAGGCATCTCCAATATTATCATAACGAAACTTAATGAGATGGACATTTATAAAAGACCGATTCATTGTAGCGACGAGAAGAGAGAAACCATGTTTGTGAGAGATAAAAATGTATGGGAAAAGGAAAACAACACTCATGATAAATTACGCTTGGCGATTCGACATATTACGAAGAAGAATACAGATATGTTATTATCGTGGTGCGAAGCCCATCCGGGGTCGTGCGATAGTGATAATTACCTGAACGATATTTATATTGAAATGGTAAGACAGGCGATGGGCGGACGCGATATTGAAGCAAATGAGAATAAAATAATGAAAAAAATATCAAAGGTAGTATTGGTTAATAAAAAGAATATGTGAAAAGAATTAAAGGGTTTACTCTATACTAACTATCAAAAGATGTCAAGCGAAAATTCAACAGATAAAATCAATCTCTTGAAAAAAAAGTTGGAACAAGAAGGTATGGAAAAGGTCGCAGTATTAAAACAGACTAATCTTCCAATGGAAGAGAATTTGACCGCTATAATGAAAAAGGGTTATGATACATTTAAAAAGGAAACAGGTCAAGGAATGACATATAGTGAGATGCGCGAGATGTATGGATAGGGTCTACGACCCCCATTAGAGACGTTTTTCTAAAAAAATTGAAATTAAACTTTTTAATTTCAATTTCAGTATTAAACGAAATGGCTTATGCAAATGAAATGGCTTATGCAAATGAAATCATCAACAAAATGACAATCAATTCAGCAAATATAATAGCTAATATAAATAAAATTATCCATCCAAGGCGTTTGGTCATGGTTCAATCGGAAGATAATTGTATGTTTTGTCCCGACCCCAAAGGACACTCTATATCGGATTATGTGGATCCTATAAATAAGTTGGGCTATATCTCTTGTTTTCCTTGTCAAGACAAGATGGAGGAGGCTGTGAAAGCCTTTAATGCCAGAGTTTCCATGGAACGGGTTGCTCATTTACGCAATAAAGAGTTTTGCATCCGCCGTTCTTCAGGCGAAGTGGAAGGTGGCTGGAGTTTAATGCTTCAGCCTATTACATTTGATGCTTTCACCCAAAAGGAAATAATTCTTTGTTCCCGCTGTCATCCTTCTCAAGCAGGAAAAGATATTGTTAGGTGGTGCATTTTAGAGGAGATCTTGAAATTGAATCCGGTATAAATTGTAGACAATATATTTGCAATAAATAATAATAGTTATAAATAGTATATGAGCGGATCACTTGACGGAATAAATTTTAATGTAGTTAATTGGCAAAGTCAATATGTTCCAATTAATTCATCAGGTAATCCTATTCCAACTGCTCAAGAATTACATTGTATAATAAATATATTAGACTCCTATAAAGATGCAAGAGTAACCACGGGTACATTTCAATCTAATCTATTTCAACGAAGTATACAAAACTTATTTCCTTGCTATGGAAAAACAAATGGCGGTCAAGTTGAATTACATTCATTAGAGAACGATATTATGAATAAACAGAACAATTTATTTGCAAATGAAATGAAATTAACAGCTCTTTCAAAAAAAGCAAAAAACGATACTGTTAATGCACCTAATATTCCTCTGTTTAACGCTCCATTAATATCTCCAACATATCGCAATGCATTGAATGATGCTGCAATAACACCTTCAGATTTTAATCCAATTATTGAAGAAATAGAAACACCTGGATCATATATTGATCCGGGGGGAAGAAAAGTAGGAAAGGTATGGCCTGCTCTCGATAAACCTTTAAGTATTGATTTGACTGCATTTGGGTTTAATAATGTTATTTTTTCTTCAAAATTTATAGTTAATGATCCCGAACCTCCTTTATGTGAAATACAGATGTCGCATAATGGTGTCATTTTGTTTAACAAAATAATCGATAGAAGGGGAAATTATCAAGTCGATAATGGTGTAAACTATGTAGGAGGTAATGATGTTAAAAATAATCTTTTAATAAATAATGCAATTAATATTGATCAAGCAAAAACTCTTGTTTTATGTAAAGAATTAGGTGATACATTACAAGTTATTATGGGGCATATTATGATACAACTAGAAGAATTTTCTAAACTAAATCTAGCTGCATTTACAGGTGATATTCCTTTTGCTTGCAGATGTTTAACACTAGGAGTTCCAGTTTTAATGAAAAAAATTTCTAGTAAAGGAGACAATGCGGCGTTAAGGTCATTTTCTTTTTATGTACCACAAACGGATCCGATCGCAGCACAACGATCCAATAACGAATGCATTATAAATGAATACATAGATCATAATAATTCGGTTATGATTAAAATTAATAAGTTTTTAATAGAAGGTGCAGAATCGCAAGAACAATTTAATGGTATTGCTACAAACTCCATCAGAGATTTTTTTAACGGAATTACATCTCAAATTGGTGAAATAAATACATATTACGGAACAATTTTAGCAGATAATCAAGGAAGACAACCTCCTCTATTAACAACGGATGAATTAAAAAATGAACTAGGTAAATTTCGCGTATTTGATGTTATAACCGTTGTTGGGAAAAATAAGAAATTAAAATTAAATATTGCACTTAAAAGTTTATTTTTAGATACAAATCCAGGTAATCCTATTTCACCGGATTATATTAAAGCAAAATGCGGTAAGAAAAAACTTGGAGAATATTTCACGGGATTGAAATATGCCAGAGGACAGCGTGGAGGTAAAAATATATACTCCGGCGGAGATCCCGAAAATCCTGAAGATCCCAAGTATAATTTAATGAGTGTAAACAATGAAAATGATAATTTTTTTTATGAATTAGTTCCAGAATTTTATTTTGACATTTTTTATAATTATTTTAAATATGTGGGAGATACAATTTATGACGATGAATTTTTATCATATTGTTTAAAAATATTTTTAAATGGTGATGAAGATTTTCCTTCATTAGAAGCATTCAAAGCTGATTATACGACATATATTCATAGTTTTAAATCTATTGATTTTAGTTCCTTTGATAATGATCAAATATTAACTGAAACTCCCGAAAATAACTCGTTGGAATTTTTAACAGACTTATTTATAAATAAATTACAAACAATAGTACTCGCTAATAATCGTGATATACAAACCGATTTAATAGAACTTTTAAGAGCCAATTCAATAGAAGAAGATAATATATATTTATCACAACAAATAGAACAGCCTGAAATATATTCGTTAATTGAAGAGGAACAACGAAAAATGACAGAAATATTGCATAATGGAGAGCACCAAGAAAGAGAATTTTGGATACATCGACCAGAGCAGTTTATGTTTCCCATCCCACATGAAGCCGAAAGTTTTAGAGAGCCAAATAAAGAGAATTTTCGAAAAAGTCAGTATAAACCCACACCCAATAAGAGATCAAACAGACGTACTGAAAATGTATCACACCGTA
>Ga0214919_10008156_pt1 | contig 13903 bp, 12 predicted proteins | sample LL1503_MetaG_FD_177994 | JGI IMG/M metagenome (GOLD analysis project Ga0214919, IMG submission 177994) | Freshwater microbial communities from Lake Lanier, Atlanta, Georgia, United States - LL-1503 | ecosystem: Environmental > Aquatic > Freshwater > Lake | place: USA: Georgia | collected...
CCGGCCTCCTCCTGGAACGGAAGGAATCAGCCAGTCGGATCCTGAAACTTCAACGTCATCAATTGAAAGCCCAACCAATTCCATCCCTCTGGGAAGCGCGACGGGCGAAAGGCGAATATCTGTGACCCATTCGTACTTCGAGTGTTCACCATCTTCGCTTGTTGCCAATGGGTCGCGATCTTTGGTCAGCATGGAGAACCATCCAGTTTCTGGATCCTGCCAGAGTGCGATTTGCTGCGAGGATGTTGCATCACGAAACGCGAACATGGAAAGAAGATCACTCATTTTCGCAATAGCATTTTCATGTTCGGCTTTGGTTGTTCGAGTGAGTCGAGGGACGATCATTGCGCTCAAGACGGCGAGAATCACCACCGCGACGATCACTTCAATCAATGTGAAAGCTCGGCGCATAGTCTTCGCTACTCTTGGCCGTTGACGATGTCTTTGTTCTCGCCATCACCGCCTGGTTGCCCGTCAGCGCCATAAGAAATCAAGTCAAAATCCTTGTTGACTTCACCTGGGACGATGATGATGTATGGATGTCCCCAAGGATCAAGGAGTGCCTTCTTGTTATCCAAATATGGATCGTCACCTTCAGTCAAGATGTCCAGTTCGAAATCTTCTGGACATCTGCTCAGTCCAGCTTCTGTCATATAAAGACGAACCTGTTGAGCAAGCGAAGCAGCTTCTGTCTTTGCGCGCTTGTCCTTTGCAGAGCCGATAAACTTGGTGAGTCGCGGCACAAAGATTGCAGCCATAATGGCGACGATCGTGACTGCCACAATGACTTCGATCAAACTGAATCCGCGTCGTTTGGAGTTGCTTCGGAGAGTGCGACGATTGTGGGGCGAAAGGATTTGATGGTTGATGGACATTGTGACCTCGTTAAAAAAATAAATAAATATGGAAAAGAGAAAAAGGGAAAGTGAAACTATCCGCCGATGGCGGCTTGAAGATTGAGAAGTGGAAGGAGAATGCCGAGCAAGACAAATCCTGCCACGAGGCCCATCACAATGAGCAGAATGGGAGGAAGCGCCTTGGTAAAAACCTTGAGTGAATTATTGACTTGACGATCGAAAGCAGTTGCCGCATGCATCAGCATGGGCTCGAGTCGTCCCGAACGCTCTCCGATATTCACAATCTGAATAAGCAGTGGCGGGAATAATCCAGAACGCTCGAGTGGATCGGCGAGAGAAGATCCTGTTGTGACGCGCTCTTGAACTTCGTCGATCGCGGCCATCATTGCGGAATTTCCCAATGTGTCTCGAACGACTCGCAGGGCTTGTAAAATCGGAATACCTGCGGAGACGAGGGTTCCAAGAGTGCGTGTAAAACGAGCGACTGCAACGTCTCGGAGCAGAACGCCGACAATCGGAAGACGAAGCAGGGTGAGATCGACAAGCATTCGATTCTGCGGCTGGGAGATCCAACGTCTCCAGCCAACGATCGCAGCAACTGTCGCCAGAGCAATTGCCCACCACCATCCAGTGATGAATCCCGCAAGTCCCAAGAGAACTCTTGTGGGAAAAGGAAGCTCTACTCCGGGCTGCCCAGTGATCGGTGCCATCAGTCGCGGCAGCACAAATGTGATGAGCACAACAACACTGATCGAGATCAGCCCAGCGACGATCATCGGATAGACCGTTGCTCCGACAACTTCTCTTCTTAATTCAACGGATCGATCAAGAAGATCCGCCAATTGATGCAGAACTTCAGCGTTGCGTCCCGACGCATCTGCGGCGCGAAACATTCCCACGGTCATGTCATCGAAGGGGGGGCCGTACTCTTTCGCCGCCTGATGCAGTGGAACTCCAGCCTCGACACGTTCAATCAAAAAATCAAGAATGACTGGAAGCGCGCGCCCAGAAGCTTGACGACGGACCGTACGCAATGATTGCATCAGTGGAAGACCAGCTTCGAGCGCTGTTGCAATTTCGCGAATGAAACTGGTGAGATCTGTCCGCGACATCGAAGGTCGACCTTTGAGGCGTCGATTCGAAATGGAGATTTTCTTGGGTGAAGCAATGCGAGCCGATCTTCCTTGCGGCTCCGATTCATTTTCAATCGAAGTCGCAACGATTCCTGTGCGCGTCAAGATGCGAATTGCATCAGCGCGATCCTCTGCTTGAATCGTTCCTCCGCTTGCTGCGGCACCGAGTCCTTGATATCGAAAAGTCGGCATGGTGGTTCCTATGGCTCAAAGTCATCGACATCTTGGGTGGCACGCAGAACCTCGGGGATCGTGGTCAGACCCGTTTGAGCTTTCATCATTCCATCGTGTCGCATGACCGTAAATTCCGAACCAGCCATTTCTTTCAGTTCCGTCACGGAAAGTCGTTTTGTGATTCCGTTACGCAGCGCTGGATTCATGCGAAGCAATTCAAAGAACCCTAATCGTGATTTAAATCCTGTCTTCCTGCATTCGTCGCATCCAACTGCTTTCCACTCGCCGCCTTCGAAGCCTGCAATCTCACTTGAAGTCAGCCGAGATTTCGTTTCATCAGTCAGTGGCGTACGAACTTTACAGCGCACGCAGAGCCGTCTTCCAAGTCGTTGTGCGAGCAATCCTTCAAGCACGCTTGCAACCAAAAATGGTTCCGCTCCCATATCGACAAGTCGTCCAATGCTGGAAATAGCATCATTGGTGTGGAGCGTGGAAAGGATGAGATGTCCCGTGAGTGCAGATCGAATTGCAATGTCAACAGTTTCGTTGTCTCGAATTTCACCCACCAGAATCACGTCGGGATCTTGACGAAGAATGGCGCGCAGACCGATCGAGAAAGTCAATCCTCTTTTTGGATTGACGGGAATCTGATTCACCCCAGACAATTCGTATTCAACGGGGTCTTCAATCGTGATGATCTTCTTGCGCGGGTCATAGAGTTTGCTTAAAGCTGCATAGAGAGTTGTCGTTTTTCCAGATCCAGTCGGCCCAGTGACCAACAGCAATCCGTGGGGCTTTTCAATCAGCCGATCCATTGTGTTTCGATGAGGCTCGCTCATTCCCAAACTTTGCAAATCCAAAGCAAGATTGCTCTTGTCCAGAATACGCATCACGATGCTTTCGCCATAAATCGTTGGAACTGTCGAAACTCGCAAATCAACTTTTCGTCCTTCGAAGCGCAGCGTGATGTGTCCGTCCTGCGGGACATATCGCTCTGCAATATTCATCATTGCCATGATCTTCACGCGACCAATCAGCGCAGCTTGCAAATGCTTTGGCGGGGGAGGTTGTTCGATCAGCACGCCGTCCACGCGGTACTTGATTTTCAAGTCGTTTTCGAATGGTTCAATATGAATATCGCTGGTACGACTTTGAATCGCTTCCAGAATGAATAGATTGACAAGATTGATCAGCGTTGGCTGCTCAGCCATTCGGTGCACGTCTGCAGCTTCGATCGCATCGACATTGTTGCCCGATTCATCGGTCGTCGATTCGTCATTGCCTGCGAGCGATTCTGCAACGCGTGCGGCAGTTGTTCCATACGCACGCCGCATGAGTTCTCCGAAAGCCTCTGGTTCCACACCAAGTCGTGTCACGGGAAGTTTGGCGATCGCAGCGATTTCATCGGCGGCGCCGAAATCAAGCGGGTTAAACATTGCAACGATTAATCGCCCACGTTCAATTCGAATCGGTACCGAGCGAACTCGAACCGCGACTTCGGGAGTCAATAAATCAATCGCCGCAGGATCAGTCTCTGGTGGTTTTTCAACCCAAGAAATTCCTAGAATGCGACATCGCTCGCGGATTTTTGCCGTTTCATCCGCTGCACTTGGCGGAGTGAGATTGGCCTCCGTGGCTCCCAGTTGAAGATCGTTTGCCGCTGGTGCCATGGTTCAGTCTGCAGTCTTTGGCGGAGCCGATTTTGATTTGTCACGACCACCGCTTGTTGGTCGGGAGAGAGCGCTGTTTTCTGATGGACTTCGTCCGGGAGCATCGCCACCAGATTCCGCGTTCAACGCTGGTGCGTTTCCTTCGCCTTTGCCTTTCCCATTGCCCATCGGTCTCTGAGCAGCCGCAGCCAACTTAGCGGCTCCGGGGAGTTGTTCCGAAAGTTCAGGCCCGACGATCTGAGCAATTTTTTCGCGAGTCTTTTCATCCATCGCATCGCGTTCGTCAAGCATCGGTCGATATGGGTCCAATGGTCCCTTTTCAACATTGGCATTTCCTTGCGTCATTTTGCGCCGAGTTTCTTCGGTTTGCTTCTTCGGTTCCTCGGTGCGATAGAGCGTTACCAATCGCAATCGCCAGTCCTCGTAGAACTTGACATATTCCACTTGAAGAGCATTGAGTTGAGTGATCTGATCTGGCGAGAGCCCCGGCAATTCAAGCGCCGCAGCAAAGTATGGAATCATCGGGCTTGGTCGGTAGGCAGCAGGAAATGCAGCCGCAAGAGCTTTCGTTCGAAAAATTGGTCCCCAATGATCGCCGTATGCAGTCGCAATCTTCTCCCTCGAAGAATCTTGCAGATCACGCAGTGCAACGCGAGTCGCCACGATCAATTCCAATTCCTTCAGTCCGCGTGCATAGTCCTGAGCAACAAGTGCTTCTTTAATCTTGTCTTGTGAAGCGAGTAACTGAGTTGATCGTGCAACAAGAGCAGCATCTAATCCAATTTCGTATTGATCAAGGGTTTCTTTGGCGGCGAGCATAAAATCGGGGGGTACGTCGCACTCTCGAGAAACTTGTCGCAGATCGACGCTCTCTCCACTGAGAAGTCCACGAGGAAGTTCCTTCTCTCTGCGCATTGCTCGTTCTAGTTTCGGCCATCGTTCTTGTTGTTCGTCGCTCAAAACGCTACGCAGATTTTCGACAAATCTCTGCTTCATTCGAGCTTTTTCCTGAATCCATTTGTTGATAGGCCGCATGATGACTCCCATCGCGCCTTGATCACCTGCGTTGATGATTTGATCCTTCATCCCCTTCATTTCATCTCGCAGTCCATCGCAGCCAACCTTGAAGTCTCCAGTGTAATCCTGCATTAAACTTTCAACCGTCGGCACTTGCCAATCTTCCAAGACAAGAAAATCAACAAAGAGCGTGATGTCTCGATTCATATAATCAGGCTGAAATGCTTCGACGAATCCCGCTTGAAGTCCAAGCTGCGCTTGAGCGGAAGGCGCCGATAGTCCGACGCAGATTGCGATTGCGGCAAGAAAAGTACGCGTGTGTGTTTTTAGGTTCATTAGATGAATTCCTGATTTGGTAAAAGAATCGTCCAAAGTGAACGCCGAAGTGCGTCAGATATGGCAGAAATTCGCCTAATTCTGTGAGTTTGGACTGAATTTAATTTTCCGTGCTTGCAAATGAAAAACTACAAATCCAATATTAGTCCTATAACCACAAAAAAATCGAAGAACAAGCGCTTTTCGCCGATGTTGTCATATTTTACGCCGAAGTTCGAACTGTTCGCTGTTCGATGCGCTTCAAACTGACGGTCTGGACGATTCGATCCACGAAGATTCCAGGGGTATGAACTTGGTCTGGGTCGAGTTGGCCAATGGGAACCAGTTCTTCTACTTCTGCAATGCACACCTTGCCACAGGTGGCGACCATTGGATTAAAGTTGCGAGCGGTTTTGCGATAAATCAGATTGCCGAATGCATCGCCTTTCCATGCTTTGACAAGCGAAATATCGGCTCGAATTCCTCGCTCGAGTACGAATGTTTCGCCGTCAAAAATCTCATGCGGCTTTCCTTCAGCAACCTGAGTTGAAAGTCCGGTGCGAGTGTAAAACGCAGGGATGCCTGCGCCGCCAGCGCGAAGTCTTTCTGCAAGCGTTCCCTGCGGAGTGAACTCGACCTGCAATTCTCCGGCCATAAATTGCCGCTCGAATTCTGCATTTTCTCCTACATAACTCGAGATCATCCGACGGACTTGTCGAGTCTTGAGCAACAAGCCCAGCCCCCAATCATCGATGCCCGCATTATTGCTTGCGATCGTCAGTCCTTTGACTCCGCTGTCACGCAAAGCAATGATGAGATTCTCTGGAATTCCACAGAGCCCGAATCCACCAACTGCGATCAGCAAATCATCTTGCAGCAGCCCATGAAGCGCATCTACGCACGATTTGTGAACCTTGTTGAGAGCCATGAAGGGCGCAGTGTACGCAAGTGGACTAGGCTCGTCTGACGTGCGTACGCTCATCGTCCTATTAATTTTTTTCTCGGCGATGCCGGACACAATGGCTGCTCCGGTTGTCAAAGAACTCTTCATGGATCGTTATGGCGCCAGCCCCGGCTTGGCTCAAATGTTCAATGGCATCAATTTACTAGGCGCATTCGCAGCGTTGCCACTCTTATGGTTCGTGCGTGGCAAGAACCATTCTGTTGCATTGGTGATTTGGGGATCCATCGCTGATGCGCTTTTGCTCGCATTGATGGCGCTGCCACTTGGATTGGAATGGACACTCGTTGTGCGTGCGCTTGAAGGAGTGACCGATGTCATCGTCTTCGCCGCACTCTTCGACCTCGTTCGCCGTTCTTCGCGCGGACATGTCGGCGCGGGCATGGGAATCGCATCGACTCCGCTTTTGATGGGGCTTGGTTTCGGTGCGATGTTTGGCGGACTTGTTGTCCGTCAATCTGCGGGAGGCGCATCTGCAAATTGGCTCTTTGGACTTTCTGCGGTTTTGAGCATTTTTGTCGCTGGAATTGCTTTTATTGCTCGCCGACGATTTGAAACTTTCCAATCTTCGGCTCACGTTGATGTTGCAAATGATGTCGCGGATATTGAATCTCAGTCTCAAGTTCGCGATCCGATGTGGCCTTCGCTTGCGATGACGTTTTCAGATCGTGCAACTGGAGGATTGATCACAGGAACACTGCCGATCGCTTTATCGCAAGTCTTTGGATATTCACCGCTCGTGCGTGGATTGTTGGTGGGATTGCCGCTCTTATTGATGGCGCTTGGAACGGGTCCTGCTGGATGGTTCTGCGACAGAATTGGAAGTTTGCGCGTTCGAATTTTCGCTGGTGTCGCATACGCTGGATCCTTCGCATTGCTTTCCGTCGCGGGAGATCAAGCAGTTCCGCTGGGAATCGTGATGGTGATCATCGGATTATCTGCAAGCGCGCTCTTTTCCAGTTCCATAGCTCTTGTTATTCGATCTGGTCCTGCGACGATGGCGCTCGGTGCATTCAGAGGCGCGGGGGATCTTGGTTTCCTCAGCGGAACTGCATTCTCGGTGCTCTTATTGTCATCGCTTGGTGGAGAATCGCCAACATACTCCAACTATGCAGCAGTTCTCGCTATTTTCGCAGGGTTTCACGCACTCACAACATTGATCACAGGAGTCAGGTTGAAAATCTCCCGCAACCGCAATGCAGTTGCGAGCAAATCATTGACTACAAATTAGAATCAATAAACTAGAATCAATAAACTGGGGTCAATAAACGGGGGTCAATTTGGTGTGCCGATGATTCCTGGAAGTGAATACGCCATCGATGGATTCATCGAGATCAATGCAAGTCGGATTTTTTCCAGCGCCTTATTCTGAATTTGTCGTACGCGTTCTTTGGTCACGCCAAGAATGAGTCCAACCTGTTCAAGAGTCAGTTGAGATGCGTTGACTGGACGATCAAGGCCATATCTGTGGAAGATGACAGTTCGTTCGATATCGGAAAGTCCGGCTCGATCAGATTGAAAGAGATTCTTCACTTCGATGATGTCATCATTTTCACGAACACGACGGGTTTCACCTGAGTGATCTGCTCGTTCAAGTTCGGGATCGAATTCGACTGGAAAGAATTGGCGATGCTTCTGAGTTTTAATTCCAAGTCGGCTGTACGCCTTCAAAATTGCACGACATCCATATGTAGAAAACTTGAAGCCACGACCGAAGTCGAACTTATCAACGGATCTTAAGAGTGCCATATTCCCTTCGCTGATCAGATCTCCAAAGTCCAGGTCCGCAGATCGAACACGTTTTGCCATTGCAAGTACAAGTGCAAGATTTGTCTCGGCAATTTGCTTGCGAATCTTTTCGGCGACCGCATGCCAGTGAAGCATGTCTCGCGCGCTTTCAGTTGTCATCCCTTCACGAGCTGCTTTGCGCTGCGTGCGAGCAACGCGAAAACGTGCATAATTCAATTGAGCGAAAATGACTCGTTCTTGCGCAGCGGTCAGTACAAGTGACTTGGGCGGACGAACGTTTGCAGTTCCGTTTGAAGCAGGCGTCCTTTCGTCAAGAAGCGGCTGGTACCAAGTAATATCGGGCTTGGCAATCACTGGTGCGTCTGCGAAAATTCTTCGCTCTGCTCCGGCACGCAGAAAGTCCGGACTCGCAACAAATTGGACTTTTTCGCGCTGAAAACCTTCAAGAATCGTTCGTTCTTCTGGAGTAAAACTTCCTGTTGGCATTTGGGTGGACCCGAAACTGATCGCACTCGAAGAGCGCCGAACTTTCAGTGCAGGTGTCGAATCTGGAGCTTGGGAGAGCAGTGCAACGCGGGCAACACTCAACTTTGGTGTTCGCATCGTTGCAGGGCGTTTCTTAGGAAGGAGTTTGATGGTGGCAGTATTTTTCATTGCAATTCTTTACTTGGAGAAGGCGTGGAAACAGAGAGCCCATGATCAACACTCCCACCACGAAGTGAACGAACAATGTCCTATACGCAAAAATTGCAAAGGTGTTCTAGGGACTTCAAGTTAGATTTCGATTTTCACAAGCAAACATCTTCCAATTTTGAAAGATGGCAACACTTCGTCTCAATTTATCACGAGGTGCAAAGCGATAGAATTCGAGGAAAAACGGCTATAACACTATTTCAGATAGCCGTTTACGGCTTTCAATCAACAATCGCCTTCGGCTGACAATTGCCTCCTTGAGCGACTTATTCCGCTTTGCCAGCGCTGGTGTCATAAACCCAAGAATCTCCCGCACGTGCATAATCCAAGACCTCGCCGGTCTTGAAAAAGAGCCCAAGTTCGCGCGTTGCGGCTTCGGGGCTATCCGATCCGTGCACGAGGTTGAATGAATTTGAGATTCCAAAGTCTCCGCGAATTGTTCCCGCTGCTGCTTTCGATCCGAAAGTCGCCCCCATCAAGTTTCGGCAGACTGTGATTGCGCCAACTCCGCGCAGTGCCATCACCACGACAGGCTCGCTGGTCATGAAGCGCACAAGTCCTGCATAGAAGCCTTTTCCCGCATGATCCTTGTAATGCTCGGCAGCAAGTTCTGCGGAAATCTTCATCATTTTCATTCCCACAACTTGCAAACCCTTCTGTTCAAAGCGGGTCACGATAGATCCGACAAGGCATCGTTGAACTGCGTCCGGCTTGAGAATGATGAATGTGGTTTCCATATTGTGATCTACTTTCTTTCTTGTTTGGCAAATGAACGGGGGACGAATAGTAGCGATCAATCGTGCAATCTGGCGGAAGAATTGGTGACCGATTCGAACGAATTCCCAAGATCGGGTAATATCCAATTCGGCATGGACGCCTCCCAACAAACCGATTCCAAGAACTCATCCCCGCGGCGCAGAGGTGCAACCGCAGAGGAGATGTCCGAAAAGCAGCGAGAAATCTCTGTCAGCGAGTTTTTCGCCAAGAATCGCCATTTATTGGGATTCGATAATCCGCGCAAGGCGCTGATGACCGCGGTCAAGGAAGCTGTCGACAATGCGCTTGATGCGTGCGAAGAGGCGTGCATCCTGCCCCATATTTACATCGAACTGCTGCAGCGATCCGAGACGCGCTTCAAAGTCACGATTCGCGACAACGGTCCCGGCATCGTTCGCAAGCAAATCGAAAATATTTTCGGGCGACTGCTTTATGGTTCAAAGTTTCATCGATTGAAGATGAGCCGTGGGCAACAGGGGATCGGAATTTCTGCGGCCGGAATGTACGGATTGATGACGACGGGCCAACCGGTTCTCATCATTTCGAAGACGCATAAGAAAAAGCCTGCTGTTGAAGTTCTTCTGAAGATGGATACTTCCAAGAATCGCGCCGATGTGGTCAGCGAAATTGAGCATCCAGAAGACGATGGACTTTTTCCTGACGGTCATGGAACGCAAGTTTCGATCGAGCTCGAAGGCCGATATCAACAGGGCCGACAATCCGTCGACGAATATCTTGATCAAACTGCAATCGCCAATCCGCATGCGCACTTCACGTATGTCAATCCAAGCAACGAGACGATCGAGTTCAAGCGCGGAACGAACGAACTTCCTCCTGAAGCAACTGAAATTCTTCCGCATCCAAAGGGAATCGAACTCGGCACGTTGATTCAGATGATCGAACGAACCGAGCGAACGCAAATTGGTGGATTCCTGCAAGAAGAGTTTTCGCGCGTTTCTCCCTCGGTTTCAAAGGATATTTGCGAACGCGCAGGGATCACGGGTCGCACTTGGGTGAAGCAAATCGGTCACAAAGAAGCAGAGGCGATTTACAAAGCAATTCAAGATGCGCGCATTATGGCGCCGCCAACGGACTGTCTCGTGCCCATCGGCACGAAGGCTTTGCTCTCTGGTCTTCTGAAGGAAGTCAAAGCAGAATTTTTCACCGCATGCACTCGTCCGGCTGATGTCTATCGCGGCAATCCGTTTCTCATCGAGGTTGGTCTTGCATTTGGCGGCGAACTTCCCAAGGACGAATTGATTCGCGTCATTCGCTTCGCCAATCGCGTACCACTGCTCTATCAGCAAGCTGCATGCGCATCATTCAAGGCAGTTCTCGAAACAAGTTGGAAAAATTATGGCGTCTCGCAATCGCGCGGCTCGCTCCCAGACGGCCCTGTTGTGGTGATGGTGCATATGGCAAGCGTCTGGGTTCCTTTCACCAGCGAATCAAAAGAGGCGATTGCGGATTACGACGAGATTCGCAAGGAAATGAAATTGGCGCTTCAAGAAGTTGGGCGCAAGTTGGGCATGTATTTGCGTCGTCGGCAGCGCATGCGTAACGAAGGAGAGCGGCGCAGTATTTTTGAGCGTTATATCGGCGAAATTGCGCAAGCAACCGAAGCGATCACCGGAACACCCGCAAAGCAAATCTATGAATCGCTGCTTCGTGTTGCAAAGCGCAAAACTGAAGAAGCGGATGCGGTGTTGAACGATGAAGGCAAGCGTGTGCGCGATTCGGATCCATTTGGCAAGGATGATTCTGTTGTCATTCTTCCAGCGCGCGTTGCGGTCACGCAGTCAGACTCGGATGATGAGTCCGAAGATGATTCCGACAAAGATTCTGGCAAAGATTCCGACAAAGACGGTGGACCGAAGAAGAGTTCGTCCGGTGGATCAAAGACTTTGTTTGGTGATGAAGAACCGCCGAGCAAGAAGCCTGGCAAGAAGTCTTCGCGCAAGAAGGCATGAAAAGAGAAGGACTCGATTAATGGCGAAAAAATCCAAATCAGCAGACCCATCAACGCCAGCCTCAACGCCAACCTCAACCCCGGTCAAGGTGAATCGATCGGTGAGCAATCAAGCAACGCGCGAAAAAACTTTAGGGAAGATTCTCGATCTGGGGAAATCGGTTGCAAAGTCCGCACTTGCTGAGACGGATCCATTTGTTGATGTTCCAAGTCGCACGATGTCCAACACGACATACAACGAGGTGCGCAAATTGCTCCAGATGGGCGATGCAACCCTGCGCCGAAATCTTTTCAATACGGGGCAGGCTCGAAAATTTATGCAGATGGTGCTGCTTTCCAAGGGATGTAAAGATCTTCTGCAAGCCCAAAAAACCCTGAGTTTGCGAGGTATGTATTACATGAGCCTGCACACGATTGCGGGGACAAAAGAAAAAACGTTTGATGATCAGGAGGAATCCGACGGCATCTTGGAAGACATCGAAGTCGCGATCGCCACGCTTCGTGAAAACTTGCATCTCTTTGCAAAGAAACGCGGAACAATGGTCGGCAATATCACGGTGATCGATAATGGAGATTCGATTGATTGTCGCCGGATGGGAACAGGTGGGTATGCGATTCCATCAATCTGCGAACCATCAGTAGTGCAGTTTGGAAAATGCGAGGCAAAATTCGTATTACATGTTGAAAAAGACACTGTCTGGAGTCGCTTCAACGAAGATCGATTTTGGGAAAAGCATAATTGCATTCTGACTGAAGGCAGTGGCCAACCTCCCCGTGGTGTTCGACGATTGCTCTATCGATTGAACAAGGAACTTGGACTTCCGGTCTATTGCTTGCTCGATTGCGATCCCTGGGGTCATTACATTTATTCTGTCATCAAACAGGGGTCGATCAATCTTGCTTTCGAAAGCGAGCGTATGGCGATTCCCGATGCGAAATATCTTGGGATTCGATCTGGCGATTTTGTGCGGTGCGAACTTTCCGATGATGTGAAGATTTCGCTGAATGATCGAGATATCGAGCGTGCAAAACAGATCGCGGAATATCCGTGGTTTATCAAAAAGAAGCACTGGCAGAAGGAAATTCAGCTGATGATCCGCAATGGATTCAAGATGGAAGTGGAATCTCTGATTACAAAAGACATTTCCTATGTCACTGAGACCTATGTTCCAGAGCGTCTCAAGGCGAAGGATTGGATTGACTGATTTGCTTTGGCCCTGAATGTGTCCCGACCTTCGCGCTCAGGCAATAGACGCAAACGAAATTCGAAAATCACTTCCTCGTCCAACTTCGCTGAAGACGCGAATTGCTCCGCCGTGTTCTTCGATGATGCGGCGAGCAACGGCTAAGCCAAGACCGCTTCCACCTTTTTTCGATGTGATGTACGGCCTGAAAATTTCCTCCTGAAGCGCATCAGGAATTCCAGGTCCCGTGTCAATCACATGAATTCCAACTTCTGGATTCTGATTTGCCACGATAGGCAACTGTTCGACACGCAGAATGAGTTCACGTCGAGCTGGAGGCGAAAGTGTTTCCATGGCCTGCATCGAATTGAGCATGAGGTTCAGTATTGCTTGCTTGAGCAATCCCGCATCCACATTGGCCATGACTGGTGTTGAAGGTAGATCAACTCGAAGCAGAACCCCCATTAACTGCGATTGCGGATGAACAAAATCTGTCAACTCTTCCACCAATTCACGAAGGTCGCACCGTTGACGATCCAGTTGAACTCTGCCCGCAAATCGCAAGAAATCCTCAAGAATATCCTTCAGTCGCCCAGTCTCTCGCGCAAGCGTGTCTACCTTGCGAATGAGCGGCTTCGATTCTTCTTCCGCAAGTGAAGAATCGATGACCGCTTCGCGCAAGAGTTGAGCGTTGAGCACCACGCTTGAGAGTGGATTCTTGATTTCATGCGCAAGTCCACTGGTCATCGCGCCGATTTCGGCAAGTCGCTCAGCAGCGATCGCGCGTCGTTCTGCGACAAGTGCTTGTTCATTTCTACGGCGTAGGGCAATGACAAAAACGAAAGTGCAAATCGCAATTCCCAGAAGCAATCCAATAAAAAAAGATGGGTTGAAAAACACGAGGGGGGACAGTTGCCCCAGTTCAGGCAGTTGGAGTGGCGACACGCGCGGTTGCTCTTGCTGCCGTTGCAGCCCAACCCTTGGAACCTGATTGTGCGCTGTATGTCACCTTCTCGCCATCTCGCAAAGTTCGAAAACCTTGGTCTTGCTCGATCACGCTGAAGTGCACGAAAATATCTTGACCTTGAGGGCCAATTATAAATCCAAATCCTTTGCGGGCATCAAACCATTTGATGATTCCGTCTACGTTTACGATGGTCTGCAAGTTGTCGGACATATTTGCCTCCGTCTAGTCATTCAAATTCAACCAAACGAAAAATAAACAAAACTACTGAGACACTCAAACTTTTGAGTGCAACTACTTATGTTGATTGTGCATCCAAATTCGGCATTGTGCAAGAGAACATGTCAAAATATTTCACTTTTCATTAAAAAAGGGGGCTTAGACCTGTTGGTCGAAGCCCCCTTTGGTCGATCTCCTCAAAAATAAGGGAGTCGAAACTT
>Ga0214919_10008157_pt1 | contig 13902 bp, 7 predicted proteins | sample LL1503_MetaG_FD_177994 | JGI IMG/M metagenome (GOLD analysis project Ga0214919, IMG submission 177994) | Freshwater microbial communities from Lake Lanier, Atlanta, Georgia, United States - LL-1503 | ecosystem: Environmental > Aquatic > Freshwater > Lake | place: USA: Georgia | collected 2015-03-15
AGAAGTGATGCATTTAGTTGAAGGTTGGGAGTGGTCAATCGAGTTCCTCAAATTCCACAATGGTTGATTGGAGTTTGGCCCAATCTTCATTTTCGTTACTGGCAATTACTTGGTCGGCAGCAGCAAGGAATTCAAGAATCGGGTCACGAAGAGGGGACGATGTGTCGCAGAGAATGGCATCGGCAATTGCGGCAGCAATAGTCGCATCAGCGTGCGAACCTAGGCGCATTGCCCAACCAAGAAACCCGTTTACGCTCACTTCGGCCGTCGACACAAGTGCATCACCAATAAAGAATTGTTCATTCGCCACGGGTTCGCGTACGGGTAGCTGTGCAGTGCCCGTGCGCACAGGCATGACGAGATGCACTTGAAGCTCGCTTGCATTCGTTGCGAGCATGCTTTCAATAACTTGCACTAAATCTTGGTCATTGCACTGCGCAAGAAGTGAGCACCACATATCGCGCGAAGCGTGTTGCGAAAAGCGAGTTGAAGTAGTGCTTTGATTTACGTTCTCGATTGACACTTAGAGAAAGGTACATGGAGCGAGTGAACTGAAAAATAATCACAGCATCAGTTAGATGGCGTCAAGGTGAACTACAAATAAACGAGTGAAAATTTCAAAGTTACGGAAAATCTAACTGTTAACTATTCAATCATCTTGCGTACGAAAAAAGAAGATCGGCATTTCATTTTAATTGAGTAACTTTTCCCGCAATGAGAAAACACAACATACTCTTATCAGGCGTAACTGCAGTGGCATTCTTGGTGGGTGCTTCAGCAATTGGAACAGGTTCTCACGTTTCGGCTCAGACCGAAGATGGAGCAGGACTCAAATTCATTGGTCGTTGGAACTCAACGAGTGGTGTAGGCGGTGCAGAAATTTCTGCCTATGACCCAGCATCGCAAAGACTTTTCGTCACCAATGGTGCAACGAATCAAATTGATATCGTCAACATCTCCAACCCGCGTAAACCAATTAAAGTTACGTCTATCGATTTAGCCGCAAAGGGTGTAACCGGCGTACAAAGCGTTGCTGTAAAAGATGGTTTGGTTGCAGTGGCAGCCACGATGGCAAAAGCACAGTACAACGGCAGAATTTTCTTCGCAAACATTGACGGCGTTCTCCAAGCGAACGTTACAGATGGCGTTGAGGTTGGCGCACTTCCAGACCATGTGAGTTTTACCCCAGACGGCAACTACGTTCTCGTGGCCGGCGAAGGAGAACCATCAACCTATTGCAGTGATGCAACGACGCTCTTTGATACGCAAGATCCGCTTGGGACTGTTTCAATCATCGACGTATCGATCGCTAAGCCAGTTGCTAAAACGCTCGATTTCAAAAACTTTGCCGAACGTGCAGGAGCCATTGTCTTCCAAGGTGGACGTATCTTCGGGCCAAAGTCAAGTGTTGCTCAAGACCTCGAGCCTGAGTACATCACCTCATCAGCCGACAGCAAATATGCATATGTCACTCTTCAAGAGAACAATGCAATTGCAACAGTTGATTTGGGTTCTAAGGAAATTATTCAAATCAGCGGTCTTGGATACAAGAGCTATAACTCTGATGGTAAGGGTCTAGATGCACTTGCCGATGGAACCGCGTTAATTGCTAAGCAAAACGTGATGGGCATGTACCAGCCAGATGGCATTGCTACGTTGACGGCAAACGACACAACCTATCTGGTGACTGCTAACGAGGGTGATGCACGTGAGTATCCATGCTTTTTAGGTGGAACTGATGGTGCAAAGGCAGAAAAAGAAGCACAGAAAATCTCTGGTGTTTACGACTCAACAGATTCAACAATCACTGCAGTGAATACAGCGGTTGGTTCGCTAGAAGTCACCCAGTTTGCGCCTGCTAACGCACAAGTAGCCAAAATTACTTCTGCAACAAAAGTAAAAACTGCTTACACCTTCGGAACACGTTCATTCTCTGTATGGAAGGCAAATAACTTACAAGGCGTCGATACCGCAGATCTCAAGTGGGATTCGGGCGACGCAATTGAAAAAATCACTTCCACAGTGCGTCCTGCATTCTTTAATGCTGACTGGAACACAACTAGCGGATACATCAACGGAGTTGATGCTCGCTCAACCAAAAAGGGTCCAGAACCAGAAGGTATTGCTGTAGGTCAAGCCTATGGAACGAATTGGATCGTTGTTGGTCTTGAGCGCGATGGCGGCTTGTTGCTTTATGATGCAACCAACCCAGAAGCACCAGTTTTTGTTGATTACATCAATACCTCAAATCCAAGTGGAAACTTGCTTGCAGGTAAATATTCCTCGACTGCCGGCGATGTTTCTCCTGAAGGAATTGTGTTTGTGTCACCTGAAGACAGCCCAACTGGGAAAGCGCTAGTGCTCGCATCGTATGAACTCTCTGGCACTGTGGGAATTTATGAAATACCACAAAAGCTTCCTGGCACACCACGCAACGTGATAGCTCGCGGCGGTAACGGAAAGATCATGGTTTCCTACAAGCCAACGAAGACCATTGGCTGGACTGGCCAACTCTGGTACTCAGCAGTTTGCAGGTCAAGCAAAGGAACTGTGAAGGCAACAAGCACGAGAAATTCAATTGTTCTCGACATTCCAGCTAGCAAGCGTGGCGCAACATACAAATGCAATATGTCAGCGGTCTCTGCGCTCGGATCTGGTGAATCGGTCAAAGCGTTACCCGTTGTAGTGAAGTAACTCTCAAATATTCCTAAAACCCACACAAATCTAAAGGAAAGACATGAAAAATATATTTAAGAAATATGGTTTGGCACCAGCTCTAGCCGTGTCGTCATTGCTTCTCGTAGTGCCTACAACCGCAGCATCTGCAAAAGTTGTTTCCATTAAAGCGGGCGATACATGCTCGAAGACACAATACGGAAAATCAATCGTTTCTTTAAAGAAACAGTTCAAGTGCACCTACAACAGCAAGGCCAAGAAATACAACTGGTCTGCAGTGAGTGCAGCAGCAGGTGCCGCTCAACCAATTGACCTCACAAAGCTTGACAAAACGGGCTGGCCAAAGCGTTTCGTTGTTGGTGGCGTTCCTGCTGAAAACGTAACAACAATGCAGACAAAGTGGGGTGGTCTCATTCAACTCTTCAAAGATGAATTGGGAATGGACGTTGATTTCTACCCAGCAAGTTCGTACGCCGGAGTTATTGAGGCATCAATTGCAAACAAAGTTGACCTTGTTGCATGGGGTGCAATGTCGTTCATCGTTTCAAAACTTAACGGTGCCCGAATTGAGCCGGTTGGTATTACCAAGTATGTAGATGGAACAACTTCATATAACTCACGCTTACTTACAAAGACCTCACAGACAGGAATCAACAAGATTGCAGACGTGAAAGGTAAAAAGGTATGTTTCGTATCGTCAACTTCAACATCGGGTTTTCTTTTTCCTACAGAAGGTCTTTTGGCGGCCGGGTTGACAAGCGCAGACTACACAACAGTGTTGGCAGGATCACATGACAACTCACTTCTCAAGTTGGAAAGCGGTGATTGTGATGCAAGCTTTATGCAAGAGGCAACTGCCGCCGCAATCGGAACTGGAACATTTGCTGCGATTGATAAATCGACAATCAAGGAGGTGTGGAAGTCCAGTGAAATCCCTAATGGTCCTTTTACGATCCGTCAAACATTGCCAGCATCATTCAAAGCGGCTGTGAAAAATATTATGTTGACCAAATTGAATAAGGCCTATTTCACACAAAAGGGGTATAACGGCTGCACATCAGTATCAACATGCATCATTGTGGAAGATAAGAACACGAACAGCTTTATTGAAGTTGCTGACTCGTTCTATGATCCAGTTCGCAAGGTATGTGAAGCAACGAAGAGCACTGCCTGCAAGGCATAGTGTTGACAAAAGTATTTTCAGCTTCGGAGAGTGATGCAGCCGTGAAGGTTGTATCACTCTCCAAGAAGTTTCCTAATGGAACACTGGCAGTTGACAATGTTTCTTTTGTGGTCCCACGCGGACAAGTGGTAGCAGTTTTGGGTCTTTCCGGGTCTGGCAAATCAACGTTGATGCGTATGCTCAACGGATTGCATGCTCCTACAAGTGGTAGAGCACAAGTTCTCGGAACTGATATATCTCAAACCTCACCTAGAGAACTGCGCATACTTCGTCAACAAATCGGATTCATTTTTCAACAGTTTGGCCTTGTGGGTCGAATGACATGTATTGAAAATGTTCTTACTGGAGCGCTGGGTAGTTTGCGTGGACCCCGTTTAGGCGTGAGGATGTACCCCGTTGCACTTCGCCGTGAGGCATTGAATCATTTGGAAAGAGTGGGCTTGCTCGATCAGGCATTCCAACGAGCTGATACCCTCTCGGGTGGTCAAATGCAGCGCGTGGCCATTGCTCGTAGTTTGATGCAGCATCCAAAAGTATTGCTTGCCGATGAGCCGGTAGCTTCTTTAGACCCAGAATCATCAGCACAAATTCTCGAACTCATTGCAATGCTTGCACGAGAAGAAAACATGACCGTCTTGTGCAGTTTGCACCAAGTGGAGTTAGCCAAAGGTTGGTCAGACCGCATTATTGGACTGCGTAGCGGACAAGTTGTTCTCGATGCCATGTCGCAAGCGGTGAGTATGGAAACTGTCATGGCTTTATACAAAGATGACAGCAAAGTTCAGCCATCTCAAAATATGAAACCGAGTCAAAAATTAAATCAGATGGCATGAACATTCCCGTTGAGAAAATTCGCACTACTCCTCCGATTTCGCGAGTAGATGTACAAAAACTTTTCTTAATACTCGCGACGATGATTGGATTTGTTTGGGCGTGGAACTATCTCGACATGTCTGTATTGTCGTTTTTTGACGATTTAAGCAATGTCGCGAACTTATTCAAACGGATGTACCCGCCAAATTTCAGTGATATGCATCGCATTGTTAATGCAATGTTGGAGACATTGTGGATGGCTCTGCTCGGAACCTTCGTTGCGGCAATTCTGAGCTACCCACTGGCATTAGGAGCTGCAAAGAATACCTCGCCCCATCCGTCTGTACGTTTTTGTTGTCGAAGTTTAATCACTCTCACACGAGCAGTTCCAGAGCTCATCCTTGCTGCAATATTTGTTGCCGCTTTTGATCCTGGGCCATTTGCCGGTGTGCTTGCTATTGGTCTGCATTCCATCGGAATGATTGGACGCTTATTTGCAGATGCAATTGAGCTAGCAGACGAAACTCCTCGCGAAGCCATCCTTGCAGTTGGGTCAACGCAACGGCAAACGACACGTTCAGCAATTATTCCCCAAGCACTGCCGTCCATGATTGCCACCGTTCTATACAGATTAGAAATCAATATAAGAGGATCAAGCGTGCTCGGTCTTATTGGTGCTGGTGGCATTGGAATTATTGTTTCAGAATCACTAGAAACCATTCAATACAAGCCAGCACTTGCTGCCGTGTCAGTCCTATTCGTAGTGATCCTTTGCGTCGAGCTCACATCATCGGCAATTCGCGCTTCCCTGCTTGGTGATGCAGCAAATTTTGGTCGTCAAACACGCCTGGGCTTTTTTACTCGCCGTTCAATAGTAAGAAACCAGCGTTTGAATGAAAAAGCGGCGAGAGTTCGTGCGGTGACTCCGCCTTGGACTTCAGAAAGACTTTTTCGTGTTGGGCTGGGTGCATTGTTTGGTGCGCTCTTAATTGTTTCGATTCTCAGTGTAGATATCAACTGGTGGCAGGCCGTTCTAGATATTCCTCAAATCAATATCGTTTTGAAGCAATTATTCCCGCCAAGCTTTGGCGGTGAGAGAAGTGGTATTTTCCGAGGATTGCTCGAGTCGTTCGCGATGGCAGTGGTTGCGACTGTTTTAGGAATTGTGTTGGCTTTGCCCATCGGGGTGGCAATCGCTCGAAATATTAATCGGAGCGCTTTTCTAGCGAAGATGTATCGCACCTTGGTACTTGCACTTCGTGCTATTCCTGAACTGATAGTAGCAGTCATTTTTGTCAGCGCTATGGGGCTCGGACCAGTGCCTGGAACTTTGGCCCTCACAGTTACGGTGATTTTCTTCGCAGCCAAGTTTTTCGGTGACACGTTAGAAGAAGTGAATCCGTCTCCACGTGAGGCAGTCTCATCTGTAGGGGCATCGCGAGCGCAAGAGTTTGTAAGCACCGTCGTGCCACAATTCGTTCCCGCTTTTATTAGTAATGCTTTTTACCTTCTTGACGTCTATTTCCGATCTTCAACCATTTTGGGAATAGTAGGTGGTGGGGGAATTGGTTATCTTCTCATCCAGTCCATACGCGTATTCCAATTTGATGTGACCTGCGCAATTGTGATCGCAGTGTTCGTAATAGTGCTTATTATTGAATGGGTAGGAAACTGGGTGCGGGGTTTATACCGCTAATTCGACTTCGCTGTTTGCATCTGGCTGCGGCGTAGATAACGTTTTCAAATGTCACGTTTTCACTTTCGCCGTCAAGTTTTTATAGCAGTAGCTCTTTTCGCAGGTGGGTCAGTTCTTGTCTCCTGCGGGAGCGATTCCCCAAGTAACGGCACTGTGCCGGCAAGCGCCGATACCGCAGTAGACGGTGTGTCGGAAACCACCGAGCCTGCGAAAACTGAAGAGCCAAAAGTGGCTTTGCCAAAAGTTGCTCCTACCAAGTTGGTCATTACCGACATCGCCGACGGCACTGGTGCCGGTGCCGCTGCAGGCGATCTTCTTGCCGTTCACTATGTCGGTGTATTGAGTTCCGATGGAACGCGCTTTGACGGCAACTTCGGCTCAAGTCCGTTCAGCTTCACGCTCGGTAAAAACCAAGTCATCAAAGGCTGGGACGAAGGTCTCGTAGGCATGAAAGCTGGTGGCATGCGCCAGTTAGATATTCCTGCCGACCTCGCGTATGGCGATTCGGGTTCAGGCGACATCATCAAGCCTGGTGCGGCGCTGTCGTTCGTAGTGGAGATGGTGGGCATTATTCCGGCAACTAACCCAGCCGATGAACCTAAACTCACCATTGCTGGGGCAGCCGCATCATCAACCCTGCAAAGTAAAGATCTCGTTGAGGGCAAGGGCAAAGTCATTGCCGCTGGCGACACAGTTGCCGTGCACATTGTGGCGTACCGCGGTGACACGGGTGAGAAAATCACCAGTACTTGGCCAGAAGGTGCGCCGGTCAGCCTCACCTTGGAAGAGGGTGGCTCTTTGCCTGGCATTATTAAAGGTGTGCCAGGGATGAAGGTGGGAGGACGTCGTCAGATAACTATTCCATTTGCCGACGCGTTCGGACCTGAAGGCAATAAAGAAATGAAATTGCCAGCAAAAACCGATCTCGTCCTCGTGGTCGACCTCATCGCCGCCTTATAACTCAACCTTTTGCTCCAAAAGGGGCCGACTGGTAACCATGAGATTCAGAAGTAAGATGAATCCATGTTTAATCATGGCAATTTTGTCAAACGGCGCCCCTCTTCACTTCGTGTAGCTCTGGCGCTCTGCCTCTTTATTGCCTTAGGCGCGGGGGCCGTGAGTTGCGGCAGTTCATCGTCGGACTCTCGCCAGCGCAATGCCACCCTCGTGACGGGAACAAAATGCACATCGGCTGGTCAGGTAAAGACCATTTCAAAACAGAAAGTCATTTGCGCAACGTTGCCCACTGGAAAATTTTGGTACTCGGTTGCCAAAGAAAAGCCATGGGTCTGTATCAAACTTGGCGGCAACCGTAAACAAGTTGGTGTCTTCTCTGTATGCGGAAAAAATAGCATAGGAAAACGCCGTTGGTTCTTCACCAATATTTTGATGCCAACTCCGAAGGGTCTCCAATCAACTGATCCTGGCGCAATTGAATATGTCGACAGGCTTAACCCTACGGGGGATTCCATTCCATTGCCAGATAACCCTGTGAAATTTGGAATACCAGAAACAACAGTGCCTGGAGAAACAACAACGACAGTGGTTGGCGAAACCACGACAACTGCGGTGGGTCAAACTACTGTTCCCGCAGAAGTAACCACGACTACTGAATACATTGCACCTGAAGCGAAGTGTGCTGCCAAGGTGGGCGACACTGGTCCAGGCGGTGGCATCGTATTCATCGATGCAACAACTGCTGGCAATGCTGCTGGCGTATGTTTTGAAGCCGCACCAGCAACGTGGGCGTTGCCCTGGGGTTGCGGAACCACAATGTTGGTAACTGAAGACCTAGCAATTGGAATGGGTAAGGAAAACACCGCTGCGATTGTTGCAGGGTGTGCTGCAGCGGAAGACCAGAGAGTGATGTATGCCGCGAAATTTGCCGATCAACTTCGTGCTGGTGGGAAAGACGATTGGTTCTTGCCATCGCAAGACGAACTGAAAGAGCTGTATATGCAGCGCAAACTCTTTGCAGATTGCGGAAAAGGTAAATGTGCAGCAGACCTTGCTGCAAGCACTTATTGGAGTTCATCGCACGGAGGCACAAGCGATGCTGTAGCTATCGACTTTGTCGTAGGTAGCGACCCGCTTAATGAACCTCAAAAAACAATCCATTTCGTACGCCCAGTGAGGTCATTCAAGTGAAAATTCTCGACTACACCTCACAGCGTTCAACTTTGCGTCAACCAGTTGCTCTCATTGCCTTTGGCATCGTCGCTGCCATGGCAATTGGCCTTGCTGGTTGCGGCTCATCCTCCGATAGTCGGCAACGCAACAGTGAAATTACCCCTGCCGACATTGCATGTGCCGACGGTGGTGCATGCGTTATTGGCGATACAGGCCCAGGCGGCGGCATCGTTTTTATCACGCCTCAAACAGAGGGAAACCCTGGAAACGATTACTACCTTGAAGCGGCACCACTCAATGGGTTGGCAGCAGAAAATTGTGCGAAGGGTAATAAAGAAACAGAAATTGGTACTGGCAAGAACAATACGACTACTGCATCACAGTCGTGTCAGTCACAAGGAGAACTCAATGCAATTCAACTAGCAAACGATTTGGTGTTCAATGGCCTTGATGACTGGTTTTTGCCATCACAAGATGAATTAGTAGCTCTTTCTCAAAGCAAAGATCTCTTTAATTGCCCAGCAAATGGTTTGTGCTCCACCAGCTTCACTGCAGAAACGTATTGGAGTTCAACGTATTCAACTGAAGGTGAACCTGTTGCACTGAACTTTGCAACAGCCGGTAGCCAACCAGCGGCTGCAGATCGGGCGAGCAACTTTGGTGTGCGCCCCGTTCGTGCGTTCTCCACATTGCCAGCAGCACCAACTGACGTTATAGGAACTTCGGGAACGAAATCGGTAGCACTGAAATGGACCGAACCTCTTCCGAATGGCAGCAGTGCAATTACCAGTTACAAAGTGTTGCAGTCGTCCAACGGCGGTTCGACGTGGATCCCTGGGGTATTAGGCGCCGACAAAGTGGTGACGGGTCTTAAAGACGGAACTTCATACAGTTTCAAAGTTGCAGCTGTGAACAAAATGGGCACCGGAGAGTATTCTGAGCCCTCAAAACAAGTACGTACCGAGTTGGCACCTTGTGCTCCATCATCTGCAGAAGTAGGCACAAATACGGTGCTTACCTTTAGCGCAGAAGAAAGCTGTACATGGATTGTTCCAGCTGGAGTTACTTCAATTGACACATTGGTCGTTGGTGGTGGCGCTGGTGGTGCTAACCAAGGTGGAAGCGCCGGTGGCGGTGCTGGTGGCTCAATGCTTAACGGTATTGCGGTTGAACCTGGCGCAAAAATTGTGACCACAGTTGGTCAGGGTGGCGTTGGAGCTACAAGTGGACCAGATGTTGCTGCAGGAAATGGCTTTGATTCTTCGTTGCTCATTGGCAAAACAGCAATTGTTGGCAATGGCGGTCAGGCTGCCAAGGGTGGAAGCGCAACTCACGGTTTTGCTGGTGGCGATGCTGGTAAGGCTGGATATAGCAACTACTTCAGTGGACAAAAAATTGTTTATGGTGCAGGTGGCATTGTTGCCACCGACACCACGGCTGCAACTGCGGCAACATCAACCGGTAATGGTGGTGGCGCAGTAGCCGACAACACTGCAGGTGGAGCTGGCGGTTCAGGTGTTGTTGTTATTCGTTATGCAACAGACCCATTGAATGCATTCCCGGCTTCATTTGGAACTCCATTTGCGCGTTATGTAGCGGGCGATTACCAGTCTGAAGATCCAGCTCGCACCACATGGATTGACTCTTCAGGAAGTGATCGTCATGCGGTTGATGTAACCGGAGCACCAAAGATTGAAGTAGGAGCTGACAACGGGGCAACAGGAAATATTGTTGCCGTTGCGGGCGGTACAAAAGATGCAATCACTTTCCCAAGTGATGTATTGCCACAGAAATACACCTTGTTCCATGTTTCGCGTTATGCCGGAGACAATAAAGGTCGCATCGTTGCTGGAAAAATAGGCGACTGGTACTCAGGTTTTGATGATGGTCAAGTTGGTGTAGCGAAGCACAATTCGGTCATGAAAGACAATGGCGGGGAATCACATACCAACTGGTTATTGTCATCCGACAAGAACGCTGTGTATCGCGCCAATGGCGTTCAGGTTTCCACGAAGTCGAATGGCATGTCATTTAGTGGGCCACTCACAGTGAACGGAAGCGATGGTGAGCCCAAGCGAGCATCAGATTGGCAAGTCGCCGAGGTTCTCGTTTACGAGGGCGAACTTACACTGGCTCAAATTCAGCAAATGGAAAACTATTTCGCTCGTACGTACGGTTTGCAAGGTAAGAATGCGGCAGGCATCAATGTAGGAATTTTGAGTACGAAGGCAATTAAGGCAAAACAAAAAGATGAAAAATCTATTGATTTAACTTGGACACCTCCAACAGATACCACCAACCTCGATGACTACGTAGTGGAATATTCCACCGACAAGAAGACATGGAAGTTGTACGAGCACACTCCTACAACAACCAACAAAATCACAGTTCTTGGCCTTGATGACGTTTCCGAGTACGACTTCCGCGTTACTCCTAGTTACACAGACGTCACCAACGAACAAACCGATGCAGGCGCAGAAGCGGTTGCTATTAAAACCATTGCTCGTGCGCCGACTGAAGTGACAGGTGTTCCCGGTGACAGCAAGGTAACGGTGTCATGGACTGCGCCAACGGTGACCGGCAATACCCCCATCACTCGATATGACGTGAAGTATTCCACCTCTGTTGATGGTGAGTACATCACTTTTGATGACAACACCATTGCCAAGAGCCCAGCTGTCATCACAGGTCTCAAAAATGGCACTCCCTATTTCTTCAAAGTGGCAGCTGTCAATACTGCTGGCCCTGGTGACGACTCGGCGCCTTCCGATGCGGTCACACCTCGCACAGTTCCTGGAGTACCTACGAATGTGAAGTCAACACCAGATGCCACAGGTGGTGTAGACGTCTCGTGGGGTGCGCCAACGTTCGATGGTGGTTCCGTGATTACTCCCTATGTAGTGAAGTCGTGTTTAGGCACTCAATGCTCTACACAGGAAACTGACGGCGTAACAAAAACTCTGTCACTCATCGATTTGGAAATTGGAAAGGCGTATACATTCCAAGTAGCGGCCACGAATGCTGCTGGAACCGGGCCTTATTCCGATATCACAAAGGCAACAACACCACGTGTGAAGCCAGGTGTGCCAGTTGATGTTGCAGGTGAAGCGGGAAATGCTGAAGTTGCTCTTACATGGTCAGCCCCTGAAGTATCTGGTGGCTCAGGAATTACGAATTACACGGTGGAATATTGCGCACTTAAAAAGTGCGTTGTTGCGCCCGATGCAAAATCGCCAGACACTTCACGCACCATCACTGGCCTCACTAATGGTGTTGCGTATACATTCCGTGTTGCTGCTACCAATGAAGCGGGCACTGGAGCGTATTCACTTCCTTCGCCAGCCATCACGCCACGTACAGTTCCCGATGCTCCAACCGATCTCGTTGTGCTTCCCGATAAAGCTGCGAATTTCGATGTGTCATGGGTAGCTCCCGAAATAAATGGTGGCGCTGCGCTTACTGACTACGTCGTTGAATACCAAAAAGATGGTGGTGCTTGGACGAAGTATGTTCATGAAGCTTCCACACAAACATCGGCAACTCTGGAAAACCTCGCGGTGGGTGCCGAGTACTTGGTACGCGTCGCAGCAGTCAATATTGCAGGAACAGGAAAGTTTGTCACCACCACAACTGTTGTGGTCCCGCGTACTCCACCTGCTGCACCAACCAATGTTGCTGGAGTGCCAGGAAACAAACTTGTCGATCTCACCTGGACCGCTCCACAAAATAATGGTTCTGATATTTCCGACTATGTTGTGCGTTACTGCGTGGCGGAGGCCTGTACCACTTTTGAAGACGGTGAATCGGCCAAAGCATTGGCGCAAGTGAAAGAACTCACCAATGGCACCGAGTACACCTTCGCAGTTGCAGCAGTCAACGCCGCCGGTGTTGGTGCGTACTCATTGCCATCTGAAGGCATTACGCCTCGCACGGTTCCTGGCGCTCCAACGGCGGTGAAAGCTGCTATTGACGATGAAGGAAATGTCATCGTTACCTGGACAGCACCAAAAGATAATGGTGGTGCAGATATCACCGATTACGTCATTCAGTCGTGTGCCGGAGCCACTTGTGTGGTGTTCGACGATGGTGACGGCAATACGGTCTCAGCCGCTGTAACAGGTCTGAAGCCTGGTGTTGCACATACCTTCAAGGTTGCTGCAAAGAACATTGCTGGCGTTGGTGCTTACTCGCTCGCTTCCGAGGTAGCGGTTCCTCGCAAGATTCCCGGCATTGCACAAAATGTAAAAGCAACCCCCGACAACTTGGGAAATATTGATCTTGTTTGGGATCTTCCCGAATCAGATGGTGGATCTCCACTCACTGACTTCATTGTTCAGGCATGCAAAGACACATTGTGCGAAGTGGTTTCCGATGGCGTGTCGCCATTGGCAGTGGCAAAAATCAAGGGTCTTGAAATTGGTGTTGCGTATACCTTCAAAGTTGCTGCAAAGAATGTTGCCGGCACGGGTGGATATTCCGATGAGTCAAATGCTGCAACACCTCGCGTAGTGCCAGGCGCTCCAACCAATGTTGAAGCAGCAGCAAATGACGAAGGAGTTATTGCTCTCACATGGAGTGCTCCAGAATTTACTGGTGGAGCACCGTTGACTGGTTATACAGTTCAAGCCTGCACCGGGCAAAACTGTGCAGTAGTTGCTGAACTTGATACCGCTAACGCCACTTCAACCTCAATTAATGATCTTGTTACTGGCACGTTGTACACATTCAAGGTCGCAGCAAAGAACATTGCTGGCGTTGGTGCATATTCCGATGCGTCTAATGCCATTGCTCCACGCTCCCTTCCTGGAGTACCACGCAGTGTTGTGGCCGACGCCAACAACACCGGTGGCATTCGCGTTACCTGGGTTGCGCCGCTTTCCAATGGTGGAATCGATATCACTGGATATGAAATTCAGTCATGTATCGATGGCGTGTGCTCCGATGCTGCTACTTCCAACGGTGAAGAACTCGCTGTTGTTATTGAAAAGCTCACACTCGGCAAGGCCTACACGTTCAAAGTTGCTGCCAAAAACTCCATTGGCTTAGGTGGCTATTCATCGCCTTCTAATGAAGCAACTCCTCGCACTCCGCCACCAGCTCCAACAGCAGTTGTTGCTGTGGTGAATAACGTTGGCGGGGTAGATGTTTCGTGGACCGCCCCAGAAAAGAACAATGGTTCAGTAATTACTGGCTACACCGTTTCGGCTTGCGAATTCACAGAACCAATACTTGTGGAAGCTGAAAGTAATGAAACTCCAGTAGCTGTTAACGAAACATGCAGAAATGTAGGAGAAACTGGTGCGTCAGTGACAGCTCTTGCTGTCGGTGATCTTCGAGCCGGGCAGGCGTATACCTTTACTGTTGCTGCCATCAACATTGCGGGAATAGGAACTTATTCAGACCC
>Ga0214919_10008158_pt1 | contig 13901 bp, 14 predicted proteins | sample LL1503_MetaG_FD_177994 | JGI IMG/M metagenome (GOLD analysis project Ga0214919, IMG submission 177994) | Freshwater microbial communities from Lake Lanier, Atlanta, Georgia, United States - LL-1503 | ecosystem: Environmental > Aquatic > Freshwater > Lake | place: USA: Georgia | collected...
CGCGATTTTTCAGAAGATGCCGCTTGTGTGGTGTCGCAGGGATTGCTGCATTGGTGAGTTTTTAGCGCTTTGGCTGCGGGGGCGTTCAAGCCGTCTTCAGTAAGCGTACTTTACGTTTTTGATTTTTCAGCAATTTGGCAGCTGCTTGGTCAAAGGTGATGAACTCCTGCCCGCCTAACAACTCGCCCTCAAAAGCAATCACGCCGTCGGCAAAGTCGCCCCCGGCCTGGAGTACGGCCAAGCCAGCCAGCACCGCCGGTGTGTTGCAAACCACTTGACTGACTTGCAGCAAGGTGCGTATTGCATGGCTGATTTGTTCTGGGGTATATAGGTAGCCTCGTTGTAGTACCCACACCATTTCGCACAGCGCGGTGCTTGGCACGGCCATCAGGCTTGCAGTTTGCAAAACTTTTAGGGCCAGGGCGCTTTGTTTGGCATCATCTTGTGTAGCCAGCCTAACCAGCACATTAGTGTCTAAGGTGAATTTCACGTTTTCCCTGCCCACGCCTTGGAGATTAATGCGTTCATGTCTTCAAGGCTCAGCGCTTTGCTAGGCCTAGGCAGACAGCCCACAAATGCGTCCAACCCATGCGTCGTTTTCGCCTGGAGTGCCAGTACACCATGCGCGAGCTTGTCCACTTCAATTTGTTGCCCGGGTGTAATGCCCATGTATTGCAGCAACTCGCGGCGTAAAGTTATTTGACCTTTGGCGGTGACAGTTAATGCAGCCATGTGTCGTCCCTTTGGGGTGAATAAGGAATGTAATTTTACATTACTTGTAAAAACCACGACGCATATAGATTACTGAGTGGACGGTCCGTGAGCGGACTTTTCCTACCGATTGTCCCTATAGACCAACGCAATGCTTTTTTAGTGATCGTCTTTGTTATGGCCCAAGCCGTTGAATCTGATATCTGCATAGGCTCGTCCAACTTGCTTTGCGCAATTGGTGCCTTGGGGCAAGCCAAAGCCAGTGAAGCCGCCAATCACCGTTTACACGCTGCGCAAATGCCAAGCCTTTGGCCGCGTAAAAGTGCTGATACCTTCACGCGACAAAGTCAGGCCCACGCCCGAGTCGCCGTGGCCGCTCCAGGGCAGGCGGGGGCTGACGCGGTCGCAGCAATTCCAGTACACCGTGCCGGCATTGACTTGCGCCAACAGCCGCTGCGCACGCGCCTGGTCTGGCGTATAGACGCCTGCGGTCAGGCCGTAGCGGGTGTCGTTCATGAGTTGTACCGCTTGCGCATCGCTACTGACCTTTTGGATACCGATGATGGGGCCGAAGCTTTCTTCGCGCATCACTTCCATGCTGTGGTTCACATCGACCAGCACGGTGGGCGCAAACCAGTTGCCGGGCGCGGGGCCACGCTTGCCGCCTGTGAGCAGCTTCGCACCTTTGGACAGCGCGTCGGCCACTTGGGCTTCCAGCACCGCAAGCTGCGGCGCGCGGGTGATGGCGCCGATATAGGTATCCGCGCGTTCGGTATCGCCGCTTTTCATGCCATTGACAGTAGCTACAAAGCGGGCTACAAAAGCGTCGTAAATTTTTTCGTGCACATAAATCCGCTCTACGGAGCAGCAGCTTTGTCCGGTGTTGTACATCGCGCCATCGGCCAAGGATTCGGCTGCGTTTTCCGGATTCGCGTCATCACACACATAGGTCGGGTCTTTGCCGCCGAGTTCGAGTTGGAGCTTGATAAAGCGGTTGCCCACTGCTTGCGCAATGCGCGCGCCGGTGGCGACCGAGCCGGTAAAAAACACGCCGTCAATCCGTTGTTGCAATAAGGCTTGGCCGACTTCGCCGCCGCCTATCAAGCACACCATCACATCCTGTGGCACGCCGGCTTGGTGCAGCAAGCGGGCAATCGCCAGCCCGGTGTTAGTCGCGTATTCGCTGGGCTTGTAGAGCACCGCGTTACCCGCCAGCAGCGCCGGAAGGATGACATTGCAGCCGACAAACCAAGGGTAATTCCAGGCGGAGATATTGGCGACGACGCCCAATGGAATGTGCTCGATTTGCTCGGTCATGCCGCCCTCGGACATTACCGTTTCGGTGGCCAAGCAGCTATCGACCTGCGCCAGAAAAAAATCAATGCGGCCTAGCAGGCCATTGAGTTCATTGCGCGAGAGCTGTACCGGTTTGCCGGTTTCGCGCGTCATGGTCAGGGCTAGCGCGTCCATGTCTTGCACCACGCTGGCGCGGAATTTTTCTACGCAGTTTTTGCGTGTGGCCAGCGGTGTAGCCGCCCAAGCCGTTTGCGCAGCGCGCGCGGCAGTGGCTTTGGCGGCCACGCTGGCGGCATCGTCCGCGGGCAAGGTGTTGACCAGTTGGCCGTTGGCTGGATTGAAGATAGACAGGGTGCTCATGCGGTACTCAATGTAAAAACTAAAGCTGGAAAAAATTCAAGCGCGGGCCGTGCGTGCGGCTTGCAAAAAATCGTGCAAGAGCGCGCTGTCGTCCATGACGCCGTATTCGGGCTTGTGAAATTCTGGGTGCCATTGCACAGCCGCCACCCAGGCATCGCCCGCGTGGCGTATCGCTTCGATGGTGCCGTCGTCCGGGCACAGCGCCTCGGCGACAAAACCGGGCGCCAGGTCTTTAATGCCCTGGTGGTGGATGCTGTTGATTTTGCGGCTGTCGCTATGGCCTAGCAGCACCTCCATGCGGGTGCCGGGCACCAACTGCACGTCATGGAAAAGCCGGTCGTACGCCTCGCCATCGCGGTGTACCAGCGCCTCTGGCTTTTGCGTGCTGATGTCCTGGTAGAGCGTGCCGCCGTAGCTCACATTAATCAGTTGCAGTCCCCGGCAAATGCCAAACACCGGTTTGCCCGCGGCCACAAAAGCGCGCACCAATTCCATCTCGTACAGATCACGCGCGCGGTCACCCGCCCAGCGCGGGTCTAGCGGTTCTTCGCCATAGCTGGTGGGTGACATATCTACGCCGCCATGCAATACCAGGCCGTCCAGCCATTGCGCATAGTGCTGCGCCGTCACGTCGGCGCGCGCGGTATCGCCTACCAAAGCGGGCACCATTACCGGCATTGCGCCGCCGCCCATGATCCAGTGCGGCACCGATTGCTCCAGGTACTGCAAGGTTTTTTTGGCGAAGGCTGGGCGCTTGTCGTCGGGGTACAAAAAACAGGCGCTCACGCCAATCTTGGGGCGGTCAGTCATGGTCAATGCAATGAATAAATAGTGGGTAAATAATCGTGGGCCAGCGGCATGGAAAAATTGTGGTTTGGCGCGCGTGGCAGGGTCGGCGCAAGGACAAAGAAAACAGCCGGGTTTGCCAATTGAAGCTTACAGGGCTTGGCGGAACAGGCGCTCAAAATCCGCAGGTGTGCAAGGGCGTGGATTGGTCTGGTGGCAAATATCGGCCTGTGCGATTTGCACCAGGCGGGCAATATGTTCTTCTTTCACACCATGGGCCGCTAAGCCGCCGGTAATGCCAATGCTGGTCTTAAGCGCTTGGAGCCAGGGCACAAAGGCTTTGCCACCACCCGCAACACCACACACATGCGCCAACTCTTCAAACTTGGCAGGCACGGCTTCAAAGTTCCAGGCCAGCACGGTGTCGATCATCAAGGCGTTGGCCAGGCCATGGTGCAGGTCACACACCGCGCCCAGCGCATGCGCGCAGGAATGCACCGCGCCCAAGTCCTTTTGGAAGGCAATCGCACCCATCATGGAGGACATCATCATGTCGCTACGCGCTTGCAGATTGCCGGGCTCCTTCACTGCGGTCTGCAGCGCGGCGGCGGCGATGCGTGTGCCCTCCAGTGCAATGCCATCGCACAGCGGGTGGTAGGCGGGTGACAAATAGCTTTCGATATTGTGGGTGAGTGCGTCCATACCGGTCGCGGCGGTGACATGGGCCGGCAAGCCCAGGGTGAGTTCGGGGTCGGCAAACACCATGCGCGCCAATATTTTGGGGCTGAACACCACGCGCTTTAAGTGCGTGTCGTTCTCGCTGACCACACTGGAGCGGCCCACTTCCGAGCCGGTGCCCGAGGTGGTGGGCAAGGCCACAAAATAGGGCAACGCCGCGCTGATGGGGCGCACCTGCGGATGGTCCCACACGTATTCCAAAATATCACCCTCATGCGTGGCGGCAATGCCGACCACCTTGGCTACATCCAGCGCCGCACCGCCGCCAAAGCCGATGATGCAGTCCGCTTTGTGCGCCTTGTAGCTTGCCGCGCCATCCATGACTTGGCTGCAGCTGGGGTTGCCGAACACGCCGCTGTACACGGCTACGTCCAGCCCCGCCAAGTGCGTTTGAAACTCAGCCAGCACGGGCAGCGCGCCAAGCGCCCTGTCGGTCACGATGAGCGGGCGCTTGAGGCCAAGTTCCAGCAAATGGGCAGCAACTAGTTTGCGTGTGCCCGCGCCAAAACGGATGGGGGTAGGAAAGGAAAAAGAGGTGATGCTCATAAAGAATTTTCAATCAATTTTCGGACTAAGGAAATCGCGCATTAGACCAAACCCGCCATTGCCTGCGCAGCGAAGCAAAACAATCTATTGTGGCTTGCCAAGTCTGCGCCGATGGACCGCCGCGCCACTGTGTTCCTCGTGATAACGGACTTGTTTTGACCTACGCTTGGTGTTTGGATCATGGACTTAAATGATTTCGAAATAGCGTTTGAGTTCCCAATCGGTCACGCCATCGAGCCACTGGCGCCATTCCCATTCGCGGGTGGCGGCGAAGTGGTCAACAAAAGTGTCGCCCAGCCAGTTGCGTGCGATTTTGGATTCGCGGAAATTGCGCGTGGTTTCTATCAAGGTGCGCGGTGCGCGCGGGATGTTTTCTGCGCCCTGGTTGGTGCCGGTAATCGCCGGAGCCGTCAGCTTGAGGCCTTTTTCTACCCCATCCAATCCGGCGGCGATGACAGCGGCCATCGCCAGGTAAGGGTTCACGTCCGCGCCGGGGCAGCGGGTCTCCAAGCGGGTGGACTTAGGCGAACCGGCAATGACGCGAAAACTGGCGGTGCGGTTGTCCACGCCCCAGGTCGGTTTGACAGGCGCCCAAAAACCATCGACCAGGCGTTTGTAGCTGTTGATGGTGGGCCAGAACATAGGCGCAAACTCCATCAGACAGGCCACTTGCCCGGCCAGGTAGCTTTCAAACATTTTGCTCATGCCGTGGCGGCCTTTGGCATCGGCAAACAAATTGGCTTTGCCGTCGCTCAAGGACTGGTGGATATGGCCGCTGCAGCCGGGCAGGTGCTGGTTCCACTTGGCCATAAAGCTGGGCATGATGTCGTAGCGCTTGCCGATTTCGCGCGCGCCGGTTTTAAACAAGATGGCGCGGTCAGCTTGCTCTAGCGCTTCGGAGAAGGCAATGGCGGCTTCATAGACGCCGGGGCCGGTTTCGGTGTGCAGGCCTTCGATGGGCACGCCGAAGGCCTGCATATCGTCCATCAAGGCATTGAAAAACCCCCCGTTGTCGGCCATGCGCAACAGCGAATAGCCAAACATGCCGGGCGTGAGCGAGGTCGGCCCCACGCCTTTCTTGTCGGCCCAGCTTTGCGGCGTCTCTTTGAAGTTAAACCATTCAAACTCCATGCCCGTCATGGGCGTGAAACCCATTTTGTGGGCCCGCGCCAGCACACGCTTTAAGGTTTGGCGCGGGCATACCGCATAGGGTGAACCATCGGCGTTGACAAACTCGCCCAGAAAAAACGGCACCTGGTTGTCCCAGGGCACCTTGCGCGCGGTGTTCAGGTCCAGGCGCGCAAGCGCGTCCGGGAAGCCGTGCTGCCAGCCGGTGACGCTGGTGTTGTCGTAGCAAACGTCTTGCGAATCCCATCCAAAGACCACATCGCAAAAACCAAAACCACCCGCCGGATAGGGCTGGACCGCGCCCATGAATTTGTCGATATGCAAGTATTTGCCGCGCAAGACGCCATCGATATCGCTGACCGCGACTTTGACTTTGCCGCTCCCGCTTTTTGCGACGGCGGCCACTGCCGGATGTTGTTTGCTGCTTGCCATGAAATCCTCCGATTTTTTCTTACCTTGCGCTAGTGGGCGCGCCGTGGGCAATGCCCAATTCCTGCATCGCAAGTGCCACCGCATGTACCGCTTGCTCCATTTCCACCGTGCCGATAGCCCCTATGCAGCCGACGCGAAAGGTCTCTATTTGCGTGAGCTTGCCGGGATAGAGGATAAAGCCATGGCGCTTGGCGGCGTCATAAAACTTTTTAAATTCGTAAGCCGCATGCGCTGGCGCGTGGAAGGTGACGATGATGGGTGCTTGGATGTCGGGCGGCAAAAACGGCACAAAGCCCAGCGCCGCCATGCCGCGCAGCAAGGTTTGGCAATTGGCCTGGTAGCGCGCCAGGCGCGCGCTTTGGCCGCCTTCTTCTATAAATTGGGCAATCGCTTCATGCAAGGCCACCAGCACATGGGTGGGCGGTGTAAACCGCCATTGGCCGGTTTTTTCCATGTAGGCATGTTGGTCGAATAAGTCCATAGCCAGGGATTGGCTATTGCCTTCGCAGGTCGCCAGTACCTCTTTGCGCACAAACACAAAGCCCATGCCGGGTACGCCTTCCAGGCATTTGCCGCTGGCAGCGATCAAGGCGTCAAAGCGGGTGGTGCGCGCATCCATCGGCAGCGCGCCAAAAGAGCTCATGGCATCGACGATCAGGCCTTTGCCGTGGCGCTCGCATACATCGGCCACGGCCTGCAGCGGGTTGAGCACCCCGGCCCCGGTTTCGCAATGGATCATCAGCACATGGCTGATGCTGGCATCGGCTTGCAAGGCGGCTTCCAAGGCTTGCGGGGACACGGCTTGCGCGTCGTCAAAAGGCAGTACCGTGGTGCGCCTGCCCATCAAGGTGCTGAGTTTGGCGGCGCGCTTGCAATAGGCGCCGTTGTCCAGCACCAGCACATGGCCTGCGCGTGGCACCACGGTGGCCACCGCCGCCTCTACGCTAAAGGTGCCGCTGCCTTGCAAGGGCACGACCACATGGCTGTCGTGGCCGTGCACGATGTCCAGCAAACTGTTGCGCACGCTGGCGGTGACGGCGATGAAGTCGGCGTCCCAGGAGCCCCAGTCGCGCAGCATGGCCAGTTTGGTGCGCAAACTGGTGGTCAAGGGGCCGGGGGTGAGCAAGATGGCGTCGCGGTGCAGGGGCATGGCGGGGTTCTCAAGTGTCCAATGGCGAGCGGGGAGTGCAGGCGCGTCAAGCTTACTGCGCCCGGCTCCAGTGACCAGAAGAATGTAAGGTGAAGGCTAGGAGAATACAATAATATTGTTGACAATCTACAATATTCTGCTCCAATCCATCCATGCTTTTCGAAACCCGTGACGACATGGACCTAGCCCAGCCCACTATCGCCATGCTGCAAACCAGCTCGCTCACCAGCGCGGTGCAGCAAGCCTTGGAGCGCATGATTACGCTGGGCGAACTCGGTCCGGGCGACAAATTGAATGAAGCGGCCCTGGCTGAGCGCCTGGGTGTGTCGCGCGGGCCGGTGCGCGAGGCCTTTCGGGTGCTGGAGGAAGCCGGGCTCTTGACCCTGAAGAAAAACCGGGGCGTGTTCGTGCGTCAGATCCCGCTGCACGAAGCGCTGGAAATCTACGAGCTGCGCGCCATGATGGAAGCCCATGTAGGCGCGGTGTTGGCAGAAGCGGCCAGCGAGGAGCAATTGGCCAGCCTGCAAGCCATGATTACCAGCATGGAGCAGGCGGTGCAGGCGCAAGACGCGGCGCTGTATTACCGGCTCAATGTGGAGTTCCACGAAACCTTGGTGTCTTTTGCCGGAAACCGCAAGATGTACCTGCTGTACCGGCGCCTGACGCGCGAGTTGGGCTTGTTTAGGCGGCGCAACCTGGCCGCGCAGGATTTGCTCACCGGCTCTATCCAAGAGCATCGTGAGGTACTGGCTGCCATACGTTCGCGCAACGCAGCGCTCGCGGCCGATACCTTGCGTCGCCATGTGCTGCAAAGCCGTGAGCGCACCGCCCGCAGCCAGGATGCGGCGGATGCGCCCGCCAAGGCAAGTAATTAATTTCAAGAAAGTAAATGTATGGCATTGCATGTGAATGGGCGCCACTACGCCTTACCCAAGCGCCCCGTGGTGGTGGTGTGCGTGGATGGATGCGAACCCGATTACCTGGCCCAAGCGGTGGCAAGCGGCCACATGCCCTGGATGAAAAACGTGCTGCAACACGGAACCGCCATCGTTGCCGATTGCGTGGTGCCTACGTTTACCAACCCTAATAATTTGTCTATCGTCACCGGCGTGCCGCCCAGTGTGCACGGCATTTGCGGAAATTATTTGTACGACACCACCAGCGACAGCGAAGTCATGATGAACGACCCCAAGTGGCTGCGCGCGCCCACGGTGCTGGCCGCTTTGGCGGAAGCGGGAAAAAAAGTGGCGGTCGTCACCGCCAAAGACAAGTTGCGCAGCTTGTTGGGGCACCAGATGCGCGGCATCTGTTTTTCCGCTGAAAAAGCGGATAAAGCCACCTTGGCTGACAACGGTATTGCAGATGTATTGGCCAAAGTCGGCCGCCCTTTGCCCAGCGTCTACAGCGCCGATTTATCCGAGTTTGTATTTGCCGCCGGCGTCTGGCTGATGGCGCATGAAAAGCCGGACTTGATGTATTTGTCCACCACCGATTACATACAACACAAATGCGCGCCGGGCACCGAGGGCGCCAACGCGTTTTACGCCATGATGGATGGCTATTTGCAGCAACTGGAAGACCTGGGCTGCACTATTGCGCTCACCGCAGACCACGGCATGAATGCCAAAACCGGCATGGACGGCAAGCCCGATGTGCTGTATTTGCAGGACACGCTGGACGCCTGGCTAGGCGCAGGCAAGGCCCGCGTCATCTTGCCGATTACCGACCCCTATGTGGTGCACCACGGCGCGCTGGGCTCGTATGCCACGATTTACTTGCCGACAGAAATAGACTGCGCAGCCACCGCAGAACGCTTGCGTGCCTTGCGCGGTATCGACGTGGTGCTTACCCGCGAGCAGGCTGCCGAGCGCTTTGAGCTACCCGCCGACCGCATTGGCGATTTGGTGGTGGTGTCCGAGCGCTTTACCGTGCTGGGCACGGCCCTATCGCGCCATGATTTGTCGGGCCTGGACGTGCCACTGCGCTCGCATGGCGGCATCAGCGAGCAGCGCGTGCCTTTGATACTCAACCGCCCCACGCCCGGCCTGGACAAAACGCGTCGCTGGCGCAACTTTGACGCACTCGATCTGGCCCTGAACCTGGCCGCATAAACCTTTGGAAAATCCATGACCGATATTGCCGATTTCATCCGTGAACACCAACTCGACGCCATGCGCTTGGGCGGCCAAATCGTAGGCGCGGGCCGCGAGCGCCACATCGCGGTGTTCAATCCATACACCAACGAGCGACTGGGCCAAATACCTAAAGCTACGCTGGAAGAAGTGCGCCATGCCTATGCCTGGGCGCATGCCTACCAAAGCCGCCTAACGCGCTACGAGCGCGCCGCCATCCTGAACAACACCGCCGCACTCGCGCGCGAACATGTGCAAGACATTGCGCGCCTGATCAGCGCCGAATCAGGCCTGTGCATGAAAGACGCGGTCTATGAAGCGGGCCGCGTGAGCGATGTGCTCTTGTTCGGCGCGCAAGAAGTGCTCAAAGACGATGGACAAATCTTTAGCTGCGACCTGACGCACCACGGCAAGCAGCGCCGCGTTTATACCCAGCGCTCGCCACTGCTGGGCGTTATCAGCGCGATCACGCCGTTTAACCATCCGATGAACCAGGTGGCGCACAAAATCATTCCCAGCATCGCCACCAACAACCGCATGGTGCTCAAGCCGTCGGAGAAAGTGCCCTTCTCAGCCATTTATCTGGCGCAACTGCTGTATGAAGGCGGTCTGCCGCCGCAGATGCTGCAAATCATCACCGGCGACCCGGCAGAGATTGCCGACGAAATGCTCACGCATGCGCACGTGGACCTCATTACTTTTACCGGCGGCGTGCCAATTGGCAAATACATCGCCGCCAAAGCCGGTTACCGCCGCGTGGTGCTGGAGCTGGGCGGCAACGACCCCTTGATCGTGATGGACGATGCCGACCTGGAAGAAGCGGCCACGCTGGCGGTCAATGGCTCGTATAAAAATTCCGGCCAGCGCTGCACCGCCGTCAAACGTATGCTGGTGCATGAGAAGGTGGCGGGCGACTTCACCGACCTGGTGTTGGCAAAAACCCGCGCCTGGACGTATGGCGACCCGGCAGACACCAACAACCTGATGGGCACGGTGATCGACGAGCAAGCCGCGATGCTGTTTGAAGCGCGGGTGAAAGAAGCGGTGTCGCAAGGCGCGCGCCTCTTGCACGGCAATCAGCGGCGTGGCGCTTTGTACGCGCCCACGGTGATCGACCAGGTGCGCCCGGAGATGACGGTGGTGCGCGAAGAAACCTTCGGCCCGGTATCGCCCATCATCCGCTTTGCCAATATCGACGAAGCGATTGCGATTGCCAACGGTACCGCCTACGGTTTGTCTAGCGGCGTATGTACCAACCGCATGGACGATATCGTGCGCTTTGTGAATGAACTGCACATGGGTACGGTCAATGTGCGCGAAGTGCCGGGCTACCGTTTGGAACTCACGCCGTTTGGCGGCATCAAAGATTCGGGCCTAGGCTACAAAGAAGGTGTGCAAGAGGCCATGAAAAGCTTTACCAACGTCAAAACCTATTCACTGCCTTGGGTATAAATAAGCATGTCGTCACTTACGCCCCGCCTGGCTACTATCCGCGATCTATTCGCCGTGCGCGGCGCAGAGCAATACACCGGCGAGCCGGTCAGCCACCTGGAACACGCGCTGCAATGCGCCCGGCAAGCCGAGCAGGAAGGCGCGGACGATGGCTTGGTGACGGCAGCGCTTTTGCATGACCTAGGCCATTTGCTGCACAACCTGGGCGAGACACCCAGCGCGCAAGGCGTGGACGATGTGCACCAGTACCGCGTTGTGCCTTTTTTGCGTGGTCTGTTTCCTGATGCGGTAATCGATGCCATCGAGCGCCACGTTAACGCCAAACGCTATTTATGCGCGACGCGGCCCGCGTACTACGCTGCTTTGTCAGAGGACTCCAAACGCAGTCTGGCGCTGCAAGGCGGTGTGTTCAGCGCAGCGCAGGCACAGGCCTTTTTACAAGAACCCGGTGCCCGCGACGCGGTGCGCTTGCGCGTGTGGGACGATAAGGCCAAACAAGTAGGCCTGGCCACGCCGGATCTAGATCACTATTTGCAGCATGCAAGCCGTTGTGCACTTTTGCACTGAGGCCGCGTGCATGACATGTATCGTGTTGCTCCAACGCTCGCCAGCCACTGCGCGCTGTAGCAGTGAGGCTGCGTGCCAGGCCTGAGCCCGCAAGTACTATTGGCCGTTTTGCTCGGCGCGCTGCTGCACGCCAGCTGGAACGCGTTGGTCAAATCCAGCACCGACAAAACGCTGGATACCGCGCTCATCCATGTGCTGTGTTCTTGCTATGCGATACCGATTTGCCTGTACTTGGGCCTGCCCAATCCGCAGGTCTGGCCCTATATAGCCGCCTCGCTGGTAGTGCATGTGGCCTACTACTTTGCGCTGGCCGGCGCCTACCGCCACGGCGATCTGGGGCTGGCCTACCCGCTGATGCGTGGCACCGCCCCCGTCCTGGTAGCGATCAGTTCATTTTTGGTGTTGGGTGAAGCGCTCACGCCACTGGCCTGGCTGGGTGTGTTGTGCGTGAGCTGCGGCCTGCTTTTGTTGGGCAGCGGTGGGGCCATGCTGGCGCAAGAAAAGGCGGTCGCCTTTGCCCTGTCTAACGCGGTGCTGATTGCAATATATACCGTCGTCGATGCCAAAGGCGCACGCTTGTCCGGCCATGTTTTGCAATACGCCGCGCTGCTGTTTGCGCTAGATGGCTGGCCCTTTGCATTACTGGTTTTATGGCAGCGCAAGGGCGCGGTCATGCCCTATGTGCGAATGCGCTGGCGCCTCGCTGCAGGTGGCGCTGCGGCTTCGCTGGCCTCGTATTCGATTGCCTTGTGGGCGATGACGGTGGCGCCGGTTGCGCTCATCGCTGCGCTGCGCGAAACCTCGGTTTTGTTTGCCGCCGTATTAGGTGCGTGGTTGCTCAAAGAGCCATGGACGCGTCCCCGTGTGCTGGGCACGGTTTCTATCGTGCTGGGTGTGATGGCGCTGCGCTTGGCCTGAGCACTGTGGCGCATCAGCATCAGGCTTTGCGCACCACCACCAGTCCTTTAAGGTACTCGCCTTCAGGAAAACTCAGCGTCATCGGATGGTCGGGCGCAGCCCCTAGGCGTTCGCTGATAAAGCCGTCCACGCCCGCGTCCGCGCCCGCAGATGCGACGATTTTGTGAAATAAATCTGCACTAATGCCGCCAGAGCAGGAAAAGGTAAACAACACGCCTTGCGGCTCCAAAATTTGCAAAGCCAGTCGGTTGATATCTTTGTAAGCCCGCGCAGCGCGTTCGGCATGCGCGATCGTGGGGGCCAGCTTGGGCGGATCCAGCACGATGGCGTCAAAGCGGCGTCCCTCTTTGGCAAAACGGCGCAAGCTGGCGTTCACATCGGCGTCGATAAATTCCGCGCGCTCGGCTGCAAAGCCATTGCGCGCCACATTGCTGGCTGCCAGCGCCAGTGCGGGCGCGGACGAATCGATGGACGTCACCTGCGCCGCGCCGCCAGACAAAGCCGCCACACTAAAGCCGCCGGTATAGCAAAAGCAATTGAGCACGCGCTGCGATTGCAGGCGCTGCACATAGTGCGCAAATCGCAGGCGGCTGTCGCGTTGGTCCAGGTAATAACCAGTCTTATGCCCTTGCGCGATGTCTAGCCCCAGTTGCCAGCCATGCTCGCGCAGCACCAGCGCAGTGTCGCCCTGGCTGCGCAACCAGCCCACTTTCGTATCCAGGCCTTCCAGGCCACGGCTACTGGCGTCGGAGCGTTCGTAGATTTTTTGCAATCCGGTGTGCGCCAGCAGCGCATCGGCAATGGCCTCTTTCCAGCGTTCACACCCCGCGCTGCCAAACTGCGCCACCAGCGTTTCACCATAGCGGTCCACGATCAGGCCGGGCAAGCCGTCTGACTCGCCGTGTACCAGACGCAGGCTGTCGCTGTCTATTGCCAGACGCGTGCGCGCATCCACGGCGCTGCGGATGCGAGCAGCGAAAAAAGCGGCGTCGATGCGATCGCCTTCTTCAAAACTCCAGATGCGGGCGCGAATGCGCGATTGCGGGCTAAAGGCCGCCCAACCCAAAAACTGACCCGCGTGCCCCTCCACCCGCACCGTCTCGCCACTGTCGCCGCCGCCCTTGGCGATGGCCGATTCAAAAATCCAGGGGTGTTTGCGCAGCACAGAGCGCTCTTTACCGTCGCGTAGTCGCAGTGTTTTCATAGTGGGCATTGTCCCCCCGCTTGGGCGCGTAAAGAGGTTTATGAATTGCTGAAAAGTTTTAGACTGGTCGGTATACTGGTCTAGTCGGGAAAATCTGGAGCAAGTCATGAAAATTGAAGTCGGATCCTACGAAGCCAAGACCAAGCTGCCGGAATTGTTGCGGGGCGTGCAAACGGGAAAGCGCTACACCATTACTCTGCGGGGCGAAGCCGTCGCCGATCTGGTACCCCCCCAAGGGGGTCAGCGCTCGGATGCTGCCGCTGCGGCAGAAGAAATGCGGGCCTTTATGCGTACGCGTCAGCCTGCGACGGGCGTGGACCTCCAAGCGCTCATTGAAGAGGGGCGTGCATGAGTTTTGTGTTGGACGCTTCTGTCGCGCTCTTGTGGCTGGTTCCTCAAACCAACCCAGCAGGCGCAGCCTATGCGGATTCGGCACTGCTTGCGCTTAAGGAATCGCAAGCCCTGGTGCCATCTCTTTTTG
>Ga0214919_10008159_pt1 | contig 13900 bp, 5 predicted proteins | sample LL1503_MetaG_FD_177994 | JGI IMG/M metagenome (GOLD analysis project Ga0214919, IMG submission 177994) | Freshwater microbial communities from Lake Lanier, Atlanta, Georgia, United States - LL-1503 | ecosystem: Environmental > Aquatic > Freshwater > Lake | place: USA: Georgia | collected 2015-03-15
GATTGCACTGGAACCAGTTAGCGCAGACCCTGTTGCCACTGGTCCGCCGATTGCACTGGAACCAGTTAGTGAAGCGCTTGATGCTACCGGTCCACCGATTGCACTGGAACCGGTTAGTGAAGACCCTGATGCCACTGGTCCACCGATTGCACTGGAACCAGTTAGCGCAGACCCTGTTGCCACTGGTCCACCGATTGCACTGGAACCGGTTAGTGAAGACCCTGATGCCACTGGTCCACCGATTGCACTGGAACCGGTTAGTGAAGACCCTGATGCCACTGGTCCACCGATTGCACTGGAACCAGTTAGTGCAGCACTTGATGCCAGTGATGCAGCGGATACGGGTGCGCTAGGTAGTGCAGACCCTGTTGCCACTGGTCCGGCGATCGCGCTTGCACCAGTTAGTGCAGCGCTTGATGCCAGTGATGCAGCGGATACGGGTGCGCTAGGTAGTGCAGACCCTGTTGCCACTGGTCCGGCGATCGCGCTTGCACCAGATAGTGCAGACCCTGTTGCCACTGGTCCGGCGATCGCGCTTGCACCAGTTAGTGCAGACCCTGTTGCCAGTGGTCCAGCGGATGCGGGTGCGCCTTGTCCAAGTAATTGAGCCCCTGGTGGCACAGGTATTATTGGATTTTGTGCAACGGGTCCAAGTAATTGAGCCACTGGTCCGCCGATCGCACTTAGTGGAGGCGGTACACCGGATGCGATTACTGGAGGAGATCTTACCACCGGTCCGGCGACTACGCTACCTTCAGATCCACTCGACGACGTTCGTGATGATGATGGCGCCGCCGCCGCATCCGCCGCATATTGTTTAAGGGCAGCTGCAATATCAAAATCAGATGATGAAACAGGATTACTTTCAAATATCGATAAACCCGATAAATCGCCCACTTGTTTGTCTAACCTAGTTTGTCCTTCTTTCAATAATGACGCTAGATCTGCTTGAGCTGTAACTGCGCTTGATGCAACTGCGCTTGATGCAACTGCGCTTGATGCAACTGCGCTTGATGGCAATTGACCTGTTCTTTTGATTTCTTGAATTTTCTTTCTTCTTTCTTCTTCTTTTTTTTTTCTTTCTTCTTGTATTCGTGCTCTTTCTTGAATACCTTGTGACTGTAATGCGCCAAGATCTTGCAATCCCTTTTGAAGCACAGACAAGTCCGCCGCCGCTGGCCCTCCTTTAGCAGCCGATCCCTTGGCAGCCGATCCCTTGGCAGTCGATCCCTTGGCAGCCGATCCCTTGGCAGTCGATCCCTTGGCAGTCGCCGCTGGCCCTCCCGTAGCTTTTCCTTGTTCATCTCCTTCATCTCCTTTACCGCCTCCAACCATTTGTTCATTAAGATTGGTTAATCCGTCGATATAATCTTCAAGAGATGCACTTCCAAATTTAATAATCGTGTCGCTTAAATCGCCGTTTGTATAAGGCAAAGCAAAACGTAGTGTATGATTTAATATTTTTAAGTCGACTGAACGCACGTCGACATAATCCAAGTTAACGTCAAAAACATTTTTATAAACATACCGCAACACGCGGAAACAATTGTATAATATAGTCCTTTTATCAAATAATTTATTGCCGTAAATATTATACAGCGCGTCTTCATCCACAAAATCAAAAATTTGTCGAATTACGCCATTTGTATTATAAACTCCAATTAAAATGTCTCCAACTTTTAATCCAACAATCGAGGCAACACTTCCTGCATCAATGCTTGTTATTATGTTGTAGTTTTTTGAAGAATCTAATTCAAATTTTACACACTCTTCAGGAGTTAACAATCTTATCGTAAATCCGTAAATTTCGCTACATTTTACTTTTTTATCTCTCTCGTCTTGATCTCTTAATAATTCATCAAAAAGAATAGGAACAATTGTTTCAATATAATCAATTGCACCCTCGTTTATGTTCGATATTGTTACCATTTCAAGCGTTTTTCGTTTACTTTCCGAGTTTACAGTCGAGATTATTTCATTTGATTCGTCTTTTTTTGCCGTCGGTAATAGCGCCGCCACGATCATGATAGAAGGGCTTGTAACAACTTGTCCTGCAAACGCACCCGTTCCTGTGAGAGTGATCTGTGCCGTTTCGCCGATGTTTGATGCAGTTGGATTACCTGTTTGTGCTGTTGTTGCAGTTGTGGGGTTTATGTCTTTCAACTTTATAGTAAACGGTGAACCATTCTGTTGAGGGGTAATATTATTTGTTAGGTCTTTAAACGTTGTTCCGCCGTCATTTGTATACTCCCAAGTCGCCGTAAATGGCGTTTTTGGTGGTGGTACTAGTGGTACTAGTGGAGGGACAATCGTGATAGAAGGACTTGTAACAACTTGTCCTGCATAGAGACCCGTTCCCGTGAATGTGCGCTGTGCTGGTGGATCTGTTGCGACTGTTGTAGTATGAATGCCTCCGAACGTTCCTGGTACATGTAGGGGGGCTGTGCCTTTCAACTTTATAGTAAACGGCGAACCATTCTCTTGAGGGGTAATATCATTTGGTAGATCTTTAAACGTTGTTCCGTTGTCATTTGTATACTGCCAAGTCGCCGTAAATGGTGTTAATGGTGGTGGTGGTGTTAATGGTGGTGGTGTTAATGGTGGTGGTGTTAATGGTGGTGGTGTTAATGGTGGTGGTGTTAATGGTGGTGGTGGTGGTGGTGTTAAATATGACGACGACGATGGTGGTGTTGATGGGGGGGGTGATAATAATGATGATCGTGTAAATGGCGTTGTTGCTGCTTGTTTTTCTTTTATAAGGTTATTTGCTTCGAAGATAAAAATCGTTGGATTACCACCCGTTGATTTGAATAATAACAAATCGCGTTTTAAGCGTTTATGAGTATCAGGATTGTTGTTATCAATTGCATCTCTAAGAACACTTTCACGATCTTCGGTAAAAGGGGTGCCGTCTGGAATTGAAATTTTACCACTTTTAATATCTTCAATAATTTGATATAATTCTCTGCGTTCTATTGGTGTCAATATATCGTCAGAAGCAGTGGATGCGAGTTGTTCTGGTGGCGGCGGTGTCGATACTGCTTTTTGATCTTTTTTTTCTTCACGTAACAACTGTTCCGCTAGAGTTAGAAAGATATTTGTATTACGCGTTTGGTTGTATACTGACAAAGCAGATGTTAAACGATGATCATTATTGACAACCGCCTCTCTAAGAACCCTTTCATGCTCTGGATTTAAAATTTTACTATTACTCATCTCTTCGATAATTTTATACAAAGTGACCGATTCTTGTAATGAAAATACATTTTCGGCAGGAACAGGAACAGTAATAGAGGCAGGAGCTTTTTGAGCAATCGCACTCGTTGCATCTTCTAGTTTATTCAGATCATATAAATTGCTAACATGTATATTCTTTTCGACCTTATTATTCGTCATCTTCACAAAACCATTTTCGTCAAGGATAGCATTTTCTACGAGCCGCCACCCACTTTCTACATCACCATTTGTCCGTTTCACTTTCAGATTATTGTTACGGCGATAAGGAGCCAGCGGGTCTGGTATTGGTATTACTGGTTGTGATTGTCTTTGTGATATTACTGGTTGTGATTGTTTTGGTGTTGCTGGTATTAGCGGTATTAATGATATTCCTGGTTTCGACGGACGAACTATAAATTTTGTGTAAAGATCGTTAACAAAATTGACTACCTCTTGATCGAAAGAGTTGTTGTTTGCCATAAATTTTTTTTTAAAATGAATATATCTATCAATCTCGGATTTAATTTCTTGTTGTAGTACCCACTTTTCAAACTCCTGATCATTAAATCTTTCCGTTAACCACGCTTGTTGCTTATTTTTTAAAGACGGTTCTACTACTGCTGCTTTTCTTGCTGTTGCTTGTAATGGTATTTCTGCTGTTTCTAATCTTTTTGTTCGTAATGGTGTTTGTGCTCTTGCTTGTGCTTGTGCTTGTGCTTGTGCTTGTGTTACTGCTGCTGCTGCTTTTAATGACGCTGCTGTTGCTTGAGGCGATCCATCCTGTGAAAACAAATTTCTCCGGTCATCCATAAACTCATACATTATATCTAAAACTATAGGATTCATTTTTTTTATACTTTCAGCATCTTCATTGAACATTTTTTTATATTCTAAATATTGTTGGTATATGTCTATACCCGTCGCACCAGTAAAACGTTCCATAGCTACTTCATTTTCAGTTTTTTTAGTTGGATTTTTTTGTATCCATTGTTCTAAATTTTTATTACTGAACAATTCTTTTAATTTCCTTTTTTTTTCATCAGCTATTGCTGACATATTTTATTATGAATATGCAACCTATAATAAATAAATATAAAAATAGGTTATAAAATATAAAATGAATATTGGTATCAGTGTTAAATATATTTTATATTTTATTATTTTTATATTTTATATTTTTATTATTTTATATTTTCATAGTATCAAAATGAAAATATAAATAAAATGATAAAACAAGCAAACAAACTTGAAATGAATAATGTAAATAATTAAAAAAATCGTCTGGATGCTCGAATCTTCGACTGGGCTCCGCTGTTTAAGTTACCACCGAAACTGGTATCGTTATAGTTACGATTGGACGCTTGAAGTTTTCTAAATCGCGTATAGTCGGAACTGTCATACACGTATTTCACATTGCACGTGGAAGAAGGAACGCCGGTGCTATCGGGTTGTGGTTGAATGGCGCCAGCCATTGTCTTCCATCCAGTTAGCCCGCCCCTCAAAGAATTGATTTGGGATGAACCGCCAGAAGTGTAATACTGCCGATTCAATAAATCGCCGGCATTATTTACGGCACGAAACGGGGTGGCTGCAACCGTTAGATTATTCACAGTTCCACTAGCGGCTTGACCGTTCCACGCTTCTCTCAATGTAACACGAGTCATTTCGCGCTCGCCGCCGCCTTCCGGGCCACCGCTTCCGCTTTTACCCGGTCCGCCACCTAACAATTTTGCCGAATGTCCGTTGTATAAACCTCCTAAAACTAGTTTCATTTACCTTTTTTTATAAACCGATTAATAATATATAATAATATAATAATATTTTAATATTTTAATTTTAATATTTTAAATTACAACATTATTTTTTTCTATAATTATGTATATCGATAAAATAATTATAGAGATCAAAGTTTTAATCGTTAAAAATGGTTTGTATGAAGAGCTGCATTATCGCCACAATGTTTATTGTTGCAATGATTTTCACAATGTATAAAACCGACAGCGTGTCGTCTATTCAGAAATTTACCCAAGTTCTCTCTGAAAAACAAAATGCAATCTATAAAAAAATTGCAGACGAGCGGCGCAGAATTTATTTCACAGGATTCGGTTTAGGACTTGTTTTATCTTTTCTATTCTTATTTTGGAAAAGCGCGACAAAAAATTCATATAAAATAAACCGATTTTCGACCATTTGCGTCGTTGGCGCAATTACATTGATGACGAATTATTTTTATTACATGTTGTCTCCTAAAAGCGACTGGATGATTCTTCACATTGACGGCGACAAACAGAAAAAGGCGTGGTTAAACGTGTATCGGATTATGCAATACAATTACCATTTGGGCGCGCTGCTCGGACTCGTGGGTGCGTTTTTTATTGCCAACACGTTTTGCGATTAACACTTAAAAAATAGGTTTCATTTCATATGTTGAAGAGAGATTCGAGAGAAAATGATATTTTATTTTAATTAATTAAAATAAAATATTGGTATAATTATATTAACAAAATAAACAAAAATGTGTGATTATAAATGCGCGTGTGAAAATAATTCGTGTGATTGCGCAACTAGTAAGTGCACCTACTACAATTATCCTTCCTATTTGAATTCGAGAGCTTGTATTCCCAATGAAAATTATTCGACATATCAATCGTATTCCGGAATCGGATACAAGGGAAAGTATCAAAATCCGATTTCATATTTTAGCTCGTTTTCGTACCGGTATTGTAAACCGAACACTATTATCGATTCTTCCGGTTATCCAAACGGAAAATATAATTCGTGCTGCTGTAAATTCGCATCATGTGGTAAATAATTCATTAAAATTGGTAAATAATTAATTAAAATAATTATATAAGCAATATATTATTTTTAATATATACACATAATATATATAACATATATTAAAATCAAAATGGGCAATCTCCCAACCAAAACCGAATATGAAACCGCGGCTAAAGGTTACAACAATGCATCAGGTCAGATAGCTCAGCATAACTTTTTGTCTGAAAAACTTGAAAAACTCCCAGATTACGAAAGGAAAACGTTCGAAATCAAAAATAAAATACATGATCTTAAAGTATCAATATATGACCAAGAAAAAGTTATTAAAAATCTTACAGACGAGTTAGGTCTTCATGAAGCACGTCCAGAAAAATCACCAGATACCTTAAATTTTATTAAACATCGAACAGAAAAGTTAGATCTTCTGAAAAAACGTTTACAAGAATCAATAGATAAAAAAAATACTGCAGAAGCCGATTTGAAAAAAGTGGAAGAAGCAGAAGCGTTACAGCAACCGGGTGGTAGTAGAAGAAAAACCAAATACTTGAAAAATAAATCAAAAAATGTCAAGAAATTAATACATCGTTATAACAATTCAAAAAAAAATAAAAAGTCAACGAAATGAACGAGGTCAATTATCTTTTATAACTTTTATAACTATATTTTTTATAAGTGCGCGCCCGCATCTTCCTTCTTGTTCCGCCTTGTGCGACGGCTCCTTGTGATTTAGTTTGACGACGACGCGCATCAGCATTAGCGCGTTTTAATGAAATATATTTAAAAAAATAATATATTTTTTTTATTTTTTTATACCAATTTAAATATATTATTTATCATTTCTTCTACATACCTTGATTACCTTCAAATGAATAACTTCCAATAATAATACTAATATATTATTCCGTCATAATTCGCGGGACTACATTCATCGTTTGCAGTTCTTGAAACAGGAGTTTGCATGAATACGGAATCTCGACATACGCGAAATCGGTTCGATTGTCGCACATTTTGCAACAGTGAATTCCAAGCGCGTCGTTATACGCCGCAACCATTCCGCATTTCGAGCACACGTGCACCTGGAATTTATCGGAAACGTCGTAGAGTCGCTCCCGCGTGAATCGTGCAGCTCCGTGCGATACCATGCAATTGTGTGCAACAATTCCGTTTGCAAGGAAGGAATGTGTTTCTTCAACGCTAATATCATACACGTGCTTCGGGCCGACATTGATTCGCGACACAACCTCTAAATTCATTGTGGGGAGCGAAGCGCTTTCGCGGTGCACACCATACGCCGAACTTGATTCATCTTCTTCTTCGATATCTATTTCAATATCTTCGTCGAATATTCCTTCCCCTTCATTAAATATTTGGTATTTAGGTTGATGATGTTCTTTGTCATCCATTTTTTTATCTGACTCTATATCATCGCTTAGAAACCAACTCAGCGCTCCAATTTTTTCCATGAATTGTTCCGCAGTGGGAAACGACTTGGATGTGAATTTGCCGAATTCTGTGCCTTTAATCAGGTGATCCGTAATATCGTGCGTGCTTGGAATCGCGTAATCGTGAAGTAGCCCTTCCGTTTTCTTCAGCTCTTCCACTGCCTTAATAATAGCACTCTTTGTAGGCACAATCTTATCTGGATACTTGGATTTGATTTCCTTGAAATGCGTGATTTCATCCACACGATTTACCAGCCAATTGTGTTGACGGCAAACTTCTTCACGCAGGCGGCGATATGAAACGCCGGCTTCAAGACGCTGGGATTTGTGGCAGCAATAACGAAATCCGATTTTTTCGGAGAATGGAATAAGTTGTTCAATGGGAAGATGAAGCGTTAATGAAAAACTTCGGTTCGATGCATCATTTTTATCTTGCAGTTGAAATTTATTTTTGGAAAATGATGTTTCCTTTGCCTTTTGAATTGTTGTATTATGAATTCCGCATTTGGCAAGTAGTTTCTGCATATCTCCAAACATTGTTTGCAATGATTCGCTATGTTCATATGTCTTTGATTTTGAAATTGAAATGGATGACATAATATCACGTTTTCCTCTATGCATTCCAAGAACACATGTGTGTCCATCTCCACCAAACATTCCGCCAAGAAATTCGCGAACAATCGGGCGAGGACATTTCTCATCCAAGATAAATTCGGGAAGTGTTCCTGGTTGATTTACTTTTCGTCCCCGCAGTATTCCATTCAGTTGAAGAATATCTTCAAGAAATTCAACTGGAATACTAATATAATAGTAATTTTTCGTTTTAAATTTCGTCTGGTTGATTGCGCAAAACATGGTTATATCGCCAAGAAATTGTTTAACATCAATGACATGTCCAAGCGAAACTGATGCCTGTTTTCGTGTACCATCTGCACTAATACTTCCATCGGTAATCAAAAGTCCAAGTATGCGCGCAAATGCTAGCGTTCTCATATATTCATTGTAAGTATCTGTTCGTAAGGTTTGTTTTCCAAATGAAAGTGTCCAACCACCACATTCCGCAATTTCTTCCTTCACCTTCATAAGTGGGTAACTAACACTGGTTTTAACCTTTGATTTATTTAGTTCAAGGTCCTTTACTTTTATCCATGTATTATCGGATGTTAACACTGGATGATCTTCGGTGCATGTGATTTTTCTCCCGTCTTCTAATGTTAGTTCAACACAATCACGCATTCCCTTGTCCATAAATGCGCACTGTTTTGAAGGAATCATACCATTCTTGCTGTCACTCCAACCAAGAACATGTTTTTTATTGATGTCCATTTCTTCAATCATTACGGACAGTCCACATTTCAGAGAAACGGGTGTGTCTCCCTTAACACAATCTCTCTCCATTTCCCCAAATCGTAATCCTCCATCTCGCGAACGGCCTTCGGCCGGCTGACGCGTGAGATTTACCATTGGACCGATGGATCTGCTGTGTTGTTTGTCATTTACCATGTGTTTTAGGCGCTGGTAGAATGCAGGTCCCATGAAAATTTCGGATTCAATTTGTTCGCCGGATAGGCCGTTATACAGGAGTTCATTTCCATTGTTTTCGTAGCCGAGTTTTAGGAGTTCGTTGCGAATGGTGTAGACGTCGAGTTCTCCGAATGATGTTCCGTCACCGAAGAGGCCGAGTTCGAGGAGGACTTTTCCGAGGAGGGTTTCTTTGAGTTGTGCGATGGTCATACGGGAGGGGATGGCATGGGGGTTGATGATGATGTCGGGGCGCTGTCCGTTTTTGGTGAATGGCATATCCATTTCGGGAATGATGTTTCCGATGGTACCCTTTTGTCCGTGACGACTGCTGAGTTTATCTCCGATGACCGGTTTACGAAAGGTGCGAATGCGGACTTTGCAGATAACGTATCCGTCGCCGTTGCGTTCCATGTAGTTTCTATCGACGTAAGAATCTTCGGTTGTCCGGTGCATTTTGCTGACGTCTTCGTATTTGACGAGTTTGGTGTGATCGTTGCGGTTTTCCTTGATGGGAATGACTTTTCCCATGATGATGTCTCGGTTTTCGATGATGGAGTTTTCGGGGATGACGCCCTTGCTGTTCAATTTGCCGTAATTTCCGAACTTCATTCCTTTTGTTTTCGTGGAATCGGGCTTGCAGCGGATTTCCTCATCGCCGTTGAGTTTCTTGTCTTCGTCTTTTTCGGTGTGGTAAATGGTCGCGCTGAACAGACCGCGATCAATTGCGCCCTTGTTAATTAGAATACTGTCTTCCTGATTGTAGCCGGTATAACTCATGATTGCGACGATGACGGGAGCGCCAGACGGGATTTCATCCAATTTAATCATGCGCATGATGCGGGTATCTACGAGGGGGCGCATAGGGTTGGATAGGACGTAGGCCGTCTTGTCCATTCGATTGTGAAAATTGGTGACGTACATGCCCATGGCTTGCTTACCCATTGCGCAGTTTGAACTTGCAAAATTGTCTCCAGCAATAAACGAATGATTATCGTGTGCAACTTCAATGTCAGAAATCATGCAATCTTCTTGTCTTGTTATAGATTCAATCGGTATAAATGCCAAGTTATTAATAACTTGAATATCCTTCATCCATTCTTCGATATCAATTTTTACATATTTGGAACTTGATGAAGATGAAATCATTTTCGAATATTCATTCTCTTTTGTGAATGTCTGATCTGCGTAAATTCCAATTCTTAATTCATTGTTTTGCATCAACTCGCCCACAGTTTTCCAACCATAGTTCGTCATAAATTTGTGATCTTCTGTTGCTACAATTTCTCTTCCGCTAATAGTTTTGACCTTGTAAACAGGATGATCATTTTTACGAATAAAGTGATTTACAACATTGGTTGTTGTCATTTCAAATGTGTTGGGATTAAATGATACAACACGATCACCGATGGCAACATCCTTTATTTGTCTTCGCGAGCCGTCTTCCATTAGGACATTTTCGTAAATTCCAACGCACTGATAAGTATTTCTGGGCGACTGGTTGTGCTCGGGAAAGGGGATACAGGACGCGAGAATTCCGAAAATGGTGCTGGGGTGAATTTCGCAGTGGGTGTAATTGTAGTTTTGCGACCCCCGCTGCAATAGCGAGTTTCGGAGATCGGTGCGCTTCATAGCAATCATACTGAAATTCTGTTCTTCGGGGTCAATGTATTCGATGATTGCGTCGCCGATTTTGCAGTCGGTAACGAGATCGTCCCAGCTCAATTCTTTGCGGTCCAATTTACGAAGGAGGTCGGCGCTAATGAACGACTTGTTATCTTTCACGCGCAAAACGGGGCGAGTGATTCTACCGGCGTCGCTGCAAACGCGAATTTCCTTGTTTCGAATGTCGAATACGATGGAAGTGTATACGTTGATCATACCCCTGCATTTCTTCTCTTTCAAAATCGTATACAGTTCAACGGGGTCTCTGCTGATTCCGACCCACGCGCCGTTTACAAACACTTTGACTTGTTCGTATAAATCTTTGCAATCGGTGAATTTATCGAGCGTATCGATGTGGGACTCGACTTGAGTGTGAAGCGAATCAGGATTGCTTGGAATGGTAATGTGGCTCATGTAGCTGATATTTTTGACGACACCGACGCTTGCACCTTCCGGCGATTCGGCCAGGCAGAGAAATCCCCAGGTGGTATTGTGCAATTTGCGCGGCGGGATGAGTTTACCGCTCTTGTCGATGGGTGTGTTGACTCTGCGAAGGTGGCTCAAGCTGGAAACGTATGTCAACCGATTCAACACTTGCGCCACACCGACTTTATTTGTGTTGACATTTTTGATTCCGAAATCGCCGGTGGAAAGTGCGCGTTTGATCCCGTTTTCAATGGTTGTTGACTTGATGATTTTGTAGACGTTGGTCTTGTTGATAATCCCGAGATAATCTTCAGTGGAGCGCCACGATCCCGTATTAATTTCGCGAATGACTTGTTTCGTCATATCTTTGACGACCTTGTTGAAATAATTTCGGAACAGGTTGTTGAGCAGTGCGCCGGTCAAGTCGATGCGCTTGTTCATGTAAGAGTCGCGGTCATCCTGTTTCAAAATTCCCAAACTGCACTTGATGAGTCGCAGGGCCATGTATCCCAGAAAGTAGATTTTCTGTGTTGCAGTTTTGCAATGGGGAAATAAATCGGAGCTCAGGATATCCGTTGCAAAATCGCGTTTCTTTTTTGCGCCGGTTTCTTTGTCCATGTTCATGGGGGTATACATTACATTCGACGTGAGTTGGCGCATTGCGTCTTCGTGCGTAAGAACGGTATTGGCATCAATGATGGACGCTTGAAGTGATGCGAGAATTGCATGACTGTTGTTATTATTACCGGATCCGCCTTCGCCTTCGCCTCCGATGATGTCGAGCATGATTTTCTCGCAAATGTCCTTGTCGGAAAGAACGGAAAGTGCACGAAATATAACAAATAGCGAGAGGGGGTGTTTGACACGCGGAATCTGCACATAGATTGGAAATCCAAACCCGTTGTTTTTAGAGGCAATCGTCATGTTGATTTGTTTAGGCGAAATGCACTTGTTATCGGGGACGGATTTCACTTCTGCGAGCCAGTTCCATTTGGTATTGCCCTTTGAAATGTTGAAGCAGTATACTCTATTTTCAGCGGCTCTTTCTTGACCGAGGACCGTTTTTTCACTTCCGTTGATAATAAAATAGCCGCCGGCATCGTATGCACACTCGCCTGTTTCTGCATTGTTGATGTGAGAGTATTGGTTGAGAATGCAGATGGACGATTTCAACATGATTGGTAGTTTTCCAATGTGGATTCCGGGAATGGATTTATGCAACGTCTGCACATTTTCAAGATTCTCGCCGGTGCGAATTGTGTATTTTATATTTGCATCTACTGTCATTGTAGATGCATATGTAAAATTTCTAAGACGTGCTTCTTGAGGAAACATGAGCTTGGTCGCTCCATTGTTTTCGTGAATTTGGGCACGATATAAATGAAAGTCGCTAAACGTGACTTCAATATCCAGTTTATGTTTTTTTGTTCTTTTATCCAAATCTTGTTCAGATGCAATAGAGACGGGATTGAACATTTGAATGGTTCTCTCCAGTTGATTATTTACAAAGTCATTATAGGATTCGATTTGATGGCGCACCAGTCGTTTCAAATGCTGGCCATCAAAATAGGATCCAATTATTTTCCACGGCGCTTCTTCGTATTCAATATTATTGTCATCATCATAATCATATTTTGCAACAGTTTTAGCGTGGACCAGTGGCAATGGCAACGGTGACACTATTTGTTCATGTTTTTTTTCTTTTTCTTTTTCGATACAATAACTCGTGGTTTCATTCACATTCACATCATGATGGCGGTCGCCACTATCCGCCGCCATTATAGAAAACCTGTTATATTCGGCGGCGGTAAAGGAACCAGCAGAAGCAGCAGCACAGAACTCCATAATGTTCGCGGTCTTATGAAAACGAATGTTATTAACTTAATAATCAATTTATTTTTAAATATTTTTTTTATATTATTAATAATGTAAAAAATGTAAATGTAAAAATGTAAATGTATATTTTTTGATAATTAGATTAAAATGATATAAAATTATCGATGCAATAATTAGGAAGTGTTATATAATTTTAGAGAGATAGAGAGAAAAATAAATAATATAACCTCGAATTAAATAAAACAAAGTAAAAATATGAGCGAAGTAAAAAAAAAAATTATCATTAACCACGAACATTTAAATCCGAATTCACAAAAAAGAAATAATGGTTCGAGTTCTCGTGGAAAAACATTGAAAAAAATGCCTGGATTCGTTCGACCGAGCGAGTTAAAGAATAATTTAATTAAATTATTAAAACAAAAACGTGAAGAGAAACAGCAAGACGAAAAACAGGAGAAACAGGAAAAACAGGAAAAACAGCAACAATACGAAAAACGGCAAAGATTCGGGACGCCGAGTATTGTAACAAATGATAAATTATTTGATAAAAAAAAATATGAAAATATATTTTCAAAAGATTTTGACGAATCTTTAAATTATTTAAAATCATTCAAACAAAATAATCATTCGACAACAAGAAAACATAATAATCACTTTTCAAATCGATATAATAATAATAATAATAATAATGCGATTTCAATTCCTGCAATTTTAGATGTCCCGAGTGATTTTACATCGCCAATTTCATTAGAAATGCCGTCTTTTATTGAACCACCTTCTATTCCTCATCCCCCTATAAACAATATTCCAACCACGCTTTTCGAAATACAAAAACAGCTTCAACAAATTCAGCAGCAAAATGGCGGGCGTTCACTAGTGCCACTACCTTTGGCGCCGCCTCTGTTACCGCTACCGACACCACCGCCACCACCGCCACCACCTCCGCCTCCTCCGCCTCCACCGCCACCACCTCCGCCTCCACCGCCACCACCTCCGCCACGTCCTGTAACCAA